>Ga0209394_1000165_pt1 | contig 62297 bp, 39 predicted proteins | sample JNZ201metaG_FD_184122 | JGI IMG/M metagenome (GOLD analysis project Ga0209394, IMG submission 184122) | Hot spring microbial communities from Jinze hot spring, China to study Microbial Dark Matter (Phase II) - JNZ 20120812A (SPAdes) (version 3) ...
GGAGCGTCATTTAGAAAATTGGGCACGGAGCGAGGTAGGCAATTGCGAGAAGCTGTATTAGAGGCGCTTAAGCGGGCGATGGACTTGGCACAAAATGAGGATGTTGACGCCGTGTTGATCAGCGGCGACCTGTTTGATGCGCCTATAATAAGTGCTGATACTATCCGTCATGTGATGCGTATGCTTGAAGCGTTAAAGCCAACACCAGTGTTCATCTGCCCTGGCAATCACGACCATTCAGGCAAAGGGTCACTTTGGGAACGGTTACTTCAAAGCAACCGTGTGCCATCCAATGCAGTTGTGTTTGTTGAAACGAAAGTCGAGTGTCGGAAAGTAAAGCACGGCAATTTAGTAATCGCTGGATGGGCATGCCCAGATAAAGACGGTATAGATCATCCGCTGCGTCAAGTGATGGAGCAGCTTCAAATTCCTCAGGGGGATTTTCTCGTGGCATTGCTGCATGGGTCATTGCGCTTCGGTGGAGTGAGCGAACCTGACTTTCCAATTGAGCGAGACGAAATCGCTCGCAGCCCATTCCACTACCTCGCATTAGGGCATTGGCACAAATGGTTGACGCAACGAGTTGATGGCAAAGTAGCAGTCTATCCAGGTGCGCTGGAATATCTGTCCTTTGCTCCACCCGACGGCAAAGGTAAAGTGGCATTGGTGGAATGGGATGGCAAACAAGTTAAGGTGACGCCCAAAGAAATCGGTGCCTATGAAGAGGTTGTATGGTCTATGACGGAAAAGGATATTGGTCGCGGGGCGAGCGCCATCATCAAACGCTTTCCAGATGCGGAGCATAAACTGCTCACTGTCCAGTTAAGTGGGATTTTCCAACCAGAGCAACTACGGGAAGTTCATGAATGGTGCAGCGAAGGGGGTGAGTTGGCACAGGCATTCTTTTGGGTTGAATTGGATGACCGACAAGCGCTGCAACACATGGATTGGAGAAGGCTTCTGCGTCGTTATCCTGCAAGCACCTTTGCGGGTCAATTAGTGCGCATGGCAAAGGAGCGCTATGACGCTGCTTCCAGTGAGGATGAAAAGCGCGTTTGGCTTGAAGCCGCAATAGATGGGTTGAATCGCTTGCAAGCCATAGGGGGTGAGGGAGATGGCGAGCAGGGTGGCGATTAAAAGAATCAAGGCGGTGAACTTCCGCAACAGAGTGTTGGAGCGATTTGGCGACAAAGGGCTTATGCTTAAAGATGGACTTAACATCATCTGTGGCGACAACGATGTGGGTAAGAGCACGATCGGGTTGGCGATATTGATTGGACTATTTGAGCAGGCGAGAACAACGGCTCAGGCAATCTTGCGGGAGCGGTCGTGGGATGCCAGCGAATACTTCACCATTGAAATGGAGCTTGAGGTGAATGGAGAAACATGGCGACTGCGCAAGGACTTTGAGGAAGGTCGCGTTGAGTTAGACACGGGCAAGGAAAGGCTACGGGGGCATCAAAGGGTGCAGCAGAAGATTGAAGAGGCATTGGGTTTGAGCACAAAGCATGAAGCATTGGCAACCATTTGCGTGAAGCAGGAGGAGTTGGGGCGCCTTGAAGTGGAAGGATTGTCTGCTGCTTTAGAGGGTGTGTTTGGGGCAGGAATTCCATTGGACCGACTGCAAAATCAGGTGACCGAAGAGCGGCGCAGAATGCGCCGTGAAGTGCATGGAAGACCAACGGGTGAAATAGCACAAGTGGAAAGGGAATTGGAGGAACAGGAAAAAACGCTTAAGGAGCTAAAGGCGCAGATTGCCGAGCGCGAAGGTAAGGAGGAAAAATTGGCAGAGCTGAGGGTGAAAATGGATGAAATGCAAAGGGGGCTTGAGGAGGCTGAACAGAGGCTGGAGACATTGCGTCCGCTAATTGAAGCTATGCATATGCTGAGTGAGGCGGAGAAGGATGAGCTGGGAATAAAAAGGGCGATTGATAGGGCTCGTCAACTGGATGACGAGATAAAAGCGCTTAAGCCCGAACTTAAGCATGCTGACCGAGAGGTGAAGCAACTTGAGAACGAAGTAGAACAGCGGCGACAATATGTGGAGAAGGCTGAGGAGCTGGAACGAGTGAAGAGAGAAAGAGATGAGCTCGGCAAACGCATAGAGCAATTGAACGAGGTGAGAGAAAAACTTGGCGAATTGAAGGAGCAGCTCAGGGACACTACACTGCAGCAAGTGCGTCAAGCCAGAAAGAAGCTTGAGCGCCTATTGGAACGCAGAAAAACTCTTGAGGAGTCTCAAGAGGAACGAGCTTTGGCATTTCAAATACAAGCGCAGCAAGATGTCGTCTTGCGGGTGGAACGCGACGGTGAGCCAACAGTTGAAGCGCCGATTCAGGCTGGAGGTGGCTACCAGGATAGAGCGAGGCAGCACTTGGTCTTGCAAATTGGCAATTGGGTTACCTTGAATGCGAGCATACAGGACCGCGCACAGGAGCAAATGGATAACATCTGTTGTGAGTTAAACGCTTTAATGCAGCAGTATGCGGCAGATGACGAGGGTTCATTAGAGCTGAAATTGGAGCAACTGGAAGAGCTGTGGGATGAGCGAGATAAATTGGAGAGAGAGCAGAAGGCAATTCTGGCAGGACGAGACGAAGCGTCCCTAAGAGCGGAGTGGGAAAAGTTGGATGAGCGGGCGAGGGAATTGGAAAAAGAATTAGAAGGGATGCGAGAATACGCTACCGATCGCAAAGGATTAGTGCGACGGGAGCAGGAACTGGAGAAAAAGCGCCAAAATCGCGATAAGCTATTGCAGGAATTGAGTGAAAAGCAAGGTGAATTTAACGCTATCTTGAAGGGGCAGGATGCGTCAAATTTGAACGAACTTGAGGAAAAGCTGAGCGAAGCTCGGCGGGAGGTTCAAACCTTGCAACGCGAGGTGGAAAAGCTGAAGCAGCAGCATGAGGAGTTAGCTGAATTGTCGGAGGAAAAACTGAAACGGGAGTTGCAACAGCGTGAAAGGAAGTGCAAGGAGTTACGGGAAGAAATCAGCAAGGTAAGCAAAGAGGTAGCGCGTTTGGAGGGTGAGTTGGGGAGGTTGCCGACCGCTGAGCAGGTTAGCGCCGAAGAGGAAATAGTGGAGGAATTGAGGGCAAGAAAGGCAGCTTTGGAGCACAGGGAAAAAGTCCTGCGAGCCTTAGAGGAACTGCTGCCAAAAGTGCGAGAGCAGCTTTTCAAGGAATTGGCAGATGAATTAACCAAAGAGATGGGCGAACTGCTTAAGCAAATCACTGGTGGCAGATACAGCGAAGTGCGTTACATTCCAGAAAAGCAATGCTTCAGCTTGGTGCATCCAGAAAAAGGGGATGTCCTTGAGGAGCACGAGATGAATCCTGGTGTGCGTGACCCACTTTACTTTGCGGCACGAATTGCGCTGGCAAAGCGCTTGACGAGCGGAAAACCGTTCATCCTGCTGGATGAGCCATTCGCCAACCTTGATAGGGAACGAGTGCGTGGTATGATACAAGTTTGCCAGTGGCTTGCGACTGAACATGGAATGCAGATTATGTTACTAAGCAAGGAACGGGATTTGCCACCTGACCTAAAGTCAAAGTATTATGTAGTGCGCTTATCTTTGCGGTAGCAGCGTCAGAGCAAAAAGATATGGCACAACAAGTCTAATGATTAACTGACTTGAGGAGAGCCATCGGCGATAGGAGCATGTTATTAACCCTGCAAAGTGTGGCTCGCTTGATTATCCTGATTTGGAGCGCCTCCTCATCGGTGAGCTTGAGTGTGGCTTTGAGGTAATCAAGCGGGCGAACGCGATCGTGCTGTCCCTCTGGGAGTTCAAAGCGCAAGATGGGTGCACAGCATGGGAGGCACGAGGTGGCGCAGTCAAAAGCGGATGGCTCAAATGCTTCATAAACCGATACGGCAATGAATGGTGCAAACGGCGGGGCATTCAGAGGCACAGTTATAGCTTCAAGCACGCTACACCCATCGGGAAGATGCTCATTGCACAATCGCATAAACTCGTGTGGCGAGACCCATTCATCAAGCCAGACATCCGCATATTCAGCCTCACTCTCAATTCCGACCTGCAAGGCAAACCCAAAGGAGAACCTCGGCTTGGGATTAAAGCCGCGAGAGTATGACACCTTTATCCCAGCACGCTGTATGCCCCTGCAGAGCGCTCTTACCATCTCAATGTGCGACAGGAAGCGCAGCTTACCGAGCTTCGTCCATCGCAACCGTATGCGCTGAACTGGCTCAATCGCCTTGCGCGTCCTAACAGCCTCAACGGCTGACTTAAATTTGTGTGCCACATCACGCTGTGGCGCACTCGCATAAATTTGGGTTGACTTAGCACATGCATATGGCACAATCGTATTAACACCACACTTGTTGCACCCACCAATCCTGCAATCTGCAGTCACTTCACCTTTGAGCGCCCTCTGGCGCTCCTCCAAAAGGAAATGCTTGTTCAAATGTGTCTCAATGTGCTCCCACGGCAGGGGCTCATTGAAGGAACGCTCGCGCAGGTAACGGTGTGGGTCAACACCAGCAGCTTCAAATGAGCGCATCCACCCATCCCAGTTTAGGTGCTCTGTCCATCCATCAAACCTGCACCCGCGCAAGTATGCTTCAAGCAGGACCGAGCAAAGACGCCTATCGCCGCGGCTGAAGACGCCCTCAAGGAAGCTCATGCGATAGTCATGCATCTTCAGGCTCAAGTTGCGTTCTCTGATGCGCTTGAGCAAAAGGCTTCTCTTTCGCAGACTCTCGTCAAGCCCGATTTGCCTCTCCCATTGAAACGGCGTATGCGGCTTTGGAACAAAGATGGAAACAGAGACATGCAACTTCGCACGCCTGTTCACCGAGCGCGCCATCCTCGCAATGTCATTGCACATTTCAGCGATCGCATTCACATCCTCATCCGTTTCCGTCGGCAACCCAACCATGAAATAGAGCTTCACCAAATCCCAACCGCTGGAATAGACCTGCTTAAGCAGCTCAAAGATTTCGCCATCGCTTATTGGCTTGTTGATTACGCGCCTCAGGCGCTCGCTGCCGGCTTCTGGGGCAAATGTAAGTCCGCCCTTCCTGACCTCGTGCACGAGTCTCGCAATTGAAATGTTGAATGAGTCCATGCGTGACGACGGCATTGAGAGGAAAAGGCGCACCTCACCCATCAGCAACTCGCTCACAAGCTCATTCAGGTGGCTGTAGTCGTATGTGTTAAGCGATAGCAAGCCGATTTCATCATAACCCGTGTTCACCGCCACCGCATTCGCTTGCTCAACAAGCTTGTCAACACTCCTTTCCCTCACCGGTCTCGTCACCATTCCGGCTTGGCAAAACCTGCATCCCCTCGTGCATCCCCTGAACACCTCAATGTTTGCGCGATCATGCACTGTCTCAATCCACGGCACAACCGGCTTTGTCGGGAATGGCGCGCTGTCCAGATCGCAAACAACGCGCCTCTTGATTCGCACCTCCCTGCCAGCACCTTTGACTACCAGCATGCCGCTTTCGGTCTCCTCAACCTCGTGCAGCATCGGCACATACACGCCCTCAATGCATGCAAGCCTTTCAAGCCGCTTCATCCTCGGCAAGCCTTTCGTTCGGATAAGCCCCTCAGCAAGCTCGGCTGCGAGCTCCTCGCCATCACCGATGCAGAAGGCATCAACGAACTCGGCGAATGGTTCGGGATTGACAACAACGCATCCACCAGCAATTACCAATGGGTCATCATCACCGCGCTCGCGAGAAAGCAGCGGAATCCCAGAGAGGTCAAGCATCTGGAGGATGTTTGTCCCGTGCAACTCATACGCCAGTGAAAAACCAATGGCATCAAATTGCTTGAGCGGCGTAAATGTCTCTAAGCCATACAACGGGAGGTTGTATGAACGAAGCAATGCCTCCATATCAACCCAAGGTGAAAAGACCCTTTCCGCCTGCACTCCACCAAGTTCATTCAATGTGTGGTAAATGATGCCCATGCCAGTGCTTGACATCCCAACTTCGTAAAGGTCTGGGAAGGCGATTGCAATGCGCAAAATCGGATTGCCACATTTGACAACGCAATTAACCTCGCCGCCGATATACCTGCCCGCCTTTTGCACCTTTGGCAGGATGAGACGATAAATGATGCTCCGCAGTTCATCACCCCCAATTGAAATTGCCCTTTCTCTTAACCCATCCATCACACTTGAGCGCCCCCGTGTAAATGACGCCGCTCAAATGCCCGGCGCACGCTTTGCGAGCATCTTGAGTGACATGCCCACCCTAATGTTGTGCCGAACGAATGTCTCCTCAAGCATCCTGAAGAAGAACTCACGCTCATTGCTGCGAATGACGGCACGCTCATGCGCTTCGGAAAGCACAACCGGATAGCCATTGCCCTTTTGCGCTTGCTCAAAAACCGTCGCCAAGACAAGCCTTAGCAATGCATCATCGCTTGCAATCCAGCACGGAACCTCAACCCTCGCAACCTCATACCCAACATTGAGGTAAACAAATCTGACAGCGTGCTCACCGTAACGCTCAAGTATCTTGGACGAGCTACAAAATGGCTGAGTGTGCTCACCCTTTGAAAGGAGATGCCTGAACACCAGCGCATCGGTTACACCATCAATGCATGAACACGGCGGAATTTCATCTCCACACCTATACTCGCATTTATCGCAATCGGCTTGCGCATAAGGGCAGATGCACACCTTAAGTGTGTTCACCACATCCGTTGACCTCGGAGAGCTAATGTAGCCCGCAATCGGGATGCCCTCTTCCCTGAACCTATCAAGTGCAGCTAAAAACCTTTTGAGGACTCCGTCAGCGAAGTCACTCGGCATCCCCTCCAACCGCCAAAGTATGAGTGAGCCATCAACTAAAGCCACCTTATCTTGCTTCCCTCCGAGCGAACAAGCTGTGTCGGCGAGCGTTTCAATCTCAAGGAGCTGACGCTTCGCTGAAGCTATGTCATGGTTGACCAGAACTTTCCTCCCGCCCCAACGCTCATAGAGATCTTCCTCGCGGTAGTAGAGCAGTGGGTAGCACCGCATCATTGGCGGTTCGCCGACGCCATAGTGAAGCGCCACCAAGCCAATGTTGATCAGGTAGCATAATGCCACTTCATGCTTGTCCGGAAAAATTTGAGAGCCATCGCTTGCTAAGACAGTGAGCGGGCGCTTGGGTTCGTCCACATGCATTTTAAAATCAAGCACATTCACCGGTCTTGCAAGCAGCCACGATGTCCTGCTCGCCTCAACCTTCCTCAACACCTCCTCCCAAGACACAGCCCACTGCTTTAGCACTGAGGATGCCTTCTTTGATCTTGCAGCAATGTCCTCGCAGCGCGCAGCTTGCTCTAAAGCCATTTCGCTCATCTGCCGCCTGAGTTGCGCAAAGTCAAGCACGACAAAGATCACCCCGTGTTTTATTCAAGTGTCCCTTCACGCATAAACCGTTCAACATCCTTACGCCAAAATGCCCCTTCCATCGGACCAAGGCGCGTTGTCGCCAGTGCGCCGCACGCATTGGCGAAGCGAGCTATATCCTCAAGTGGCATACCCTCAATCAATCCGACGACTACAGCCGCATCAAAACAATCACCAGCGCCAGTCGGGTCAACTGCATCAACCTTGAACGGCGGTGCCTCAACGACATCACTGTGAGAGTATATCCGGCAGCCCCGCTCACCGAGCTTTACGGCGACAACTTCAATTCCCATGTTGAGTAAACTCCTGCACGCTTCATCCTCATCATCTGCACCGGTTATTGCAAGTGCTTCATGGCGTCCAGTGGAGACAACATATGCCGTGCGCAGCACCGGCTCGCAAATTCGCCTAACCGTGTTCACATCGGAGAGCAGTTCCGGGCGCAAGTTTGGGTCAAACGAAATTTTCACCCCGGCGCTACTTGCCCTCTCAACAAGGTTGTAGCACTCCTGTTGCATTCTACCACCGGCACTCAGCGTGCATCCGCATATGTGGACAAACTCAGTCCCGCTAAGGTCAACTTCACTTGAATCAGGCAAGCAACCTGCAGCGCTGTTGCCGAAGTGGAAAATGAACTTCCTGCTGCCGTCGCCAAAGTATGCAACAAATGCCACACCAGTTGCGAGCTCATCAACAACCTTCACATGTTTCGTGCTGACCCCATCACTGCTCAGCCGCTCAAGTATGCACTTACCGAAATCGTCGTTGCCGACAGCACCAATGATTGCAGCGCTATGCCCCAAACGCGCAACTTGGTCAGCGAATATCGCCGGAGCACCACTCGGGAAGGGTCCGATGAACTCACATGGTTGGTAAAGTGGCATGTCAACTTTGGGACGCATTATCTCAGCAAGCAATTCACCAATGGCAATGACCTCCATTTACCTCACCCCCATCGCAATTTTGCCGATGAGCAGTTCATCATCTCATCCTCAAAATTTGGCGTGCCATCAATACCGCCCGTTTGATGACACCCCAGACTAAAGCCTCACAGCGCTGTCTGCTTGCAGAGGTTAAATCTCAAAACGCAATCGCTGTTGGCTAATCATGATGCCACATGATTCTAAAGTGGATTAGCTCTTCACAACTCACGAAAGCTACATGGAGAGGGCAACAACTTTATCAACCTCGCATGCTGGGTTGAGTCTGCCATCCGTTAAGATGAGCTCACTCCTTTGGCTTCACTGGGGGTTTTCCGGGTGGCTTTTGGGGAGGCTTTCGCGGGAGCTTCGTAGGCACATCGGGCTCCTCTGACGATTCGCCTTCCTCTTCAACTGTTGTAGGCGCACCGGGAAAAATAGAACTGAACTTTGAGTGAATGTCTGACAGCAATCCTTGCACCACCCTCCCGCAAAGCATCACAGCGATGATAGCGGCAATAGCGACGAGCACAAGGACGAGGGAATATGTAAGTTGCGTTTGACCCTTGCGCCGCTTGATGAAAGTCACTTCCATCACCCTCACTCAACAAACCTTTCTCACCTTAACTTGTCTCACCTATAATTTTTCACTCGCTCGGATAGAAGTTGTAAGCGTGTCCATATGCAACTTCCGACTCCTATGTCCGTCACACATTCGTGGTATAACACAACTGGTGCTGCAACGAAACCGAACATGATGCGTCCAAGTGATGGAGGTGATTTTAGATGAGACGAAGTGAGACTGCATTTACCTTGATTGAGTTGTTGGTCGTCATCACAATCATCGCCATCCTCGCAGCAATACTACTTCCCGTCTTCTCAAGGGCGAGAGAAAAGGGGCGTCAAGCTGCATGCGTATCAAATATGAAGCAGATTGCCCTCGGCATAATGGCGTATGTTGAGGACAACGATGGTTTTCTGCCCAACTTTTGGGACAATGTAGCTGGCGAGGGACAGTATGGTGGTTGGATGTTCTACAACAAATTTAACCAATGCTTCCCGAATAACTTTGAACCGCAAAAGGGGAGCATCTATCCCTATGTGAAGAACGAGCAGATCTTCATATGCCCATCGGACAGATGTAGGCATGGCTGTAGCTACGCAATCAATGGCGCGCTAACAAGCGATCCAATTGGTGGAAACCGCTTTCACAGGGGCTTACAGGTAAGTTACATTGAGGAGCCAGCAAATGTCATCCTGCTTGTTGAGGAACAATGCCCAATAGGGAGCACTGATGACGCGCACTTTCATCCGACGGGCAATATCGCCGAGACACGCCACCTTGAGCTTTCCAACTTTGCATTCTGTGATGGGCATGTAAAGCCACTGCGAAGAGAACTACTACAAAGCGGCACCTACCGATTCAACCCATAGCTACAAGCCCTGAGTCCGAAGCTTGCAATTCGCAGGCGAATACCTCACTCGCATTGGATGAGCCCACATCAACAACACGAATGCCATATGCTGCTCCCAAGGCAGCATGCGGATGGAGCATATTATGCGCCCACCCAATGCGCTCAAATTCATCTTTCGTCACCAACAGTTAACAACGGGCGCCTTCCTCACCTTGAAATAACGGCAATTCTTGCTGGCTTCGTTAAGCGCTCGTAATCCCACAAGGCAAACGAAGCATCTTTTTGACCCTCATGGAGGACATAAGCGAGGCGTATATCTTTCACCCGCGAGGTGTTAAACGCAATTCCACCACGAGCGCCCTCAACATCCCAATATGTCAAGTTGTCGAACGGCGAAAGCGCAATGCACGAATGAGCCCATGTGTCCGAGTAAACGGCATACCATTTGGGCTGCGGGTTCCTGCCGATCACATCTTCGCCCTCGCCCTTTCCATCCACAATTGCTTTGTTGCCTTTGTCGTCTTCAAACTTGCACGGCAGCAAGTAGTAGGCTCGGCTGTATTCGCTAATGCCTCGTTTGTCCGATTCAATCTCAACGACGAAATGGCGCGGGTAGAAGGTGAAGGTGCGAACAACGCGAAAATCGCCCTTCAACCGCTTGACAACTTTAACGACAACGCAAACTGGGTTTACGCTCAAACACTCTATCGCCTCAACCTCACCGACCTCGTCAACCCAACCCGTTTGCGCTGACGAGACGCCAATGCTGCGGATGAAACTTTGCTTTGGCGCATTGGGCATCAAACTCACCCACTCACGAACCATGCCGTCATCACCGAAGCGGAGTCGGTAGAATGGTGTTGTGACCGTTTTCGTCTCATCGTCCCAACGAAGCAATGAGCACATCGGGAAGTGCCGATGCTTGGGCTTTTCAGCACTCCAGAAAACTCGGAACTGACGGGCAGCGTTTGGGGGTGTTTCTCCCGTTAGCAGGGAAACCAAAGTCCCTCGTTGAGCGTTTTGCTCACTTGGCTCAAAATGCGTTGGCACAGCCTTTGTCAGTTTCCCATCCACAATTTCCACAACTCGGACGCTATCAATGTCCACGACAGCGCTTCTCGGCATCGCTCCCAACTTGCTCAAGTCAACTTCCAACGACACAGGCTCGTCCAACCGCCTTATCCCGCCAGCGTTGACAGTTATATCGGCGCTGAACTGCCAAAGAGCGTAATCGGGTTGGACAGTGAAAGGCACTTGAGCGATGTTATCAGTAGCAATCAGCTCAACTTTTGGTTGCACTGATTCAAGTTGAACGATGAGCAGGTGTTCACCGTCAATTGCATCCGTCGTAATTGTGAAAGAGGTTGTTTGCCGCCCATCCGCTTTGATGCTGACCGTTTGCGAACCGAGCAAACAATCGGACGAGACTTTGTCAAGGTAAAGCGAAGCCCTCACCCTACCATCAGCACCGCCATTGTTGATCACTTGGACGCTGACTTTAACTTGCTGTCCCTGTTTGATTTGCTTCGGCGATAAGTTGACACTACCAACCGTAAAGTTTGGCTGCTTTGCTTTTGAGCCCCAAACAATCCCGTAAATCGCGCCTTCCTTCGGAACGCCAAAGCGAAGAGCATCGCCAACACGAGAAAACTGTCCTACCGCTCTTGGGTTACCCTGCTCGTCCAATTCCATCAGTTTCGCCGTTGCGAGATCAAACCCCTCTGCAAACTGCCTCGGTCGCAAAATGATCTCCGTCACACCCGCCTCAACAATGACGCGAATTTGCTCTTTGCCATCAAGCCTAAGCGTTACTTGCCCGTCCGTTGCACACAAACCGAAATCATAGGTTTTGCCGTTTGCATCGCAAAAGGCGTAATCGGGTGTGCGGATAAAAGTAACAGTTCTACCATCAACGAGTGCACGATACTGTAAAATGTTCGGTCCGTGAGCGTAAAAGCCAAACTGCGGCAAAACGAATTTTTGTTCTTTGGAGGGTGAGGCTCCCGCTGAACCTTTTCGGACAAGAGTGAACGGTCTCTCTCCAAAGTTGACAATCACTTCAGTTGTGCCCGCCTTTGAACCAGAGCGTCCAAACACGGTCCGTTGAACATCTCGGTCTGGCGTAAGCCATTCATGTGAGAGCATCTCATCAAAGGCGATTTGCTCGTGAAGTTTGCAGACGATGCGGTAACTCTGGAGCAGCCGCTTGCGCATTTTGGGGTCGCTCCAAGTGAAGCCCAGCCTATTGACCCAAAACATCGGCGGTGTTCCGTAAAGGATGTTGAAGGCGTCTTTCTTGTCGCTGAGTTCAGGTGCAACTCGGTAAAGGAAATCGGTGCTGTCTCCCCAATACCAGTAACTGACGACGCAGTCGTGGAAGACGAGTTCCCAAAGCGGCAATCTCCGCCTATGTCCCAAGCCCCATTCAAGGTAGCGTTCCCCAATTTCCTCACGCTTCTCTGGCGGACGCAAGTGCCCTGCAGGCCAAGTGAAAAACGGGTTGATGCTCATCATGCCTTCCCAGTAATCGTAAATGTCAACTCCCCACCAACGACCGTGCTCACCACCGAGCACCAAACCGAGTTCTTCGCCGACAAACTTTGCCAGCTTGCGCTTCGCTTCCTTGTCTTGCGTCCTATCGTGCGAGTGCTTTTGATCGTAGCACTCAATTAGCCAAGTTGCCGTCGTAACATCCAGAAACCAAGCGTTGTGCGGATGGCGCTTGAGTTGCTCGGTGATGTATTTTCGTGCGACATCAAGTTGCAAAAGCGAACAGCGCTTGTGCGAGGTGTGCTTTTTGTCCCATGTAACCCAGCCAACTTGACGGTTGCCATCGGCTCGCAAGACGCAATCTTCAATCGTGCCAATGTTGTATGGCTGACTGTGGTTGGGGCAACAAGTGTAAAGGTCTTCGTAGTTGTCGTATCGGCTGTTTAAGTAACCCATCGCTTTAATGGTTTCCATCTCCTGTGCTGCCCAAACTCCGTTGATAAGCAACCTGTCAATGCCAGCGGCTTTAGCTTCTCGTGCGAATTGTGGATTACCACCCCAGACATCGGGAGCGCCAGCGAGCAACTTGACGGCGGGTTTGCGCTTTGCTTTTTCAATGAGCGTAACCAAAAGCCCGTTGCGCTTTGCATACTCTCGGTAGCGCTTGCACAGGGCAACATAACCGCCCTCGGCAACGAAGATATATCGGATGCGGCGAGGGTATCCAAAAGTTTGCATTGTTGGGTTGTGGTAGGCAGATGGCGTGAGCAATTCACCCTGCACAGTTTTCACTGCCTCAATGATGCAACTGCCATCGTCAGCGCTTCTCCCATCCCACAGCAGCAGATAGCCCACCTTGCCATTGCTGATGCCGACCCAAGGCATGTCCAATGAACCAAAGGTGGTAAAGTTCCAACCGCGAAACTCCTTCCCCACGACCGACGCAGCAATGCCGTTTCCATACAAAGGCAAAAGCAACTCGCAGTCAGTGTTCAACGGCAACAATGGAGGCAGTGCTGTAAACAGCCCAACCTTCCGCTCGTAGCTATCAGTGCTGACCTCAACTACCAACTCATCGTCCTCAAGCCACATTGCAACTTGCACAGGGAAGGTCTTACCATCTCTCTGGCGCGCATCAGTATGGAGGACAAGCTTATCTCTGGGAAGCATTTGCACCTTTTGAAATGGTGCGATGTGCTGTGCGCTCTGCCAAGTGATTCCCGCACGCTTATCAAGAACCGAGAACACACCGCTTGTTTCAACGGTGACCTTCAATCGCGCGCTCTCAAGAACTTCGTGTGGAAGCGCAGCGAGGAATATCATGCACCATGAGAGCATGCCACCCACCCCCACCATAGCCACCGAGATTCCTTTGTCAACTTTTCACCCATACGCTGTAACACGCCCTCTTAACCTATCCATACAACCTGTTTAAGCGGCGTCAGTATCGCAGGGCTTTCCACCACTACCTCATCATATCAGATGGCGCACCATCGCTTTTATCACAACACCGCATCTATCAAAAAACATCGGGCGGCTTATGAGCCGCCCGTCCATCTACAGATTAGCATTTGGGTATGCCTGTGAATGCTACTCAAGCGGACACCTTCCAAAGTTGCTCCCATAAAGCGGCGCCTTATCCTTGCTGCCGTATGCATTTGTGATCATATCACGGACATGCTCATAGACGGCATCTTCGGCAGCCTGCAGAACTGAATGAGAGAGCTTGTTGATCTCCTCGGCAAACTTTCCTATCACATACCTTGCGCCGCGCGGCTTCCTGCCCTTTGCCTCGGACTCCTGCTTCTCAGTCTCAGCCATCTTTTGGACGATCTCTGCGCCCTTTCCGGATGGGTCTTTCTCAATTGTCCGCAGGAAGATATCAGCAAGCGCTGTGGCATAATTGAACTTGCGAGCACCAGCACCTATAGCCTTGTGCACGGCATCATAGCTTAAGCCAGTGCCTCCGTGAAGGACGATTGGCGCAAAGAAGCCCCTCTCCCTAATGGCAATGTCAATTTCCCGCATCCTCCTATAACCTATGATTGGGCGGCGAAGATACCAACCATGAGCGCTTCCAACAAAGATAGCTATAGCATCGCCATTCGTGCCTTCAATCAACCTTACTGCGTGCTCCGGCTTGGTGAACTCCTTCAAGATCTCCTCTTCACTTTGTGCAGCCCTAACTGCAGCTTCACCAATCTCGCCCTCCTCAACCTCAACTGTGACACCATGCTTGTGCAACTCGGGGATGATCTTTGAGCAGCGCTCAATGTTCATCTCAACACCCTGCTCCCTATCAACATCGGGGGGATACTTTGAGAAGTCAAGCTCAACTGATGTGAAGCCAGCACGCAATGCATCAAATGCAAGCTCATCATCATTCTGGAGGTGATCAAGGTGAAGCGCAATCGGAATGAGATAGCCCTTCTCGTCCCACAATCTCTCAACTTCCTTTGCGACAAATTCCGCAAACGCATTTAGCCGATCAAACTTGCTCCCGGAGAACCATCCATCAAGAGCGTATGAGACTTGCGACTCCGCCACTTGGATGATAACCGGCGAGTTCAAATCAAATGCTGCCCTCAGCACACCCCTCGTTATCTCCGGGCGAAGACAGTTTGCAGCGAGCACACCGAACTCGTGCTTGTCAGCAACTTCAAGTATCGGGCGGAGGTTGAGCAAATGGGTATCCTTGATGCGCTTGAGATACGGATTGGTCTCAAATGAAAGCTCATTCACAGGCGGTATACCGCCATCGTGCAACTTATGCATTTCTCACTACCTCCTTTGTGGCGGAATTTTACGCCCCACATCACCGCGCGTGATTATATCACGAAGCGCGCCATCCATATCGTGCAAACTTGCTTTTGAAACAAGCGTCACCGAATGATGAACTCGTCAATGTAATAACAGGCGCCAGCTTTGTTACCCCCAAAGCCAGCTTGCAGGTATGGCGGGTCATTAAGTTCGCCAATGACTATTTCCTCAACGATGTAGTTGGGCAAATTCGGCTCAATTCTCCTGAAAGCCTCAAGCAGGTTGAACTTAACCCAGCGCCAACTGTTGTCAGCTTGCGCATCTGCAATCCTGCCGAGTATCTTCATCCTCAAGTCCATTGGGAGCACATCATCACCCGTCAGTATCAGCGCATACCACACATCGCCGCGCCTGAAGTATAGGTTGACTTTCACGCCTTGTGGTATGCGGTATGCGAAGCTCAACATCGGTCGCGACTTCAAGTCCAACTGCCCATGAAAGGCTCTCACACCAAAGTGACCACCGTTTATGGCATTCGTTATCCTCAAGCTATACTTCCCGCCAGCTTTCGTAGTAGCATCGCGCTCAAGTATCACCTCGTTACTATCCCGCAATGGTGTCCAACCCTTTAGTCCGGCTTCAAAGTCGTTGTTCGGATCTTGCGATGCGACCTGAGCGAGTTCCTGCTTTTGCCTCCGCGCCACCGCCAATGGCTTCAAAAGACCGATGTAATCAAGGGATGGCTTGCATTGCTCATACCAAATTCGCAGGCGAGCAACGAGAAGTATGTTGTGATAGCTCCAAAGAGCGATATGCCCACCAGGAAGCACATTGTTATCGGTGACATGACAGACGAGCTCTTCGCTCTTCGTCTCGGGCGAATTGACATAGCATCTTATCTGCGTGCCCACCTTCTCAATGCGGATGTAAAACCAACGCTGATGGAACGAGAAGTTGTGGTTGTGCGGGAAGAGAAAATGGTGTTGTGTGCTCTCAGAGAGCACTCTGTCACCCTTGAGCAGCGCGCTGCGGGAATTATCCCAACCTGAGTAGATGAAAGAGTAGCCGCTGTTTAAGTTAATCCCGTCACCACAAAACGAGATGTTGATGTCGCTTGGACGGCTGTATCCCGGTTCCTTTGGCAAGTCCATTCCGATATTCCCATAGAACTCTATCACCAAGTCACCGATAAACCTGAGCTTCGTCCACACAACCGGCACCCTATCCTCAAGCCCACCAAACCAAGACCAATCAACTTCACACGGCCATCGCGGGACAATATCCCAAGTCCCTCGCACCGGATAAAATTCAACCGGGGCACGCCAGAAGGTTGTGTCAATCAAATTTGACGGGCGCAACTTAAACAGCGTGATGTCAATCGGGCGTCCGCCAACCCTTATAGCGAGTTCGTTGCCAGAAAGCCAATCATCAAATAAGGCGTGAATGACGGGCTCGCCTTCCACCAATCCGACAATGTATCCTGAAGAAGCTATTAAGCGCACGAGCAAACTCCCCTTATGATCACGACTGCCCTTCCAATCACTTTGGGAAAGCACATTATCGCCGCGCTGTATGACGAAGCGAATCTGCAGTGGATGGTCAAGCTGTGAAATCTTCAATCGTGCGCCGCTGTTAAATTCCCTCCCGCTTGCCCCAAATGAGAACTCAAGCTCCCTGCAATATTGCAAGGCTCGCAGCCAGTCAAACTCAATTTCGGTCTCGCCAAACTTTTTGCCATCACCATAGAACCGTCCATTGCACCAGTATGTGAACCAACCGTCGCTTTGACTGACACTCCACATGCCCCTGCTTGTAGCCCATGAGAGCATGTATTCCTCTTTGATGAACTGTCTTGCAACTGGCGGCTCCTTGTATCTTGGCTCAAGGAAATACACCCACACATCACCGAAGTTTGCGCTGCCCTCGCAATACAGAGCGATGCCACCGCTCCTGATAGACACATCAAACGCCCGCGTAACAATGTGTCCATCAACGAATGCCTCCAGCACACCGTAATCCTTGGCGACCACTTTAAGCATGTGCCATTTGTTTCCATCCCACGGTTTAGCCCTCCCGGTTGAAAGCACACGCAAGTTGCCATTCTCAACGAGCGACAGCGTCACGATGGCTTCATCGCCTCTCGGGAGGCACCGCATAAGGTAATGCCTATTTTTGTCTTGGCAGAGGAAGGCTATACCGACTGCTCCATTAATCCATGCCACAGAAGCCGATGCTTCATAGTTGAACCAACCCCTCGTGCCCGTGGCTAAGTATGCCACCTTACCTTGCCCATTCACAACGCCACCTTTGATCATCCACATGCCGTCCCAAACTTTCCAATCCGAGAGAGAACGGCTGATGAAGTCATCATGGAAGTGCCTCCATGTGCTCACCTCTATGTCATCAAAGTAGGCTTCCTTGCACCCATCAACATAAAGTGCGACTTTGCCCTGCCCAAAGCTTATTGAGCGAGCGGTGACCACGGGGACATCATCTATTGAGCCGATGAGAAAATCGTCTGTGGCGCAAAGGCTCAAAGAATACCATCTCCCTTCAACGAACCCAATCGGGTTATTGAGGTTAGCGGGGGTTGACGCGAGCACCTTTGCCCTGCCATCAACAACCTCAACAAGTTCACATCTTCCGCCATCGGCTGATAGTATGTTCGTCCAGCGCAGCAGGATGTAGTTTCGCTCGTCTTGATAGAAGGCGCATATCCCGACGGCGTTTGCGCGAACTGGCTTGACGGAAACCTTCGCCAGGTAATTATCCCAAAACCAATATCCGAAGGCTGCGAAGGCAGCCTCGCCTGAACCGCCCTTCAGCGCAAATGCATTTGCCTTGTAATCCGGGTTGCCAGTTGGATCCCCCAAGCCGGTCAATTTCCACTCACCGCCAACAAATTCAAAACTGCCAGCCTCCTGAGTTGCCCTCGTGAAGTCATCACCGTAGTAGATGTCTTCAACAGGTTGCATGCGCAACTCGCTAACTTGAAAAGCACCATCGGGGAGAAACGCGATGCCGATTTGCCCCGAAGTGTATTCTTCATCTGAAGCCCTCGCCACTATCACATTGTTGCAGATGACGACGATGCGCATTTGACGACGCTTTAGCACAAGCTTGACCTGAGGATCTGTTGGACGATATGCAACGACAGTTATGCCGATCTTCCTCTCGCCGTCAGGACTCACCTTAAAGATCTCCGCGGACAGCATCTTTGACTGCGGATGCCGGCTCAGTTTGAGGTAATAAAAATGCTTTTCGTCAATGTAGTTGAAAGCGAGGTAAAACTGCGCCTTCGCATCCCAACCCACATTTGATTTGACTGTGCAAGTGAGCGTATACTCGGGCTCGCATTCAATCCCGGTGAGGGTATACTTCTGAGCAGTTGATATGCCCATCATCAGCGCAAGCGCCGCTACACAAAGCGGAAGGCTCTTCCTCGGAACATTGCGCATATGGGCGCTTTGTGAGGATGCCAAATGCACCTTGCGCCAAAGCGGGTTATAAACGAAGGTTTGACACACACTTGATACACCTCCCTCGTTAGCATCCTCACATGCGGCACTCACACACGAAACCTTCCCCTAACAAACCTGCTGTCCGTTAGCTTAGACAAACACGGCTTAAACATCGTTGCCGATGAAATATACATGTCGGGCGATTGCACGCCATCACGCCGCTCTATTTCACCATAGCGCGCTTTGCGGACGGGGTTACGGTCTACCGCGAACGCTGAGGAAGCGCGACTGCGTGGCAGACTCCCGAGATGCATTGCAGCGGTGCTTTGCCCATTGCCGCCATCTTCAATCGGGCAGCTAAGCCGTGCCGAAAAGCGGTGTGCGCAGTGTGTGATCCTGTGTATAATGTTGTTTGGCTGAGTGCCACTTCAAAACCATGCAAACGGGGGAGCAACTGCTGCATCGCGAACGATTGGAGGGCTTCTTCAACACTGACGCCTGTAGCTTCCAAAGCGAGGTGAAGCACGGTGACATTCCAAGAACTGCTCATGGCGTTGCAACGGTTTTGGGCTGACCAAGGTTGCCTCATACTTCAGCCGTTTGATATGGAAGTCGGCGCTGGAACGATGCATCCTGCAACTGCGTTGCGCTGCCTTGGTCCTGAGCCGTGGAATGCCGCATATGTTCAACCATCAAGGCGTCCAACTGATGGACGCTACGGTGAAAATCCGAATAGGTTGCAGCATTACTATCAATTCCAAGTCGTCATGAAGCCATCCCCTGACAACATCCAAGACATTTATCTGAGCAGCTTGCAATACCTCGGCATTGACCCAAAGGAACATGACATCCGCTTCGTTGAAGATGATTGGGAATCGCCAACGCTCGGCGCCGCCGGAATAGGTTGGGAAGTGTGGCTTGATGGCATGGAGATAACGCAATTCACCTACTTCCAACAGATGGGCGGGATTGAGCTCAACCCAATCACCGTTGAGATAACCTATGGACCTGAGCGCATAGCGATGTATCTTCAAGGCGTTGACAGCGTCTTTGATTTGGAGTGGGCAAACGGCATCACATATGGGGAGTTGCACCGCCGATTTGAAGTTGAGGGCTCAAAATACAACTTTGAGCTGGCTGACACCGAAATGCTCTTCAAGCTGTTTGACATGTTTGAGCACGAGAGCGAGCGCATCATTGAGCATGGGCTCGTTCAACCGGCTTTTGAATACTGCCTCAAATGCTCACATGTGTTCAACCTGCTTGACGCAAGGGGTGTCCTCAGCGTTGTTGAGAGAACGAGATACATCGCAAGGGTGAGACGCCTTGCGAGGGCTTGCTGCAATGCCTACATAAAGCAGCGCGAAGAGCTGGGCTTTCCGCTGCTCAAACAAGCCGCAACTATACGGCGATAGGTGCGAATTGAGAGAGCAAATCTAAATGCGAAGCCTTGCGCCATTACGCTGCCACCCATAAAATTTCAAACGACGGGGAGGCAACGCATGCCATTCAGGTGGTGATGAAAATGCACGGTGAAAGCGCATCAAGGCTTTCTCGGCGCCAGTTCATTAATACCGTTTTTGGTGCTGCAGCATCATTTGCCATACCGACAATAGTGCCAGCTCAAGTCCTCGGTAGGCGCACGGGCAATGTAGCCCCAAGTGATATGAGCGTGCGGGCAGTCATAGGCGTTGGTGGAATGGGGACTGGTCACCTGCGCAACTTGCTGAGCCGAAAGGATGTGAGGGTGGCTGCAGTCTGCGATGTGGACAAAAATCATCTCACAAGGGCACTCAAGATCGCAGAGGAAGCGGGGACAAAATGCGACGGCTATACGGACTACCGTTACATATTGGACAGGGATGATGTTGATGTCGTCTACATCGCAACACCGCCGCATTGGCATGCGCTTCAATGCATCCATGCGGCACAGGCTGGAAAGGACATCTACTGCGAGAAGCCGATGACGAGGTTCATTTATGAGGGGCGAGTTGTGGCTGACACTGTTAAGCGCCACGGCGTCGTCTTTCACATCGGCACATTTGGAAGGTATGGTGCAAGGGTGTGGCGAAAGCTTATAGCGAGCAATCTCCTCGGAAAGCCGCTTATCATCACGATGAACCACCACAAGTATAACTGGAAGGTGAAGATGTGGAGCGGGCGCATTGATCTTGAACCACAGCCAATCCCACCGAACCTTGATTGGAACATGTGGCTTGGTCCGGCACCATATAAGCCGTATCATCCACATCGCTGCCATGGGAGCTTCCGCGGCTATTGGGATTACGACGGCGGTGGCTTCACCGACATGGGCGCACATTACTTTGACCCGATAATCTACATGCTCGGCTTTGATGAGAACTGTCCCGGTCCAATTGAAGTTGAGGCTGAGGCAGAGCCAGCACACCCAGACGCAGTCAGGTTGTGGGGCAAGATCACTTACAAGTTTGGTGATGGAACGATAATACGCTGCGTCAGCGGCGAGTGGGGTGAGCCAGACCCACCAGATGTTCCCTGGATTGAGGGACCGAAGGGGAAAGTGTTCAACGATGGGCGCACCGACCCACCAGACCTGCTCAAACAGCTTGAGAGTTACCCAGACCCTGAGCCGCTGATTGACTTTGAGACAGCGCTCAAAACGAGGAAGCAGCCCGGTGGAAATGCGGAGGTGTCACACCGCGTCTCCACGATAATGCACATAGGCAATATCTCAATTAGGCTTGGGCGAAAGGTAATTTGGGATCCGGTCAAGGAGCAGTTCGTCGGTGATGAGGAAGCGAATAGGTTCGTGAACATACCATACCGAGCACCATGGCACCTGTGATGAACCTGCTAACTTCAACTTGACCGAGTGGGGTGAGTGTGATGCGCTTGATGCTCAGCATCACAGTGGTGACGATATCATGTGCGCTTTTAATCCTGCCAGCAATGCCATGTGCTGCAGGAGAGGCGGAAGCTGGCGGAGTTTTAGAGGAGCCGTTAGCGAGCATACTCAAGGACATCGTCTCTGAGGATATCAATTTGAGCAAGCAAGCGATTGAGAGAGTCCAGAAGCTCGGCATGGATGGCGTAAGGCAGCTTGTGCGCTTAATGCCGCAGTTCGGTGAGGGAAAGGACGGCAGCATCAGGTTAGCTATACACAGGCTTTCAATGGCGTTTGCGACAAAGGACAGGGTGAAGGAGCGCAAGGAACTCAGCATGACGCTGTGCGAATTGCTCAAGACGGATCTGCCAAATTGGGCAAAGCGCTTCCTCATCGAGCAACTGCAAATAATTGGCGGTGAGGAAGCCGTCGAGAGCTTATCAGCACAACTTGCTGATGAGGAACTCGCCGAGAGCGCAAGACAAGCACTTCAGGCTAACCCCTCAGAAGCAGCTTTAAAGGCATTGCGAGAATGGCTCCCGAAGGCAAAGGGCGATCTGCGTGTCGGCATAATCAATGCCCTTGGCGAAAGGGGCGATTTGAAAGCGCTCAAGTTGCTGATGGGTGAAGCGAAAAGCGCGGATGAGAATGTGCGCAGCGCCGCATTTGAAGCACTCGGCAAGCTCGGCGAAATAGCGGCTCTTGATTTGCTCCTCAACGGATTAAAGGATGGAAATGCACGCGTCAGGAGGAGCGCCCTCTCTGGCTTGCTCATGATGAGCGAACGCCTGATGCTCAGCGGGCGGAAAGGTGACGCCGTTAAGGCATACTGCGAGGCGCTAAAGCTTGTCAGCGATTCGCGGGGCAGACGGGCATTGCTCACACACATTGTCCCAATCGCAGATATGAGCGCTATTGAGCCACTCGTAATGTGCCTTAGCGATCCAGATGCGCATGTCCGCACGACGGCAATGAACTGCTTGAGCAACATGAAGGGTGAAGATGTTAGCAGGGTGCTTTCAAAGCTGATGGTGAAAGCCGACGAAAAGCAGCGGGCATTGCTCGTGCTTATCATGGGTGCGCGAAAGGATAAGGTGGCAATGGATGCACTCAAAGCAGCCTCAACCGATAAGAGCGACGCCGTAAAAGTGGCTGCATTGCATGCCCTCGGAAGGCTTGAAGATAGGGCACTTGAGGGGACACTACTTAATGCAGCATCTTCCGAGATTGATGAGATCCACGAAATAGCGCTCAAGGCATATCTTGAGCTCGCACGAAGGAGGGTTAACGAGGGCGATTCAACTGGCGCCGTTAAGATGTTTGTGGCGGCGCTGAAAATGGCACGCACAGCTGAGCTTGTGCGTGAAGCACTTGCGGGAGTCGCTGCGCTCCCAAGTGAGGAAGCGATTAAGCTGGTTGAGGGATTGCTCACGGATGCATCCGTTGGAGTTGATGCAATGCGTTCGTATGCCCTCATAGCAGTCAAACTTGCAGAGGCGGGTCAGAAGGAAAGAGCTGAGCAGATGCTCCTCAAGTTGTCCCAGATGAGCCTGCCGAGAGATATAGCTAACAATGTCGTTGCAACATTGAGGAAGCTTCGTCCGGAACTTGACTTGGCGTCAATGAGGGGCTTCATCACATCGTGGTGGATTATAGGTCCGTTTGAGGGGACGGATATTGACGCCGTTTTTTCGCCGGAGAAGGAGGTCAACTTGGGTGCAACGGTCAAGGTGGATGGCGTTGAACTCAAATGGGAGAGGCACCGCACAAATGACATAGATGGCTTTGTTGACCTCGGGGCGTTGCTAAAGCCAAACCAAAATGTGACTGCATACATGTATGCCGAGATTGAGGTTGAGAATGAGTGCGATGCCCTGTTCAAGTTCGGCAGCGATGATAGCATAAAGTGCTGGCTCAATGGAAAGCTCATCCACCGCTACCCACAACCTCGCTCGCCAGCAGTTGACCAAGATGTCGTCAAGGTGCACCTTAGACCCGGAATTAACACGGTGCTCCTTAAGGTGATCAACTTCGGTGGCGGTTGGTGTGCCACACTTCGCATAACCGATGTTGAAGGGCGTCCATTGAAGTTCAAACAGAAGTGATGACTCGCTTCACTTAAGGCGCCAATCAATCCCGCTTAATTTGCCCAACAGCGCTCCCATGAATGCCCGAGGGTGAACAGCGCAACATGGTTAGCCACCCGCATGTCACATTGATGGAACAAGCCGCAAATGAGGTGAACTGAAGATGAGAAGGGTCGTTGTGACTGGGATGGGCGCAATAACTTGTCTCGGCTATGGAGTTGAAGCGCTGTGGAGGGGCTTGATTGAGGGTAGAAGCGGCATCTCAAGGATAACTCGGTTTGATCCGACAGGGCTCAGGAATGAGAATGCTGGCGAGGTGAAAGAGGAAGTGCTCTCCAATGCGCCTCTTCCCGACGAGGACATTGATGAGGCAACTTTGTTTGCGTATCTCGCATGCCTTGAGGCTGCAAATGATGCGGGGCTGCTTGAGCTGAGCGATGATGAACGAATGAAGGTCGGGCTTGTCTTTTCAACCAACTTCGGTGGTGCTGGGAGATGGGAAGAGTTCGCATCGGGATGGCTTTTGGGTCAACAGGTCAATGCAAATCAGTTTGAGCAATTCGCCTTTGACTTCGCAGCGCGCTATGTGGCTTCAAAGTTTGGTTTCCTCGGACCGATGATGACGCTGTCAAACTCATGCTCATCTGGAACGAGCGCAATAGGAGTTGCGATGGACATGATAAAGCTCGGCATGGCGGATATAGTCATCGCCGAAGGTCACGACATGCTCTCTCGGTTTGCGCTCGGCGGCTTAAGCATACTCGGAACAATAACGCCAGAGTTGATACGCCCATTTGACAGGCGGCGCAGCGGGACAATATTCGGTGAGGGCTCCGGAGCGCTTGTCCTTGAAGCTGAAGAGCACGCAAAGGAAAGACGAGCGCACATCTATGCCGAAGTGATGGGATATGCGCTGAACAGCAATGCCTATCACTTGACAGCCCCAAGCAAAGAGGGTGAGGGAATGATACGAGTCCTTAAGCAAGCGCTTGAGGATAGCAATGTGTCCCCGGAGCAGATTGACTACATCAACGCACATGGCACCGGGACGCAGCCCCATGACCCCGAAGAGACGCACGCAATAAAAGCCGTGCTTAAAAGGAGGGCTTACGAGATCCCTGTCAGCTCAATCAAGGCGGCAGTTGGACATGTCATGGCTGCTGCAGGGAGCGTTGAAGCCATCGCGACGATAAAAGCAATCAATGAGGGTATTGTCCCTCCAACGCTGAATTATGAGGAGCCAGACCCGGAATGTGATCTTGACTATGTCCCAAATGTGGCAAGGGAGCATAAGGTCAACATCGCCATCTCAATATCGGCTGGGATTGGTGGCAACAACAGCGCCGTCGTGCTCAGACGATACAATGGACATTGAGGGAGTGAACTGAGGATATGGGTAGGGTGGCTATAACTGGCGTGGGAATTATCACATCCATAGGGACACAGCTGGATGAGTTTGCTCGCAACCTCTTCTCGTGCAAATGCGGTGCAGACCAACTCCAAAGCGTTCAAGGGCTTGAGCTAACAGCGCTGCGCAGCCGCACCGCCTACCTGATAAAGAAGCCGCTTGATGAGTTGCTACCCACAAAAAAGGCATACCTTGACAGATGCTCGGCGCTGACAATTGCTGCATGCTGGCTCGCGCTCAAGGACGGGGGCATTGAAGTGACCGAGGACGATGCGCCGAGCTTTGGTATATGCCACGGCACCGCATACGGATGTGAGGATAGCATGCTCATCTTCTGGGAGCGCATACTCAAGCGCGGCTTCAGGGGCGCAAGCTCAATCATGTTCACACACGCATACATGAACACGCCGATAAGCCTCGCAGCAATTGAATTCAATCTCAAAGGCTATCACTCCTGCTGCAGCGCCGGAATGTTGTCCGGTGCGCAGGCGATAGCCAACGGGACAATGGCGATAAAGCGCTCACTTGCAAGGAGAATACTCGCCGGCGGCTCCGAGGCATTCTCTGCGCTTCAGTTCATGGCTAACTATTTGGCTGGCGAACTCTCGCCGAATGATGGCGGAGAAGAGATGATGCGACCGTTTGACGCCTCACGCAATGGCTGGGTGATGGGTGAAGGTGCCTGCATGCTCTTGCTTGAAGATGAGGATGCAGCAAAGCAGCGCTGTGCGAATGTGCTCGGTTGCATAGGTGGCATTGGTGCCGCACAGGCATTAGATGCTGACAGCGAAAGCTCAATCTCCGATGCCATCCTGAGGAGCATGAAGGGGGCATTGCAGTCAGCCGGAGTTGAGCCGAGTCAAGTTGGCTGGATATGTGCATCGGCGAATGGTTCAAAAAGAATTGATGATGCTGAAGCCGTAGCAGTGGAACGCCTCTTTGGCAACGCAATCCCGGTGAGCAGTCCGAAAGCCGCATTTGGAGAAACTGTTGGTGCTGGGAGCGCTATAAGCATTTGTGTTGCCATCGCGTCATTCGCATACCGCAGTATACCGCCAACTCTCTTCACAACAACGCCTTGCGCAAACATACGGCTAATCACGGAAAAGCCGATGGCATGGGATGGCGATAAACCTGTGCTAATCAACTCGGTTGATAAGAGCGGTGCTGCGATGAGCATCCTTGTCACGCCACCACGGTAAAGTCCGACGAAGACCCATTCCCCAACGGACTTGAACTTTGCTCTAAAGGCTCAAAACGAGGTGGAGTGCGCAATGAGCATCGTCGTCAAAATCTGCGGCATGACAAGCGCCGCCGACATAACAACGGCTGCATCCTGCGGTGCGGATTACATAGGCATAGTTGTGGAAGTGCCCGGAGCCATTCGCTCGCAAAGCTTATCGCGCGCTGCAGAGCTGTCATGCATTTCGCCACTGCCTGTGATTGCGGTGACGGTTAACATGCAGTTTGAGAAATTGCTCAAAGTGGCAGATGAGGTTAAGCCGGCAGCCCTGCAACTTCACGGTGAGGAACCGCTGGAAATCGTTAGCCGACTGAAGGGCGCCATTGATTGCGGTGTTTGGAAGGCGATAAAGCTGCCGAGCGCTGAAGAGCGCTTTGAGCCAACATCCGCAAAGGAGTTGCTCAAGTTAGCTGAGCAGTATGTCAAAGCCGGAAGCGATGTAATCCTGCTTGATGCATCGCCGGCGAAGGGCATCCCCGGGGGGACTGGAACGCTTTCACATTGGGAGTATGCCAAGTTCATCAACGAGAACCTTGATGGGCGAACAATGCTTGCTGGCGGACTAAACCCAAGCAATGTCGGGGATGCCATAAAATTTGTTCGCCCTTGGGGAGTTGATGTTTCAAGCGGCGTTGAGCGCTGTAAGGGTGTGAAGGATGCCGCACTCATGGAGCAGTTTATCAGGAATGCACGCGCAGCTGCAGAGATGCTGCAGCGATGAATTGAATGCTCATCCTCGTCCATTTGCGGAAGTCATATGGAGCCACTGATCCTCTCTCCTTCACTGCCATTCACTCAATGCTTTAACTTGCGGCAGCTCCTTTGGCGGCTCATGCGACTTGGGCAACGGGATGAGAATGACACAGCAGCGCAGCTCCTTAACGCCACTGAAGTGTATGGCGAGCTTGCGCACACCGGCGTTTGGGTTTTGTCCCTTCGGGTCTGGCGATGACGGAAGCGGCTTTGCATCCATGACTGTGAACTGGGTATTGCTTGGCGAGATTATGCGGCACCAAAGCCTTGCATCGCCTTGATGCAATATTGCCGTAGCTCCATCAACTTGCACTTGAGCCGGCGTATGCATGAACCAGTATACCTCCCCCGGCTGTTTCAGCTCAATCTCATCTTGGATGAGGATGGCATTGCCATTTGCGCCACGCATCAACATGACGCCCCGCAGGACGCTGGCTGCATGAGCCGAATAAGCCGGAGTTAAGTCGGCAACAGCAAATGCAAAGTCCTTGCGAGATGAAAAGCGAATCACCTTAGCAAACGCTCTTGGGTCTTGGTCCGGCTCCTTTGATGGGTTTATCACGATGGTGTTATGTCCCTCAGCGCGCATGCGGTAATACGACCAACGAAGCGCGCCGAAGTAGCCGGGCAAGTTGTAATTATCGGCACCGAGGTCAAGCGCCCACCTATAACCGAGCGCGTCAATGACGAATGTGCCTATGTCCAGATTGCTGTGGTTGGCTCTGTTGTCACCGGCTTTAAAAGCGACGAATGTGGCTTCCCTATCATTCCATGCGGTGCGCATCGTCACAACCTCAACTTTGCGGAAGTGCTTATCAAGCGGTAAACCCTCAGCTTCCGGGTCATTGCCGCGCTCATCAAACCAGATTATGTCGAGCGGATGCGGTGCAGCAGTAGACCTCGCATACCAGGCATAGACTGGGCGATTAAATTTCCGAGCAAGCCAAAACATGTGCGGTGCGCGGAGAGTCCCATCACCGCCGTCGGCAAAGTTAAAAGTTCTACCGAGCGGACCGGTGATGTAGATCGGGAACAAACCCGTCTCGGAGAAGCCCTCCATCTTCGCCAGACCTAAGTCTGTTCCGACCGCAGTTTCAAGCGCTGCAAGGAGCACGCAATTGTAGGAAGTGGCGTAGTTCCAATACCCGGGACCTTCCGCCCACGCTCCATCGGGAGCAAATTCACCCATCGGCAAAAGCAATGAGTTAAGAGCGTTGGTTAATATCTCCCCGCACAGCTTCGGATGCTCTTCAAAGATGGCAAGCGCACCCATTCCGATGCCGCCATTGCAAACTTGATTCCAATTGTGCCTTGCCCTTGACCACCAACCACGGCTGCGGTAAACCTCCAACGCTCGCTCAAGACCCTTTGAAACTATGGCGTCAACTATGACTCGCCGTTGGGCATCGTTCCACTGGTCATAGAGCCAATCGTAAGCAATGGCAAACGCATGTGTCATTTCCGCGGTGTCAAGGAAGTGACGCGGGTTCCAGTCGGGGAAGTTAGCAGCTGCCTCAATTTCGCGCCAAGCCCGCTCAATGCATCTTTTATCGCCGTCAATGTGATACACAAATGAGAGCACATAAATCCGATTGAGCACGCGCCTGCTCACGCCAAGCAACCTTAAGCCATCCGGTATCTCGTAGCGAGATGGCGTTTCGTTTAGGATTCGTTCAGCCTGCTGCTTGATTGAGCTGTAGAACTTAGCTGCCGTCGGATTTGCCCCTATAAGCCTGCGCAATCCATCAAAGCCATCTGCGGTGACGAGAAGGCGCGGGTGAGCTCTCTTCACAAGTGCTGTCCATTCATCCGGTGACGGTATGTTTATCTCCGCATGGAATGCCATAGAGAGACACAGCAGCGAAAGCCACATGTGCATCTCAATCACCCCCACACCTTCCGAGCGAGATGCAGTTTTACAGCAATTGTGACACGCCAATGATCAGATGCACAGCCAGAGCAGCTTAAACGACGACGCAAAGCGCTTTAGACATGACGCTAATGGTTGTCGGCGTCGGGCGCATCTTCTCACCGTCTGCATATAGCCAAAGCTGCTGTGGTGAGCTGACTTTAACATTGGTAACAGTATGGCTTGAGACTGCGCTGTGAAATCTGTGCCAGCCAAAAAACACGGCCGGGAATAAAATCAGTATCGTCACCTTTGGAGCCGCCCTTATCAGGCACATGTGAAGCAACCCATCCATCACATTAGCCTGCGGTGCTATTACCATCCCGCCGCCATAAGCAGGTGTGTTTGCGGTGGCTGCAAGGAGTATCCTGCCATTGAATTCTCCAAAGTCGGCTTCAATGCGAACTTGCGGGAAGTTATAAGTCGCAAGCAGACGGAGCGCTGCAAGCACATACGCCGGCATCCCGTGAACTCGCATTTCACCCTCGGATACGATGCGTGAGACTTCGGCATCAAATCCGAGCGTCGCCACAGTTGCGAAAGCCCTTCCGCCAATTTCGCCAAGGTCAATTCGCATGGTTTTCATCCTCGCTATTGAATTGGCTATGTATTTGGCTGAGCATGGGATACGCAACGCCTTCGCAAGGTCGTTACATCTTCCCCCCGGAAGGATAGCTAACGGGACATCACTCCATGCGAGCGCATTAACCACTTCATTAACTGTGCCATCGCCGCCGCAAACGGCTATGCAACCTATCCCCTTCTTCACCTCACCCCTCGCCAAAACTTCCGCATGACCGCGCTCAACCGTCCAGTGCAATTGTGAGCGTATGCCAAGCAGCGAAAGCTCATTCGCCAATTGGTCTGCGAGCCGCTTTGCCTTGCCGCGCCCTGCGATCGGGTTGGCGATTATCGCAACATCCGGGCGCAGCAACTCATTTCACCTCGCAGATGAATATGGGGGGCATGTGGAAGTAAGTTATGCTCGGGTTATAGCCGACTGCCTCTTTCGCCATCTCAATTGCCTCCTCAAGGCTGCCAGCAGCTTCGTAACCGAGGACTTCGGCGACACGCTTCACCTTCGGCTTGACAACGATTATCTTGCTCAAATAGCGCTGTGCCCTATAGCCCCAATACCAGTCAAATAGCGCGTGCGCACCGTGAAACGAGTATGAATGGCGATACAGCTCAACATACTTCGGGTTGGTGGCAAACTCCTCCTCATACGCAGCTATTTCGTCAATGTTGCGTGTGCGCTTTAAAACGAGCTCGTAGAAATCCCTGTGAGGCACTTGATGGATCGGATGGAAATCCTCGTGCAAAGGATAGGTGAAGATGAGCACGCCACCCTCACGAACCAACGGCTTGTTGATGAACAGGTGAAAAATGTAGCCCGGTCCGAGAGCGTTGACGAGTATGGGGTTGAGGATGGAGTTGACATTGTATGGTCCAAGGTATGGCATGCCCGCAACCAAGATGTCGCATTGCCCTTCAACTGGCACCACCTGCTGCTCGTATAAGTGTTTGAGCGTTTCCTTGTGCGCCTCCTCAACATCACCGGCTTGAACACTCGTCATCCTGTATGGCGCACGAGTCGCATGGAATATGGCGCGCCGCCAACCTACAGGCATCAACATGAGCGCCCCTCGGCTGATGTGAAAGTTGAGCCTGTCAATGAGGGTGTGCTCATGCTCTCCCTTTTGCAGGTAAAGCAGATACCATGGGAATGTTGCATTGTTGATTGTCGTCTCAATGTGGAAGACGCGCACATGCTCATGTATGACCTTGTCTATGCGCTCAATTGAGCGATGCATTTCCGATTGGCGCACATCCATGAGCGATGTCTTTAACAGCACCTTCGGGTTGTGATGGTGCCTTATGCTCCAATATGTGCTCAGTCCGGTGGCTATGCTTTTGTGCCCGCCGTCCATAGGCGTCAAGTTGAGGTTGACATAAATGAGCAAGTCGCATTCAACGGCTCTCCTGTTGACCTCAACATCCTCGCCGGCTTCGGTCTTGCCGAGATTAGCAATATTATCCCTGTCCTCGGCATCGTGATTGTAAAGGCGCTCCGGATAGAAAGCCTTAAACACACTCTCGCCAACGATATGCCTTATCTCCGATGGCGTCATTCTCCTGTGCAGCCCGATAGCGCCAATGATGTGAATGTCGTCAATGCCCTTTTCTGCGAGCTTACCAAGCACAACTTCAAGCACGAGCTGCCTGACATCGGGGCGTTGCATTGGAGGGAGCGATAGCGAGATGTCATCAAAAGCGATTGTGACTTTCATCCCGCGCTTGAGCAAAGCCGAAAGCGGCTCACACCCGTATGGGTGTTCAATAGCGTGCTCAATTGCTTGTCTCGGGTTATCAATCGGCGGAAGCGTTGGCGGAGGGTAAATAACCCTCGTTCCGACCGGCAATTTCTCCCACAGGAAACCCTCGCCATAGTGGAAATAAAACCGCTCGTTGCTCCTCTCAACATATCGGATGAGCTTACTCTTATCAAGCTCCATTTTGCCCAACTGCCCCTCAACCACAGTTTCATTTCGCTTTACCGAACGCCCTTCTATCGCTCTCCGGTATGATGAATTCAAACCGCTTGTCAGTCATCCACATTTTGAACCTCGGGTCAGAACTCCAATGGCGGTAGCTGTCTTCAACGGACTGCGCAAGCTTGTATTTGACGGAGCGCTTTCCGTTGCTGATTACCAACTCGCCAGATGGGTTGCCTTCCCTCGCAAATGTAACCTTGTATCCATTTCCACCGCAGGCGAATTCAATAGTGCATGTCTCGGGCGTCAAGCTGAGCTTTGGGGAGAGCTCCTCAGCCTCGCCGACACCCACGCTCATGATGACAGCAAATTCAACCACCTTGCCCCTCTCCAATGGATGTATCTCAAGCACCTTGTGGTGAGCTGTAACTTTGTCATGCAACCGCCAGTTGATTGTGAACGGTGGCGGAGTGGTGTATTTATTGGGCTGTGACAGGTCATAAAGCTGCATCTGCGATTTAGCTGGCATGAGCACATACCCATTCATGGCAGCCTTCCCGCTTTTCACTTTAAAGCCACCATCACGAAGCTCAACCTGCTCACCAAGCGCGGCTACCCAAAATGCCCTCTCAGCTTCATCACCGAGAATGACACGGTCATAAACGACGACTGCATTCGGTCGGATGAAAACAACCTGACGGTAAACTCCTTCAGCCTGACTCGGCAACCACGAATTGGTTGCGTCGCCACAGACATAGTCAAATTCCGGGTGCGTTTCGTATGCGATCAATTCGCCTTCGCGCAGGAAGACAGACTCGGTGTGACCATGAAAGTCAAGCCCACCGCCGTAACCACCCTCCGCTGGTGCATATCCCACTGTAAGCCTATCCCTTGCTATGTATCGGAATGTGGAATCGGAGAAGCGCATGATAACGGGCAGCTCCTCGGCACGCGGATGCGAGAGGTTGTTCCCCCAACGCTCAAGCCAATCCGATGGCTCTATAACGACGACATTGCCCCACGACTTGCCCGGGTTTGGATTGCCATCATCACCGTAACTTGAGAGTGTTCCGAGCAGGAACTCTCCCGCCTTGGCAATCTGAAGATGCGTTGGCTGATGGCGATATACATGGTCACGGACGCCACAGGCAAACCAAACCTCCGTGAGTTCATCAGACCAATCCGAGCGCATGACAACTTCACCCTCGCCATCAAAGAGAACAGTCGGCGGCAGCTCATCAAACTTAACTGACGGGGCTTTAGGATCATACCAGCCAAGTGCCAAACCGAGTGGCACAACGAAAGCCATCGGACGGTTGCTTGCGGCTTCCTCGGCGAAGAAGAGCAACTTGTCAATTTCTTCATCGGTGGCATCTTCAGCCATGAGCCTTTCAATCAGCTTGCTCCAATCATACTTGTGCTGCCCAATTGGATGCTTTGAGATAGCATTGTCTATCCAGCGTATTGGCTCACCGAGCGGATTAATTGGACCGAGCATCCTGCGGTTATCTCGCCTTGGATGAATTAGCTCGCAGTATGTGATGAAGCCACCGATGATCAATCGGTCGTGGAATTGCGGCTCATCAAGGAAGTTGCGCAAATACAAGAACGGATAGGCATATCCAGCATATGGGCAATGGCAGCCGGTGCGCGGGTTAAGCCATCTTGTTCCGCCGCGCCTTCCTGCGTGAACTGCGAAGTATCTCTCCACATTCACAAGCCAACTCATGATGTGCCAAAGGATGGCTCTATCTCTGACTGAGAGTGGCTCATCAAGGGCAGCGAGCGTCCAAGGGAAAACATCCATGTTGCCGATGTAGCCTCGGAAGAAATCGCGCAGGCGCTGCACCTCAGGCACATCGCCGAGGGAAGCTGCCGCAAAGTCAAATAAGATAGCCACTGCACCCGGGAAGAACGGACCATGATGGTGAAATGTGCAATAAGGGTCGGCTCGCCCATCCTTGAGCAATTCCAAAACGCGCTCCATGAAAAACTGACGCAGTGATGGCTCCCTCGCAAAGAGGCTTGCAAAGCCAGTTATAGCCATGCGCCAGCCAAGTTCATACCTTCTCCAAGTGCCCTTCTCTGACAGCTTCTGCTGCGCCTCTGGGAGCTTTGGTCCGAATGTCGCTTTCGTTATTCCAGCTGGGAGGAAGCCTTCCCTATCGCACTGCCTGCGAAGCCATTGGAAGTAGCGCTCAAACAATCTGGCATAACCTTGCATGCGCTTCTCAACATCAGGAATGTGCTCCCTTCTCAAGAGCATCCTTGGGCGTGTGAGCTGCGGCAGGCGCATAAAGTAATGCGTCTCAGACATGTCGCCGTCAAACGAACTCAAGCGCACATATAACGAAAAGATGCCAGTCCCGTCAAGCCTTGGTTGTATCACCTCAACACGCTTTTCATACGGTTCAAGCTCCACTATCCGTCTACCGCTCACCACTTCCTTGCCCATGTAATCGGATATGGTGAAGCCGAGGTTGAGCTTTTGTGTCCTCCTGAGCAAGTTGCTCAATTCAATTCGCAGTTCGACTGGCTCATCAGCATAGAAGACGGATTGATAACGGCGTTGCTCCATCGGCGTCTCACGGTAGCCGTAAATTTCCATCCGCACCATGCCATGAAGCGTTCTCCTGATGCGCAATGCATCAAGTTGCGCATATTTGCTGTATGCCCTCACCCTGATGACATGCCTTCCCGGGGTGAGTTCAAACCTGGGCGCGTTCCATGCCCAGAACTCATCCGTCTCATTCACGAGAAATATGCCCTGTGTTGGTGTTTGCCATATCTCCCTTCGCCAGTGAAACTCCGGTCCGTCATCAAGCGCAATCGTAATCGTGCCCGGCTTGTCAAGCTGGGTTAAAGGGGCATCGCTTGGCAGGAGTTGATGATCGGTGATGTCGCTAACATCAACCCATTCACTGCTAAGGTAACCGCGCTGTGCATCTCTCAACGCGATTCGCACTGTGTGGTTGTTTTCAACGGAGATGACTTGCTCAACGCCCTTTACTACCTCACGAGTGATGCTGACCCTTCGTCTATATTGTGGCGGTGGGACAATGATGCGTGTGTGCTTCAGTTCATCACGGCTCAGCCCGATTGGTGCCGGCGTGATGAACAAGCCCGCTCTAAGCGCAGTGAATGACAACCTGTCAATCGGTATCAGCGGCCACCAACCCGGATCGGGCGGATTGAACACCATCAAGTGATACGGTTCAAATGGCAGTTTGATCGCGGATTGCAGGTTGAGTGACGAAAGGTCAAATGCCATAACCGTCCTTCCACGCCAGCATGCTACGAACAGCAGTGATGGAGCACCTCTGAGGAAACCCGGCGGTATGAACGCCTCAAGCATAACTGGCAGCTCATCCACTTTCACAGATCCGGTCACCTTCAAATCCTTCGCATCAATTACCACAACTCGGTTGTTCGCTGCATCAGCAACGAGAACCCTATTTCGCGGCGCATCGGCAACTATGTCGGATATATAGCCCCCAACATCAACGGCTCCCTCTAATGTCCCCTTCACGACATCCACAACGCCAACCTTGCCAGTTATCGGCGATGTGAAAAACAACCTGCTACCGATGAGGCACATAGCATCCGGACCTGCGCTTTTGATCAGCGGCGGCTTCACATCCTCAAAGATGCTCTTCTCACCGGTGACTTGCTTTACATCCACCTTTCTCTGCTCATATCCCTTTTCAGTCCACGCTTCAATGACAATGGCGTCTTGCAACCCCGAATAACGCCTTGCGCCAACCGTGCCCGGTCTGCCAACTTCAATGGATTCATGCCTCCTCAGCAAATCAAGCTCTCGCCATGGCTCAACAAGCCTCATGCTCGCCAAGTCCACCATGGCCGATTTAAACCAAACCAACACTTCCTTCCCCGCAGCACTCACGCCTATTGGCATCCAGTTGAGCTTCGCCTCTGCCACAACTTTATCAGTCGCTGCATCAATTGCGGTGATGCTCATTCCATCCCTTGATGCGCAATACAGCATGCCATCCGAGGACGACAGCGACCAAGGCACTTGCGGAACTTTAATCTCACCGATAATGCTGAAGCTGCGTGTGCTCCCAATAACAATGCGGCTCCCAACCGCATCGGCGACATAGAATTTGCCCCGCTGCGTATCAACTGCAATGTCGCTTAGATACCCACCAATGTCAATCGCCCCTATCGGTCGCCTTGCAGCGATGTCAAAGATGCCCACACGCCCGCTTATGGGCGCTGTAAACAGCGCCAAGTTCCTCCCAAGCTCCACTATCACATCCGGACCGCTCTTCCGCTCAATCGGGTATGGGAAGCGCCTTGCGGGCATCTGCTCGCTATGTTTCCACCAGAGTGGATAGACCATAATGGTTGACTCGTTCGGGACGCTCACCGGGAACTCAAGCATGACATTTCTCCCAGCATTGACAGCCTTCACATAAGCTCCACCGCTCGCCCTTGCCTCCTTACGCACCTCCCAATCCGCCGAGCCAACTTTGATGGCATGCTCAGCCTCCCAAACCGAAGCTGTGCCTGCGATCGGCAGCGAGAAAATTGTCTTTGGTGGTTGTGCCGCTATAACCCTATGGCAAAGCGCCGCACAAAAAACGAATGCAACCCAAATAGCTATGAGATGCCTCCCCCTAATGCGCCTCATTCACCTCACCTCCACGCGCTCACATGCTGAAAATTAGTCGTGCTTATTGAAGCCGCCTGCGAAGCTCACCTTGTAACCACTCATTATAAGCTTTGACATTGCGCTTGAGCTCATCAACGCTATCTCCACCGAACTTCTCAAGCACAGCATCAACGAGCACTATCGCCACCATGGCTTCACCTACAACTGCAGCTGCTGGAACGGCGCATACATCTGCACGCTCAAAATGACTTTGTGCCGGCTTGAGCGTTCTCAGGTCAATTGACCGCAGCGGCTTCTTTAAAGTCGCAATCGGCTTCATTGCTGCACGCACAAGTATCGGCATGCCATTGCTGACGCCGCCCTCAATTCCACCCGCATTGTTTGTCCGGCGAATGAAAACAATGGAACCTTCAACATCAACTTGCGGCTCAAGAAACTCATCGTGCACCTCAGACCCAAACCGCTTTGCCGAGTTGAAACCGAGCCCAATCTCAACTCCCTTAATGCCCTGAATGCTCATCACGGCGCATGCAAGCCTCGCATCAAGCCTTCTGTCCCATTGAGAATAGCTACCCAAACCAATTGGAACGCCACAGGCTATGACTTCAAAGATGCCGCCAACGCTATCTCCACGCTCGGCAGCCTCGTCAATGACCGCTTTCATCTTAGCCTCTGCGTCTGCGTCGGCACAACGCAGTTCGGATTTTTCGGCAAGCTCTCTCACCATCTCAATCGGCATTCGCTCATGCGCATTCACACTTATCGGACCTATGGCAACCACATGGCTGAATATGGTTATCCCAATTTCCTCACACAGTCTCTTTGCCACAGCTCCAACGGCAACGCGAGCTGCAGTTTCCCTCGCGCTGGCTCGCTCAAGCACATTTCGCAAATCATCAAGGTGAGCATATTTGATTGCACCAGCAAAGTCAGCGTGTCCCGGACGAGGCACAAAGAAGCGCCTCAATTCATCGTCGCTGAACTGCCCATTTAATGCCTCCGGCTGCATTGCAAGCTTCCAATTCTCGTAATCGCGATTGACTATGCGCATCGCTATCGGACCACCAATCGTCCTTCCATGCCGGACGCCGGAAAGCAGCTCAACTTCATCGCATTCAATCCTCATCCGCTCACTGCGTCCATAGCCGACTTGGCGTCGGCGAAGTTCGTCGTTGATGTATTTGGCTGAGAGCTCAAGCCCAGATGGCACACCATCAACGATGGCTAAGAGACATTGACCGTGCGACTCACCCGCTGTAAAGAAACGAAAGCGCACAAGCATTTTTCAACACTCTCTTATGGCAGTTCTGATGAGGTAGCAATTGCTGTATTTGGAGTGTAACGCAAGGGCAGCGCAATGGGGCGAAATGAGGTTAACCCCGTGAGAGCAAAAAGCGCGAGGGTGAAGTCACCACACTGCCGATGGGTGAGCTCTGCTATCCGCCCGGAGCACCCCTTATGCGAAGACCGAGAGCCTCCTCAGAATACTCAGGCCACAGCCTGATCACATGCGGTGTGACGAAGATGATCATGTCCTCTTCGGAACGCTGCTTTTGCTTGCCCTTGAAAACCTCGCCAATGATCGGCAGGCGAGCCAGCAATGGCACTTCTGTTATAGCTGTGCTTGAGCTGCCGCGAGTTAACCCGCCGATGGCGAAGCTTTCGCCATCACGCACCGTTAAATAGGCTGTCGTTGATGCGGTCGTAAATATTGGAACGGAGCCACCAATTGGGTTAGTAACATAACCCGTTATCTCCGCAATCATTGGCGTGATAAAGATCGTGACGCTCATATCTGCGTTGACCCTCGGGAGCACGACAAAGCCAACTGGTATTTGCATTGGAACAGGGAGAGTTATCCTTATCGGGTTTCCAAATTGGTCAACTTGAAGCATGTCCATGAAGACGGGTTGAATTGTTGAGAACATGATTGACGCAGGTTGATTGTTGGTTGTGACGACGCGTGGTGCCCTTAAGACCTTACCTTCGCCGCGGCTCAGCAACACGCCGAGCGTCGCCCTCAAGTTGCCGCGCACAAATCCGATAGTGAACTGCGTTCCGCCGGGCATGCCAGAAGTGGCAACAACAACATCGTCACCACCAACTGCCCAGTTAATTCCGAGTGCCTGTTGTGCGTTCCTCTGGAGAGCGACAAATTGCGATTCAATTTCAATCTGGTCTGGGGGGATGTCAATCAAATCAATGAGCTGGCGAAGTTGCTCAATTGCCTCCGGAGTGCCATAAACGATAAGCGCATTAACAGTGCTGACGACGAGGATCTGTTGAATGCCCGGAATCTGGAACACACCCGCACCCGGAGCCGGTGCACCCGGAACCGCACCAGGTGCACCTGGTGGGGCACCCGGCACCGCCTGCAAAAATTCGCCGCGAGTTAGATTGCCTTCATACACGCCATAAGTGGGGATGAAGCCATAAGTGCCAACTTGGTTTGGAACCTGTCTTTGCAGACCAAGAGCATTTGTCACTCCCATCCGATCAAGCATTTGCAACATTGGTGCTGGAGGATATGGCAATGTCATTCCCATCGGATTGCCCAAAGCTTGTTGAATTGAAGCCATTGGTGAAAGGACCGATACGCGTGCCCCGAGCATTTGCGCAACATGAAGTGCATCCAAGAACTTGAGCCTTATAACGCCGAATGTAACGCGGGGCTGTTCTTGCTGTATGCGTTCCTTTAACTCCTCACTCGTAACAAGTCTTGGAAGAACTGGCGGTTCACTCTCTTGCTCAACAACCGGCGGCGCAACATGCGACGGCTTAATCGGCTCTTCAACAACTTCCGGTTCCTGTGGCTTTTCGGGTTTGCCAACTTGCGGCTTTTGAAGCGGCTCTTCAGCTGGCGGCTTGTCAGAGATAATGAAAACACCGCTTTTGTCGCGCCACCAGTATAAGCCAGTCGGTTTAACGATGTAGTCCAACACCTCGCTCAGGCGCATATTGCGTATGGACAATCTCCCAACACGCCTGTTGCGGGCTTCCAAAGTGATGTAGTATTGCGCCTCGGTTTGTTGGAAGACCATCTGACATGCATCCGCTACAGTTGCATCTTCAAGCTCAAGTTGCAGTATGACTGGCTCACCCTCACCTTCATTTGCCCCTTTGACCATAATGCCGCTCATCAAGCCATAGAATAAAAACAGCAGCAACGGCAACCATCGGCTTCTACACACTTACCTCACCTCCCCATATCCGCGGGCGAAACAATGCCCAGCGCCACAGCAATTAAATCGCCGATCACTAAAGCAACTATGTATACCACTAATGTCGTTGCAACTTCCATCTATCTCGTCCTTTACGGTTAAGGAAGCGTGACCTATCTCCTCCAACCTCTGCCTCCCCAACCGCCTCTCCAGCCGCCTCCCCAGCCTCCACCCCAGCCGCCGAGTCCGCCAAAACCTCCCCAACCACCAAGTCCACCAAAACCTCCCCAGCCACCAAGTCCACCAAAACCTCCCCAGCCACCGAGTCCGCCAAAACCTCCCCAACCACCAAGTCCACCAAAACCTCCCCAACCACCAAGTCCACCAAAACCTCCCCAACCACCGAGTCCGCCTCCCCAGCCACCAAACCCACCAAGTCCACCGAGTCCGCCAAGTCCGCCTCCCCAACCACCAAGTCCACCAAAACCTCCACCAAATCCACCCTGCTGCCCGCCACCGAGTGTGCCACCAGTTGGCGTTATCACCTGACCGCCAAGCATTTGTGCAACCATTATTGCATCAGTGAAGCGCAACGGTATGCGTGCCCAGATGTATTCCTGTGGCTCAGCTTCCTCAGCAGTTGCAATTCCGCCAACTGCTGGAGCAGCGCGCCTTCCAACTGCTGCCCCTTCCATCATCGGCATTTGAGCCATCATCTGTTGCCCAGGTTGAACTGGAGCCTCGGCACCCGGTGGGAACGGACCTCCTACAGGGGGTTGCCCCTGTGCAGGTCCGAAGGGAGCAGGACCAAACTGTGGCTGCTGTGGTTGAGGTAGAGGTTGCTGCTTCGGGCGAATTCGCACCACATCATTTTCCACAAACCATTCAGCACCAACGCGGTCGCAAATTAAGTCAAGAACTCGCTTCCGAGGCAATCCCTTAACCTTAAGCGTCACAAGACCTTGCACTCGTGGGTCAATCATGTAGTTGACACCGGTGTCCTTAAACAGGGCATCAATGGCGTCCTGCACCGTTGCATCTTGCAAATCAAATGCCTCCCCAATTGGCTCATCCAGACCTTTGATCTGAGCATGTGCGAGTGACCACACTCCGAGCACAAGGATCGCGCTTATTGCTACACAGAGCACCTTGATACGCTCCATGCTTCTTCACCTCCAAATTTCGTGCGGCTGCATCCTTTGCCTTAATGGCGTCCATATCATTAGATGCTCTCACACTTAAATTGTTCCATTCAGCCCACCTGCATGTCAACCCAGCAACTGCAGCTTTAACATCATTCCTCTGGTCGTGGTTGCTGTGGTCTCCTTATGAAAGGTCGCCTGCCACCAGGTTGACCCGGACGAACACCCGGAGTTGTAGGTTGTTGCGGACCCGGTTGCATCCACGGTTGTCCGCCGGGTTGCATCCATGGCTGCATTGGTGGACCACCAGGAGGCATCCAACCTGCTTCAGGTTGTGGCATCCCACCGGGCGGCATCCACGGTTGTGGCATTCCACCGGGTTGCATCCATGGTTGCGGCATCCCACCGGGTTGCATCCATGGTTGTGGCATCTCACCACCAGGCGCACCAATTGCACCGGGCATGCCCGGAGCCCCAGTTGTTGGTCTTGCGCCGGCTGGGCGCATTCTAACATACTTCAATTGCCCATCCACATCTTCAACCAGCATCCGGTCACGCTCAATGCGCACCACACGCACTTCGCTCCTTTCAATCCCGGGTGCAGGCAATACGCTCAACGGTAAACTATCACCAGCACGCACAACACCGTGATCACGCTCATTGGCTTCAAGTATTGCATGCACACGACTGCTATCAATGAGAACACCCGCCATGCGATATGGCGCTTCCAAAGGCTCGTGAGCACGCTCTTCTTTCTCTGGTCGCTTACCGCGCAAATTCCTCCTACCTTCAGCAGTCCAATACTCAGGACCAGTTGGAGTAACATCCACATTGAGCAACGGTAGCCCCGCAGTATCCCATTGAATTCTCTTTAGCGCCTTCTCCTCCGGTGGTGACGCTGGCTGAAGGACCATAGCATATCTTGGGCGCTCAGGGGTTTCCTTTCTGGGCTGATAGATGGGAGCGAACGGATCGGCACTGCTCTCATAACCGGGCTCTTGCAACTTTTCACCGGGTGCAGCTTGAGCTGCCTGTGGTTGAGGAGCAGTTCCTGCTCCTCCCATAGGCATCATACCGCCGGGGGGTGCTGATACACCTTGCGGTGGTTGACCACCTGGTGGTGATGGTTCTGGCGGTGGCTGACTGCTGGGCATCATTGATGGCGGTGGACTGGGCGATGAAACATGTGTAGCCCCCTCCGATGGCGCTTTGCTGCTCTCTTCGCTCATCTCTGAAGGACCCGATGGTGATGGACCTTCACCAAAACCCTTTGGCTTGCTGAGGAGGATAGCTGAAACGATAGCGACTATGAGCAACGGAAGTAATACCCCAGCCCAAATGATGAGCAGCTTCTTTTGTTTCTCATCCATTAGGTTGTTCACCCCCATTGTAAATGCTCCAGCCTTCATTATGCCTGTTGCGCAAATTCATTGCTACCCCCTCTTTAGCCACTTGATGCGCCTTTAAAATCCTCAGCAACAGCGCACCATCGCTATCAAAGTGATTAATTCATTCGCCTTCACCCTCCCCACCGGGAGCAGGACCCTTTGGATGCATAGCAGGTGGTCCTGAAGCTGGCGGTCCCGAAGTTGGCGGTCCCGGTGGTCCTGAAGCCGGTGGTCCTAAAGTCGGTGGTCCTGGTGGTCCAGGCATAGGTTGGGTAGCCGGCTGTGGTGCAGGCTGTGCAGTTGGTGGTGGCGCACGCCCTTCAAGTGCTGCTCGTTCAACCTCGGTCTCACAAATCATGAGCAGCGACACAGGTATAGTTGCAGTTAAGCGTGGTGAGACACCCTCAAACCTCGGCATCATGACGACCATCGGGCGAGGTCCACTTGGCAATCGCTCAATGAATTTGAGTATGCTCGGAAAATCACCTTCAACAGTTATGTCAAATTGACCAAGCGCCATAAACCCATTTTGGGGTGGCGGTGGTGGCTGCAAGCTAACTTGGAGCGTCGGCAAATTATAGTTGACCAACCTGACCCCACATTCCCTTGCGAGCCGAGCTATAAACATTCTCGTTTGCGGCTCGTAATCAACGATTGCTTCCCTAAACCATTTCCAAAACAATTCCGATTGGTCATCGGCAATGAAGGAGAATACATGAAAGCGCTTTTTCAAAGCCATCCAGCGGATTCTCGCCTCAGCCGCAAATTTCCTTGCTTCCTCTCGCTCGCGTTCAGCCTGCTTCAACTTCTCATCGGATGCCTCACTCCGCAACTGCTCAACAGTCTTACTGAGTTGGGCAATCTCTTTTTGCTTCGGGCTGAGACGCCACCATCCAACCGCAGCTATGATTAGGAAAAGCAACACGCCGATGATGCTCGCATACACCCAACTAAAACCTTTCATCAGCGTTGCACCTCACTCACCCGATGGACCACTTTGAGGTGGACTCGGCGGCGCACCTTCAGGTGGTGCACCCGGAGGCATGCCAGCACTTCCAGGTGGCGCACTTTCCGGCGGTGCACCCGGAGGCATGCCAGCAGCTCCAGGTGGTGCAAGACCAGGTGGTGCAGCTGCTGGTGCGATTGACGGAAGTTGAATTTGTATAGCGAGTGTAGCCCGTATGGCGAACTCAATTGCACCTAACGGCATGTAATCCGCCCACCGGCTGACGCCGGAAGGAGATGATGGAGTTGGCTGTCCCTCCATTGGCATCATCCCAGGCATGCCACCCATACCGGGCGCGCCCGGAGGCATGCCACCCGGAGGAGCCATACCCGGCAATGTCCCTTGCTGCGGATCCCCAGATGTGAGCACGATGTTAAATGGTTCAGTTAACCTGAGCCTGATCAGGTTGACGCTGCTGAACAACGCTGACCGAGAAAATATCCTCCAAAAGCTATCCCAAGTTTTTCTGTCACGCGCAAAGCCCTCCATCGTTACTGTAGTGCCAGCAAACTGCAAACTTGTTATCTGCACACCCGTCGGTATCCATTTGGCGATTTTCTGGCAGGCTTCAACCCATATTCTCCCGGATTTCAAAATACCGTCAAGCATAGTTAGCCTGTCATCAATCGCTTTGACGCCATTCCTTATTCGGTTAGCCTCGTCAAGTATGCTTTGGATTTCCTGCTTCTTTTGCTCAAGCCGTGTCTTCTCTTCCTCCAACTCCCTTATGCGCCTTGACCATGCCATATCAGTCCTCAAGATGACCACAGCTTCAATGCCTATGAATATCGCCGAGATCAGTATTACCCACTTAGTCCAACCGCGCCTTTTGACCCACGACGGCATCAGATTGATTTTGAGCGTGCCACCTCTTGGAGCGCGTCTTGGCATTTTCAAATCACCTCATCATCTTCAAAGCAACTCGCTTAGCGCAGCCCCGAGCGCAACAACCATGTATGGCGCTATGTCGTCAATGTATGCCTGCCCATAGCGGGAGATGACTGGGGCAAGCTCAAGATATCTAAACGGATTGCCAACTCTTACAGGCACACCAAGTTGATGTTCTAAGAACTTGTCAAGCCCTTTCAATCTCGCGCCACCGCCAATTATGTAAACCAATTTGACCTCGGCATTTGGCACTCTGCTTGTGTAGTATTCAACGGAACGAACTATCTCAGTAGCCAGGTCGTGCAACCTGCCCTCAATTGCCTCAAAGATATACCGAGCAGTTACTGTCACCGCCGGCGCACTTTCCTCAATCATCTCAATGCCGGTTGAAATGATGGATTCAACCGGCTGTGAAGGTGGTTGCTCCAATTCCTCTGCTGCTTTCTCCTCTAATCCCTCCGCTGGTTTAGCTGGACCGATTTCCGTCTCAAGTTCAAACCCGGTTGGACCAACCTCAGTCTCAAGCTTAAGTTCTTCGCTGGTCACCCCAGGTGGAGCTGTTACTGTCGGCTCAGTCGGCGCGCCTTCAGGTATTAATTCAGCCTGCAAACCCTCGGTTACTTCCTCACCGAAGTCCAAGTCAAATCCGCCAACCAAAGTAGTCTCCTTAGCTTCCGCAGCCTCTGCGCCACCAAGTGAAACCTCCTCAAGTTCAACTTCGTGCGTTTCAGGTTGCACAACATCGCTGCTGAGTAGGATGTCAAGTTCGGGCAATTCAAGCCGCTGCAATTCGGCGCCTTGTTCTTCTGAGGGCTTATCCGATTGCTCTTCACTCTCGCTCATTGCCGGTTGCTCACGAGCAACTGGAGCGCTCTCTTTGGGCATTTGAGCCGTAGGTTGTGTTTCCCCCTCAAGTTCAAATCCAAACCCGATTTGCTCGGTCTCACCCTCAAGCTCGTGCGATCCCCTTCTCTCGCCTTCCTCTTCCGACCCCAAATCCAGGGTGAACTCCTCTTCATCACTTCCGTCGTCATCCGCGTCATCCACTGGTGTGCCACCATCAGTCATGTGTTCAAGGCTGCCCATGTCCAATTCGGTCAAGCCAAGTTCATCCACCGGCATTGTTTCACTTTCCCTTGCAGCCGGTGGGCGTCTACCCGGCTCAGCCATCAGCTCTTCAATCCACGCAGTGCCTATCTCCTGCTTGACCCTTTCGGCTTCCGTCCTGTCCAAAGCGAGCGCATCCGAAATGGCTAAGGTGAATTCATCACTGCCCATCGGCAATACCCTTGGGAAGGCGATGACACCGCCGTGAACGACGACCACATCTGAACCCTCAGCACCAATGTTGACGATGACGACCAAGTCATTCGGACCAAATTCACTATCGCCTTGAATGCTCCTTGGCAGGTCAACCAAGGCTCTCACAACAGCAAGCGGCTCAACATCAATCGCAATTGGGTTTAACCCAGCCTTGAGGAGCACATCAATGTATGTATCTACGACATCGCTTCTTGCAGCAGCGTATAACACAGGCACTGTTTCACCCTCTTCAACTTCGTCCATATCGCGCAGCATTATGTAATCCCTGCGCATTGAACTCGGGTCAAACGGGACTTCCCTCTCAATCTCAAGAGCCATTGTGCTCTCAAACTCCTTGCGAGACATCTTTGGGACTTCAGTCACTCGCACTACAACGCTTGCTTGCCCAGCTATCGTTATGACTGTGTCCTTTGTCCTTATGCCGGCTTCCCTGATGAGTTCTTTCAGTGCCTCAACGATTACATCGGGTTGTAATATCTCACCTGCAGCTATGGCAGCTTCCGGGGTTGGCACTATGCCAAGAGCGCCAACTTCAATCCCGCTACGCTTGCTGCGCAGCTCAACTGCCTTAATGAATCGGCTGCCGATGTTTAATCCCGTCACATTGCGCGGCATTTTCTCATCACCGCTTGAACGATGGATTTTCATCAAGCCATCCAAACGAAGCCACCATAGAATGTGACACCATCATCATTATACCAGCTGCGATGCTACCGTGTCAACGCGCCCTCGTGCAAGGCTAAAATAGACATGGCATGTAAACACCGTCCTTAGCTATGGCGCCTGTGGCGTCGGAGGTGAAAGATGTGCATGATGAGCACAGCGATGAGACGGTTGAGCGCTTGATGCGCGAGCTACAGCAACGCACGATGGAACTTGAAGCCGTCTTCCGAATAACGAAAGCGCTTCATACGCAAACCAACTTGGAGAAGATGCTTATGGAGACGCTTCAAACAACGCTTGATGTTGTTAACGCATCCGCTGGCTCAATACTGCTACACGATCCCGAGAGGGATGAACTCGTCTTCAGGTGCGTCATTGGTGAGAAGGCTGATGTTTTGCTCGGCATGCGCATGCCGGCAGACAGGGGAATAGCTGGTGAGGTTTTCAAAACCGGCATTTCAAAGCTCAGCCAAGATGTCCAAAGAGAGCCAACTCACTTCAGGGAGCTCGGAGAAAGCATCGGCTACATTACGGTGAATATGATGACCGTCCCGCTCACTTCAATTGAGGGGAAGCCAATCGGCGTCATCCAAATACTGAACAAGAGGGATGGCGAGTTTACCGAGCAGGATATGGCTGTGACGGAAATAATGGCTGTGCTTGCTGCGACCGCAATTGAGAATGCAAGGCTATATGAAGCGTTGCGCCTCGCAATCATAACGAAGATGCTCGGTGACATAAGCCACGACATTAAAAACATGCTCACGCCCGTCATGACTACCGCTGAGACACTGCAGCTCATGTTCAATGACTTTTTGAGCGAGCTTGAGAAACTGAGGGGGGAAGATATTCAGCCAAGCGAGCTATGGCGGCGAATTGACGCAGCCATTGAGGACTTCCATTCCTTCTTCAACGAGGGAATCGCCATGATGATTGATAGCTCAATTGCGATCCAAGAGCGAGTGAGAGAAATCTCCGATTGTGTTAAGGGCATAATCTCAAAGCCGAGATTTGAGCTGAGCGATGTCAGAGATGTCGCAGAGAAGGTTTTGAAAGCGCTTCGTCCTGTGGCTGATAAGCAAGGTGTTGATTTGCGAATTGAGGCTGAAGAGCCGCTGCCCAAAATATGGGTTGACCCCAAGCGGCTATACAACGCCATCTACAACTTGGTCAATAACGCCATCCCGGAAACGCCCTCTGGCGGTAGCGTAACAGTGAGGATGAAATTCGTCGGCGGAGACGAACCATTTCCGGATGGCAACTACATGCTAATTGAGGTTGCCGATACGGGGAGAGGGATGCCTCAATGGGTCAAGGAGAGATTGTTCACGGATAGAGCTGTTAGCACAAAGCCGGGTGGCACGGGCTTGGGGACGAGGATCGTCAAAAATGTTGTTGATGCGCACGGTGGGACGATCTCGGTTGAGAGCGAAGAGGGCAAAGGGACGACATTCCACATCAGGCTACCAGTCGAGCCACCCGGCTTAAGGGAGCAACTGGCTGAAGAAGCTCGGCAGGCATCCGCCACAGTGTAAGTGAAGCTGCAAGTCCTCCCAAATTGCCATTTGGGGTGATGGCAAATGTGCGCTGATAGGGGGCTGCGCATCGGTTGGTTTTCAACCGGAAGGGATGAAGCTGCGAGGGAACTGCTCATGACTGCTCTCAACTCAATTCGCTCCGGGGAACTCAACTTGGATATAGCTTTCGTCTTCTGCAACAGGGAGCCGGGAGAGAGTGAGCAATCCGATAAGTTCATGGAGCTTGTGAGGAGTGAGGGCTTGCCACTTTTGGTGTTCTCTTCGGCGAAGTTTGAACCGGAGCTGCGAAAGCGCGGTTTATCCGGTGATGAAGCGGCGTTGCGCAAGTGGCGCCAAATGTATGACGAACGAGTTTACGAACTCATCAAGCCATTTGGGGTCAATCTGTCCTTCCTTGCGGGATACATGCTCATACTCAGCGATTGGATGTGCGAGCGTCACACAATGCTCAATCTTCATCCAGCCATCCCTGGTGGTCCAAAGGGAGCATGGCAAGATGTCATTTGGCAGCTCATAGCGGAGCGAGCCGATGTTGCCGGAGCGCAAATCCACATTGCCACACCACAGCTTGATGAAGGTCCTGCCGTATCATTTTGCAAATTCTCGTTGCGCACTGAGCCCTTCACTCACTTGTGGAACAGGCTTGAGGAGGAATTGAGATGCATGAGCCTTGAGGAGCTGCGCAATGCATATGGCGAATCGTATCCACTATTCGCTGAGATAAGGCGGCACGAGCTTGCCCGCGAAATGCCATTGATTGTGCTCACGCTGAAGATGCTCGCCGATGGCGTCATTGAAATTCGTGGGCACGATGTATTCGCAATGGGTGAGAGGTGCGATGGTGGGCTTGACTTAAGCGAGCAAGTTGATGCCGTTGTGGCTGAGCTGCTCAAGGGGTGAGCTGTGATGGCGAGTGTTGGGAAGAGATTGCTTGTTGCGTTTGACCTTGAAGGTCCGCTCTCAACTCAAGACAACGCCTACGAGGTTATGGGGTTGATGGAGAGGGGACATGAGCTGTTTGAGCGAATAAGCCGATACGATGACTTGCTCGCACTTGAGGGGCGAGAGAACTATGAGCCGGGAGATACGCTCTCGCTCATCCTGCCTTTCCTGCTCGCTCACGGTATTACCGAGCGCGACATAGCCGCAGTTTCAAGCAGAGCCGAGATAGTTGATGGCGCACGCGAATGCGTGAGTGAGTTGAAGGCGAAAGGGCATGCTGTGGTCATCATCTCAACGAGCTATGCGCCACATGCCCTCAGCATCGCCGACAGGGTTGGCGTGCCACATGAGGATGTGGCATGCACTCCGGCACCGCTTGAGAGAATCGCAGGTGAAGTCAGCGTTGCGGATGACATTGAGGTTCTGCTCTCATACGAAAAACGCATCCTTGAGATACCGCGCGAGGATGATGAGCAGCTCAAACGCTTGCTTGACGAATTTTACTGGCACGAATTGCCGCGCCGCCCATCTGGAAAGCTGCTAAGCTCAATAGAAGTTGTGGGCGGTGAGAGGAAGGTCAAAGCGTTGCGCGTGTTCATGGAGAGATATGGGATTGGAATGAGCGATGTTGTGGCAATAGGCGATAGCATCACCGACTTCAAGATGTTGCGCGCCGTCAGGGACGAAGGTGGGTTGGCGATAGTCTTCAACGGGAATCAGTATGCCATCCCATACGGCACTGTTGGTGTGGCATCAACTGACCTTCGTTCAATCATACCGCTCGTTGATGCATTCTCAAGCGGCGGCTTGGATGCAGCCAAAGAGTTCGTTGACAGTGCACCAAACCCGCCAGATGGACCATTCTATCACTGGCTGCTTGAATGCACAAACGAGGATGAGGTGCTCTCAATTCACAAGCGCTTTAGGGGGATGCTTCGTGGGCGTGCGGCAAAGCTCGGATGAGTGTGCCGATGAATTTGATGTGGTGGCAGAGCTTGAGCGGAGAATGAAGCCGCTTGCGGGTTCACCGAAGTTGGTTGCCTGTGGCGCACTCAATGTTGATTACCTTCACAAGGTGCCACAGCTCCTCACCGATGGAGAGACTAAAGTCCTCTCGTTTCATCGTGAGGCGGGTGGCTCTGCAGCCAATACAACTTATGCGCTTGCAAAGTGGGGTGTGCCATGTGTCTTCATCGGGTGCATAGGTGACGACGATGATGGCAAGCTGCTGCTTCAATCCTTCCAAGAGGTTGGAGTGATGGCTCAATGGGTGAGGATTAAATCTGGCGCGCAGACCGGACGCGTGCTCGGCTTCGTTGATGGACATGGTAAGCGTGCGCTTTATGTGCTCGCCGGCGCAAATGAGCTTTTGAGGGGATGCGATTTTCCGAGCGAGCTGCCAGAGAGCATTGAATGGGCACATTGCACATCTCTCGTTGGAGATGAGCCAATGCGCGCCCAACTTTCATGGGTGATGCGCCTCCCGGGGCATGTGAAGGTGAGCTTCTCTCCCGGAGCAATTTACGCCTCACTTGGAATCAACTCGCTGCGCCAATTCTTTGAGAGAGCCACCATAGCCTTCATTTCACGGGATGAACTCGTGCAGTTAACCAGTTGCAGCGATGCTGCTGAAGGTGCACGCACACTCCATTCATTTGGCGTGGCAATCGTGGCTGTGACCATGGGTGAGGAGGGGAGCATGGTTAGCTACAGCAAGGATGCAGTTTCATCACTCGGTGTAGAGCCGGCAAACAAGGTGCAATTTGATTTGCCCGACGGATACGGCTTGCTTTGGGAAAGGGCTTTGCCGACAAGCGTAGTGGATACAACCGGCGCTGGTGATGCATTTTCGGCTGGCTTCCTTTTGGGCTTGCTCAACAAGATGCCGCTTGATGTGTGCCATCGGTTGGCAACATGTGCCGCTTCAATTTGTGTTGAACGCATGGGCGCACGCTCCGGAATGCCATCGCTTAATGAACTGATTGAGCGCTACAAAGCCTTTTGGCGCAAAGCATCGGAGTGAAACGAAAGCGAGCGGGCGAACGATAACCCATCAAAATTTTTGGTGCTTCCATGCGCCTATACAGATTGCGGCGATACGGCATTCGTGAACAATCAATTTGGCGAGCGAGGCGAAGGGATATGGCGGCAAACCGTCGGGTGCAGTTTTGCGTTCATCATTGGCTGTTTGCGTCCCTCGTGATGACAATTTCACTAATGTGCGCACCGGAGGTGGGTCATCCTATGGGTGGAGCACAGGCTTATTCGCAGCTTGTGATGTCGCATGATAAGCTGCTTTCATATTGGCGCATGGAGGGGAACTTGGAAGACGCTCTCGGAAAAGCCAACGGGGTTGCAAAGGGCGAGATTCGCTTCACCGACGGTCCGATAGGCGGCATGGCTGTCGCATTTGACAAGGGTGGCTTCGTCACATTCGGCGAGACACCACACATTGATGTTGCTGAGGTGAGCGTTGAACTCTTCCTTCAAGTCTTAGCCATGCCAAAGGGTTACAACCCATGCATCATTGCAAAGCGAAGCACATCCCCAAAGACGCGCTTTTCCGTCCACCTGATGCAGGGCATGAATATGCTTGGCATATGGAATGGACGCTCACTTGCACGCGCATTGCTTCACGAGCCAATCCAAATCGGAAGGTGGTATCACCTCGCCATTTGCGGCAGCGGGCGTTACCTCGCCGTTTTCGTCAACGGAGTCCGATGCGATGTCATTGATGGCGGAATGGAGTGCGGACCGTTCAATGTCGCATTGAATGGGTTGCCGCTGCAAATTGGCGCATCACAGCTTGACGGCAATGAGCAATTCCCATGCGCCATTGATGAGGTTGCAATATATGGCGCCTTGCTCAATGAGCGGGAAATCTCAGAACACATAAAGGCTGCCGGCTTTGATGACAGGCGCAATGAGCTTTTGAGGTTGATTGATGAGCGGCGAAAGAGGTTCATTGAGTCGCAAAGGGAGATGCTAAAAAGGCGATTGAGCGACACGAAGTTGACCGAGCGAGGTGAGCGGAGGATCTACAGCGGTGAGAACCTCACAGGGATCAGTTTTCCAGTTGGCGGCATAGGAACAGGCGTCATCCACATCAACGGGTATGGCGAATTGTATGCATGGCAAATCTTCAACAACTTCTCATATGCCAACTTGCCGCACTCATTCTTCGCCATACGAGTTGCGACTCGCAATGGTGAGCCAAAAGTGAGGGCGCTGCAGACACGAGACATCGGACCGTTTAGAGGCATGAGGGATGTGAAGTTCAGCGGCGAGTATCCATTTGGATGGTGGATGTTTGAGGACGACATCGGCGTCAGAGTCACAATGGAGGCATTCAACCCGCTCATACCGCTTGAGACGAGAGATTCGTCAATGCCGTGCGCCATCTTCAACTTCACAATGGTGAACGCAAGCAACGAGGCAGTTGAGGTCTCCGTGCTCGCATCACTTCAGAATGCTGTCGGCTATGGCGGCATCGGCAAGATAAGTGGGCGTTCATTTGAGGGCTACGGTGGGAACAAAAACAGAGTCGTGCATTCCAATGGCGCAACGCTCATTCACATGACGAGCACTCTGAGCAAAGATGAGCCAACATACGGAGACATGGCTCTCATAGCCATCTCCGATGACGCGACCGCAACGGCATCGTGGGAGAGCTTAGACGCACTTCACGATGACTTTCTTGACGATGGGAGGCTTGCAGGTCCAGCGGAAGCAGGTCCAACTAAGAAGGGTGAGACAGTGGACGGTGCAATATCCACTTCGGTAAAGTTGAAGCCAAAAGAGGAACGCACGATCACATTCATCATCGCATGGCACTTCCCGAATGCGATTCACGGCGATGAGCGAGCTGGTTGGGTGAGCAAAGGAAACATGTATGCGAACTGGTGGGAGGATGCCATTAAAGTCTCAGATGAGGTCATAAGGCGCTTGAGCGAGCTAACGAGTTTGACGAGGCTTTATCACGATGCCCTTTACTCATCAAACCTGCCGCGCTGGTTGATTGACAGGTTAAGTTCTCAAGTGAGCGTGTTGCGCAGCAAGACTTGCTTTTGGGGCAAGGATGGATACTTTGGCGGATGGGAGGGGTTCAATCCCGGCGGCGGATGTTGCTTTGGCAATTGCGCACATGTGTGGCATTATGCGCAAGCTCATGCTTTCCTCTTCCCAGACATAGCCAGAAGGATGCGTGAACAGGCGCTCGGTTTTCAACGGGATGACGGGAGCATACCTTTTCGTCAACCGAGGCATGGCACTGCATGTGACGGGCAGCTTGGCGAGATACTTGAGGCATACCGCGAACACTTGATGAGCGCATCTGATGAATGGCTGAAGGCTAATTGGGCAAAGATAAAGCGAGCCATGGAATTCGTTATCTCGCAATGGGACAGAAACGAAGATGGCATGCTCTCAGGCGAGCAGCATAACACGCTTGATGGCGAAGTCACTGGGACAACTTCATGGCTCGGCTCGCTTTACCTTGCAGCGCTTTTGGCGTGCGAGAATATGGCAAAGCTCCTTGGAGATGCGGATGCGGCAACACGCTACAGGCGCATATTTGAAGTCGGCGCAAAAAACCAGAATGAAAAGCTATGGAACGGCGAACACTACATTCAACTGCCGGAGCAACCGCAGAAGGAAGACTACGGCAATGGCTGTCACATTGACCAAGTCCTCGGGCAGTGGTGGGCACACTTGCTCAACTTAGGTTGGGTGTATCCGAGGGATAGAGTGAGGAAGGCTCTGCAAGCGTTGCTGCTTTACAATTTCCGTGACAACTTCAGAGGGATCATCCAACACCCGAGGAAGTTCGCCGAAGACGATGATGCAGGAATGCAAATGATAACATGGGTGATGGGCGGGCGACCGACACCACATACAAGGTATGCTGATGAAGTCATGTCAGGCTTTGAATACGCAGCTGCTGCAACGATGGTTTATGCGGGCATGCTCAAAGAGGGGCTGATGGTTGTGCGTGCAGTCTATGAGCGTTACGATGGGCGCCTTCGCCCGAACTTGGCTATACCGAGTGGCAACCCATTCGGCGATGATGAATGTGGCAGGTTCTATGCGAGGGCAATGAGCATATGGGGGATGTTGATCGCATGCCAGGGGTTCATCTTTGACTTCCCGTCGGGCAAAATCGGATTTAAGCCAAACTGGTCTCCAGATGAGCATGTCTCATTTTTCACAGCCGCTCAAGGTTGGGGAGTGTTTTCGCAGAAGCGCACTGCAGCAACGCAAACCTGCAAGATTGAAGTCAAGCGGGGCATCTTGGATGTGAGGGAGTTAGAATTCGCCGTCCCAGAAAACAGTGTGGTGAGCAACATCTCAATACAGGTTGACGGCAAACAGCTCAATGCCTCATTCAATCAACGCGGCACCGATGTCATTATAACCCTGCATAAGCCAGCAACATTGAAAGCCAAACAAACGCTGGTTGCATCGCTCAAGTTCAAGGGCAAGAGGTAAATCAGCACCATCCACAGCATTAGCCAAAAGCGCGATGAATGTGATTCGCATCAATCGCGACGGCTTTACATCCGTCCGCTCAACGCGCAGACCCTGCCACGATGAGCCGCATGGCATCATTGAAGCGGCATTTCATGCTCGCATCTTAGCAGCGCTTACTCTGCGCCCTCATAGATTTCAAGTTCCCGTCTTTGAAACCGAGTGGGCACTTAAGGCGTGATCAGGTAGTAAATCGTTCCCGGGAGAATGGAGATGCGAGCAGCGTTGCTGAAAACTTTGAATGGGTAGCCATTGGCATCCAATGCAGTCACTCGGCATCGTGAAGCATCGGGACGATTGAACGCTAACTCGCCAGTGCATTGGCGCACCAGCAGCGGTGCTCCGCCCAACTGGACAATCCTGAACAGCTCGCCCTGTAGTTCCGTCTGCCAACCGTTGTTCTGCTCTTCAGTCACAACTTGCACCAACACCTTGCGGGAAGTGCGTATGGGATGGTCATCCATCGTCACAACGAGAATAGCTCCATAATCGCAATCAAGTTTGGCGGTGACATCGGGGAGCTCAATGCGGTTAAGCCTGCTAAGGAAGCCAACGGCGCCTTGCACCATTTGACCCCTCAAAAGCAATATGCCTCGCCCATAGTCCCAAACCAATTCTCCCGTTGCGCTCGTTACAGTTTGGCGGTCACGGTCTATGAAGCGTGACAAATCAGCAACTTCAGATGCGCCACCTTGCTCGCTGATGTTCAACATGATTCGTCCGACAAAGAATGCCAGCGGGTCAATGGATGAAAGCTGCTCCACTTTCACCCTGCCACCTGGCGGGATGTCCTTTGTGCGCAACTCGTCAAGATTAATCGGGGCTCTCACCGGCACGCCTTTGAGGGCAAACAAATCCGCCAAACTCGTCTCAACCTTAACCACTGCATCAGCGGTCTTGAGCAAGCCCTTGCGATACATCAATGCGCAAGCTGGGAACTGCCCTATCACTGTCGGAGTTTGTATGGCGAACTTGCTCAATGTCCGTTGCCAGAATGGTCCGCTGAGCGCGAAGAAGAAAAAGCCATCGCTGCCCTGAAGCGCACCGTATGAAGCGCACAGAATGGGAAACTCGGCTCGGAAACGATTTGGCGGCGTCCAGTTGACTTCGCTAATGATGGATGGCTTCCCGCTGTAACAAATGTCCATGACCGGCAATGAGAAGGATTTCTCCCGCTGCGGTAAAGTCAATGCAGTTCGGTCACCGTAAAGGTCACCGACACTGATTGCCCATCCAGCCCTTTCGCCTTTATGCGGTCCGCCAAAGTAACCATGCCTGTCCATGAAGTCACCGACTAAGTTGCTCCACTTATCCAGCGGTCCAAGTGTTCGCTCATCAGCTGTGATCCAGTTGGAACAGACAACCAAACCTTTGTATCCGAGTTCGCCCTTGATGAACTTCACCATCGCATCAAAGAAATCGCGCTGATGCTTTGCCAGAAACTCAGCGGTGTCTTGGCAGCGCTTATCGCGCTGGTTAAAGATTTCCCAAAGGTGCACAAAGCCAACCCGCCTTTGGGAGAAGTCATCGCGTTTGTGCTTGCGTCCCTTCCAAGCCTTCAGCGTCTCATCCAATGAACCATACTTTCGTTCCAACCACTCGGCAAATTCGCGCTCAAGCTGCTCCATTTGCGGTGCCGGCACATTGTCGTAGTTGAATGTCCAAAATAGATAGCTGTCTTCGTTGACGAGCTCAACATAAGCTACAGCGGGTTCACGGCACAATGGAACACCGGTGTATGGGTTTGAAGTTGTTAATAGCGATCGCCACCAACCTTTGTAGATGTCTTGAAACTCGCGGTTGAAAAACAACAGCGCAAATGGGTGTTGGTCTTTGTAGCCGGAAAAGCCATCACGCTGCTCCGACAGACGAAGCCACAGCGGGAAGTAAACAGAAAGACCCGTATAAATGCCCTCTCGCTTCATCGCTGCAATGAAGTAAAACAACTTGTCAAGGTATTCGGCGTCAATACTGCGTATATTGTCACGGCGCCAAACGCTTCCGTGCACACGAACGATATTCACACCAAGCTTTGCCAAGTGGCGCGCAAGGTAATCAACGAATGGCTTTGGCAAACGCACGATGTCAGGACCAGCATTGACACCCCAGAAGCGAACGGGCTCACCTGTCTTGCTATGAATGAATTGGTCGCCCTTTACAGTGATGAATCCTTTCTCACCAGCAAACTTCTCGTTAAGCGGGCGAAGATCAATCGGCGATGACTCAAAATTGTCGGCGTCGGGGTCAAAGGCAAACCAACCTGCAACCTCAAGTTGCATTTTTTCGTTCGGCTTGATTTTGCCCTTCGGAATCCACAGGCGGTTGATGAGCAAAAAGCAATCATAGGAAGCTGCACCCTCATTTGCGGTCTGCTCAATGCGCAAATTGTGCTTACCAACGGTTAAGCGGACTTGACCTGCGTAAATCCAATTGGCTTCAATAAATGTGCGCAACTCCTCTCTATCAAGCAGCGAAACTTCAAATGGGATTTCCCGCCATGGTTGGTCATCAAAGCGCCACCTGAATGGACCGTGCTTCCAGAATTTGCGGATGAAAAAGTGATATTCATCAGTCTGCGGGACAGTGACCTCATATTCCAAAAACGGCGTTTGGGTGTATTTGCCCGTAATGCCGATCCAACGACCCTCAGATAAGACAGCAGCCTCACGCTCATTTAGCGGAGCAAACGGATTGCGCTCAGGCGGTGGGAAGTTAGTTGCAACAGGTTTTTCAGCCTCCCACCAAACCCAAACGAGCTGTGAGATTGCCAACTTTTGCGGTTTCGCCACCTGGCAACTTAACTGTCGCAGACCGAGCAAAGTCATGCCCATCGTCAAAGACAACAACGACAACGCCACGCTCCACTTCAACCACGGCAACTTCATGCCAATTCACCTCACCACCCAAGTGAAAATTTGCTTCGCACCGCAACCATAATTTATAACGCACTTGATGCACAATGCTGGTGCGACCCTGATGACTATGCGCGAAAAACGCAGCGTCGTTAGAACGCCGCCAACCGATTCGTTTGCATTTAACAACTCACCCCACTTGCGTAAACTTTTAAGCGACTCGCCGGTAATGCAGGACTGCTTAGTTGGCGCAATCGCCAATGAGTTTCCCAAGCGGCTCACCTTATTCTTCTTTGCGAGGTGATAACGATGGCGCACCATAAACTCGTGGAGCAACTGATGGAGCGGATGGAAGAACTGGAGATCATAGACGCACACGAACACTTGCCGCCAGAAAGCGAGCGGTTGAAACTGAAGGTTGATGTTTGCTTCCTCTTTTCGCATTACACACGCAACGACCTCATCTCTGCGGGCATGACATCAACCGAGTATGAACGGATGCTCAATCCCGAAATCCCGCTTGACGAGCGCTTTAACATCCTTGAGCGCTTCCTGCCCTTCATTCGCTTTGGGTCATACGCTCGTCCCGTTTTTATAGCTTTGCGCGACATTTACGGTTACAGCGAAATCAACCGCCAAAACTACCGTGAGATTTCCGAGAAGATGGCTGAGGTGAACAAGCCGGGAATATACAGCAAGATTTTGGTTGAAAAGTGCAAAGCCAAGTTTGCGCTCACCCAAGCAGGACGCACTGACTACACCGAGCCATTCCTCATCCCAATTTTGCCCCTTGATTTTGTCGCGCTTGTGAGGTCTCGTGAAGAAGTTGAGAGGCGCGGAGCAAGTTTGAACATGACCATCAACACACTTGATGACTATCTCGCATGGATGAAACAAAGGCTTGAGACTTGGAAGCAAAACGAGCGAGTCGTTGGGCTTAAAACGAGCGCCTTGCCACGAAAGGAACCGCCACCGACTCGTCAAAGAGCGGAAGAGGCGTTTAAAGCCATCATGAACGGGAATGCATCGGAGGAGGATAGAAACGACTTGAACCTTTTCTTGACTGAGGAGACTTTCAAGTTGTGTGCTGAATTGGACTTAGTAATTGCTGTTCACTCCGGCGTTTGGGGCGATTTCAGGCGACTTGACCCGAGATTGATGATTCCACAATTTTCAAGACATCCAGAAACCAAGTTTGACCTTTACCACATGGGGATGCCCTGGGTTCGAGATGCCGCTTTCATCGGCAAAAACTTCCCGAATGTCTACCTCAATCTTTGCTGGTCTCACATCGTTTCGCCAATGATGGTTCGCACCTCGCTACCAGAATACATTGACATCGTTCCAGTCAACAAAATCATCGCATTTGGTGGCGATTATAGCGCACCGGCGCTTGAAAAAGTTTGGGGGCATCTTGTCATGGCTCGCGAAAACATTGCTCACGCGTTAGCTCAGCTGATAGATGACGGAAGATTGGACTTAAACGAAGCGCTGTGGCTTGTGAGATTGTGGTTCTACGAGAATCCAGCGAGATTGTATGGCTTGGACGAAAGGCAATCAAATTACAGCTGATGGTAACGCTCAATGGTGTCCCAACGAGCTAAAATGCGAAGGCGCTCAGTCAAACTGGCTCAACTGGCTTAATCTTAACTCCAACACTCCTTTCCACAATTTCGAGCAATTTTTTCTCAAGCGATTGCGATATCCGCGGCGGCAATGGCTCACGGCGCATTATGTCGCCCCATATCTCCTTCGCAACTTCAATGTCAATTTTTGCCCCTTTTTCTCGCCAAGGACGGAGCATATCCCTCGTGAAAATCCTCGGCTGCCATATTTCACTCCTGTGGAAGCGCGCAGTGTGCTCATCGTCAATGAAACATCCACCTGCGCCAACCCGCTTTATGGCATCAAATGCCAGAGTTTCCTCGTTAATTTCAAACCCATTGATGAAGCGATTCAAGGCGCTCACAATTTCGTCATCAATCACCATTTGGATTGGCGAGAAAACTTCATCAACCGAGAGTAAACCGCAATTGATTGATGCCCTGCCACAAACCATCAAAGTCGGGATGGAATTTAGGGCTTTCTGAAAGCCAGACTCAACGCTCGGTCTTTTTGCATCAGAATGCCCAGTATGACCGCCATAATATGCCCCATATCTCCTTGCCATTTGAGCCGTGATGACATTGCAAATCTCCTTTTCCGGTCTCCCGTAAGGATACATCCCTGTGCTCATATCAAGCGGCGAAATTGAGCAGCCAATGTAAAGCTTTTTGTCGCCAAAATAGGCACGATTGAGGATATTAATGAACATGGCTTGAGCGAGGTGAATTGAGATCGCGCCTGCCAGTGTCACTGGTGCTGTTCCACCTGCGGAGCTCATATTCCCCACTCCAACTTTTATGCCAATTTTTGCGAAAAATTTGAAAATTTTTGCCTCCTCATGCCCAAACCTAAGCGGGGAAATCAAATGAACATGACCGCAAAAAACTTGCCCAATTGGCACGCCAGTTTCCCCAGAAAACTCCCCACACATTTCGAGGACAATCGGACACCAGCGAATGTTGTTCAGCGATGCCGCACTTCTCCCAACAAATTTGAGCGAAAGGTAGTGAAAAAACGGGACGAGTGCCTCATCCGGAACGGCATCAATTGGGAAGGCATAAGAAATACTGCCAGAAGTATTTGGCAAGTAGTATGCAACCTTCATATAACGAAGCAAATCCCTCACAGTCCATGGCTTAAAATCGTCAGTTTCTGGGTCAAGATAATAGCCGAAATAAACCCCAGCATGCCCGCTTACTCCGGGTCTGATTGATTTCCAGTCAAACTTTTCGGATTCGGCTATAAACTGTTCAACGAATTGCGGGGAGAATGAAACTTTCCCCAAATTCCTGTCAACTCTTGCCCCAAATTCCCCAAGTCTGTCAATAATTTCATCATCCTCAACAATTACACCAACTTCGTCAAGTATCTTTAACATCGTCAGGTGGATTAAATCCTCCTCACTTTTATTGAGAAAATTCGCCAATCCAAACATGCGCATCTCACTCACCTCGTGACTAAATCCTGCCTACATATGCCGTGACTTGAATGGTAATCGCAACTGGATCAGCAACATGAACATCCCCGCCAAAATCTGCCCCTCATTGCATTTCATACGCCCATACTCGCAACCTTCAGTGCCCTCATGAAATGCAACTCAAAAGCATTGCAAGTTCAATCAAACTGCGGGATCTTCAGTTTTTCTCCCTCTTTTAGACAAGATTGATGGGCGATTATTCCCGGAGCGCAAAACGCCACTGCCTTATAGACATCAACCTGCGGTTTCCTTCCGTCAACAATTGAGCGAACAAAATCCTCAACAATGTATGGGTGTGAGCCGCCATGCCCGCCGTATGTGTATTTGACAAGTTCATCCGGCAACTGGTCATATAGCCTATTTGGGTAAAACGGGGTCGGTTCCCCAACAGTTCCATCCTCTTTTCGCTCAAAAATGACATAGCTCTTCTCCCAATATTCATGCCTCGGCGATACAACACTCATATTTTGCCCATAAATTGAGAACTTTTCAACAACACTGTATGCCACACGCCTCATCTCCATTATCCTGACAGGGATTCCATCACTTGTTTTAAAAAGCGCCACAGCATTTCCAAACGGGCATTGCCAATATGTGTCACTTCTAAACACTTCATCTCCCGGTATCCCAACTGGATATGCCGTGACCTCAATGAGCCTTTTCCCGGTTATTCCGAGCAAAAATCCGGTTGAATGTGTGATGTAAAGGAATGGGGGAAAGCCATGCCTCCAATGATGCCCTGCAAATTCTTTTGGACTCAATGCACCGATGCCTTTTGGTCCGTAATCATGCAAATACTCGGCTTCCATGTAAACGATTTTGCCAAATTTACCCTCATTATACCATTTCCTGCACTGTGCTGTCTCTGGGCGAAAGTAACTTGTCTCGGCATTAGCATAAATGAGACCAGTTCTCTTGACAGTATCAATTAGTTGCTCACATTCATCAATCGTTATCGCCGCTGGCACTGCGCAAAGGACATGTTTCCCAGCATTTAACGCCGAAATTGAGTGTTCCGCATGTCTTGGGGCATGCGTGAATATTGCCACTGCATCCACATCCTTCATGGTAAGAACTTCATCCAAGGACTTTGCCACCCTTTTAACGCCGAGTTTTTGGGCTACATTTACGGCTATATCCTCGTTCAAATCGGCAACGCAGATAAGTTCACATTCGGGATGATCATTGAAAATCCTCGCAAATACTTGCCCAAATCCGAGCCCAACAACTGCCACATTAAGCCTCATCGGCTTCACCCCCCTTACAAAATTTCACCGTGAGCATTGCAAGCGCGCTAAGTCGGGGATAGACAATAGCCCATCAATTTCTGGGCACTACATACCGAGAAGACGGAGAAAAACCCCAAAAATAATAAAGTAAATTGTTGCAAAACAGCACCCAATGGCGAGCAGCACAGTCCCAATGATGCCGAGAATCATGCCAGTGAGAGCGAGTCCATACCCGCCTTCTGGAGCATACCCCACACGGATTTTGTGCAATTCCGATGCACCAAGCCACCATGCGAATGGCGCCAGCAAGCCACACATAATTAGCCCCAAAATCCCCAATACAAGAGCCCAGATAGCCTGACTGCTTGCCCTACTCCTCTCCATCCCCAATCACCCCCTCATGTGCTAATTCTGCGCCATAAACCTCATTCGCGGCAGCAAAATATTGCCCATCGCAATACTCCAAATTCATGCTCACCGAAAATTGGCCAAATTTTGCCAATTTTGTCGCCTATTGTGCCAAATAAATCGGCACCCAATTGACCACAACCTTATCGCCAGCAATTTGGTTGCCCATGATGTCAAGAGCGCGAAATCTACTCGGTAATTCAATGCGATGTGTGCCACCATCTTTAGCCCACGCAACGCCGATGCGCTTCTGCCCATTCCCGAACCAGTAAGCGACAACGCCGTCCCCGAGGCTCTCAACGCGTTCAAATTTTGCCTCTGGCGGAAGCAAGTTTGCCATCGTTGAGACTGCAGCGTAGATTTTTCGCGGCGTCCCGCCATACTCAAAGAAGACGCTGCCTGTATCTGTGCCGTTAATTTCGCCGCAAGTTCCCGCGTGCAAGAAGATTTTTGCACCACCGTTGGCGAAAAAGAGCGTGGCAAACTTGACCAACCACTCCGCTGCTGCCCTTTCGCTTGAATGGAAAGCGCTTCTCATCGCTGCATCGCCGAAGAAAATTCGCAACGGTTCAATTGGCGGGTCATCGTCGGCGTAGCATCCAAGTTCCGTCAGCCAAATCGGTTTCGCCTCACCTCGCTGCTTCATCCGTTCCCAAAGTTTGCGCAAAGGTTCGCAAAGCCCTTCGGGATTGCCACCGCTGTAAAGGTGCAAATCAAGGACATCGGCATACTTTAATCCGCCGTTTTCAACAAACTCGCGCGTCCAGCGGTTATCCGCCCAAATCCCAATTCCGCCAACGACAATCGCATCAGGCTGCTCAGCCTTGATCGCGTTGTAAGCGATTTTGAGCAAGCGGATGTAATCGTCAAGGGTGTGTCCCAAAGATGCTGGCAGTGAATAGAAGGTGTAAAGTGGCTCGTTGAAGATGTGATAGGCGGTCACACGGTTGCGATAGTGGCGGACGCTTTCAGCAATGTAACGCGCAAACGCTTGCTCATCCTTCGGTCTGCAAGCGAGCAGCATGACTTGACGGCGATATGCAAGGGGCTGAACTTTCTCAATTTGCGCTGGGTCGCCGCTCGTGCTCCATTCGGCAGACGGAAACGGGAATAAAACGAGTGCTTTGCCACCTTCTTTGAGCACACGGTCAATTTGAATGTCAGTTTCGCTGAAATCAAAAGTTGCTTCGGGTTTCGGCTGAACCGTCCGCCACTGAACTGACCAATCTCGCCACCACAAAATCCCCGCTTGATGAGCGAGCCTCAAAAGGAATTGCCAAGGGTAAGCATGGTTCATGCCCCAACGGGAATCTTTGCCTCGGTAAGG
>Ga0209394_1000166_pt1 | contig 62258 bp, 66 predicted proteins | sample JNZ201metaG_FD_184122 | JGI IMG/M metagenome (GOLD analysis project Ga0209394, IMG submission 184122) | Hot spring microbial communities from Jinze hot spring, China to study Microbial Dark Matter (Phase II) - JNZ 20120812A (SPAdes) (version 3) ...
GGCCCTGGGAAGAGCTCACCTCCTATGCCCTTTGTGAGTCCTGTTTAGGCAAAGGGCTTAACTATGAAGTCTTAAATTTAAACTACCGAGGCTATAGACTTTCAGAAATCTTGGACTTCTCTTTAGAAGAAGCGTTAAACCTCTTTTCCCAAATCCCAAAGATGAGAGAGATTCTTCTTTGGGCCAAGGATTTAAAGGTGGATTATCTGAAATTATCTCAACGCTTAGGAGAACTCTCGGGAGGTGAAATCCTGAGGATTAACCTTATTAGGAAATTGATTGGGAAAGAAAAATTTCAAATTTGTCTACTCTATTATCCCTTCCAAGGTCTCTCGGTAAAGGATCTTACCGAGCTCCATCAATTCTTGCGTAAACTAAATCAGATTTCCTGGACCATAATCATGAGAGAAACTCACCCTTTAGCAGAGGAATTTGCCGATTATACTTTACTTTTATAATTTACTTTTTTAATAATTTTTTTACAAAATTACTCTTGACAATAGAGGGAAGCTCTGATAATATACTCTTTAAAAAATCCTTAGGAGGAGGGTATGTCTTTAAAAGAGAGTGTCAAGGGCTTTTTTCAAGTAGTTTTTAAGAACAATTATAGTCCTATGACTGGTGGTATTCTTTTGGCTTTATTAGTGATATTACTTGAAATGTGGTATCGTCCTTGGGGTATTGTTGGTGGATTGAGAAACTGGGGAGAGTGGGTGCTCTATGGGGTTGGCTTTCTTGAGGAGGCTCCACCTCATCCACTTTGGTTTTCCTCATCTGTTTTAGATATTGGGCTAATTCTTGGGGCCTTTATTTCAGCAACCTTGGCTAACGAGTTTGGGATAAGAATCCCTCCAAAGCTGGAGATTATCAAAGGTATTGTGGCTGGGATTTTGATGGGGGTAGGTTCTGCCCTTGCCCAAGGGTGTAATATCGGAGGTTTTTATATGGCTATTGCTAATCTCTCTGCCAGTGGAATAGCTATGATGCTTGGCCTCATGGTAGGTGTCTTTATTGGGGTCAAGTATCTTCTTTGGGAGCTTGAGCACTTTAGTTCTCAGGGGGGAGTAGAGATAAGCACTAAGAAAATAAATCCTCTACTAGGCGTTTTAGCTGTCATCATTCTACTATATGGGGTGTTTGCCTATTTTGGGAGTGAACATGAAGAGGGTGCTTTACTTGGTGGGGCCTTTTTACTTACAGCAGGTATTGGCTTTGTTATGCACAGAACCAGGTTTTGCATCGTCAATTCTATGAGAGAGCCTTTCCTCTCAGGGGAGGCCGATATGGCAAGAGGAGTAGTTATCAGTCTCTTTTTGGCAACCTTGGGCATTCTCTTTATCAAAATGGCTGGAATCAGAGAGCCCATGACCTATGTAACTCCCACCTTTATCTGGGGATCTCTTATCGGAGGTCTTATCTTTGGAGCAGCCATGGTGGTAGCTGGAGGTTGTGGTTCTGGTTCTCTTTGGAGAGTTGGTGAAGGACAGGTTAAGCTCATGATTGTAGTTGTCTTTTTTGCCGTAACCAATGCTATTTTGAGACATTATTTAGATAATGTCTGGGAGGTCTGGGATAAAGGCTATCTTGGAAGTGCAGTTTATTTACCTGATATCTTTGGCTACGGTGGGGCCTTTATTATTCTTGCAATTATTATTATTTTGTGGTATATCTTTGTTGATTGGAATGAAAAATCAGAAAAATTTGTTATAGGACTTTAAAAAAACTATAAGGGGGGGGAGCCATGGTTGATTTGGCAAGCATCAAACCAGATGAAGTTCTTGATTGCAAGGGATTATCCTGCCCTATGCCCTTGCTCAAGACCAAAAAGGCTTTACAAAAGCTTCAATCTGGGCAGATTTTAGAGGTTTTAGGCACAGATCCTGGAAGTAAAAATGAGATCCCCAAGATGTGTGAAAAGGAGGGCTATGAATTCTTAGGAATGATTGATGAGCCTGGATATACCAGGTATTTTATCAAGAAAAAATAAGGTTGTGAGGAGGAAAACCTATGGCTAAGGATCCCGATAAACTCGGTATTTTTGTTACTTCACCTATTCATATTAATGAATTAGTAAAGATCGTTGAAGCAGCCCTACGCAAGGGGAAAAAGGTAAAGCTCTTTTTTACCTATAAGGCAACCCACTTAGTTTTTCAACCAGATTTTCAGAAGCTCAGAAATATGGTTCCTGAAGAGGATCTGGCTATTTGTTTGGCTGCCTTAGTCTGTGAAGGTTTTGAACCAGAGTATCATAACATGGGGCTAACCAGTAATCAGATGAGAACACAGGCCTTTCATGGAGAGCTTATTGAGGAAGTGGGTAAGTATTTTGTCCTATAAAAATTAGGCAAGGGGGTTAAAAAGATGAGCTATAAAGTTTGTTTTTTGATTGCTAACAGGCCCTATATTTCAGATGGTATTAGATCTGCCCTCGGGCTTGCTGTAGAAAATATGTATTCTTTTACTTACATATTCTACCAAAAGATGCCAGCCAAGACGGAATATTTAGAAGAGAATTTGGCCTGGATTAGGGATATGGAAGGAGATGTTTTTGCTGTGTCTGAGACTATGGATGAAGAGACCAAGAATTTCAATCTTCAGGAATGGGGGCTTACCGAGGCAAGTATTGATGATGTGGTAGAAAAGATCTTAGAGTGTGATATAATCGTGGGCTATGGTCCTCCTGCACAAAAGGTACAGGCTCCACCTCAATGTGCTTAAGTTTTTAAATAAGGAGGGATCTCTATGAAAATACTTTGTGTTTACAGACATAAGGTGAGCACAGAAAATCCTGAAATTCGAAAAATAGTGGAAAAACTAAAAGAGAAGGGAAACGAGGTTTTAGAGTTTAACCTTTTTGAAGCTAAAAGTGACGCTGATTACGATAGGCTTATAGACCTTATCTGGGAAGCAGATAAGACAATCTCTTGGTGGTAAAATTATTTATGTGGGAGAGATGCCCTCTCCCCTTTTCCTCTTCTTAGAGATACCCTGAATTTATAATTATTATTAATCTTACATGTCCTGAATTTGAGCAGATCAAAAAAATTATCTCTTGACTCGTTATCCAGGAAATACTATAATAAAATCTCTAAATTAAAAGTAAATAGGGAAATATGAAAAAGATAAAGTTATTTGGAGGTATTATAATCCTTTGTTTAGGCTTAAGTGGTCTTTGTCTAATGGCATATACGAATGAAGGTATGATCTTTATGGAAACTGATGAAGTAGGAGTTCCTGAAATTATTTATAATAAGCCGGTTAGAGGTGTTTTGTTAGTCATAAATACCATGTTAAGGAATCAGGATTCAGTTTTGATTTCTATTATAGTGGATTATTTGAAATGCTGGCTCTTAAACCGCAGGAAAATCTTTATTTTAATATAGAAGCTTTATATAAGGGTAAGTAAGGTGGGACCTGTCATGATGGTAAGAAAGCTTTTGCCTCAAATACGAAATATGCTTTGTACCACGCAGGTGTAAGTGGTATGAAAAAAATTCAGCTAAAATAGCTCAAGAGATAAAAAAATAAAACTTTTTAGGAGGGGCTATCTCAGAGCTCCCTCCTAAAAAAAATTAATATTTTCTTCCTTTATCCACCTTGATGACAAAGGGCACACTCAAAACTTGCAGATTTATTTTTCCCATGGCAGGTAAAACAATACACATCCTTGGAATGGCTATTAAAGGTTATTGAGGATGTTCCTGCCTTCATTTTAAAGAGAGAAGGATGGCAGGTATTGCACTCAAACATTTGGATATGGAAATTGTGAGAGAATTTAGCGGGATTGCCAGCTTTTGAAAGGATAATGTCTTTCATGCTAATTTGGTCCTTATTTTTCAAATGGCAGTCAGTACAAACCCTATCTCCATCAAAAATATTTTTAGAGGCAAGATTTATAAGTTCGCCTCCATGGGCAACTCTTCTATGACAAAATACACAACTTATACCTGCGTTAATGTGTGAGAGGTGTTTGGGATCAATATCAGGGTTTCTTCTAACCTCATCTCTCATAATATCAATCATATTTTTTGAATATCTAAATTCTGGATTTTTAACAGTATCTAAAGTCCGAAAGGTTATTCCAGCTAAGGTCATAATTCTCTCTTTTCTATATTTTTGATTGTAGTAATCAGTATGACAAAAAAGGCAACTTTCCGAAGAGACTACCTGAGATGCATAAACTGGATCAGTAAAGACTTTATGAAGCCTTTCAAGCATATGTTTTTGCCCTTTAAAAGTAAAGTTATATAGATCTGATAAGCCTTTTAATTTAGCTCTTATGTAGTAAACCACCCCTGGCCTTCCATGACAATCTAAACAAGCTACTCCATGTTGGGAATGAATATTTTTCCTCCAAGTATAAACTTCTGATAGAGGACCTGTACCCTCTTTAGAATGACACTTGGCACAAAACTGTGGATTACTGGTAAAGTGGAGTAATTCTATATTAAGATAAATTATTCCAATAAAGAGTCCTAAAAAAAGAATTAAGGTTAAAATAGGCCTCTTTTGAACAAAACTTTTAAAAGAAAAAAAGATACCTCGATTCCCCATATACCCCCTCCTTAAATCAATTTTTACTTAGTAAATTTAGAATTAATCCTTAGTTTGTCAAGGGTTGTTTATGCGTCCATATGATTTTAAACTCGGCTGAGTTTTTAAAAACTTATCACAAAAATATTCTAAAGGAGCGGAAGTTGAAAAAATTTTGTGTAAGCAAATTTTACTATGCTTGACAAACTTATAATAAGATTAACCATTACAAAGAAAATTTTCGCAAGGAGGTGAAAGCCATGAAGGTTGATGTTGATCCAGAGGTTTTATGTAATAAAATAAAAGAAATTTTTCCTGATCTTGGGGAATGTGCTATTGATATAAAAGTATTCTGGGATCAGGAATTAGGGAAATATGCGGTTATTTTAGAAAAAGGGGAAAGAACTGCCAAAATTTATTTGGAAGATGAAGAAGTTAAGAATTGTTTAATGGGAAAAAAGTGTATTTCCTCGGCTCTACAGGTTGGACAGATGAAATAACTATATGCGAACCTTACTTGAGTGTAAATGGGCTCTTCAGATTATAAAAAATTTAGCTGAGGGTCTTAAAAGACCTTCAGAGTTACTAAAAAATATTTCTGGTCTATTGGAAAGGGTTCTCTATCATAGGCTAAAAGCTCTTGAATCAAAGGGTATAATTGGGAAGGAGTCAAATAATAAATATCCCTTGAAAACTTTCTATTATTTAAACGATAAAGAACCCTTACAGCCACTTGTTTCTCTTTTAAGTAAATTAGAGGAAACTAATAAGATAGAAAATATATTGGGTTCCAAGTGGTTATTGCTTCTTTTAAATCATCCAAAAAGACCATCATCTCCTAAGGAGTTGTTGTTGGTATTACCTGGTATTTCTGAAAAAGTTCTTTACGAAAATTTAAATTATTTAATCGCTTTAGGTCTAATAGATCGTATAGTAAAAGCTACGAAGCCGGTTGCTACGCTCCATGGATTAAACAATAAAGGGGAGGAGTTCCTCCCCTCCTTAGAATATGCCAAAAATATTATTCTTTCCATATGGAAAAAAACAAAGTCGTGATCTTTAACTTGAGCATGACAGCTGTGACAGTCCTTCTTCATGTCCTTGACTAAGGATTTTCCCTGTGCATCATAAGCATAATAGCCCCAACCATCTGTATCCTTAAATTTTTTTAAGTTTTTGCTCATAAAGGCTTCCAGTCTTTTTCCCCTTCTATAAAAGCACCATTATCTTCCTTATGTTGATAGAACACAATAGCTATCTTTGTCCCATCAGGGAAGGACCTTTTATCTTTAACTTTTACCGTATTTAAGCCCTTTTTATTGATATAAACATGATGGATACCGAAAAAGGGCTCGTAAAGAGGATGTTTTTTATCAAAAATTACCATGCTCTTCACATGATGCCAAGTTCGGTAGCTCTTGAGCATAGTTTCTTCACCCAAAGCAAGGGAGAAATAAAATAAGATGAAGCCTAATAAGGCAAACAAGATTTTACCCATAAGCTACCTCCTTTTTGATTTTTTATTTTAATAAAAATTATAGATTAGATATTAGTATGGTCAATTACTGATTTTTTAGTGAGAGTCTAACCAAAAAATCAGATAGTTAAAGACCCAAACCTTTGATAAGGATGTAGGTAATAAGGATGGCCCCTGTTATACGTAAAATCCAGAGATATCAGGGGCTTTCTTTAAGATAGGTCAAGACGAATCTTTTATACCTTTGCCAAAGAGAGGGTTTATCCATCCTTTATAACCTCATAAATTCCTGGGAGATGTCTATATCTCTCTGCGTAATCTAAACCATAGCCTACAAGAAAGCCTTTCTCTAAAGAAAATCCCACATAGTCAAGGGGCACTTCTACCTTTCGCCTCTCCCTTTTATCAATGAGGGCACAGACCTTAAGGCTTTTAGGTTTATGCAAGGCTAAATGCCTCCTCAAGAATTCAAGGGTTAATCCAGTATCCACAATGTCCTCAACGAGGATAACATTTTTGCCCTCTAAAGAAACTTCCACATCCTTGGTTATAGTTACTTCCCCTGAAGAGGTGTCAGAAAGACCATAACTTTTGACTCTAACAAAGTCAATTTCTAAGGGCCTATTGGAGAGGGCCCTAACTAAATCAGCAAGAAAAATAAAGGCTCCTTTAAGAGTGCCTATAAAGACAAGGGGTTCCTCAGGGAAGTCTTTCTCTATAGCTTGAGCCAGTTCTTGGATACGCCTTTTGATCAGTTCTTCAGAAAGGATTTTTCTAAGTTTTTCTGGCATGGCTTTATTATATATCCAATTCTCTGTATTCCAAGGCATGTTGATAAATGAATTCTTTTCTGGGCTCTACGCTTTCTCCCATCAGCACTGTAAACATCTCATCAGCCTTTTCGGCATCCTGAATAGCTACCTTTTTAAGGATGCGTTTTTGGGGATCCATAGTGGTCTCCCATAACTGTTGTGGATTCATTTCTCCAAGACCTTTATATCTTTGGATATAAAGACCCTTCCTTCCTTCTTCTCTTATCCAGGATAAAAGATCATTGAGCTTAGTCAGAAAATCCTCAAAGACTTTTTTTTCCTCTCGGTAGAGTATTTCTAAGGTGGCCCCGTTATATTCCTTTAGACTTTCAAAGAGTTTCAGCGCTTCACGATAGTCTTTTTCTAAAATCAATTCTGGGCCTATTTTGCAAAGTCCATAACTTTCTCTTTCTGAAAGGAGATGAAACTCAAAGTATTTGGGATTGTATAAGCTATTTCTAACTTTTGAGATTTTAAAACCTAATTTATGGAAGCCTTGAGAGAGCTCTTCTATTTTTTTCTCATCTTCAAAGTCTTTTAAACTCTTAATATCTTTTCTGAGAAGCAAAATTACTCCTTTTACGGGATAATTTTTCTTTAAGAGATTAAGTAGGGCCTTTTCCAATTGGGAGAGGCCTTGAAAGAATTTGACAGGGTCTTTTATTACCTGAGGTTTACCTTCTTTAAGACAAGTTATTTTTACATTGGATATAATTCTTTTAAAGATGTAGCGATCGAGCTCTACATCATCTTTTAAGTAGACCTCTTTTTTCCCTTCTACCACTCGATAGAGAGGTGGTTGAGCAATATATAGCCATCCCCTTTCTATCAGCTGGGGCATTTGTCTGTAGAAAAAGGTGAGAAGCAGAGTCCTTATGTGGGCACCATCTACATCGGCATCAGTCATCAGGATAATTTTGTGATATTTACACTTATCGGGATTAAAATCCTCTGGACCTATCCCTGCGCCAATAGATGCAATAAGACTTTTAATCTCCTCTGAAGAAAGCATTTTTTCAAAGTTTGCCTTTTCCACGTTAAGAATTTTTCCTCTTAAGGGTAAAATAGCCTGAAATTTTCTATCCCGAGCTTGTTTAGCCGAACCGCCTGCGGAGTCTCCTTCAACAATAAAGAGTTCTCTTTTCTCAGGATCCTTTTCTGTGCAGTCAGATAGTTTGCCTGCAGTGAGGAATTCTTCAGCTTCGCTCTTTTTTCTAACAAGTTCTCTGGCCTTACGGGAAGCCTCTCTTGCTTTAGCTGCAGTCAAGATCTTCTGGATGATTTTCTTTGCCTCTCCTGGATTTTCTTCGAAATATTTCAAAAGCCCTTCATAGACTATAGATTCTACAATAGGTTTCACTTCGCTGTTACCTAATTTCATCTTGGTTTGGCCTTCAAATTGGGGATTAGGAACTTTTAGAGAAATAACTGCTGTTAATCCCTCTCTTACATCCTCACCCTCAATCTTTATCTTTAATTGTTTAGCTAACTTTTCGGAATCCAGATAGCGGTTAACAGCTTTGGTGAGGGCAGCCCTAAAACCAATAACATGGGTCCCCCCTTCCTTAGTATTAATATTATTAACATAGCTGTTTATAGTCTCTGTATATCCAGCATTGTATTGCAGGGCAATTTCAGCAATAATGTGATCTCTTTCCCCAGCAATATAAATAACCTTAGAGTGAATAGGTTCCTTTTTTTGATTTAGGGCCTTAACTAATTCAACGATACCACCTTTATAATGGAATTTCTCACTATAATCAATCCTTTCATCTACAAAGTAAAATTTTACCTGGGGATTTAAATAGGCAAGCTCTTTTATTCTTTTTAAGACAGTTTCCATGTCAAATTCAAGCTCACTACCAAAGATTTCGGGATCAGGCTTAAAACAAACCTTTGTTCCCCTCTTAGTGGTCTTGCCAATTGCTTTAACCTCTCCTGTGGGGACACCCCTTTGATAACTCTGGGTATAGATTAGGCCATCCCTATACACCTCTACTTTGAGCCATTCAGAAAGGGCATTTACCACAGAAACTCCCACTCCGTGTAATCCTCCAGAAACCTTGTAAGCACCGTGATCAAATTTGGCCCCCGCATGGAGCCTGGTCATCACTAATTCTAGGGCTGAAACTTTTTCTTCGGGATGTATATCTACGGGAATTCCCCTTCCATTATCTTCTACACAGGCAGAGCCATCTTTCCTTAGAGTAACTCTAATTTCAGTAGCATAACCAGCAAGAGCCTCATCAACGGCATTATCAAGCACTTCCCAGAGAAGATGATGAAAGCCATATTGGTCAGTGGAGCCAATGTACATGGCTGGGCGAACCCTTACGCCCTCAAGGCCAGAAAGGACCTTTATACTTTGAGCCTCATAATTTTCCATAAAGAAACCTCACCCCACTTACTAATCTTAGATGACCATGGGCATTAGGAGATAGAGAAAACCTTCATCTCTATAGCCTGTGATGAGGCAGGGGGACCTTTCATCCTTTATTTTTATTTCCACTTCTTCGGACTTCATAATTTCTAAAGCAGAAATTAAATAGTCAGTATTAAAATTTATGATCAAAGGCTCTCCTTCATATTCTGCCTTAACTTTTATTACCGCCCTCCCCATCTCTGATTCAGGAGAACTGAGGGTAACCAAACCTGGTTTTAAATCCATCCTTACAGGTTTTAACTTTTCCGAGACAAGAAGAGATACTCGTTTCAGATTCTCCAAGAATAACTTACGCTCAATCTTTAATTTATTTTCAAAGTCTTGAGGAATAACCGCTTTATAATCTGGGAAAGAGCCTTCCAATACTCTACTAAAAAAGAGCCCACCACTAAAATGAAGCACTGCATAATTGTTAATAAAACCAAATCTAACTAATAATTCATCTTCAGCAATTTCTGCTATTTTTTCAGCCCCTTTTCTGGCAACAATAAACCCCTCTTGCCAGTTTGTCCTTTTAAGCCCATCAACAACCCTGTCAAGGAGGGCAAGTCTGTGACCATCTGAAGCTACAGTTCTCAAAATCTCCTCTTCAACAAGGGGTTCAAAATATACCCCACCCAATACAAAGCGAGCTTCATCTTTGGAAGAACAAAAAGAGGTTTTCTCAATAAGTTCACTTAAAACCTTACCAGGGATTTCGAGTAAGTTTTCTTCTCCAAATTCAGGTAGATTGGGAAATTCTTCTGCATCCGTCGTAGCTAATTCATAGACAACCGTTTCATCTTCATCACGAATTAACAGCCTATTATCCTCTTTGGTGAGAATCACTTCATCTTCAGGAAAATTTTTCACAATATCGTAAAACTTGCGACAAGGCACACAAAAGGGAGATACTTGGCCTTCTCCAGTCTCTACCAAGGTTTTACCTTTAAATCCCTGTTCTAAATCTGTAGTAGTAAGATAGAGAGTCTTTTCTTCAGGGAAAAATTCTATTAAGGCCATTGAGAGAACAGCCATAGAGGCCCTCTTATCAGCTACACCTTCTCCTCTTTTAAGTAGCTTTTCCAGAGAGTCTCTTTTTATTTTTAATTCCATCTCTTCCTCCTACTTGTGAAAGATTTTTTTATTATTATACCATTAAAAGTTGTGGAAAAAAGATCTTTTGCCCCAGGATCTTAGTCTGATTGAATCACTTTTTTCAGATGGTTAAAGGGGGCTAAAGATAGTTTGGTCTTGTTATAGTTTCAAATGCTTGCTCGCTTCTTAAAAAGATACTAAACTATAAAGATATTTTTCTCGTGAGAAAGGGGGCTTTATGCAGGCCTTTTTAGCGAGTTTGCTAAGAAAGATCTGGCCAATTAAAGAAAGCTTGCTGATAAAAAGCCTTTGGCCAAAAATCGTTTTAAAATGAAGCTTAGAAAAGGTATATCTTGCCTTTCTAAAAGAGGAGTAGGCTATGGAAAAGGTAACCTTTAAAGTGGAAGGTATGACCTGTGTGAACTGTGGTAAGGCTATAGAGATAGCCTTAAGGAGGCTTAAAGGGGTTAAAAAGGTAGATGTTTCCTTTGAGCTTGGTAAAGTGCATGTGGAGTTTGAGGAAGAATTTTTAGGTCCTGAAGAAATTATAAAGGTGATAGAAGAGACTGGCTACAGGGTGGCAGGGAGCGAGAAAAAGAGAACCTATGAAAGAGAAATTCTTTTTCTTTCCTTTACGGTGAGTATAGTAATCATGGCCCTGATGTTTATTCACCATCCCTACAGTCTTTATACCCAAGCCCTTCTTAGTATGCTTATTCAAATTGTTGGAGGCTTTAAGTTTTATAAGGGAGGTTATGCTGGTTTAAAATCAAGAATAGGCAATATGGATCTCCTTGTAGCACTTGGGACCACTTCTGCCCTTCTTTATAGTTTACTTGCCCTTTTCCAAGTGCTCCCCGGAGAACCCTTTTTTGAGACCAACGCCTTTTTAATCTCCTTTATTAGATTAGGAAAATATATTGAAGAAAAGACCAAGGGTAGAGCTCTTGCCCTTCTTAAAGAGCTCTTTGCTCTTCAAACAGCAAAAGTAAGGTTACTTACCCCTAAAGGAGAAAAGGAGGTTACGGTCACTGAGATCTTACCGGGGGACCTTCTGGTCCTAAAAACTGGAGATCTTGTCCCTCTTGATGGAGAAGTGGAGGAGGGGTCTTTGGAGGTAGATGAGTCTTTGGTCACAGGAGAAAGCCTTCCTGTTTTAAAGAAAAAGGGAGATCCCCTTATCTCTGGAAGTTTGGTGGTAAATGGTTTTGCTAAAATGAGAGTGAAGGCCTTGCTTGAGAGAAGTTATATTTCTATGTTACTTAATATGATTGAAGAGGCCTTGCAACGTAAACCAAGGCTTCAACGCATAGCTGATAAGGTCTCCCATTATTTTGTGCAGGTTATCATGCTTTTATCTGTGCTTGTTTTCCTTTTCTGGTATTTAAAAGGCTACGGGCTTTCTTTGAGTTTTCATTTTGCTTTAGCGGTCTTGGTTATCTCTTGTCCCTGTGCCTTTGGTTTAGCCGTGCCCTTAGCTATATCTGTAGGTCTGGTAAGGTCTTATAAAAAGGGGCTTTTGCTTAAGGATCCCTCTACCTTTGAAAAGGTAAAGGATATCGATATTCTCATTTTGGACAAAACAGGGACTCTCACTAAAGGGAGGCCAAAGGTAAGAGAATTCATATCTTTTGAGGATTCTGCTTTAAGCATAGCCTATGGGCTTGCCCTAACCTCTCAACATCCCTACTCTAAAGCCATCGTAGAGTATGCAAAGTCCTTAGGTATAGAACCTGCTCAGGTTGGTGAATGTAGGGAAGAGCCAGGGTTAGGGATCTTTTGCGGAGAATATTTCTTGGGAAGAGACCCTTCTTGGAAAGGTCTTGTTCTAAAGAGGAGAGATAAGGTTTTAGCAGAAATTAGGGCAGAAGATGAACTAAGAGAAGAGACAGAGGAAATAATTGAATTTTTAAAGAAAAGAGGGGTTAAAGTGGTTTTGGCTACTGGGGATACTAAGGATAGAGCTGAAGAGGTGGCTAAAAAGCTCGGTTTGGAGAGCTTCTACGCAGAGGTTAAACCACAGGATAAATTAAGGCTTGTAGAAGAGTTTCAAAAAAAAGGTTTTAAAGTAGCTATGGTGGGGGATGGCGTAAATGATGCCCCTGCTTTGGCTAAGGCTGATCTTTCCTTTGTCATGGCTGAAGGAGTAGATCTCTCTAAAAGGGTAGGGGAGGTAGTTTTACTGTCAGGCTTACGAGGTATTAAGGCCTTTTTTGAATTAGCTGCCACCGTAAGAAAGAGAATATGGGAAAATCTCTTTTGGGCCTTTATCTATAATCTCATTGGTATTCCTATTGCAGGAGGTCTTTTTTATACCAAAGGCTTAATTTTAAAGCCAGAAATGGCAGGCCTCATGATGGCTTTTTCCTCCATAAGTGTTGTTCTCAACTCCCTACGCAAATGATTTGAACTACTTGTTATTTTTATTAATTGAGTTATGTTTTAAAATATAAAACAGATAGAGGAAAGAAGTTATGGCAGAGGATTTGAAAATCTTAACTTTTGGGGCACAAGCTCTTAGGGAGAAAGCCAGTCCTGTCACGGAAATCAATGGAGAGCTAAAAACGGTTATAGAGAAGATGGCGGAACTTATGTATAAGGTAAAAGGCCTTGGCCTTGCAGCCAACCAAGTGGGAATAACTAAACGATTTTTCATCATGGATATCTCTCAGAAGGAGGGCAAGCCCTTACTTGAGGTCTACATTAATCCTGAAATCCTTGCTTCTGAGGGCAAAACGGAATATGAGGAAGGGTGTTTAAGTATCCCTGGTTACTATGCTAAGGTGGAGAGATTTGCTAAGCTTTATATTCGGGCCTTTGACCTTGAAGGAAAATCCTTTGAAAGAGAGTTAACAGGCCTTGCTGCTATTGCCTTTCAACACGAATTCGATCATCTTGAGGGGATTCTCTTTGTGGATAAACTTTCTCCACTCAAGAGGGAGCTTTTTAAAAAATGGTGGAAAAAGCAGCTCTCTTCTAAGAGATAACCCTAATACGCTCTATTTGTATAGCTTTACCTTTCTCATCAAATTCCAAAAAAACCCCTTCTAATTTAATAGGGCCTGAGTTTTCCACCTCTAATTTGCGGCCAACCATAGTGACATATAGTTGAAAGGCCTGATCTATTTTCATTCCAATGACACTTTCAAGGGATCCACACATTCCCACATCCGTGATGTAGGCCGTGCCCTGAGAGAGAATTCGCTCATCGGCCGTTTGCACATGAGTATGCGTGCCCACCACGGCTGAGGCAAGACCATTTAGGAAATAACCTAAGGCTATTTTTTCAGAAGTGGCCTCTGCATGAAAGTCTACCAATATATAAGAGGTTTCAGCTCTTAATTCCTCAGCTAATCTTTTACCCACAAGAAAAGGGTTTTCCAAGGGGCGCATGAAGATCCGCCCCTCCAAATTAATAACTCCTAATTTAAAATTTCCTTTAACCACAATTGTCGACCCACGCCCAGGGGTCCCAGGTCCATAGTTAGCTGGTCTCACTACCCTTTCAGTTTTCTGAAGGTAGGGAAGAAACTCCCTTTTCCATACGTGGTTTCCTGTGGTGAGAATATCAATGCCAAGGGAGAAGAGCTCCTCTGCTACCTTTTCCGTTAATCCATAACCTCCTGCAGCGTTTTCTCCATTAGCCACAATAAAGTGAGGTTGGTATTTTTTAATGATTTCTGGCAGAAGTTCCTTAACAGCTCTCCTGCCAGGAGACCCTACAATATCTCCGAGAAAAATGACCTTCATGGTTTTTCTCCTCTATTTTGCATATTCAATGGCTCGTGTCTCTCTGATGACAGTTATTTTTATAATACCTGGATAGGTTAGTTCTTTTTCTATCTTATTGGCTATCTCTTTAGCCAGAACATAGGCGCGCTCGTCTGAGATAGTCTTACTATCCACTATGACCCTCACTTCTCTACCAGCTTGAATGGCATAGGCCTTTTCTACACCTGGGAAAGAAGAAACAAGACTTTCAAGCTCTCTAATTCTTTTGATATAAGCCTCAAGTAATTCTCTTCTTGCTCCAGGCCTTGCCCCTGAGAGGGCATCAGAGATTTGGAGCAGGATTCCTAAAAGAGAGGTGATAGGGATATCTTCATGGTGAGAGGCGATAGCATTAACAATCTCTTCATCCTCTCCATATTTGCGAGCAAGATCTGCACCAATCAGGGCATGAGGTCCTTCCTGTTCATAACTTGCAGCCTTACCAATGTCGTGGAGAAGTGCAGCTCTCTTAGCCTTCTTTGGATCAAGCCCCAGTTCGCTGGCAAGAGCAGAACAAATAATAGCCGTTTCTAAAGAATGCTGTAAAACATTTTGACTGTAACTGGTTCTAAATTTAAGTTTACCTAAGAGTTTTATAAGTTCATGGTGTATTCCGTATATCCCCATTTCAAAACAGGCCTTTTCCCCTACTTCAAAGATATGTTGTTCCATCTCCTCTTCTACCTGTTTTACTACCTCTTCAATACGGGTAGGATGTATCCTACCATCTGCAATAAGCCTTTCTAAAGCAATACGGGCAATTTCTCTTCTATATGGATCATGACAGGAGAGCACCACTACTTCAGGGGTGTCATCAATAAGGAGATCCACACCCGTAAGGGTCTCAAAGGTTCTGATATTTCGTCCTTCTCTTCCAATGATTCTTCCTTTCATTTCTTCTCCAGGCAGTTGAACTACCGAGACAGTCTTTTCCGTCACAAAAGGAATGGCTGCCTTGGCTGTGGCATAGGCTATAATTTCTTGGGCCTTTCTTTTCGCCTCCTCTTTTATTTCATTTTCAATTTTCATGATGACCTTAGCCTTTTCTTCTACCATTTCCTCTTCAACCCTTCTGAGGATTATCTCTCGCGCTTCCCTTTCAGTTAAGCCAGCTATTCTCTCTAATTCCTCCTTTATCTTATTTAAGCCTTCTTCCAGTTCCTTTTTATCCTTTTCCAAGGTAAGCCTAAGAGCCTCTAATTCTTGGGCTTTTCTGGCTAAAGTTTCTTCCTTTCTAACAATTTCTTCTTCCCTTTTGGTAAGAAGATCTTCTCTATGAAGTATTCTTTCCTCTTTTATAGAGAGGTCTTTAATCTTTCGTTCAAACTCTTTCTCCAAAGCCTCTCTGTGTCTTTGCATCTCTTTTTTAATTAGTTCATCAGCTTCTTTGAGTTTATTGTGGGCCTCTTTTTCAGCTTGGAATAGGATTTCTTTCGAGCGTTCTTCAGCAGAGAGGATAATTATTTGAGCCTTTTCTTTGGCATTGTTTAAGATCTCTTCTGCTTCAGCTTTGGCACTTTGCCTCAATTCAGTTTCCTTTTTCTTTTGAAGATAAAGATATAGAGCAGCTAAGCCCAGCCCTAAAGCAAGCCCTAAAAGGAAAACAATAGTGTAAACCATAGGATCCTCCTCCTTTTTTATGAATTGGAAGAAGGAAGGAAAGAGGGTTAGAGAGAAGACCCCGAGATGCCGTGGTAGAGTTTCTGCCTCAAGCTCTTTTTAGGGTATCTTTGAGGAGGGGGCTGGTAAGCCCTTCTTCCCTATTAAGAGCCCCAGCTCCACCTTACCTCTAATTATGATGGTGTTAGCTTGGCAGGTTAATCCTCTACTCACGAGCATCCGAGGCCTGAGGAGTTCCTCTTAAAAAATCATCCAACTTGCTAAGTTGAGCCTTTAGGTGCGCCTCTAAGGCTTCTTTCTCTTTCTTAATTCTAATATAATCATAAGCTACCTGCATTAAAAGCCAAATAGCAAGTTTGTAAGTTGGAACTTTTTTGAGGGCCTCTATCTCTCTTTTTTTACCCTCTAAATAGGCCAATACCTCTTTTATATCCTCCTCCGGAAGATTACTCCGGAAGGTAAAAGATTGACCTAAAAATTCGAAAGTTACTTCATAGTTTGCCATAGTTAAATTTTAGAAAGTTTTTCAATTAAGCCTCCAATCTTCTCTCTAATAACCCTCTTTTCTTCCTCCCTCCTTTCTATTTCCTCTTTTAAAATTCTATTTTCTTCATTCTTTTCTGCGAGTTTCCTCTCAAGTTCTTCTTTTTCTTTTCTTAAATCAAGAACAGTAGCAATTAGTAAGTCGATTTTATTTTCAAGCTCTGTAACCTCAGGTATTGCCATGTTCATCCCCCTTAGTTTTATCTTTTAATAAAACCCCAATTTTAAAATTTTCAAGCCCCTGGATCATACTATTTACTACGTAAATGCAATAGATATTGAGCAGGCACACCCTTTTTTTACCTCTTCCCTCACTCACCTCTCCAAGAGACTAATCAGCCTCTCAAGCAAATAAATTATCTCCTCAAAAGTTAGCCCACCACAATCTCTTACAACCAAAGACTGTCTTATTCTTCTTGCCTTGTGGTCCTACCTATAGAGGAATAGGATATAAAAGCCTACTTGGAGAAAGATCCTAATATCTGGCTGGCTAAGAGAGGTATTTTTTTCAGGTAGGATTGGAAGGCAATTAAGGCACAGGAAATTGAGGGCTTCACCTGGGAGGAAATCCTTGAAGAACTGTGTTATAAGCTACTTGACAAATGCGCATTATGATGCTACCTTTAGAAAAAAAATATAGAGGGAGGGATATCTTTGGCTGGAGTGATCGTAAGAGAAGGTGAATCTTTTGAACAGGCTATTAAGCGATTCAAAAGACTTGTGGAGAAAACTAAAATTCTCTCTGAAGTAAAAAAAAGGGAATTTTATGAAAAACCTGGAGTCAGGAGAAGGAAAAAGATTCAAGCTGCTAGAAAAAAACTCCTGAAGAAATTAAAGAAACTTCAACAAAAATTAGAAGACTAACTTTCACCCTTTCAGGGTAAGTGAACAAGGATTTGTCCCTTTTGGAGTGGGAGAAGTTATTAGAAAAGCTTCTCCCTTATCTTAAAACTGAGAAAGCTAAGAGTGCTATAAAGACTTTTAAACCTCTATTTACTGAATCTGAGATTTTTAGGCTTCACCATGAAGGTCTTTTTCTTTGGAATCTTTTAGAAAAGGGCATAAAGCTTGAATTACCTTTTCTACCTTCATTAAATAAGATTTTTTACCTGGCAGAAAAACGCGGCCTCCTTCTTCCGCAGGAATTATCCTCTCTGGGAGTGTTTATACAAACAGCTCTTCAGCAAAGAGATTTATTAAGAGATTCACCTTTTTCTAAAATAGTTGAGCTTGGGGAATCCTTAAGGCCTTTTTTAGAGGAACTTTTTGAAATTTTTGATTTTGAGAGGTGTGAAATAAAGGATCAGGCAAGTTCTCAATTATATTTAATCAGAAAAAAGATACAAAAACTCAGAGAAGAGCTTATTTCAAAGTTGGATAAACTCAAAGATTATTATTATAGTATGGGTTATCTTCAAGATAATCTTTATCTTCAAAGGGAGGGACGATATGTTCTTCCTGTAAAGCCTGAATTCAAAAACAAAGTCAAAGGTATAGTGCAAGGGTTTTCCCAGAGTGGGGCAACAGTTTTTATTGAGCCCTTTAGTGTCGTATCCCTTTCTAATACTTTAAAGGAATTGTATTGGGAGGAAGAAAGGGAGCTCGCCCATATTTTAAGAGGAATAACTGGAGAAGCTTTGGCCAAAAAAGCTGTATTTTATAGATTAGAAGAGGAGATAGTAAGACTTGATTTGGCTCTGGCTAAGGTGATGTTAGGGAGAGTATATAAAGGTGTTTTCCCAGAATTCATTGAGACAGGCTTTTTAGAACTTAAAAAGGCCTTTCATCCTCTTCTTTATTTGGAAGCCTTAGAAAGGGGACAAGACCTGCCTATAGCTAATAATTTCTACCTCAAAAAAGGATTGCTTCTAACTGGGCCTAACTTTGGAGGAAAGACTGTTTCTCTTAAAACTATTGGTCTTCATGTTGTTATGGCTCTAAATGGGTTTATGTTGCCAGCTAAAGAGGCAAAGGTTCCCCTTTTTAGCAAAGTATTAGTAGATTTGGGAGATGAGCAAAATGTATTTGAGGGTGAATCTTCCTTTTCAGCCCATCTCAAAAATTTGAAGAGGATCTTTACCGAAGCTGACGAGAAATCATTAATCTTGCTAGACGAACCTGGTAGGGGAACTAATCCTGAAGAAGGAAATGCCCTGGTTTGCGCTTTAATAGAGAGGCTTTTAGAAAAAGGCAGTATGATTGTCGTAACTACTCACTCCCACATGCTTAAGAGCTTTTTGTCAAGTAAAAAGGATTTTTCCTTTGCAACCATGGAATTTGATCATCATAATCATCAATCTACCTATCGCCTGCTATATGGCTACTTTGGAGATTCACATGCCTTAGAATTAGCCAAAAAATTAGGTTTTGATGATGAACTTTTACATAGAGCTGAGGATCTACTTGAGAATAAGGACTATTTTGCCTGGCAAAAGAAATACCGAGAAGAGATTGAAAAAATAGAGGCCTTAAGAAGAGAGTGGGAAAAAAGGGTAAAAGAGTTGGAAAAGGAGAGAGAGGAAGTCTCTCAGCTAAAGGTTGAGTTAAGGGAAAAATTTGATCAAGCCTTAAAAAGGGTATATGACGACTGGGCAAAGGAATTTAAAAGACTTATGGAAGAGCTTACCTTACAAAGGTCTCTTAAAAAGGCCCAAGAGGAGATCCAAAAGTTTTTAGATTCTAAAAAGATTTCCCTTTGGGAGGAGGAGACCACCCTTAAAGTAGGTGACCAAGTAAAGATTGTGTCTTTCAACAAAGAAGGAAAAATAGTAAATATCAAGGAGAAAAAGGCTGAGGTCTTAGTAGGATCTCTACGTTTGGAAGTGCCTTTAGCAGATCTACGAAAGACTTATAGCATTACCCTTAAGAAGCAACCAGAAATGAGGAGGGATAGCCTTTCGGAGAATATTTTTGTTTCTAAGGAGAAGATTTTCCTCCTCGGTGAAGATGTGGAAACGGGGCTGCATCTTTTGGATAAGAAATTACATGAATGTTTTGTCAAGGGCACAAGGATTTTATTGGTTGTGCATGGGCATGGCACAGGAAGACTACGTTCCGCCGTAAGAGATTTCTTGGCTAAGCATCCCTTAATTGAGAGATTTGAAGTGGCCTCTCCAGCTGAAGGGGGAAATGGGGCTACCCTCGTTTTCCTACACAAGAAAAATTGAGGCAATCTATTGACCTTTTCCATTCTTATGCTAAAGAATATTGAGACCTAACATGCCCATGTCTTTTGAAGATCTATTTGAAGAAATTAAAAGACAATACGATATATTAAATCTCGTCTCCCAATATGTTAAGTTAAAAAGGGTAGGGAAAAATTATGTTGGGCTCTGCCCTTTTCATGCAGAGAAAACTCCTTCTTTTACGGTGAATCCTGAAAAGCAGATTTTTAAATGTTTTGGCTGTGGAGCTTCGGGAGATGTAATTTCCTTTTATATGAAAATTAAGGGACTTGATTTCAGATCTGCCCTTTTGGAGCTTGCTGAAAGGGCTGGTCTTGAAATTAAGACCCTTCCTTTTAAGGAAAAGAAAAGAGAGAGAGAGTTAGTAGAACTAAATTTTAAGGTCGCTAAGATTTATCAAAATTTTTTGCATACCCATCCCTTAGGAGACAAGGCCAGAGACTATCTTAAAAAAAGAGGGTTAAGTGAGGAGACCTGGGAGAACTTTTTTCTTGGCTATGCTCCACCTGAGGGAAGAGTTTTAGCAGGACTTCTCAGGGCAAGCCAATTTGATATGGAACAAGCTATAGAAGCTGGCCTCCTAAAGAAAATGGATGATGGTTCTTATTTAGACCTTTTTAGAGATAGACTGGTTATCCCAATCCTCAATGAAAAGGGTGAATGTGTGGGGTTTGCTGGTAGGGCACTAAGTCCTGATGTGGAACCCAAATATCTAAATTCACCAGAGACAAGGCTTTTCAAGAAGAGTGAAATATTATATGGCCTCTTTCAGAGTAAGGAATTCATAAAAAAGGAAAGGTCTTTATATTTAGTGGAAGGATATTTTGATTATCTCAGCCTGTGGGAGCGAGAAATTAAAAATGTAGTAGCTACCTGTGGAACTGCTCTCACAGAAAGGCATGTGCAAAAAATTTGTTCCTATGCGGAAGACATATATCTCCTCTTTGACGGAGATAAGGCAGGAAAGAAGGCTGCACTCAGGGCTATATCCCTTTTTTCAAAAAAGAATCGTCTACCTCAAGTGATAAGCTTACCTTCAGAAGAAGATCCAGACTCTTTTGTGCAAAAATTTACTAAAGAACAAAGTGAGCAGCTTAAAGAGAAACTAAAGGAGCTCACTCTATCAGCCCCTGCTTTTGCCTATCATACCCTGAAACATGAATTTCCCTCTCATCCCTCCAAGGTTTTTCAGGAGTTAGTTGAGCTATTCTCTGAGATTGATGATCCTCTTTTAGAACAGGAAGTCTGTAGAGAGCTTGCTTTCTACTTAGAGTTGCCCGAAGGGGATATTAGACGATCTCTAAGGAAGAATAAGAAATCTCAGCCAATACAAGATAAGACCTCTCATATGGAAGAGATTAAAAAAGAGGAAGGTTTCCTGAAGATTATTGCCCAATATTTAGTTAACTATCCTGAGGAAATTCCTTCTTTGGAAGAAGTTGGGCTTAGAAAACTCTTGGAAAACTTTGAAGAGGGGCCTTATCAAAGGTTTCTTCTCCAACTCTTGGAGCTAAAGCCTAAAGAGGAATCTCAAATTCTTAGTATTCCTTCTCCTGATTTTCAAGAGCTACTAAGTGATCTACTTTTTTCGCCTCCCTTTGAAGATAAAAAAGAAGTTCAAGAGCAAATCAAAAGGTTTATCTTTCTTGAAAGGAAAAAAAGAGAGATAAAAAAAATAGCTGAAAGCATTAAATTTTTTGAGAAGACAGGGAAAAGGGAAGAAATTGAGAGAATTTTATTTAGCATAAAAAAGGCCATGACCTATAAAGAAATTTCAGAAATATAACGAAAAAGGAGGAACTTATGGCCCTCCATCAAAAAAAGAGTTGTCTTTTTGAAGAAGAGTTTCTTTTAGAGGAAGTGGATGAAAATCTTTTGGAAGAGGAAGTTAAGCGGAATAAGACTGATGAGTCTTTACGTATATACATTAATGAGGTTTTTAATCATAAATTACTAACGAAAGAGGATGAGATAAGGATTGGGAAGACCATTGAGGAAAATGAAAGGCTAATTCTCACAGAGATATTTACTTATCCCACGCAGATTATGAAATTTTATCAGATTTTAAGGGGTATTGAAAAGGGAAATAATCTCTCTCTTTACTTTAAGGACTATGAAGAATTGGAAAAGGATCGTGAAAAAAAGGAGGCTTGGCTCACCAAACTTAAAGGGGCCCTTTTAAATCTATTGGACTTGGACACTAATAGTCAAGAGTGGGAACAAAGAGTGGAAATTGTTCTTAATTATCTTTATGAGCTTCGTCCTACTAAATTACTCTTGGATGAATTAACTTGTGAGATTTTAGAGACCCATAAAAAAATTCAAGCCTTTGAAAATTTAAAGGCCAAAGTTTTGCAAAATTGCCCAAATTTGAAAATAGATCTGGAAGAATTACTGGCCTCAAATGGGAGGGGAAGGAAAAAGAGTAAGAGGTTTAAAGATTTAGAGACCTTGCCAGAGGTGCAAAGATTTACTTTTGAAGGGAGTAAACTTTATCATGATATTCAGAGTAGCCTAAATTTTTTTGGGAAAAGCCTTGAAGAGGTCAAAAGTTCTTCAGAGAAGATTAATCAAGCCTTTTTGAAGATAAAAAGAGGAAAGGAGGAACTTGTTAAGGCAAACCTGAGGCTTATACTTTCCATAGCCAGGAAATATGCTCCTAAAGGAGCCTTACTCTCTGATCTCATCCAAGAAGGTAATATTGGCCTTCTTAAGGCTGTAGAAAAATTTGATTATCGTCGGGGCTTTAAGTTTTCTACCTATGCCACCTGGTGGATTAGACAAAATATTACTAAATATTTGGCAGAAAATACGAGGACCATTAGAATTCCTGTTCACATTATTGAGGTAATTTATAAAATTAGCAAGATAGTTTCAACTAAATTTTATCAGGAATACGGAAGGGATCCTACCTTGGAAGAGCTTTCTAAGGAAACAGGCCTTTCTATAGAGAGACTAAGTTATATTTTTAAAGTTATGAAACAACCAGTTTCCTTAGAGTCTTCCATAGGAGAGGAAGAGGAAACCACATTAAAGGATTTCATAGAGGATCAAAATGTCTTAAAACCTGATGAGGTTACCTTTAATTATGCTCTTTCAGAAAAGATAAGAGAACTCTTAAAGACCCTTTCAGCCAGAGAAGAAAAGGTTATTCGCTTGAGATTTGGTATTGGTGAAAGAGAGGCTTATACTTTAGAAGAGGTAGGGCGGAAATTTAAAGTAACTAAAGAGAGGATTCGCCAGATTGAGAGTATGGCCTTGAGGAAATTAAAACATCCTAATAGGCTAAAACTCCTGAAAAATTTTCTCCACCATGGCTCTTGACAAATCCACACCATTACTTTTAGAAAAGGAGCTAATTAGGATTTTGCAGAAAGATTTCCCTCTGCAATCGCGCCCCTTTCAAACTATAGCTCAAAGATTTAACCTCAAGGAAGAAGATATTCTAATTCTTTTGCAAAAATGGCAGTCTGAGGGTAAATTGCGGCAGATTTCAGCTATTTTTAATCCTTTCTCCTTTGCCCATCAATCTTCCCTCTTTGCCTTTAAGGTTGAGGCAGATTTTTTAGAACAAGCTATAGAGGTCATTAATAGCCATCCAGGAGTTAGTCACAACTATCTGAGAAACCATAACTTTAATCTTTGGTTCACCTTAGTGGTCCCCCCTGGAGAGGATCTCTTAAAGGAAGCAGAAGACCTCTTTCAAAGATCAGGAGCTAAGGAGTATCTTTATCTACCTATCTTGAAGGTCTTTAAGATCTCTGCGGTATTTAACGAGATTAATGGAGAGCTTCAAGAGGAGTTACCTCTTAAACAGAGGGGAGAGGTCATTTTGGAGATAAGCGAAAGAGATAGAATTTTAGTTATGGCCTTGCAAGAGCCTTTACCACTTGTTTCTGAACCCTTCAAAGAAATAGCTAAAAAGGTTGCTTTAGAGGAGGAAGAAATCTTTAGATGGCTTGAGGACATGCAAAAAAAGGGGGCCTTAAGGAGGTTTGGAGCCCTCTTTAAACATCAAAAGCTTGGCTATAAAGAAAATATATTGACCGCTTGGCTTGTGCCTGAAGAACGAATTGAAGAGGTCGGGAGATTTTTTGCTAACCAATCCTTTATAACCCATTGCTATCTCAGAAAGTCATATCCTCACTGGCCTTATAATTTATATACTATGTGCCATTTTAAGGAAGGGGGGTTATCTAAAATTAGTAAAATTGCCCACGATTTAAAACTAAATCACTACTTGGCCTTAGAGACAATTAAGGAACTTAAAAAGATACGTCTAAAACTTTTTTATAAATTTGAAGGGGGTTAATAAAGTTTATAGAAGTCTTGTTTTTAGGGCTTAAAAAAGGGCCATATATATTGAAAGGCTATAAAGAGAATAATAGCTATGAGTAAGATACTTAGAGCTTTCTGGGGCATTTTCCTTTGAAATTTAGCTCCCAGATAAATACCCAAGGATCCCCCTATTCCAAAGAGTATTCCAAGCAGGTAGTCAGGTCCATGGCCTCCCAGCACAAAAATTAGAACTCCTAACACTGAGGTGAGAAATGTTCCAAAGAGGGTTGCTCCAGCAAAGATGTAGGGGGGCAATCTGAAAAAGGCAAGGAGTATAGGAGCCATAAGGGCACCTCCACCTATTCCATAAATTCCCCCAATGATGCCAATAACTAAGGCAGTTAGAATTAGAGAGGGGTTATTTACTTCATAAACTCTTTGGCTATATTCAAACTTTAATTTAAGTGGGGAAAATAATATAGTCTTTGCTGGCTCTGGGGAAAAGGCGTAAGATTTTTTGGGATAAAAGAGATCATAGAGCATTTTTAATCCAATGACAAGTAGGACAGAACCTACCAAAAATTTAAAATTTTTTAGGTTTTCAAAGAGAGAAATTCTGAGGAAGTAACCAATAACTACGCCTGGGAATGTGCCTATGGTTATGAGGAGTGTAATAGGATAATAGAAGCGTTTTTCACGCCAGTAACGGTAAACACCACTGGGAATAGCTATTACATTAAATAGATGATTGGTAGCTGTCACAGGAAGAGAAGTAAAATTGAGTATACTCACTTGGAAGGGAAGTAATAAAAAGGCCCCACTTATACCCACAGTAGCACAAAAAAAGGAGATAATGAAGGATATTAGAGGTGGAATAAACAAAGGTAATTTGATTTGAGCCACTGGAAAGTAGTAGTCAAGGATCATCTATCTCATGGTTTACAGACGATAAAATCTCCTATAGCAGTCCTCATACCATGGGGCATCCTTTGGTCCTATTTCTAAGGCCTTTTTATAATTCTCTTTGGCTTGATTGATACGCCCTAAATTTTCCAAGTTTCTTCCCGCATAATAATAAACAGAGCCTTCAAAGGGGATAAGTTTTTTTGCCTTTTCAAAATAAGCTAAACTTCTTTCCCAGTTATTAAGACCAAACTCAGAGAGACCACAGAGATAATGGGCTGAAAAAAGCTCTGGATTAAACTTAAGAGCTCTAAAGGCATAATCGCGAGCAGAGATATAGTTTTTCTCCTTAAGATGAATTTTAGCTAAATAGATAAGGGCGGGGACATTTTTGGGATAAAGCTCCAAGGCCTTTTGGAAGTGTCTCTCAGCCCTTTCATAATCCCTCTCTTTATAGGCCCTCTTTCCTTTTTCACATTCATCAAAGGAAGGTTTGGTTTGTAAAAGATTTCTTCGTATCTCCTCAAATTTAGTTGAACTCTTAATAAAGCTACCAGTGGGCCTATATTGAGCTATCCTACTTTGCCAATCCTTAATACGGCTTTCTGGAAGGGGGTGGGTGGAAAGCCACTCAGGAGGTCTCATTTTTTCCATCTTTTTAAATCTTTCAAAGACTTTAAGCATTCCCTCTGGGGAATACCCTGAGTTTATAAGGAGGATAAAGGCTGCTTCATCTGCCTCTCTCTCTTGATCCCTACTAAATTTTAAACTAAGAAGCCCTGCTGAAAACCTACCCAACTGAAAAAGTAGTTCTCCACTAAGATTTTGAGGCAATAATATAGCGCCTATTTGAAGTAGTAAATTCAAGGCCATTTGTTTTTCCACAAAACGGGCATGATGTCTCCTTTCAATGTGACCTAATTCATGCCCCAAAATTCCCGCCAATTCGTCTTCATCTTCCAAGGTTAAAAAGATACCTCTCGTTATTATTACAGGCCCTCCAGGGAGGGCAAAGGCATTGACGACTCCGGAGTTTACTAAATAAAATTGATAATCCATTTTTCTTTGGGTCCTTTGAGCAAGTTTTTTACCAAGGACATTGATATAAAGCTGAACATCTTCTTCAGGATATAGACCTTCAAATTCATCTATAGAGGCAGGTAAGTATAGTTTTCCGAGCTCTATTTCCCTTTCTTCGGAGATTATCCTTAAAGAAAAGCCATTGCTTTGATGGGAGGAGCAACTAATCGAAACTAACAATAAAAGAAAAAGGATAAAAAATTTGAGGTAGGGAATCATACCTTCTAGTTTATTATAATCAAAAAAAATTTTTTGTCCAAGATCTCAATTTTAAATGAATAAATGGGAGATTACAGGAAAGAATAACAGGTTTTAAGAGAAAATTTTCTGTATTAAGCTTTATTTTTACCTTTCATAGGGCTTAAAATGGTTTCTCTGAAGTTTATCCTGGCTCTTGACAAATAAAATTTATGATATATTTTATTCCCCGTCTCTCGGGGGCTAACTTTTGAAGGGGGTGGGAAAGATGAAAAATTTTGAAAAACTTGAGTATGGTTTTGGTCAACATCTTATTTTAGATGGCTATGGAGCTAATTATGAAAAGCTTAAAGATTTAGATTTTATCTTTAATTTCCTGAATAAATATCCTGATGACATTGAGATGACCAAAATAATGCCTCCATATGTATTTAAATATTATGCCCCTGACCCTGAGGATTGGGGGATTTCTGGTTTTGTGATCATTGCTGAGAGTCATATCAGTATCCATACTTTCCCTGAAAAACGTTTCCTTAGTGTGGATATCTTTTCCTGTAAACCCTTTGATGTAGATAAGGCTATTCAGGATATAACTGAGATGTTTGAGATCCAGAAAAGCGAAATTAGACTTCTGGATAGAGGCTTAGAGTTTCCTCGCTCCATTAGAGCGGTGGAGAATTTTATCCGTCTGGAGCGGAAAAACATTCTTCTTTAAAAATGAAAATTCCTTTTCTTGGGCTACCTGACCATCCTCAGGCCAAGGTAGCCCTTCTTCCTATACCTTTAGAACAGACCACTACCTGGCTTAAGGGAACAGGTTTTGCTCCTCTTGAAATCCTAAAGGTTAGCCCATATTTAGAATTCTTTGAGGAAGAAACAGGGCTGTCCCCACACCAAGAGATAGGTTTTTTCACCTATCCCCTTGAGGAATTCCCCTTTTCTTTAGATGAGGCTTTAGCTAAGGTAGAAAGCTTAACCTCTTTGGCAGTTACCTCTCACTTTCTTCCTATCCTCTTAGGGGGCGAACATACCCTTACCTTAGGTGCCATCAGAGCCTTAAAAAAGGTCTATCCCGATCTCAAGATCCTTCACTTAGATGCCCATTTGGATTTTAGAGATACCTATTTGGGAACAAAGGTGAACCACGCTACAGTGATGAGGAGAATTCATGAGCTGGGCATTCCTATTTTGAGTGTGGGGATTCGGGCTATATCAGAAGAAGAATTTAAAGCCATAAAGGAAAAAAGGCTCTCCGTCATCTTTGCTCATGAAATTTACCAAAATTTTCCCTCAGTCTTGAGAAGGATTGAAGATTTTCTCAAAGATGGGGCCATTTATTTAAGCTTAGATATGGATGCTTTAGATCCCTCTCTTGCCCCTGGTGTTGGAACCCCTGAGCCAGGAGGATTGCTTTGGCCAGAGTTACTCTCTATTTTAAAAGTCCTTGCTAAAGCAAGGGTTATAGGGTTGGATCTCGTTGAGGTAAGACCTATACCTCACTACCCTTTTACAGAGTTCTTAGTAGGAAAAATTATTCTCAAATTTACTGCCTATATGGCTAAGTTTTCTCAAGAATGAGTTTATATCACCGTTTAGCTAAACTTCTGTTTGAGGCCTCCCTTCTTAAGCGAATTGAAAGGACTGGATATAGCTATCTCGGCACAGGAAGGGAAAATGTGGCAGCTCACTCCTTTGGTGTCCTCTTTTGTGCCTATGTGTTAAGTCAGAAATTTAAAGGAAAAATTGATGAAAATAAGCTCTTTAAAATGGCCCTTTTTCATGACTTTGTTGAGGCAAGGACCGGGGATTTCAATGCGGTAAATAAGCTTTACAACCAAGCTGACGAAAGAAAGGCCCTTAATGAGGCCTTGGAGGGACTTTTTTTTGCCGAGGAAGTGCTTAATTTATATGAAGAATATAGAAAAGGTGAGTCCTTAGAGGCTAAGCTTGTTCATGATGCCGATGTTTTAGACCTTATTGTGCAACTTAAGGAGCAAAAGGACCTCAATAACCCCTTTGCTGAACGCTGGATAAATTATGCTAAAAGAAGGCTTATCCTCGAAGAGTCTAAAGGGCTTGCTGAGGCTATCACGGAGACTGAGTGGTGCTCCTGGTGGCTTGAGAGATTACTAAAGGAAAGAAATGAAAGTAATAGGTCCTGAAAATTGCCTCTCCTGCGGAAAATGCCTCCCCCAATGCCCAAGCTATCGCTTCTATCTCCAAGAGAGCTTCTCCCCAAGAGGTAGAAATTTCCTTTTATCTAAGGGGCTCTATTCCCCAAGCCTTGATTTTTGCCTTTTCTGTGAGAGATGCTCTAAAATTTGCCCTCAGGGTATTAGCTTTCCTAAGGCTTATCTTATTAAAAAGGCAAGGGAAAAGAAACCTCCTATTCCCCATCTCCAAGATTCTTTATATCTTTTAAAATTTTTACCATTAAATCAAAATATTATCAAAGATTTCAAAGAAGAAATTTTACAAAATTTTAAGGAAGGGGACTTTTACATTTATTTGTCCTGCGGGCTAAAACATCTCTATCCTGAAGCTTTTTTTAAATTTTTAGGGCTCTTGAAAAGGGAATCCCTAAGACCATGTATTCCCTCTGGGCAGAGCTGTTGTGGAATACCCTATCTGAGCTCTGGCTATATTGATGTGGTTAGGGACTATGCTAAAAATATCCTCCAAAAATTTGCAGAACCCAAACCCATAGTTACCTATTGTGCTACCTGTTTTTGGGTGTTGAAAAGGGTTTATCCTCTTTTATTTGCTGAAGAGAAGGAAGGCGAGGCTTTTAAAGAGCTATCTCAAAGATGTTATTTTGTTTTTGATTTTCTAAAAATTTTTTTACAAAAAAACATAGAGTTAGAAAACAAAAAGGAGATCCTTTATCATTTTCCATGTCATCTAAATTTTCCCTTGACTTCTGAGGAAAAAAATCTAAAAAATATATTAGGAGCTAAAGATTTTTGTTGTGGTTCAGCGAAGCTCTCCCTCTGGTTGAGAGGTTTTCAAAGAGAATATGCTAAACTTTGGAAGGGTGAATTAATGGGTAAATTTTACTTGGCAACTTTATGCACAGGTTGCTATTTAAATTTTAGTTTTTTACTTAGGGAGCCTCCAAAGATCATGCACTGGTTGGAGTTTCTCCTATGAGGGAATACCCTTCCTATCTAAAGTTATTGGAAAAAGGTGAGCTTGAGCGAAGGATTGATGCTCTCTATGAATATATGAGTCCCTGTAGGCTCTGTCCTCATGAATGCAAAGTGGATCGCCTAAAGGGTGAAAGGGGTTTTTGTAGAGTTGGAGCTAAGCCTGTGGTAGCAAGTTATGGCCCCCATTTTGGAGAGGAAAGGCCTTTAGTTGGGACCTCTGGTTCAGGCACTATCTTTTTTACCTACTGTAATATGGCCTGTGTCTATTGCCAGAACTGGGAAATAAGTCATTTAGGAGAGGGTGAGGAAATAGAGGTGGAGGATCTCGCGAAAATTATGCTAATTTTACAGGTATGGGGTTGTCATAATATTAATTTGGTTACTCCCACCCATCAGATCGCATTTATTGTGGAGGCCATAAAAAGGGCTGCAGAAAAGGGTTTATGCCTGCCCATTGTCTATAATTGTGGAGGATATGAATCGGTAGAAACCTTAAAGCTTCTTGAGGACATAATTGATATCTATATGCCCGATATAAAATATATGGATGCCCAAGTGGCCTTAAGGCTTTCTAAGATCAGAAATTATCCTGAGAGGGTGAAAGAGGCTGTCAAAGAGATGCATAGGCAGGTAGGGGACTTAGTGATAGAGGGAGGGATAGCTAAAAGAGGCTTGATTATAAGGCATCTTGTTTTACCTGGGGATCTCTCTCAAACAGAGGAGGTCATTAAATTTGTAGCTGAGGAAGTCTCCCCTGATACCTATTTTAATCTTATGGATCAATATAGGCCCTGTGGAGATGCTTGGAAATATCCTCCCCTTGATCGCAAAATCACTAAAGAAGAATGGAATAGAGCCCTTGGCTTAGCCTTCAAATATGGACTTAAAAGGCTTGATGATAGAAGAGCCCGTTTCTGGGACTAATATTTTTGTTATTGGAGACATTCACGGATGTTTCCGAGCCTTGGAAGCCATGTTGGAAAAATTACCTATAGCCTGGGGAGTAGATTATCTAATTTTTTTAGGAGATTATATTGATCGAGGGCCAGATTCCAGAAGGGTATTAGAGACCCTTCTGGAACTTAAAAAACTATATCCTGAGAGGGTCTTTCCTCTTAAGGGAAACCACGAATGGATGTTTGAAAGATATATGCAGGGTTTAGATGTAGAGGTCTTTCTTTACAATGGTGGTGGAGAAACTCTTAAAAATTATTTTGCAGGAGGGAAACTGCATATCCCTGAAGAGCATGTTAAGTTTGTGCAAGAACTGCCTCTCTATTTAGAACTTGGTCCCTATTTGTTTGTGCATGCAGGTATTAATCCCCAAAAAAAGTTAGAAGAACAAACTGAGGATGACCTTCTTTGGATTAGACAGAGTTTTTATTTAGCCGAAAAGAAATTTGAAAAGGTGGTCATTTTTGGACATACTCCTTTCCCAGAGGTGTTTATGCTTGAAGATAGGATTGGCTTAGATACAGGATGTGTCTATGGAGGGAAACTATCTGCCCTTAAGCTTCCAGAAAGGGAGATTTTTCAAGTCTATTGTGGGAGGTAATCATGTCAGAGAAAAAGAAACTTTCCTGGAGAGAGATTGATAAATTAAAGGATGCAAGCGGTCTGGCTAAACTGCGAAGAAAGGTAGAAAAGAGAGAGGGAACTACCCCAACGGAAGATAAAAAACTAAAGGAAAGATACCTAAAGGAATTAGATAAACTCTTCCACAAACGAGATGTAGAAAAGGAAGAATGGCTAAAAAAACTCCATCAGGCTGTAGGTAAAAAGGACTTTCAAAAGATCGCCCTCCTTTTTTATGAAAAATTCGGACTTCCTGAAGAGGGAAGGGATCTCATCCCTTTTTTTGATGTAGAAGTAAGAGAAATCGTCTTAGAGGTCTTGGAAAAGATAAGGGAAAACTTTGCTAAATTTTCTTTTACGGAAAAACAAGCAATCTTAGCCAAGTTAAAGGCTATCAATCTCTCTACTAAAGACGAATTTTTAGCCTATAAAAGTGAAAAACTCCTCAAAGAATTAACTCTTTAAAGATGATCTCTCACACACTGGTCCAGGAATTTCTTCTCTTTCTTCATGGACATAAAAATTATTCTCTCAATACCTTAAAGGCTTATGCTTCAGATTTAATAGATTTTCTAAATTTCTTGGAGAAAGAGTCTATAAACCTTGAAGATTTAGATATGCATCATCTAAGAGATTATCTTAATTACCTAAAGGAGAGGGGTTTTAATCCCTTTTCTATAGCGAGGAAACTCTCAAGCCTTAAAAATTTTCTCCATTTCCTCTCAGAAGAGAGGGGACTACCAGTGGATTTCTATCATCTTCTTGAAAGCCCAAAGCTTCCCAAACGGCTTCCCAAGGTCTTGAGTTTAGAAGAAATTGAAAGGCTTCTTCAGGCTCCAGATTTAAGTGATCCCCTCGGGTTTAGGGATAGAACCATGCTTGAGCTTCTTTATGCTACAGGATTAAGGGTTTCTGAGCTTATAGCCCTTAGGTTAGAGAATCTTAATTTGAGTTTAGGGCTCCTAAGGGTAGTGGGAAAGGGAGGGAAAGAAAGGATTGTTCCTGTGGGAGAGGTAGCTTTAGAGTTTTTAGAGAGATATTTACAGGAGGTGAGGCCCCTTTTATTAGGCACAAAGAGCAAAGACTTTCTCTTCCTAAGCCGAAGGGGTGCCCCTTTAACCAGGCAAAGATGTTGGCAGCTAATCAAGGGATATGCCTTGCAAGCAGGGTTAGATCCTTCCAAAATATCCCCTCACATCCTAAGACACTCCTTTGCTACTCATCTCTTGGAGGGAGGAGCTGATTTACGGGCTCTACAAGTTATGTTAGGGCATTCCAGTCTAATTACCACGCAGATATATACCCATTTAGACTTTTCCAAGATAAAGAAGGCCTATGAAAAATTTCATCCCCGGGCAAGGGAATGAAAACTTTGGACTATCCCTGGAGTAAATTTTCCCTAAGACTTAAAGTTCCAGAGAAAGTTTTTCTCTTTTTGGAGAAGGCTAAATCTTTGGCGAAAAGGTCAGGATTCTTTCTTTACCTTGCAGGTGGACCTGTAAGAGATGTCCTTTTAGGTAGAGAGGTCAAGGACTTAGATTTGGTGCTTCAGGGTAACTGGGAAGAGCTTTTGGCTAATCTTCTCAAAGAGACAGAGGCTATGGTCAAATTTAGGTCGCAGTTCCTCACTTACAAGATACTTTTTGCTGATGGATTTACCTTAGATCTGGTTACGGCAAGAAAGGAGGTCTATAAAGAGCCAGCAAGTTTGCCTGAGGTCTCTCCAGGAACATACCTTGATGATATCATGAGGAGAGACTTTACCATCAATTCCCTTATCTATGGCCTTACTCCTCCCCAGGAAGAAAGAATAGTAGATTTACTTTCAGGAACTGAGGATCTCCAAAAGGGGCTCTTAAGACCATTACACATAAAATCCTTTGTGGAAGATCCTACAAGGGCTTTTAGAGGGGTGCGCTATAAAGTTAGGTTTTCTTTTCGTTATTCTGAGGATTTTTTTTTAGCCCTTACTGAGGGGGACAAGTTTTCCTCCTTCAAAAAGCTCTCTCCTTCCAGGCTTTCTCAGGAGTTAAAGCTCTTTGTCACTAAAGAACCCTTGGCTAATATTTCTCTACTTTGTAGAGAGCTCCAAGAGGTTAAGCTCCTAAAGAGGGTTGATCTCCAAGTAAAAGAGATTGCTGAAGAGGATTTTATCTTGATGAAAAGAGCAAAAGAAGAACTTAAGGCCTCAGATTTTGAAAGATTTTTTCTCCTCTTTTTAGTGAAGATAGAGGAAAAGACCCTTAGACGGCTAAATTTTCCCGAAGAAGAGATTAATAAAATGCTTGAATACTATAGAAAGTTTCAAGAAGGTTCCTTTCTCCAAGACCTTCCCCTTCTTGAAAAGGTTGAGTTTTTAGAAAGGATTCCTCCATATTTTTTATTCCGCTTGGCTTTAGAGAAAAAAGGGAGAGAAATAGTGATGGCTTTTTGGGATAAGTGGAGGCATCTTAAGCCAGCTTTGAAGGGCAAAGATCTATTAGCTATGGGTGTTAAGGAGGGGAAAAAAATAGGAGAGATTTTGAGAGAGATTAGAAGGGCTAAACTTGAGGGGAAGATCCACAGTTTAGAAGAGGAGAAAATCTTGGCTAAAAACTTGATTTTTCTGGAAGATTAAGATAAATTAAAGAATATTCTTTAGCAAAAGAGGTTGTCTTATGGAGAATTTTGCCGAAATTTTGGAGAACTATTTTCAAGAGAGGACTTATGAGGTAGGGGACCAAGTTGAGGGCCCTATTGTTAAAATTGGGAGAAACTATGCCCTTGTGGATATAGGCACCAAAAAGGAAGCTGCTCTACCTTTGGAGGAGCTTAAAGATCTTGAAGGGAATTTAATTTTTAATTTAGGTGATAGGGTAAGGGCTATTGTAGTCAAAAGGATTTCTCAAGAAGACCAGTTTTTACTCTCAACCCGCAAGATTTTAGAGGAAGAGGCCTTAAAAAGGCTAAAAGAGGCCTTTGAAAAAGGAGATCCTATTGAGGTAAAGCTTTCTAAACCTGTAAAGGGTGGCTATGAAGTTATTTATGAAGGTCTTATCAAGGGTTTTTTGCCTCAGTCTCAACTTTTAAGATCTCAAAGTAGCGAAGGTTCAGAGAGAATAAAGGTTCTCTTGCTAAAGTTAAATGAGAGGTCCTTTGTGGCCTCTCAACGGGCTTATCAGCAAAGGGAGAGAGAATTAAAACTAAAGGAGCTGGAGAGAAAAATTCAGGAAGGAGAGATATTAGAGGGTAAAGTTAAAGGTGCTGTAAAAGGTGGTTTTCTCCTTGATTTTGATGGGCTTATCACAGGCTTTTTGCCCCTATCTGAGGTTACAAGAAGGAGACTCCGATCTGGCGAGAGCTATTTAGCTGAAGGTGACCAGATAGCTGTGAAGGTTTTAGAGTGGGATCCCGAGAAAAGAAAATTAAAGGTAAGTCATAAGGTCCTTGAGCCTGATCCCTGGGAGAGGGTGGAAGATCGTTATGGGCCTGATCAGAGGGTTAAAGGGAGGGTAGTAAAGATAGAAAATTTTGGTGCCTTTGTGGAAATTGAGCCTGGCCTTGAAGGTCTTCTTCCGGCAAGCGAGATTTCCTGGAAAAAAGGCCTTAAACCTAAGGATATCTTACAAGAGGGAGATCTAATTGAGGCTATAATTACGGAGCTAAATCCCCAGGAAAGAAAACTAATTCTAAGTTTGAGGAGATTAGAAGAAAATCCCTGGGAGACTGTGGCCAAAGAGCTTAGGGTAGGGGATATCGTGGAGGGCCCTATTAAGACAGTAACTGATTTTGGGCTTTTTGTGGAAATCAGGGAGGGAGTGGATGGTTTTATTCATATTTCCCAAGTCTCCTGGGATAGGGTGGAGGATCTTAAATCACTTTTTAAGGTAGGAGATTTAATAAAGGCTAAGGTAATAGAATTTAATCCTGAGACTAAAAGGTTAGCTCTGAGTATAAGGGAACTAAAGCCAAATCCCTGGATAGAATTTTCTCAGAGACACAAGGTAGGAGAAGAAATTGAAGGAGAGATAAAAAAAGAGGTGCCAGGTAAAGGATATTTACTAGGAATTGAGGAAGGGATTACGGGCTTTCTGCCCATGCGTGAATTAGCGGAGACGAGAAAAAACAAAGCACTTAGAGAGGGAGAGAGGGTAAAGGGAATAATAATTACCTTAGATCCTGAGCGAAAAAGATTATGGGTATCTGAAAAGGCTTATATCTTGAAAGAGGAAAAAGCTGAGGTTTTGGCCTATCAAGGAAAGGTTAGCCAGGAGTCCTCAAAAGGGCTCTCTAAGATCAAAATAGAACTTTAAGTAAATATATGAAAAGACCTTGGCTTGTCTATGGGCTTGCCTTTGTGGGAGGATTAGTAGTTTTTATCCTTTTCCTGAGTTTATTCTTTTCCTTTATTATAGCCCTGAAGGATAAAGGGTTTGGTAGACCTAAGATAGGAGTTCTTGAGATTAAGGGGGTCATCCTTGAGGCTGAGCCTTATTTGTCACTACTTCGTGAATTAAGGGAAAGGAGGGATATTAAGGCCGTGGTTTTGCGAATAGATTCCCCTGGTGGGGCCATAGGCCCTGTGCAGGAGCTTTTTGAAGAGTTGAAGGTCCTTAAAAAATTTAAGCCACTTGTGGTGTCTATGGGGGGAGTTGCTGCTTCAGGAGGGCTTTATCTTGCTCTCCCAGGTCACAAAATCTTTGCTAATCCAGGGACTATCACGGGAAGCATCGGGGTCATGATCCAACTACCCAATTTAGAGAAACTTATGGAGAAGATAGGTGTCTCTACAGAGGTAATTAAAAGTGGTGAATTTAAAGATACTGGTTCTACCTTCAGAAGACTTTCCTCTGAAGAGAAAAGATATCTCCAGGAAAAGGTTAATTCTTTACATGAGCAGTTTGTGAGAGCAATTGTGGAGGAAAGAAGGCTATCTCCTGAGAAGGTGAGGGCTTTGGCCAATGGAAAGATTTACACAGGAGAAGAGGCTAAGAAGCTTGGTCTCGTTGATGAGTTAGGAAATCTCTCAAGGGCTCTGGAAGTTGCTCAAGAGATGGCAGGTCTCAAAAAAGCAGAGATTTATATGCTACCCCCCAAAAAGGGTCTTCTTACCAAGCTCTTTGAGGAAAAACTGGATCTTAATTCAAAATTAATTGACCCCTTTAATTTCAGGGCCCTCTATCTATTAAAAAATTAATAATTTTATGACTAAAAGAGAGTTAAGCGAAAAGCTTAAGGGACATTTTCCAGAGCTGGAAGATAAAGACTTAGCCTTTATTGTTGATCAGATCTTTGATATTTTAGCTCTCTCTCTTAAAAAAGGTATTACCATTGAGTTAAGAGATTTTGGGGTTTTTAAACTTTCCAAGGCCAAGTCCTATCTATTTAAGAATCCTAAAAATCAACAAAACTATTATTTGAAAGGCAAGGTAAGGGCAGTTTTCCAAATGGGCAAAGAGTTGCGGGAGAGGCTAAATACCCCTTTCTTGGCTTCCTTTGATTTGGGCACACAAACCTTTAGGATGCTTTTGGGTAAATATGTGGGAGGAGAAATCTATTTTTTGCAAAGTTTCCGAGAAAATGTGCGTTTAGGGGAAGGACTTGTTGAGAGTGGAAAAATTTCCGAAGTGGCTATGGCAAGGGCTCTTGCTGCCCTTCAAAATCTAAAAGCCATCATGGATAAATTTGAGGTGAGAGACTACTATGCAGTAGGAACGGCCGTTTTCAGAAAGGCTGAGAATGCCTCTTTACTTTTAGAGCAAATAGAGGAGAAGTTTGGTTTAAAAGTAGAGGTTTTAACTCCCGAAAAGGAGGCAGAGCTTACCTTAGAAGGAATACTCTTTGGCTTGAAAAAGTTAGGGCTTCCTCTAAGGGACTTATTAATTGTTGATCTTGGTGGCGGGTCTACCGAGTTTATCTTTATCAGAGAGGGCAAGGTTGTGAAGATAATTAGTCTTGATATAGGGGTAGTGGCACTTAGAGATCTCTTCAAACTGCGTTATCCTGTTACTAAGAAGACCTTACAATCTCTCAAAGAATATGTTAGAGATCAGCTTAAAGTCCTTCCCATGGAAAGATTTGAAAAAATAGTAATAACAGGTGGATCAGCCAGTCTTTTAGGAAGTCTTGATTTGAAGTTAACAAAATACGATCCTCAAAGATTGCATGGACATAAGGTTAGTTTTGATAGACTTGAAAAGCACATTGCTAAGCTTAGTGATTTGACCTTGCCGAGGATTCGGAATGTCAAGGGGATGGAGGAGGGAAGAGAGGATATTGCTTTGCCAGGGTTAGTTGTTTATTCTGAGATCCTCAATAGATTTGGAGGAGAGGAATTAATTATTAGTGAATTCGGAATATTAGAGGCATCTTTACTTTCCTTGCTTAGGCAGTATAATAAATAGATAAAAATTTTTCAAGGGGTTAAGATGTTAGAAATAGTTGGTGAAGCTTATACATTTGATGATGTTTTACTTGTTCCAGCTTATTCTGAAGTCTTGCCTAAGGATGTAGATGTAACTACATATGTAACTCCCAAGATAAAGCTAAATATCCCTCTTATTTCAGCAGCTATGGATACGGTTACTGAGAGTGCTATGGCTATAGCTATGGCCAGAGAAGGGGGGCTTGGAGTTATTCATCGTAATATGCCAATAGAGTTACAAGTTAGGGAAGTTGAAAAGGTAAAAAAATCGGAAAGTGGTATGATCTTTGACCCAGTAACTGTATCTCCTGAAACTCCTATTAGAAAGGTCCTAAAACTTATGGAGGAATATAAAATTTCTGGTATTCCTGTAGTGGAAGGGCCAGAAAAGAGGCTTGTAGGGATTGTGACTAACAGAGATTTGCGTTTTGAGACAGAGCTTGACAAACCTGTAAAGGAGGTAATGACCAAAGAGGGCCTGGTTACAGCAAAACCTGGTATCACCCTCGATGAGGCAGTAAAAATCCTTCATGCCCGAAGGATTGAAAAGCTTCTTATAGTGGATGACAATTTTTGTCTTAAGGGTTTGATCACCATTAAGGATATTGAGAAGATCAAAAAATATCCCAATGCCTGTAAAGATGAATTGGGAAGATTGAGGGTTGGAGCTGCTATTGGAGTCGGTAAGGACAGATTAAGGCAGGCAGAAGCCTTACTTAAGGCAGGATGCGATATTCTTTTTATAGATTCTGCCCATGGGCATAGTAAGAATGTTATTGACACTATTAAGGAAATTAAGTATCATTTTCCTGAGTGCCAACTTGTGGCAGGAAATATTGCCACCGCTGAGGCTGCAGAGGCCTTGATTAAGGCTGGGGCTGATGGGATAAAAGTGGGCGTTGGTCCTGGGTCTATTTGTACTACAAGAATTGTAGCTGGAGCGGGTGTTCCTCAGCTTACGGCTATTCATAATGTGGCGCAGGTTGCAGAAAAATATGGCATACCTGTTATTGCCGATGGTGGGATTCGTTTCTCAGGGGATATTACCAAGGCTATAGCGGCTGGAGCTCATGCAGTGATGATTGGCAATCTTTTTGCAGGAACAGAAGAGGCCCCAGGGGAAACTATTTTATATGAGGGAAGGACTTATAAAATTTATAGAGGAATGGGCTCTTTATCTGCCATGTTCAAGGGAGGCGCCAGAGAGCGCTATGGCTATGAAGCTGAGGATATCTCAAAGTTTGTTCCTGAAGGAGTGGAAGGTAGGGTGCCCTATAGAGGACCAGTGTCCAATATGATCTATCAACTTATTGGAGGTCTTCGCTCGGGAATGGGCTATTGTGGATGCAAAAATATCGCTGAATTAAGAAAGAAAGCTAAATTTATTAAAATAACACCAGCAGGTTACAGAGAAAGTCATGTTCATGATGTTACCATTTTACGGGAGGCACCAAATTATTGGGTAGGTAAGTAAATGCCCTTTTTTGAATGGAAAGGACGAGCTATTTCAGGGGAAATCCGCTCTGGGGTTTTAGAAGCTCCTAATTCTCAGGTGGTTGAAGTCTATCTCAGAAGGCTCAATATCATTCCTATCAAGATACAATTAAAAAAGGAAAAGGCCTTTGTTCTAAAATTAAAGAGGGTTTCTGACAAAGAATTAGCCCTCTTTACCAGACAGTTTGCCACTGTTTTAGAGGCAGGCCTACCTATTGTTCGAAGCTTGGAGACCTTAGCTATGCAACAGAAAAATGCCTATTTTCGTGAGGTCCTAAGTGATCTTAAAAGGCGTGTAGAAGGAGGAAGTTCATTAAGTGAGGCTATGGCTCTTTATCCTAAGATCTTTAACAATCTCTATGTGCAAATGGTAAGATCTGGGGAATCTTCAGGTAATTTGGATGTAGTTTTAAAGAGATTAGCCCTTTACCTTGAGAAGATTGTGAGTCTTAAGTCTAAAATTAAGCATGCCATGATCTATCCCTCTGTCATTATTTTTGTTACCATAGTGGTGGTATCCATTCTTATGATCTTTGTCATTCCTAAGTTTGCTGAGCTTTTTAGAGAGGCTGGGCAGAGTTTACCTTTGCCCACGCAAATTTTAATGGATATTAGCCGGAATTTTAAATATATCTTTACCTTTTTCCTTCTGATACTTATTGGGAGCATTGTGGCCATAAAATATTATCGGAAATCTGAACGAGGAAAATATAATACGGATAAAATTTTACTATATTTACCCCTATTGGGGGGTCTTTTTCATAAAGCAGCCATTTCAAGGATAGCAAGAACACTCTCTAACCTTATTGGAGCAGGAGTGCCTTTGCTACAGGCTCTAAGTGTGGCAGGAGAGACCTCAGGCAATAAGGTTTTAGAAAAGGCTATGGAGGAGATTAGGATAAATGTCTCAGCTGGTCATACCATAGCTGATCCCATGTTTTACACAGGGGTTTTCCCTTACATGGTTGTGGAAATGGTGAGAATTGGAGAATTAGCTGGTAACTTGGAAGATATGTTAACTAAAGTTGCTGATTTTTATGAAGAAGAGGTGGATAGGATGGTTCAAACCCTATCCACCCTCATTGAACCTATTTTACTAATTATACTTGGTGTAGTTATTGGTGGAATCTTGGTAGCCCTTTATCTGCCTATCTTCCAGCTTGGTGGAGTTGTGGGAGGGGGCTAAGAGGCCTTTTTACGGCAAGAGCCCTTACCGCCTTTACACTTTTTCTCTATTCCCTCTTCAGGGCCTGCCTCAACTTTAGCCATGGAATCCATAGTGCCACAATTGGCACACTTCTTGGGTTTACACCTTGACTCTTTAGTGGCTCCACAATTAGTGCACTTCCACATGGCCATAGTTGAACCCTCCTTTTAGAATTTTTATAAAAGAAAAATTTAACTAAAAAGTTACAAAATTCAAGGGATATAACCTATTTAAATGTTTTTAAAACTTTTGAAAGGGCTATTTCACTTTATCTCTACAAAGATTATTTTGGGGATTTTTCTGGCAAAACCTTTTGATTTCTTCTGAAAGGATACCTTTTATTTCCAGTTCAGACTGTTTTAGATTTCTCCAAATTATGCAGTTACTATTCTCAGGAGCCAGTTGGGCACAAAAGGTAAAAATACTTATTTTTGAAGCCTTTTTACAGCGAGGATTAGAGGGATTTTCCTGGCAAAAGTTTTTTATATCGTAATGGATTACACTTTCCCATTCTAAACGTTGTTGTAAGATCTCAAACCATCGCAGACAATAGGGATTTTGCGATTCTAAGTTTCTACAAAAGATATTGATTTCCGAATCTGTTCGAAGCCTCTTTTTAGTTGACTGAGCATAGAGATCTATTGAGTTAAAAAGGAAAAAAATAAGAAAAAATAGGGGTATGGAAGTTTTGAGAATCATCTTTGAACGAGTTCTGAGATAGTTTTTTTAATATTGGCCTTGGTTAGACCATGGATTTCTCTAAGTGTTTTTACGTCTCCATGTTCTATGAATTTATCGGGAAGGGCAATCTGAGCAAAGTGAACCTTTAAATCAGCTTGCAACAACAATTGAGCAACTGTTGCACCAAGACCACCTATATAGGTATTTTCTTCAACAACTAATACTCTTCCAGTTTTATGGGCATAAGAGAGGATTAATTCTCTGTCGAGAGGTTTTAAAAATCTAACATTTATAACGGCAATATTTAGGCCTTCTTTTTCAAGTTCTAAGGCTGCTTCTAAAGCAGGGTGAACCATGGAGCCAATAGCCAAGATAACCCCATGGTTTCCCTCTTTTAAAACCTCACCCTTACCACAGGGAATAAGTTTAAACTCCCAATCAAGGCTTACGCCGACCCCAGCCCCACGAGGATATCTGATAGCGCAGGCCCTGTCATAAGTAAGGGCACTGTAGAGGAGATGCTGGAGCTCATTTTCATCCTTGGGGGCACAAATTATGAGAGAAGGGACAGCTTGTAAATAGCTTAGATCAAAGGCACCATGATGGGTTTTTCCATCTTCTCCCACAAGGCCAGCTCTATCAATTGCAAAGATGACTTTTGCCCCGTTTAGGGCTACATCATGAATAATCTGATCATAGGCACGCTGGAGAAAGGTTGAATAGATAGCACAGACAGGAATTAGGCCCTCTAAAGCAAGCCCTGCAGCAAAGGTAACTGCATGTTGTTCACAAATACCCACATCAAAAAATCTTTCTGGGAATTTCTCGGAAAACTCCTTTAGTCCCGTGCCAGACTTCATAGCTGCAGTTATGGCAACCAATCTTGGTTCTAACTCCCCTAAACGGACCATGGTTTTCCCAAAGATCTCGGTGTAACTGGGAGGCTCGTTGGGAGACTTGAGAGCCTTTCCTGTCTTGAGATCAAAGGGCCCTATACCGTGGAAGGTCTCGGGATCTGCCTCAGCTGGAGGATAGCCCTTACCTTTTTTGGTGACTACATGAAAAAGCACAGGCCCCTTCAACTTTTTGAGATTGGTCAAGAGATCAATCAGATTTTCCAGATCATGTCCATCAACAGGGCCAACATATTCAAAGTTAAGGGCTGTAAAAAGAGCGCCTGGAGTGATGGCCATTTTAAAAAGTTCTTCACCTTTTTTGAGGAGATGGATCAAACTGTCTCCACCTGGGAGTTTATGCATAATACTTTCTATTTCTCTTTTGAGAAATCTGGCGAGATTCCCTGTCATTCTTTTGGAGACAAAAGTAGAGAGGGCTCCCACATTTGGGGATATGGACATTTCATTATCGTTTAAAATAACCAAAAGGTCCTCTTTAAGAAACCCTGCATTGTTAAGCCCTTCAAAAGCCATGCCTGCAGTGATGGACCCATCGCCAATTACTATGACAATTTTCCCTTTCTCTTTTTTGAGGCGCTTGGCTACACTCATGCCTAAGCCAGCAGAAATTGAGGTACTACTGTGACCTGTATCAAGCACATCAAAGGGGCTTTCTTCCCTTTTAGGAAAACCAGCTATACCACCGAAGGTTCTCAGACTTTTAAAGGCCTCTCTTCTTCCTGTGATGATCTTGTGTGTGTAACACTGATGTCCTACATCCCAGATGATTTTGTCTTGAGGCAAGTCAAAGACATAGTGTAAGGCAAGGGTTAACTCTACGACCCCAAGATTGGGAGCAAGATGTCCCCCTCTTTGGGAAACTACCTCGAGGATATATTTTCTTATTTCCTCTGCTAAGATTTTTAGTTGCGATAGCTTCAACTTTTTGAGATCCTGGGGAGTGTTAATCTTAGATAGAAATTTAAATTTTTGTTCCATAGTTAATGTGCCCTATTAAGTATATATAAGGTCAATTCTTTTAAATAGGTGGTGTCTTTTTCCAATTTATTCAAGGTATTTAAGGCTTCTTCAGTCATTTCTTCAGCCATTTTTCTTGTTTTTTCAAGGCCAAAAAGAGAGGGATAGGTTAGTTTCTTTTTCTTTAGGTCTGACTTTACAGGTTTCCCTAAGGTTTTTTCATCTCCGATGATGTCAAGAAGATCGTCTACGATTTGAAAAATGAGGCCAAGTTGTTGGCCAAATTTAGAGAGAATTTTAATTTCCTTTGATGGAGCCTCGGCAAGAAGGGCTCCACTTACTAAAGAGGCCTCAATAAAAGCCACAGTTTTATGGGCATGGATCCACTTAAGTTGCTGCAAAGTGCCCCTTTTCCCCTCTGCTAAGAGATCAGCCATTTGGCCAGCAACCATCCCTCTGAAGCCCACTGCTTGGGCTACCTTGTGAATAGCCTTAGTTAAGGCTAAGGGAGAAATTCTTTTCACTACCTCAGGATGAGTAAAGAGCTCAAAGGCCAAGGTTAAAAGGCCGTCACCTGCTAAGATTGCCGTTGCCTCATCAAAGGCCTTGTGACAAGAGGGCTTTCCCCTCCTAAAGTCATCGTCATCCATACAGGGAAGGTCATCGTGAATAAGGGAATAGGTATGGATACACTCTAATCCACAGGCAAAGGGGAGGATATCTTCAGAGGAATTCCGATAGAGTTCATAACCCATAAGACAAAGTATAGGTCTTAAGCGTTTGCCTCCAGCCTTAAGACTATATTGAGCTGCTTCAGCTACACGTTTGCCATATCCTCTAATCTTGGGATAATACTTATCCAAGGCCTCTTCAATGAGCCTTTTTTTCTCTTCTAAATAGGCCTGCAGAGGCTTCAAGTTATCCATTCTTAAGTAGTTCCTTAGCCCTCTCTAAATTTTCTGTAATAAAGCCTTCCTTGGTCTTTATGATTACTTCTACTCTACTTTTGGCCTCTTTAAGTTTCTGTTCACAGAGATGAATCAAATGTAATCCCTCTTCGTAAAGGGAAATAGCCCTCTCTAATTCTAAGTCCTTTTGATCAAGGGCCCTTAATATTTCCTCTAATCTTTCTAAGGCCTTCTCATACGATATGTCTTTAAGCTCTTCCTCCATGTTAATCCTCCTTTTTCCAGACAGTTGCCCAGACTTTTCCCTGACCCAAAACTATCTCCAAGTGATCTCCAATCTTCACTTCATGAGAGGACTTAATAATTTCCTTTTGAGGATAACGCTTAACTATACTATACCCCTTTTCTAAGATGTTGTAAGGAGAAAGTGAAAAAAGGAGCTTTTTTAAGTGGCCAAGCCTTTCCTCCTCTCTTTGCACAATTTTTATGGGGCTTCTCATCTCCAGTTCTTTCTTGAGATTTAAAAGCTTGTTTTCTCGACGATAGAGAAATCCAGAGATCCTTTGGAAAAGATTAAATTTATAGTCCTTTAATTTTTGTTCCAGATGATGGATCTCTCGGAAGGGGTTTTTTTCTTGTAATTTTATATGTAGATCCTTTACCCTTCTTTCCCAGTGCGAAAAGAGGATTTCTAAGAGTTTATTTAGCTTTCGGCTATAGGTTTCCAATTTCTGCTCTAAGTCCTTTTTATCTGGAAGGACTTGTATGGCCGCTGCCGTAGGAGTAGGACATCTCTTATCGGCAGCAAGATCACAGAGGGTGTAATCTATCTCATGTCCCACGGCAGAGACTACAGGTATTTTGGAATTTCTTACTTCAAGAATAATCTCTTCTGTATAGAAGGGGGCAAGGTCCTCTAAGGAGCCCCCACCGCGCGTAATAATAATAATATCAAGATCAGGAAAAGATTCATTTAAGTCCCTTATGGCCTGAACTATCTCTAAGTGGGCCCCCTCTCCCTGGACCTTAACTGGATATATGAGTATGTGCACGCCCCAGCGCTCATGGCTAACCTTGAGAAAATCCTCAAGGGCTGCTCCAAAAAGGGAGGTTATGAGGGCAATCTTTCGGGGATAACTTGGGATCTCCCTTTTTAAATTAGGGTCAAAGAGATGGGCATACTTCTTTAATAGATACTCTCTTTTGAGATGGAGAATTCCAACGCCACGTGGTTCAATTTGTTTAGCAGAAAGAAATATCTCTCCTGAACGCATAAAATAGGTGAGCTTACCATAGACCAGGACCTTGGTTCCCTCTTTAAGATACTCAAGGGGCATATTATTTTTTTGATCTTTAAAGACAATGCCCTTGAGAGTAGCCTCCTCTTCAGCTAAAGTAAAATAGAGATTCCCTGTTTGGCTGAATTTTAGATTAGTTAATTCTCCTTCAATCCAAAGATAGGTAAAGCCTTCATCGAGTAGCTCTTTTATCCTTTGGGCTATTTCTTTAACGGAATAAAAAAATTTTTCGGGATAGTCACTTACTTCCTTAAGTATTTCTTCTCTTGGCATAATAAAAATATAGAATTTTTTTGAAAATTATAAAGATAGCCAGAGGATAAACTCATTTTGAATTTCGGGAAATTTGTATTAAACTAAATACTTAATGATTGTCTATGCTTTTATTGCCTTTTTTCTCTCCTTTGCCTCTTCCTTTGTGATAATCTACTTAGTGCGAAGAAAATTTCATCTTTTAATTACCGATCATCTACACGAAGGCCCTCAAAAGTTTCACACAAGACCTACACCAAGATTAGGGGGCATAGGTCTCTATTTGGCCCTTCTTATTGCCCTTGTTCTTGCTTTGTTAAAGGGTGAAAGTTATAAGTATGACTTTGCTCTACTTTTCATCTCAGCAACCCCTGCCTTTATGGCTGGGCTGTGGGAGGATTTATCGGGCAAGCTTTCACCTAAGCTAAGGTTTCTCTTAATCTGGCTTTCAGGCACATTAGCCTTTTTTCTCGGAGGGGCTAAGCTTGTTAGACTTGATTTGCCCATAGATTTTCTCTTTAACTCTCTCCTCTTTTCCTATTTTTTTACTGTCTTTGCCCTAACTGGGCTTACCAATGCTATTAATATAATAGATGGCTTTAATGGTTTAGCCAGTATGGTCTCTATTATTATCCTCCTTGCCCTTGGTTATGTCTCTTATAAAGTGGGGGATTATTTTTTGGCCACCCTCTGTATTGCATACATAGGGGCCTTGGCTGGCTTTTTTATCCTTAACTATCCCCATGGTCTGATCTTTTTAGGCGACGGAGGTGCCTATTTAACAGGTTTTCTCTTGGGAAGTATTTCAGTCCTCTTAGTAAAGAGACACTCTGAGGTCTCTCCTTGGTTCCCCTTCTTAGTCTGTATCTATCCCATTTTCGAGACCCTATTTTCTATTTATAGAAGAAAGTTTTTGAAGGGAACTTCTCCCTTTTTACCTGATGGCTTGCATTTACATACACTAATATACAAACGGTTAACAAAATGGTTATTAGGGCCTGAAGCTGAAAAAATCAAAAGGAATGCGGCTACTTCGCCCTTTCTCTGGGTTCTTTCCCTTCTTGGGGTTGCCCCAGCCCTACTTTTCTGGAATAGTACTCCCATTTTAATACTCTTTTCCATTTTCTTTGCCTTTGTATATCTCTATCTCTATTGGCGCATACTTATACCAAGGTGGGTATTTAAAAAATGAAAGACCTGGTAAAGTTGCTCTCAATCCTGATCCTAATGTCATTCCTCTTTGCTTGTTCACTTAAGAAAGATATAGCAAGTAATCTTAATGAGTGGAAGGAGGGGATGGTAGAGAAGGTTAAAGTTGTTTTATCGGATATCCCTATAGTTAAGAGGTGGGTTAGGCTTCCCCCTCCACCTAAGGAACTCTACAGGGAGACCGAGGCTAAGATTGCCCTTTTAAAACTTTCACGGGCAAAGGACCTATTTGCCGATGAGTATGGGAAAGTGCTTAAAGAGTGGGACTTAGCTAAAAAGGATTATGAAAGGAAACTTTACAAGAGGGCAGAGAGGAAATTAAAGAAAACTCATCAAGCCTCGGAAGAGCTCCTTAAAAAGGTAGAGGATGAGGAGAAAAGATTTAGAGAGGAAGCCTTGAGACGTTACAAGGAAAAGGAGGCTACCCTTTTAGCTAAACTCTCTAAGGATGAGGAAAAAAATCTCAAAATAAGGCTCTATCTTTGGAAATTAAGAAACCTTTTGGATTTGGGTCGCTTTGATGAATTTGAAAGAGAGCTTGAAAAGTCCCCTATTTAGTTTAACCAATTTATATCTCTTTATCTCCACTGGGGGCTTTGTGGGTTTTCTACCTCCCTTTCCAGGAACCCTTGGAGCTTTGCAGGGAATAATCCTATACTATTTGACCATGAATCTAAGCCCAATCCTAAAACTCTTAATTGCCCTTATTTTGGTTGTCTTGGGAATTATCTCTTCAGGAAATATTTCGAGGACTTATCAAAAAAAAGACCCTGATGAGGTAATTATTGATGAAATAGCTGGGGCCTATCTTGCTTCCTTAGGAAAAACTACTCTTTTGGAATTGACCCTTGTCTTTATTTTGTTTAGAATTATAGATATTAGTAAACCCTTTCCTTTGAAAAGGCTTGAAAAGCTGAAAGGTGGCTTGGGCATCATGATGGACGATGTAGTAGCTGGTTTATTAACTAATTTATTGGTAATACTTTTCTTTTGGCTTTTTTATGAGATTACTTAAATTTTAGGTGAAAACTGTGAAGGGAGCCTTACTTTTTATTGGGGATGAACTTATCACAGGACGCATTCTCAATACTAATGCTGAGTTTGCCGGCAAAATACTCTCAGCCTTTGGATTAGAACCTGAGGAGATAGTTACGATTCCTGACATAGAGGATAAGATTATAAATACCCTTCGGCGCCTTATAGAGGAATATGACTTTGTTATCACCTCTGGTGGTCTTGGGCCCACAGAAGATGATCTCACCACCCAGGCTGTAGCTAAGGCCCTTGATTTACCTCTTAAGGAGGATAAGGCCCTTCTTGCAGCTATTCTTGCCTCTTCAGAGTATAAAGATACTTTCGCGATGGCAAGCAAGATGGCCCTAATGCCTGAGGGGGCTCAGGCCCTCTCCGAAGATTCTAAAGTGGTGGGCTTTGCCCTTACCTATCGAGATAAAAGGCTCTTTTTTCTTCCAGGGGTGCCTTCGCAATTTCAGGACCTTTTGAAGAACAAGGTGATCCCCCAACTATGTCTTTGGAAAACTGGGGGGAGAACCTTGGAGTGTGGGGAGGGAAAGGTTTTTAAGAGCTTTATTTTTTTTGACCTCAATGAGACAGACCTCAACAGGTTTATCCAGGAAATTCCCTCAAAGGAGGGCTTAAAGATAGGATATTATCCCCTTCTCCCTGAGGTTAGGCTTGTTATTTTTGGAAGAGAGGAGGAAGTAAAAAACATAACCGAGCAAATCAAGGTAAGATTTAAGCTTAATTTGGTGGGTGAAGAGGAGGAGAGCTTACCTCAAGGTATAGGCAAACTCCTCAGAGAAAGGAGGGAAACCTTAGCTACCGCAGAATCCTGTACAGGGGGTTATTTGGCAAGCCTTATCACTTCTATTGCAGGGAGTTCTGATTATTTTGACCGAGGATTTGTCACCTACACCGCTAAAAGTAAAAGCGAGATCTTAGGCGTTAAAGAGGAGACCCTAACTCAACAGGGAGTTTATAGTTATGAGACAGCGATAGAGATGGCCCTTGGAGCTAAGAGATTATCTCACTCTACCTATGCCTTAGCCACAACTGGAGTTGCTGGCCCTACAGGTGGTACCCCCCAAATCCCAGTGGGAACCGTATTCATTGCCTTAGCTACACCCCAAAAGGTCTATGCTTTTAAGTTCTATTTTGAGGGCAACAGAAATACTATCCAAAGGGTGGCAAGTTATACTGCCCTTGATATCCTCAGGAGGTATCTTCTCTATGGTGAGGGCTTTTTTAGCTATAGATTTGCCCAAGGATTTAAAGAAAGACCTCTATAGCCTTGTCCAGATACCTCTTCCAGAAGGAGTTAAAATCAAGTGGGTTGAGGAAGAAAACCTTCATCTCACTCTTAAATTTTTTGGCCATATTAAAGAAAATCTTATTTCTAAAATTCAAAAGGCCTGTGAGAGGGCTTTAGAAACCTTTCCCCCCTTTCTGGTCTTTTTAGCAAATTTAGGGACCTTTCCTGAAAAGGGCACTCCTCGGGTGATTTGGTTAGGCCTTGAGGATCAGGATAAAAAGATATATTCTTTAGAGGAATCTTTAAGAAAGGCCCTAAGACCTTTAAAGCTTAACGAGGAAAAGGAGGCCTTTCATCCCCACATAACCCTTCTCAGAGTTAAAGGAATTGAGGATTTTGAGGCTTTCCAGGGATTTTTGGAGGGCTTAAAGGAAAAAGTTAAGCCCTTTTTGGCTAAAAGTTTTTGGGTTAGAGAGATAGTACTTTTTAAAAGCGAACTCCATCCCAAGGGTCCAAAATATACTCCATTAGCTAAAATACCTCTCAAGGGATAGGTATACATGAAAAGATTTAAGCCTATCCTATCTTTACTATTTACGATCTTAAGTTGTTTCGTCTTTTTTGCCCTGGTCTTTTTAGTAGGCTTAACAAAGCTTTTTTCTCAGGAAGAGCCTTCTTATGGAGATACTTTAATTATAGGCACCATTGCTGATGCGAGTATTCTTGTGCCTATGTTAGCCACAGATGCCATGAGTCACTTTGTGGCCAGAAATATCTTTCGAGGGGTAGTAGAATATGCCCCTGATTTATCTATTGTGGGAGATTTGGCTGAGCGCTTTGAGGTCTCTAAGGATCAAAGGGAGATAACCTTTTATCTTAAAAGAGGAGTCAAATGGGAGGACGGAGTCGAGGTAACAGCCTATGATATTGAATTTGGTTTTAAATTAATTACTAATCCTGAAATTCCCTCAAGCTATGCCAGTGACTTTCTGGAGGTAAAGGAGTTTAAGGTATTAGACCGCTATACCTTTAGAGTTACCTATAAAAGGCCTTTTGCCCTTGCCCTTGCCTCTTGGGGCAATTTAGTTGTTCTTCCGAGGCATATCCTTGAGGGAAAGGATCTTAAATATCTCCAGAGTAGCTTTGGAAGAAAACCTCTTGGCAATGGGCCCTTCAAGTTTAAGGCTTGGCAGCCCCAAAACAGGATCATTTTAGAGTATAATCCTCTCTATGGAGAGGGCAGGCCCTATTTGGATCGGCTTATTTACCGCGTTATCCCTGATCCTTCCACTCTATTTATGGAACTCAGATCCTTTGGTATAGACTGGATTACCCTTATTCCCCTGCAGTTTCGCAAATTTCAGGGGGATCAAAAATTAAAGAGTAATTTTCAAGTCTATTCCTATCTTGCCTTTGCCTATACCTATTTAGGGTATAATTTAAGAGACCCTCTTTTTAAAGACAAGAGAGTTAGGAAGGCCCTTTGTATGGCTATTGATAAGAGAAAAATCGTTGAAGGGGCTCTTTTAGGGCAGGGTATTCCCGCTTATGGTCCCTACAAGCCTGATGCCTGGTTTTATAATCCTGAGGTGGAAAAGAGTTGTCCCTATGATCCAATGAGAGCTCTAAGGCTCTTAGAGGAGGCAGGGTTTAAGAAAGGTAAGGGAGGGCTTCTCTATAAAGATGGAAGGCCCTTTGAATTTACTATCCTCACCAATCAGGGGAATCTGGCAAGAATGTTAGCTGCTCAGATTATTCAACAGGACTTGGCTAAGCTTGGAATTAAAGTTAATATCCGCGTCTTGGAGTGGACTACCCTTATTCATCAATTTATTGATAAAAGGAGATTTCAGGCTGTTATCCTTGGCTGGACCACAGGGCCTGACCCCGATCTCTATGATATTTTTCACTCTTCCAAGGTCAAATCTCCAGGCTTAAATTTTGTGGGTTATGAAAATCCTGAGGTAGACAGGTTACTTGAAGAGGGAAGATATACCTTAGACAGGGAAAAGCGAAAAAAAATCTATGCCAGACTTCAAGAAATCTTAGCTGATGACCAGCCCTATACCTTTTTATACATCCCTATGAGCTTAGAGGCCATTCACAAAAGATTCAGGGGGATTAAGCCCTCGGCTATAGGCCTAAGCTATAACCTTGAACGGTGGTGGGTACCAAAGAGTGAACAAAAATATTTAATACCTTGAAGGGGGTCTTTATGTCAGAAAAGATCGTCTTTTTTGAAGCTAAAGACTGGGAAAGGGAGAAATTCGTTAGAGGTATGGAAAGAAAAATTTTGACAGACTTTGACGATGTAGAAGTAGAATTCATTCCCATGCCCTTAAGAGAGGACACGGCATCTGCCTTTTCTGAAACTACAGTTGCAGTAATCTATTTAAATTCTATTATCACAGATAAGGTTATCAATCATCTTCCCAAATTAAAGTATTTAATTACCAGGACGACAGGGATAGACCATATTGATGTGTTGAGTTGTCATAAGAGGGGAATCCAGGTCTCGAATGTTCCCTATTATGCCAGCGTTACGGTAGCTGAACATGTGTTTGCCTTGATCTTTGCTTTAGCAAGAAGGATGCGTTTAAATTTTGAAAAAATGCAGCGTTTTGATTTTTCTCGGGAAGGACTTCTGGGCTTTGATCTCTACGGAAAAACTCTTGGAGTCATAGGCACAGGTAACATCGGGAGTCATCTCTGTAGAATAGGTTATGGTATAGGGATGAAGGTTATAGCTTATGATATTAACCCTTCTCAGGAACTCATAGAGAGATACGGAGTCAGTTATGTATCCTTGGAAACCCTTCTTTCTGAGGCCGATGTAATAACTGTTATGGTGCCCTATTACCCCAAGACCCATCACTTAATTAATTTCGAGAACATAAAATTGGTCAAACCAAAGGCTATGCTCATTAATGCAGCCAGAGGCCCTGTGGTAGATACTTTGGCCCTAATTTGGGCCTTAGAGAATGGAAGACTTCAAGGTGGTGTGGCCTTAGATGTCTTTGAGGGAGAAAGGGCCCTTTTAGATCTTTCTTATCTGAAAGAAAGTCTTCCACAGGAAGTTGCCCAAAGGGCCCTTTTAACCCTACATCTCTTAAAATTTCCTCATGTCATCTTTACTCCCCACATAGCTTATTATACTGAGGAGGCTATGGATAGACTTATTGACTGGATCATAGCGGATTTAAAGCATTATCTTCAATACAAATCCAGCAAGGTTCACTTTGAGAGCTATTTTTAAGGATCTGGGGTTAAGAGCTCCTTTACCAACTGATAAACCTCATCTGGAGTTATATCTAACAAACATCTATAATGTTTACGGGGACAGGTCCTTTCAAAACAGGGGGCACAGGGAAGCTCTTTTTTAATTATCTTGGCCCGTTCATTAAGAGGGCCAGTGAGAGTTGGGTCAGTAGAGCCAAAGAGGGCAATTTGAGGAATTTTAAGGGCTGCTCCCAAGTGCATAAGGCCTGAATCATTGGAAATAAGAGCTTTTCCAAGGGTGAAGATACCTGCCAATATCTTTAAGTTCGTCTTGCCACAGAGATTATAGGCCCCCTCCAATCCCTCACAGATTAATTGCCCGCTTTTCCTTTCCTTGGGGCCTCCTACCACTAAGACTCTAAATCCCTGGGAAATCAATTTTAAGGCAAGTTCACGATAATACTTTTCAGGCCACTTTTTAGCTGGCCCAAAGGCCGCTCCAGGAGCAAGGATAATAAATGGCTCTCTTTCAGGAGTTAGGCCCCACTCTTTGAGATAGGCCTTAGCTTGATTAAGTGTCTCTTCCTTTAGATAAAGTTTAAGTTCTCTCTCCTTTATAGGATAGCCAAGCTTCTCTATAAGATATAGATATTTATCTCTTTGATGCATCCTCTCCTTGGGAGGTTTCACTTTTTGGGTTAAGAGAAGGCCTCTTAAATCAGTAGCAAAGCCCATTCTTACTCTTAGGCGAGCTCTGAAAAAGAGCCAGGCTGAAGAAAAGGAATTGGTAAGGAGAAGTCCCTTTTCCTCTCGGTAGCGAGAGAGGTTTGCAAGGTTTAGACGAAAATTTTCTTTATAAAAAGGGAGAACCTTTGTCTTAGGAAAGTCTTCGAAGAGCTCTAAAAAGCTTGGGGGGCCAAAGAGGATAAGAGGTTCTATGTGGGACAAATTTGCATAGACAGGTGTTGCCATAAGGGCATCTCCAAGCCAATTGGGGATCCTAATCAGCATAAAAGAGCCTCTTTACTACTAATGTGGCATAACTCCCCTTTTCTAAGAAAAATTTGATCTTAAAAGTTCCTTGAGAAATTTTCTCTAAGGTTAAGTCCTTGGGAAAGACTAAGGCTTGACGAGGATATGTTTTAAAGATGAGCCCCTTAACAAAGGTACGAAGATTTTTAAAGTCCTCAAATCCCTCATTTTTAAGGACTTTTAGATAGAGATCCCTTAAGGGAAGCTTTGAGAAATTTTCCACAGAGATCTTAGGGGAGGGGTAGGGGATCTTTAAGGACTTTAGAAGATTCTCTACCTCTTCTTCTGGTATGACCTGGTAAAAAAGGAGATTGCCTAAGGGATAGGGGATAGAGAAATGATCCAAATGAAGATATCGCAAAATCTCTTTCAGGACCTCATTCCAAAGAAAACTCTGATAAACATTTCCCAAGAAGAAGAGATACTCTTGGTCAATGAGGTTTAAGGCCCTTTTCAAAGTGCGTTGAGAGTATCGATGTTCCGAGAGAAATATTAAGAGGTTTTGGATCCAGGTAATTCTTGCATAGGGAAGGCATATTTGGGGATTGCGCCAATTTTTTCGAAGACATTCTCTCAACTTTTGAGATAGGGAGAAATCTTCATAACTACTTTCAACGAGGATTAAGTAAAGGGCCCTTTCCCAATTGCCCTTAATTATTTCCTTTACGGCAAACTCTTTACTCTCGGTTACCGAACCAAATCTCTGCTCATCAAAATAGTTGGGTATTCCATATCTTTTAACTTCATCCACCCTTTTTATGAGGATATTTTCCTCAAGCTCTACCTCTCTCACCACTATTTCAAAATTGTTCCCTAAGAGGTCCCCTTTTTCTATTTGTTTTGGGCTCTTACCCAAATAGGTTAGCTCAAGATTATTCTCTTTGAGATCTCTTTTTGGGCCACCTTTGATCGTTATGTATTGATAAGAGATAGCACGCTTATCCTTAAGCCCACCATATCCAAAATTTTTCAGAGGAATGTGCCATTTTTTGGCAATTTTACCCAGGGCATCCCATGTAGTTAAATTTATTTTTTTTAGAAGATAGAGAGAATGTTCGCCCCTTTCAGTAGGGTAGATTTTTACTACTTCAGAGACGATAAAGTCTTCAGGATTAAGTTTTAATTTGATTTTCACTATTTAGAGGTTTTTATTTGAGGGCTTCCATAATCCTTTCAGGGATGTCAAAGTTGGCATAGACCTGTTGCACATCATCTAAATCTTCCAATGCTTCCATGAGTTTGAGCAAGCTTTGAGCTGTGCTTTCATCACTTACAGGAATAAGATTTTTAGGCACCATGGTTACTTTGGCAGAAAGAATTTCAATCCCAGCAGCCTCAAGTGCTGCTTTCACTTTTTCAAAATCTGAGGGCAGAGTGATTATTTCTATCTCACTTTCGTATTCTTTGGTGTCTTCAGCACCATTTTCAATGGCAATTTCTAAAACCTTTTCTTCATCCTTTCTGGGCACCACAATTAGCCCTTTTTGTTCAAAGATCCAAGCTACAGATCCTGGTTCTGCAAGATTACCTCCGTATTTACTGAAGAGGTGCCTTAACTCAGAGACGGTTCGCTTTCTATTGTCTGTGATGGTAGAGACGAGGATAGCTACTCCACCTGGACCATATCCCTCAAAATAGGCCTCTTCATAATTAGTATCAGATTCAAGGCCCAAGGCCTTTTTAATAGCCCTCTCTATATTTTCTTTTGGCATGTTGGCAGCACGAGCTGCTTGGATAGCAGCTCTGAGACGAGGATTTAAATCAGGATCTCCGCTACCTCCTGTCTTAACAGCAACAACTATCTCTCTAATAAGTTTAGTAAAAAGTTGTCCTCTCTTAGCATCCTGGGCTGCTTTTTTTCTCTTGATTTGTGCCCAATGGGAATGTCCTGCCATAGAACTACACCCCTTTTCTCTGTTTAGTCACTAAAATTTTAATCTCTTTTTAAACTCTTTCAAGATCGTGTATGCTTTCAATTACTGCACAACGAATTGGTCACCTCAATTTATATTAAATTTACCTCGGAAGGGCATTTTTCCTCTCTGGTCAAAAGGCTTTTACACAAATACTTCTCAATATTTAAAATAAAGGTATACTTAATTTATGCCGTTTATAGCCTTTGATTGTGAAGGGCCTCTTACCCTCAATGACAATGCCTTTGAGTTTGCTAAAGCCCTAATGCCCAAGGGCGATTACTTTTTCACCCAGATATCTCGCTTTGACGACTATCTTGCGGACATTAAAAAAAGGCCTGGTTACAAGGCAGGAGATACCTTAAAGCTCATTCTTCCCTTCTTGAAGCTTTTTGGGGCAACTAATGCCCTATTAGAAGAGTTCTCTGAAAAAACTTTACTTTTACTTAGAGGGGTCAAAGAGACCATCCCTAAGATCGCCAAATTACTTCCAACTTTCATTGTAAGTACAAGCTATCGTCCCTATCTCGCTGCCCTTTGTAATAGGATTAATTTTCCTTTAGAGCAAGTCTTTTGCACAGAGGTTGATTTTGAGGTCATAACCTTAAGCCCTGAGGAAAAAAGAATTCTTAGAGAATTCTATGAGGAAATTCTCCTTATGCCTCCTATTGAGCTGCCTTTAGATGCTAAAACTCCTGAAGATCTACCCCCTTCTTTAAGAAATCTTTTAGATCGTTTGGAAGAGATTTTTTTTGAAAGGATTTGGGCCATGGATTGCGGTTATTTTTTGAGGGAGGTTAACCCCATAGGTGGAGAGGAGAAGGCTAAGGCCTGTAGAGAGATAGCCTCTTCCCTTGGGGAACCCTATGCCTTAGGTTTTTATTGTGGGGATAGTATAACTGACTGTCAAGCCTTAGAACTTTTAAGGGAGGGAGGTGGAGTAAGTCTCTCCTTCAATGGCAACCGCTATGCCTTGAGAAGTGCCGAGTTTTATGTCCTCTCAAGGAGTGCCTATCTTTTTGCAGAACTGGTGCCTCTTTTTTTGGATGGAGGAGTTGAGGCCTTGAGGAAATTTACTGGACTCCCCACGGGAGCAGAGGAGTTTGGGGTGATTCCCAAGGAGAATGAGGCTCTTTTTTGGGAGTTGGTAAAGAAAAGTGAAAGTATGAGGAAGGCTGTGCGAGGAGAGGCTATAGGAGCCCTTGGATGATCCCACTTCAAGACCTCAATCCTCGACGAAATCCTCCCTTGGTTACCTGGGGGCTCATTGTTGTTAATGTGCTTGTCTTTCTCTACGAGCTCTCTCTCTCTCCCTCGATGAGAGAGCTTTTTTTTAAGACCTATGGCTTTATTCCAGCATTGTTTTTCGATGATTACTTTGCCCTTTTAACAGGAAAGAGACCCTGGGAAAGCTATATCTCTCTCTTTACTCATCTTTTTATCCACGGAGGTTGGCTACACCTCATTGGCAACATGTGGACCCTTTGGATTTTTGGAGACAATGTGGAAGACCGTCTTGGGTCCTTTCGCTTTCTTATTTTTTATTTAGTTATGGGAATTGCTGCCACCATGGTTCATAGTATTATATACCCCAATTCAGTAATGCCTTTGGTAGGGGCAAGTGGAGCTATTTCTGCCGTTATGGGAGCCTATTTTATGATGTATCCCTTTGCCAGGATCTTGGTATTAATACCAGTTTTATTTTTTCCCCTCTTTGTGGAGGTGCCTGCCTTTATCTTTCTTGGCCTCTGGTTCTTGCTACAGTTTTATAGCGGGTTATTTTCCTTAGCTATGCCAGGAGAAGTGGGAGGGGTAGCTTGGTTTGCCCATTTGGGTGGCTTTATAGCAGGTGCCCTTTTTTATAGATTTTTCTGTAAGAAACCCTGTAGATATTATCAAGATGAATATACTATCTTTGGTTCCTTCTTTGACCTTGATAAATAAGAAGAGGAGGCAACTCTATGGGTAGTTTTGAGCTCTTTTGGCTCCTTCCTTTCCTTTTGTTGATGCAACCCTTTTTGAGACAAAAATTCTTAGAAATGGCCCGCACCAAAATGATTGAAAAGATCGAGGCTAAAAGAGGCTCAAGGGTCATTTTGCTTGTGCATCGTCAAGAAACCATGAGCTTTTTTGGTTTTCCAATCATGCGCTATATTGATATCAATGATTCTGAGGAGGTAATTAGAGCCATACATCTTACCGATAAAGATGTCCCTATTGATATAATTTTGCATACCCCAGGAGGGTTGGTCCTTGCCTCCCTACAAATTGCCTTAGCCATTAAGAAACACCCTGCCAAGGTTACAGCCTTTATACCCCATTATGCCATGAGTGGAGGAACACTTATCGCCCTTGCCTGTGATGAAATAGTGATGGATGAGCACGCAGTGCTTGGGCCTGTTGATCCCCAGATTGAGGGGTATCCTGCGGCCTCAATCTTGAGGTTATTAAAGAAGAAACCCATCGATAAGATTGATGATAAGACCCTCATCCTTGCTGATATAGCGGAGATGGCCCTGCGCCAGATGAAAGAAAATCTACGCCTCATTTTAAACGATAAGTTTTCTGAAGAGGATTTGGAGAGACTAACGGAAATACTCTCCCAGGGTTACTTTACTCACGATCACCCCATCACCTTCGAAGAGGCTAAAAAAATGGGGCTCCCTGTATCTAAGAATATGCCAGTGGAAATATATCAGCTTATGAAGTTATTTCCTCAACCTACAAGAAGTGTGCCCTCTGTGGAATATCTACCTCTACCCAAAAAGAAAATTGGAGCAAAGTAGATTCATACCCTTAGATCTTAAGCTATTTCCCTTTAGATTTGTTCTTCTCTTGAATCAAGACCTTAAAGTTGTCTCTCTAAAGATAAACCTCTATCTGGAAATCCATAAAGGCACTTTCACTTATCCTAATCACTTAGAAGACTATGTCAAATATTTTATAAAGGAGATTTATATTTTTTTTCAGGGAAAAAGCCCCTATTTGGATCTTCCTCATAGCCTCTCCTTTTCAGGATTTTCTTGCGAGGTTTTAAAGGCCTTAAGAGAGATACCAAGGGGAGAGACTTTGAGCTATAAAACCTTGGCAGAGAGGTTGGGGCAGCCAAGGGCCCTTAGAGCTGTTGGCCAGATCTTAGCTAAAAATCCTCTGCCGCTTATCTATCCCTGTCACCGCGTTGTATCGCAAAAAGGCCTTGGCGGCTACTCTCAAGGAGTCCTCATAAAAAGGCTCCTACTTTACTTAGAGAGAAGTATCTTTTGACAGGTTACCTGTCAAAAAAATGACAGAAAAAAAGTAATTCTGGCTGTACTTTCAGGAGTAAATAAGAGGAATGTGTCTGACGCTGTGAAAGGCTTGTCTAAGGTCTAATCCAAACTTGTTAATTAGAAGAGGGTATGTGGTTATGTAGGTATGATTTTTGAAAATAAAATATAGAAATTTGCTGTGGGAGGAGAAGGATGGCAGAGGAGATTAAGGAAGAAAAGGGGAAGGGAGGAGGAAAGAAGAAGTTGTTTATTCTGATTGTTCTTGCTTTTTTAGTTATTACCATTGCTGGTGCTGGTGTTTTTCTTTTTCTTGGGAAAAAGGGAGAAGAGGGTGTAGAGAAGGAAAAGTCAAAAAAGGCAAAGAAGAGCGAGGCCACAGTTTTTATTGACTTTGATCCCATTATTGTAAACCTTCTTGATCCCACTGGAAGGAGATATTTGCAAGTTAGGCTTAGTCTTGAGGTGGTAGATAAAAAGGCAGAAGAGGAGATCAAGAAAAAGGAACCAAAAATAAAAGACAGTATTTTAGGGATATTAAGCGGAAAAACTGTTGATGAGGTAATTGTGCCTGATGCCAAAGAGAGAATCAAGGGAGAGATCTTAAAAAAGATTAAGGAGGATATAGGAGAAGATTTAGTGTTAAACGTTTATATTACGCAATTTATTGTGGAGTAGTATCTATGGAGAAAATTCTCTCCCAAGAAGAGATTGATGCCCTGCTATCTGGGTTAGAAAGCGGTAAAATTGATGTCACCCCTGAAGCTAAGGAAGAGGGCCAGGTTAGGCCCTTTGATTTTAAGAACTTTGCCATTTCCACCAGGTTAAAAATTCCTGGAATTGATGTTATAAGTGACCATCTCGCTCGCTCTTTGAGATTAGGGTTTTCTACTCTTTTAAGAGAGATGGTGGAGCTTAGCAATGTGCCAACTCAGATGGAGCGTTTCAAGGATTTTATGAATAAAATACCTGTGCCTACCTCTATACACATTTTTAAATTAGAGCCTCTAAAGGGAAATGCCCTTTTGATTATTGATGCCCCTTTGGTTTTTGTCTTTGTGGAGAGATTTTTGGGAGGTGGGGAAAGAAAGATTGTAAAGGTTGAGGGTAGGGAATTTACCCCTATTGAGCAGAGATTGATTAAAAAAGTTGTAGATATGATCTTTCTTGAACTGGAAAAGGCCTGGCGAAATATCTACCCTGTAAAACCGAAATATGTGAGGGGTGAGGTAAATCCCCAATTTGCCAGAGTATTGCAACCAGAGGAGACGGTCTTGGTTACAGGTTTTAATGTAGATCTTGAATTTGTGAGTGGGAAAATCCTCTTTTGTTATCCTCTCAGTGCCTTTCAACCTATAAAAGAAAAACTGTATTCTCCCTATCAGATCGAAGAGGTTATTGACTCTAAATGGAAAAGGGCCATAGAGAAATCAATCTTTGATAGCCAGATTCTTATAAGGGCTATCTTAGGTAAGGGGCAGATCACCATTGGAGAGCTCATCCATTTAGAAAAAGGTGATGTTCTTTTACTTGATAAAAAGGTTGACGAGCCAGTGGAAATCTGGATAGATGATACCTTGAAGATGTTGGGAAGATTGGGAGTTTATAAAAAACATTACGCAGTGCAAGTGGAACGATTTTTAATTCAGAAAGAAAATGGAGGAGGTTAAGATGACCGATGAGAGGCAGAATAAAGAAGAGGTTTTAAGTCCTGATGAGCTTATGGCCATGTGGGAATCAGCCCTTAAAGAAGCCCAGTCTTCCCAGGAGGCATCAAGTGTTGGATCTTTTCCTGAGGTAAATATCTACACAGAAAAGACTGAGAGCAAAGAGGAAACTCAGGCAGTCCATTTACAAGAACTAACTCCTTCTAAAGAGGCAAGTCCCTATCCCGAGCTTGATTTCATCTTAGATATTCCCTTAGAGATTTCTGTAGAGATCGGGAGAACTAAGATGTTAATTAGGGATTTACTTAAATTGAACCAAGGGGCCATTATAGAGCTTGAAAAATTTGCTGGAGAGCCTGTGGAAGTCTTTGTAAACGGAAAACTTATGGCTAAAGGAGAGGTAGTGGTAGTCAATGACCGCTTTGGTGTAAGAATTACTGAGATTATTAGCACTCAAGATAGAATTAAAAGATTGGGGTCATAAGGCTATGGAATGGCTTAATTATCTCCAAGGCCTTGGGATTTTACTTCTCATTTTGAGTGTCCTTCCTTTGCTTTCTTATTTGTATAAAAAATATCAGACTAAGCTACCAAGTGCTTCTCAGATAAAAATTCTTGAAATAAAACCAATTGCTTATAAGGCACAACTTTTGCTTGTGGAAATTGAGGGAAAAAGATTCCTCATAGGTCTTTCAGATAAGGGATTTAGCTTTCTGGGAGAGTTAAAAAATGATGCCTAACCTAATGGCCTTAGCTCTTCCTACCGTCAAAATCTCTGTTGAATCTGCACAAAATCCAGCTCAGTTTAGTATCTTCTTGCAGGTTTTACTTCTGTTGACCATCCTCTCTATTGCGCCGGCCTTACTTCTCATGCTTACTTCCTTTACCAGACTTGTGGTTGTTTTTTCCATCCTGAGACATGCCCTTGGTCTACAACAAACTCCACCCAATCAAGTCCTCATCTCTCTTTCCCTTTTCCTTACTTTTTTTATCATGAGCCCAGTTTTTAAGGTAACCTATGAAAATGCTCTTCAACCCTATTTGAAGGGGGAAATTGATGAAAAGATGCTTTTTGAAAGAGCAAGTAAACCCTTTAAGGATTTTATGCTTAAAAACACTCGGGAAAAGGATCTTGCCCTCTTTATTAAGCTTAAAGGAGAAGAAAGGCCAAGAAATAAAGAGGAAGTCTCGCTTCTTACCCTCATCCCCGCCTTTATGATCAGTGAATTAAAAACAGCCTTTCAAATTGGCTTTCTCCTCTATATACCCTTTTTGGTGATTGATATTGTGGTTTCCAGCGTGCTCATCTCTATGGGAGTGCTCATGCTTCCCCCCATGATGATCTCCCTGCCCCTTAAACTCCTACTTTTTGTCTTGGTTGATGGGTGGAACCTGCTTATCATGTCTCTGGTAAAAAGTTTTTATTAGGGAGGCCCTATGACAGACACAACTGTAATAACCTTGGCTAAAGAGGCAATCAAATTGAGCCTTTTATTGGCAGCACCTCTTCTCATTACAGCCTTAGTTGTAGGTCTTGCTATAAGTATCTTTCAGGCTGTTACGCAAATTCAAGAAATGACCCTCACTTTTGTGCCCAAAATCTTAGCCATGGTCTTGGTTGTCTTTTTGACCCTCCCCTGGTTTCTTAAAAAATTAACCACTTTTACGGAAAATCTTATCCTAAATATTCCAGGTCTCCTCAAATGACTAACGAGTGGCTCCTCTTCCTTCAAAGAGAGTTAATTGTGTTCTTTTTTGTCTTTCTTAGATGCCTACTTTTATTCTTCCTTTTTCCCCTTTTTGCTGGAAATTTCTTTCCAAACAAGTTAAAAATTCTCATCTCCTTAGTTTTAGCCCTTTCTCTTACCCCTTTCCTTAGTGGAAAGGTGAGAGTCCCTAATGATCTTGTGGCCTTAATCCCTATATTTTTCTCAGATTTTTTACTCTTTTTTCTTATTTCTCTCTTTTTTCGCTTTCTCATAGCAGGATTGCAGCTTGGTGGGGAATTGGTGGGGTTACAGATGGGTTTTGGTATCTCTCAGACCTTCGATCCCTCAAGTGGGGTTAGCATGCCTATTCTTGCACAGTTTCTCTATTTAGTCTTTATCCTCTTTTTTCTAAGCCTTGACCTGCACCATCATCTGCTCTTTTTTCTTGTGAGGTCCTTTTCTGAGCTTCCTCCTGGTGCCTTAGTAAAAGAATCTAAAATCTTTAGCTATCTTCTTAAAAAAAGTGGTCTTATCTTTGACATTGCTGTCAAAGTTTTGGCACCACTTATGGTCTTCATGTTACTTGTAAACATTGTTTTGGCCATTATTGGAAGACTTTTACCCCAGATAAATATCCTCTTTGTTAGTTTTCCTCTCACCCTTGGTCTTGGGCTTTTTTTCTTTGGCTTAGTTCTTTTTCTGCTTCCCAGGATATTTACTACCAATTTAAATCAATTTAGCCAATTTTTGCAGGTATTATTAAGGTTTTGAGGTAGCCTATGCCTGAAGAACAGGCTCAGGAACGCACAGAAGAGGCAACGCCTCGGCGAAGGGAAGAGGCGCGGAAAAGAGGACAAATTGTCAAAAGTAGAGAGCTTTCCTCAGTAGCCGTCCTTTCTACAGGATTTTTCTCCCTTGTAATCCTGAGTGTCTTCTTTTTTCAGCAGTATATTCTCATAACCAAAATTAGTTTCTCCCTTTTTTCAGCAGATCTTACGGAGCTTTCTTATTTTATGTCCTTTTTTAAAGGAATAACCTATTCCCTCTTAAAATTTTTGTTACCCTATTTTGTCCTCCTAACTCTAAGTGCCTTAATTATTTACCTCCTTCAAACAGGGGGAGGCGTCATAGCCAGTGAGGCGATTGGTCTAAAATTAGAACGCATAAACCCTGTAGAGGGTTTTAAGAGGCTTTTTTCTCTTACTTCTCT
>Ga0209394_1000167_pt1 | contig 62047 bp, 63 predicted proteins | sample JNZ201metaG_FD_184122 | JGI IMG/M metagenome (GOLD analysis project Ga0209394, IMG submission 184122) | Hot spring microbial communities from Jinze hot spring, China to study Microbial Dark Matter (Phase II) - JNZ 20120812A (SPAdes) (version 3) ...
GCAACAACAGCCACTCTCCCTTACAATAACCTTTCACTTTAAAGTGAAATGTATTTCGCAAATATATGTATATAAATTTTATTAGTAGATGAGGATTGAACTGTGAAAATTATTAGGAGGGGGTTGGCTCATACAACAATATTTTATGATTATAATGATATGCTCTGGTTTGTAGATGTTTAAGGCGACTTCTATGTGTTTAGGAAAATAGTAAACAATACAGAGGGTTGGCAGAGAAAACTACTAAAGAAAACATAAGACTCCCTAGAGTCACATCGTGGTTTAAAAGGGCAGGATTACGACTTAAGTTTAAGTATACGACATTGCTTTTTAAAGAAATAAAGGAAGGAATGAAGTAATTAATGGTGTTTTACTTTGGAGGTATCGGGAATATCATTTCGCCGTTTGGTTTAATCTCTGGGATTGGTGAGTACACGATGCGCATTTCCCATTTCCAAGGCTTATCAACTTTTTGCCACTGGCCAACAACGACTGGGCACGGTGAATCATGTGTTAGCTTTGAGAACTTAATGTGCCCCCTAATCGTGTACATGTCAGTTTCAGCTATCGCATTATTTATAGCCTCTTTATCTAACTTTCCAGCCCTTGAAATCGCGTCAAATAAAACTTGCATTGCGGCATATCCGAATCCCGTAGTATAACAATACTGAGTAACCTCTACTGGCGTGCCCTTCGCTTTAGACCACCTTTCATGTAGAGACCATGGTGTTGTTCCACCTATCCCGGGGTGGGTTGCCGGATCATAGGTTGGATCCCATTTTATTTCGGATATCCACCCTAACGGCAGATCTCCTCCCCAAGCTGCTATTTCTTCATAGAACATGGCTCCCCTAGCTATCCACCCTATTTTAGGCGTGTAACCTAATGCCGCCATCTGTTTCACAACGGTTCCAAAGTCTATTCCAGGCAGATTTGCCCAGAGTATTTCGCAGTTAGCTCTCTTCCACTCCTCTATAAGGCTTGTGAAGTCTGTTGTTCCGGGCGGGTATAGACCAAAAGTTTCCCCAGTGTGCTCAGGCGTCCTCCATGGGATATAACCCAGCTCCCCTTTTATGACTTTCGGGAAGGTTTCATACCAGCCCCTCCCATCAGCATCATCGCAGGCTAATACTGCAACTCTCGGAGGCTTCTCTGTATAATATTTCTCAAACATCTTGGTTATGTCGATGGCGGCGTCAGCAAGTCTATATCCTCTCTTACCCTCTAGCCATGGATGCCCAGTCTCCTTGCCAGGAGTAACGGCTATCCTAAAGAGAATACTCCATGCATAGTCATAACCGCCAGCTACAGGAAAGCCCGGAGCTGTTTTACCTGCGGGTCCGCCGGCCCACCAGGGTTCCCATGGACTACCTGCAACTATAGGAGTTTTGTATCTATCAGCCACAACGCAGATTGGATTCCAAATGACTGGTGGTCCATCTCCGCCAACTAAGGCGATCACACCATCCTTAAGTATAAGATCTGCCGCTTGGGATGCAGCCTTCGAGGGGTCACCCTCGTTATTGTAGACTATATATTTAACTGGAATGCGACGGCCACCTACTAAAACGCCGCCTTGCGCGTTAATATCTTCAACGGCCGCCTGATGGCCGAAGGTTAGTCCGGCATTGAAAGCTGCCATCGGACCAGTAAGATCCAAAGTTGCGCCTATGAGTATCTGCTCTGCTGGGGGTAAGATGAATGTTGGCACAACATAGAACATAATAGACGCCGCCACAATTACAATGACGACAATAATAATTGCAGCGAGAACTTTCTTGCTCACCATTTAATCGCCCTCAAACTAAGTATAAATAAAAAGCATTTTTAAAGGTTTCGGAGATGCGACTAATGCTATTACTATCAGTAACTAATCTAAACCCTTCAAGTCTATAACATCTTAATCTTTCTCCGATAACTTTATTAATATTGTTTTAAATTAAGTAAATCAAAAAATAAATGCGCGTAGAGGCTTAAAACATGGCTAGCGACGACTCAATTCTCGATGTCCAAAGGCTTAAAAAGAGCTTCGGAGGGTTAGTCGCTGTTAGAGATTTCTCCTTTCATTTAGGTAAGGGAGAGATATTAGGCTTAATGGGCCCAAATGGGGCTGGTAAAACAACAGTTTTTAATTTAATATCTGGTGTTTATAAACCGGATTCTGGGGTGATAAAATATAAGGGAATGAATATTGTGGGCCTCCCCCCACATAAAATACGTCGGCTAGGAATAGCGAGAACCTATCAGATCCCGCAACCGTTTCCCCGTTTAACGGTTCTTCAAAATGTTCAAATTGCTGCCATGTATGGGGGAGGATTTAGTAAAGCTGAGTCTGAGAAAAGAGCGCACGAAGTTCTTGATTTTATTGGCCTTTCAGACAAGAAAGATATGCCGGCTGGAAACCTAAAACTTTTAGACCTTAAAATGTTGGAGCTTGCTAGAGCAATCGTCTCTAATCCCTCGGTGCTCCTTGTGGATGAGGTAGGGGCAGGTCTAAGGGAGGCAGAGATTCCCCATCTAGTAAAGATTTTAAAAACAATAAATGAGATGGGCGTTTCCATTATGCTAATTGAGCATATTCCGAGACTCGTGGTAGAGACCGTAGATAGACTTATAGTAATGAATGCGGGCGAAAAGATAGCTGACGGTAAACCGAGGGAAGTAATTCGTGACGCACGTGTAATTGAATGTTATCTTGGTAAAGAGATCGTTGAAGAGTGATTGCTATGCCGGGAGAGCCATTACTGAAGCTTGAGAGTGTTTCAATTTACTATGGAAATTTTTGCGCAGTCAAAAACGTAAGCCTAAGTGTTTATGAAGGCGAAATTGTATCACTTATAGGTGCTAATGGGGCTGGTAAAACTACTGTAATGAATGCAATAATGGGTTTAGTGCATCCAGCTAAAGGTTCCATTATTTTTGAGGGAAAAAGAATAGATAAATTGGATACATCCCAAATAGTTTCGCTTGGTGTTTCGCTGGTTCCTGAAGGACGGAGAATCTTTTCAACACTAACAGTATATGAAAACCTTATGGCAGGGGCTTACACTCCGAGGGCAAGGGCTCAGAGAGAGCAAATGTTAAAAAGGGTATACGATTTATTTCCAATACTTCAGGAGCGGAGTAAGCAGCTTGCGGGTACGCTGAGTGGTGGTGAACAACAAATGCTTGCCATAGGACGGGCGTTAATGTCAAATCCAAAACTCCTGCTCCTTGACGAAATTTCACTAGGCCTTTCGCCCATAGTTACACTTAAGTTGTACGATGCTATCAGAAGGATAAACTCAGAGGGAACCACCATACTTTTAGTTGAGCAGAACGTGAGGCAAAGCTTAAAAATCTCGAGTAGAGCATATATTTTAAAGAGTGGTGAGATAGTTTTGAGCGGATATTCGAAGGATCTTAAGGATGAGGAAGAGATTAAATCAGCTTACTTTGGTGTTTAGATATGTTGCCCGAATTTTTAATGAATCTATTTTCCCCAATAATCACCGGCATTTTCCTAGGTGGACTTTATGCTGTAATTGGATTAGGCCTCTCATTAGTGTTTGGTGTTATGAAACTAGTTAACCTAGCTCACGGCGCATTTGTTGTATTTGGCAGTTACCTGGGGCTGGCGCTATTGATTGCATTTGGATTAGATCCCATTCTCGCTTTGATTCTCATAGTCCCAACGGCGTTCATTCTAGGTTATTGCATTCAAAAGTTCTTGGTAAATCGGGCTTATCAGTTGGGGACAGAGCCAGCCCTTCTGATAACATACGGAATATCGATAATTCTTGCAAATCTATATCAACAAATATTCTCTCCCTACTTTAAATCACTAGTGACCGATTACTCAGTTAAGGGCCTATCAATAGGTCCATATAGTGTTCCCCTCATATACGTGTTGGATTTCATCGTGTGTTTCATAGCCATGCTGCTACTTCACTGGCTACTAAATAAAACTTACATAGGCTTATCTATTCGCTGCGCAGTGCAGGATCCAGTAGCGGCTAAGCTCATGGGAATTAGTATTGAGCATGTATATGCGCTAACTCTTGGCATTTCACTATCCTTCGCCTCCCTTGCCGGAGTTTTCCTCGGACTAACTTTCCCCTTCAATCCTGTCTCATCATTCACATACCTCTTTATTGCGTTCGGCGTTGTAGTAATAGGTGGTTTAGGAAGCATGACAGGAACATTTATCGGCGGCATAGTTTTGGGGTTGTCTCAAACTTTAGCTGCCTATTTCCTCGGAATTGGTCTCCAAACGTTTGTTGGCTTTATTGTAATATTCATAATGCTAGCAATCAGGCCACAAGGGATATTTGGTGTTAAAGAATGAGCGCTAAAATGTTTAGATTAAACGCTGAATACATATTACTAGTTATTTTAACTTTAATAATGGCCCTTTTGCCAGTGGTTGGAATCGGATGGTACACCCTTCATGTTCTCTTCCTATTTTTCGTGTATTTAGCCCTCGCAAATATGTGGAATCTGCTAGCAGGCTATTCCGGTCTAGTCTCTCTTGGTCAGCCCGCGTTTATGGGAATCGCGGGATACACGTTAGCAATGCTACTATGGTTCTTCGACACGCCACTATATATCGCTATACCAGCAGCGTGCGCCGCAGCTACAGCGTTCGCTGCAGTCCTCTCTATCCCACTTTTCAGGATGAGGGGATTTTATTTCTCTATAGGCACCCTATTACTAAATGAGATATGTAGGGTCTGGTTTAATTGGTGGAGGCCAATCCCAGTTCCAGGGGCCCCTGTAGGCGGGGGAGCGGGTTTCGGAATAAGGAGCGGTCTCTCTCCAATAAGTATTTATTACTTGGCCCTCGCGGTGGGGATAGCATCCATTATACTTATGCGATTCATCTTAGGGTCAAAACTGGGAGCTGGGCTTATGGCAATCCGCGATAACGAGAGGGCTGCCGCAACATGCGGCATAGACATATTTAGGTGCAAGTTGTATTCATTTCTAATAGCTACATTCTTTACTGGCTTAGCGGCATGCGTCTTCTACCTCTTTCAGGGGCACATCGAGCCAACAGGCGCCTTCAGCATATCATGGTTAAATGTAATGCTTATGGCTGTAATCATCGGGGGCATAAGTACTGAGGAGGGGCCAATTGTTGGGTCAGCAATAGTTGTTTTACTATCACAATTGTTGCCGAGATATGCCGAATACAGTCCCCTCATTTTAGGGGTATTGCTTACTCTTATAATCACGTTCACACCGCCGGGAATAATTGGGATGATGCGTAAAACTCGACTCTACAATGCCATGCTAAAATACCTATCAAAACCCATTACATAAGCATAAGACCGGAGCGGATCATATAGTATTCAAAACCAAGTAAATATCAAAAAGCTTTTATATAATATGGCTAAATTATGTATAAACTTTTGCGTGAAGCGGAGGGGGAGGGCCTGGAGAGATTACATAGTGATCTCTTGATCTGGATGTACACTAAAATGCTTGAAATACGGCGTTTTGAGGAGAAGATAGAGGAAGAGTACAGGAAGGGTCTCATACCAGGGCTAGTGCATTTATCTATAGGTCAAGAGGCAGTTGCTGTTGGGGTGTGCGCCAACCTCAGGGATGATGACTATGTAATTGGCACCCATCGAGGCCACGGAATCGCGATCGCGAAAGGGGTGCCTTTAGATAAGCTTGCTGCTGAGATTCTGGGGAAAGAGACTGGTTGCTGCAAAGGCAGGGGCGGATCTATGAGGGTGGCATATGTCGATAAGGGTCTATTATATTCCTGCCCCATAGTGGGAACTGGATTACCGCTGGCCGTGGGGGCTGGATTATCAATTAAGTTACGCAAAACTAACCAGGTTGCAGTATGCTTCTTCGGGGACGGAGCATCAAATACGGGAGATTTTCATGAGGCACTAAATTTAGCATCGATATGGAGACTACCAGTAATCTTTATATGCGAAAATAATATGTACGCTATTTCGGTGCACGTTAAAAAGTCAACCTCCGTGGAAAACATTTCGGATAGGGCGCGGGGATATAATATTCCAGGGTTTACTGTTGATGGGAACGATGTGATTGCAGTATATAAAATAGTGCGCGAGGCGGTTCAAAGGGCAAGGAATGGTGAGGGTCCCACCCTAATTGAATGCAAAACCTATAGAATTGTTGGGCATGGAACGACTGATCCAGGTATTGCTTATAGAACTATCGAGGAGATTGAGGAATGGAAGAGGAAATGCCCAATAGATAGGTTGAGGAGATACCTGATCGCTAATGGAATACTTAGTGAGGAGGACCTTAATCGGATAGGGAGCGAGGTGGAAGCGAGGGTCAGAGAGGCTATAAAATTTGCGGAAGAAAGCCCATATCCATCACCAGATCAGGTGGCCGAATATGTATATTAGGGGGTGCACCATGAGGGAAATAACTTATGTTGAGGCTTTAAATGAGGCTTTAAGAGAAGAGATGCGGAGGGATGAGCGCGTCATAGTAATGGGTGAGGATGTCCAGCTAGGATACTCCGGGCGCGGTGGACTTTTCTTAGTCACAGCAGACTTAATGAGGGAGTTTGGGCCGGAGAGAGTCAGAGATACACCGATTTCCGAGGAAGGGTTTGTTGGAGCCGCTATAGGAGCCGCTATAACGGGCCTAAAACCTGTGGTTGAAATAATGTATGCGGACTTCCTACTTTGTTGTATGAACCAGATAGTGAATGTCGCCGCTAAACTACGTTACTCGACGGGTGGGCAACTAAAAGTTCCGATAGTGATAAGAACAATGATTGGGCAGGGTAGAGGTGTTGGGAGTGATCATTCACAGGTTCCTATAGCCTGGTTCATGAATGTACCTGGCTTAAAAGTTGTTGCGCCCTCAACACCCTATGATGCGAAGGGTTTATTAAAGAGCGCCATACGGGATGAAAGCCCCATAATATTCTTCGAATCCTTCCTCCTTTATCGCACTAAAGGTTTTGTGCCGACGGAGGAATATATAGTGCCACTAGGCGAGGCGGATGTGAAGAGGAAGGGTACAGACCTTACTATTGTTGCCATATCTACAATGGTGCCCTGCGCTCTCTCAGCGGCTAAAAAACTTAAAGAAGAATTTAATATTGATGCAGAGGTTATAGATCCGCGAACGCTTGTACCCCTTGACAAAAAGACCATAATTAACTCCGTAATGAAGACTAATCGCCTCATAATTGTAGAGAGCGGTGTAAAAACCTGTGGGGTTGGGGCTGAGATCGCCAGCATCGTTGCAGAAGAGACTTTTGATTATCTAGACGCTCCAATAAAGAGAGTCGCCGCCCCTCATATTCCGGCACCTGCCTCTCCAGCCTTGGAACAATTAACGATTCCCAGCGAAAATGATATAATAAGAGCCGTTAGAGAGATACTTCAGGGGTAGGTTTTGTATGAAGACGATTATAATGCCAAAACTTGATCTGGCGATGGACAGCGGGACCATTGTTGAATGGTTTAAGAGAGAAGGAGAGGAGGTCAAGGAAGGGGAGCGCGTTGTGAGCATAATGACACAAAAGGTTACATATGAAATTACCTCGCCAGCTAATGGCACATTATATAAAGTGTTTGCATCCGCAAATGAGGATGTGCCTGTAGGAAAACCCATCGCGGTTATTATGGAGCCTGGGGATAACGTTGCCGATGTTGAGCGTTATATTAGAGAGGTTATGGCGGAAAAAGCCGCCTCCAAAGTTGAGATAAAAGAGAAAGAGGAGATAACAGTTGAGGTTAAGGAGGAGTTAAGGGAGGAGATTGAAAGGATAAAGATATCTCCAATTGCTAGGAAACTTGCGGAGGAGCATGGGATCGATATTACAAAGATTAAGGGAACTGGCCCTGGAGGTAGAATAACGAAGGAGGATGTGCTAAAAGCGATAGAAGAGTTTAAGGCTAGAAAAGAGAAAGAAAAGATAATGCCGCTTACGGGTATCAGGAAAATAATTGCTGAAAGGATGGTTCTGAGTCATAAAACGATTCCCCCCGTAACCTACTCTATGGAAGTAGATGCCACACAGATGATAGCAGTCCGAGACGCCTTCAAAAAAGAGAAGAATATAGACTTATCGTATAACACCCTGATCACCAGAGCTGTTGTTAAAGCCATAATTGACTACCCCATCTTCAACTCAACAATTGAGGGGGAAAATATACGCATAATAGACGACATAAATATTGGGATAGCCGTCGCAACGGACTACGGGCTTGTCGTCCCAGTCATCCATAACGCGGATAAAAAGGATATTATGGAACTTAACGCTATTGTCAGAGACTTAGTGGAGCGCGCTCGACAAAATAAATTGACGATTGAAGATGTGTCTAATGGCACTTTCATAATTACAAACCTTGGAATGTTTGGCGTAGATGTATTCACCCCAATAATCTTTCCAGGCCAAGTTGCAATACTAGGGGTTGGCAGAATCGTAGAGAAACCAGTAGTCTCCTCAGGCCAGATCGTAATAAAACCGTTTATGACGCTATCCTTAACAGCAGACCACAGGGTGATAGACGGGGCCCTAGCTGCTAAGTTCCTAAGAAAAATTAAAGAGAACTTGGAAAATATCCACCTAATAATCTAAGGAAAAATTTTATCCATCTTATTATGGAGAAATGGCGTCTCCTTCATTCAAATTTTAATGATCCATACCTGAACATGGCTATAGAGGAAGCTATATTAATTGCGGTCGATGAGGGGAAATCGCCGAGTACATTACGTTTTTGGCGAAATTCGAGGTCAGTAATTTTAGGGCGTTCTCAAAACATAATTGACGAGGTGAACATTGAGGAGTGTGAGAGGCATAGAGTAAAGGTTGTGAGACGATTTACTGGAGGGGGTGCAGTATATCAGGATCTTGGCAATCTCAACTGGACCTTCATTATAAGTAGAGATAGCGAACTTTACCCAAATGCCTTTTCCGAACTATATGAATTTGCCTGTAACATTGTTATTGGTGGATTAAAGGATCTGGGCGTGAACGCCGAGTTCATTCGGCCCAACTCAATCTTTGTGAAAAATAAAAAGATATCTGGGCTAGCAGCCTATATAAAGAGAAAAGCTGTCCTTTGCCATGGCACCCTTCTGGTGCATGCTAATCTCAGAATCCTTTCAAAAGTGCTGTTTAAACTACGATATGAAGTAACAAACATTAGGGACGAACTAGAAAATAATAGCCCAGTATCCATGAGCGCAATTAAAGATGCGATCCTACATAATTTTGAGAGGCGGTATAAAATTGAAGTTAAACCCGGCAGCCTAAATACATATGAGATTTCTCTATCAAAATCGTTATATGAATGGAAATATCGGAGGGATTCATGGAATTTTAAGGGGCAGTATCACAGCTTTTAACGAGTCTTTATATGGTTTTTAGGATCACTCCACAGGCATCCATTGGATTAAAAACCCGAAGTGCGAAATATAGGGGTATAGAGCACTAAAGATACAAAGCTTATCTTTAGATGTATGGTTTTAAATGAGTTTATAGGTAATGCAAAATCTTATATACGTGATTGCCCCCTCTAATATTAAGCGGTGAGGCGATATTTATGAGTGGAGTTTCTAAACCATATCCTCCTCCAGGTTTAGAATGGTGGACAAAGAAGGAACCTGTTCTTGTGAAAGTCTCTGAGGTTAAGGCAATAGTGCCACCTAAACATGTCGAGTCGTCGTCATTCCCGCTGATAAGGACAGAGAATATGGAGGTATTTATAACCGAGATGCGCCCCGGAGCAAAGGCTGAAGTAGATGTACATCCAGTATCAGAGCATGCTTTTCTAGTACTTTCCGGAAGGGCTAAATTCGTAATAGAGGGGAAGGAGTACGATTTAGAGCCAGGGATGTTCATATGGATGCCTCCTGGAGTGAAGCATGAAAATTGGACGGTGGGTGATGAAACCTTACGTATGGTTGTGATCTTCGCCCCAAGTCGTCTCAAGGAGAAGAAGTAGTCCGAATAAGGTGTTAAAGAATGAGCTTTGGTCCATTAATGATCGATTTTGAGGAGAAAGTTAATTTTGAGAGGTTGCGGAAGGAGAGACTGGAGAGGGCGAAGGAGCAGGTTAAGCGCTATAATCTTGGGGCATTATTATGTTTTGACTTCAACAACATAAGATATATTACTGGAACGCATGTTGGCGAATGGGCTAGAGATAAAATGCAAAGGTATACTATTCTACCAGTAGACGCTGACCCAATCCTATTTGACCCGGCAGCTCCAGCAAAAAGAAAAACATGCCCTTGGATCGCCGACAGAGTTTTTCCAGCAGTCGGATCAATGAGGGGGTCTATTCCACCAGACGTTGGCATGATAGAGAAGGTTGCGGAGAGCATAGTTGATGTTTTAAAGAAGCATAAAGTCGCCGACATGCCATTAGGCGTAGACTTAATCGAAATACCACTCTATGAAGCTCTAACTAAGAGGGGGATTAAAGTTGTTGATGGACAACAGGCAATGCTAGACGCTAGGATCATCAAGACAAAGGATGAGATCGAGCTACTGAGAATTGCTGGCGCCATGGTAGACGCAGCCTACGTAGAAGTGGCAAGAAACCTGAAACCCGGAGTGAAGGAGAACGAGCTTGTAGCTTTAATTAATAATATATTATATACGCTTGGCTCAGAGCAAGTAGAATGTGTAAACGTTGTTTCCGGTCCGAGGGGGGCCCCCCACCCACACGTCTTCGCTGACAGAATAATTAGGCCGGGCGACATGGTCTACTTTGATATTATGCACTCATTTAACGGATACCGCACCTGCTACTACAGAACCTTTATTGTTGGTAAGCCAACAAGGGCTCAGGTTAAAGCCTATGAAAAAGCATGGGAATGGTTAAAGGCGTCTATAGATGCCGTAAGGCCTGGGGCAACCACCGCAGACGTCGCAAAATGTTGGCCATCAGCTCAGGAGCTCGGCTTTAAAGATGAAGCTGAAGCCTTCTTACTCCAATTTGGTCATGGAGTTGGATTAAGTATTTGGGAGAAACCAGTTATATCAAGGTTATTCTCCTTAGAGAAACCATTTAGGATTGAGAAGGGTATGGTCTTCGCCCTTGAGACTTGGTGCCCATCAGAGGATGGGAAGGGTGCCGCTAGGATTGAGGAGGAGGTCGTCGTAACGGATACTGGTTGCGAACGATTATTCCAATTTCCAGCCGAAGAATTAATTTCCTGTCCAATAACATTATAAGGTTCAGGAGAAATGAGTATTGTGGGGAAGAGTATGGAGACAAAGGTAGTAGTTGGGTTTGCAGGGATAGGATTAATGGGCAGCCCCATGGCGAAGAACATCTTAAAAGCAGGTTATCCGCTCATTGTATGGAATAGAACGCCCAGCAAATATGAAGAGCACGTGAAGATGGGCGCAAAACCCGCGGCAACCCCAAAAGAGCTAGCGAGGAAATCTGATGTCATAATATGTATGCTGGCAACCCCCGAGGCTACAGAGGATGTTGTCCTAGGAAAAGGGGATTATGCAGGCGTGGGTATTGTTGACGGTCTTAAGGCTGGAAAAATTGTGGTAGATATGAGTACAAATATGCCAGATGTCGTTAGAAGACTTGCTCAGGCGGTTAGAGCAAAGGGTGCAGAGTTTGTCGATGCGCCAGTAATCGGGAGCGTAAAGCCGGCAACCGAGGGAACACTAACAATACTCCCATCCGGAAAAAAGGATGTTGTCGATAAAATTATGCCAATATTACAGACAATGGGTAAGAAAATTTGGTACATAGGCGAGGAGGTTGGATTAGGCTGCGCTATGAAATTAACAATGAATTTACACTTACATATAATAACAGGCGCCTTTGCTGAGGCCATTGCCTTCGGCACTAAAGCTGGCCTCGATCCGGCATTAATAGTTGAGATATGGAACAATAGCATCTTTAAAACATATATAACTGAAACAAAGGGCCAGAAGGTTTTAGCCAACGATTACTCACCAGCCTTCCTACTTGAGCTAGCCGCGAAGGATACACGGTTAGCCATAGATATGGCCAGAAATATAGGTGCTACAGTTCCTCTAGGAAGCTTAGTTGAGCAATTATATAATGCAGCTATTATCCAGGGGATGGGTAAGCTAGATTACTGCGCGTTAGCCGCGCTCTATGAACGCTTAAATAATACTAAAATTTCAAAAGCTAAGTAATACGGTCTCACAAAAATCGTCCGAGCATTCTTTTCCCACAACTTCCTTTTTTCTCCAAGAAATCAAGAGATTCGGATCATTTAAAATAAATATAAATTTGTTATATTATATAAGTGGATAATACGAGGAACCGCCTATTAAGAGGGCTTAGCGTTATCTCACGATAAGCTCTTTATAACTGGTTTATTATTTTCTCACAAACCCCTTTCTCAAAGAAGTGATTTTAAATCTTCTCGAGACTTAAGAGAAACTATGTTTAAAGATACTAGGAGCGTGGAGGGTTACAGTACACATAACCAATAATTATCAACAATATTTCTAATCACATTAGCAGAAACAGAAATTGGAAGAAAGGGTTTATCAATTAAAATAAGCATTTTCAAGTTCCTTATTCATGGTGTTTATTTTATCTAAAAATTTCTCTAATCCTAATTCCATAAACATCTTTAATGACTGGTTCAATAACTTTTTCGAGAAAACTCCTCTTCTCCACCTCCTCCTTAGATCGAGCGCCTCTAAATTCTTAGCTCTCTCTTCAATAATTCCTCTCAGTATTTCTCGCCATAAAATTTGAAAATTATGGAAGCCTTTTCTCCAGACTAATTAACCCTTAATGCATACTTTACAAAATCTTATTTTCGTGCCAGCCTACTAGGAAAATAAAATCTTATTTTTTAACAGCTTATAATAAAAAGTGTGAGATGACATAAATTTAGTGAGTCGCACGTAGCTTTAAAGGAGTTTTTCCATAATTTCAAGCGCTTTTATCGCGTAGACGAGCGCTGGAGAGCCAGCCATGGCAATAGCGACTTTTAGGGCATCCACGATTTCATCCTTATTAGCGCCAGCTTTTATGGCCGCCTCCATATGCCAAAGAATACAATCCTCACATCTTATTGCAACAGCTATCCCTAAAGAGATGAGCTCTTTAGTCTTAGCGTCAAGAAATTTTTTCTCCTCGGCAAGGGACACGTATTGGGCGAACCTAGCAATCTCAGGTGACTTCAAGATCAGATCTCTAATCTTACCCTTAAGCTCTTCAAGTCTCTCTCTATAATTCTCCATTTACATCATACCCCGATAGCCACTTAAACCCCTTCCTTTATAGAAACGCCTTAAATTTAAATTTTTGGGAAGCTAACTAGTCCTAATATAGATCCCTGCGCAGAAGACCCCTATCTCTGTTTTCCATCTTTACAATTGGCCAACAGAAAATATATTTGTACGCCATTACCATTCGCAAATTTAAATATCTTTTACTTCCATATCCACTACTTGGAAGAAGTGCTGTAAAGCCAGCTATTGACGCATGGCTCCTATGGGCCGCGACAAAAGCCTCGTTCACAAATAAGTCCACCAGTGGCGCAAAATTTCGCCACCACATTGGACTTAGCATACCCCTCCTGGACAGATTCTCAGCCTCCTTTAGATAGTTTCTAACGTTATCTAGGACGAGTAGCTCGCCGCCCTTATGTAATATCTTAAGCGCTCCTCGTATAATGGCTCAACTCCGCGCTCCTGGTAGAACCTCATATATGAGTCTAGGAGCTTCGAGCTGTAGACCAGTTTTCCCTCGGAGACGTGTTTAGCTGTGAGGAAAAAGAGGAAGCGGAGCGCAATCTCGCCGTTATGCCCGAAGCCAGCTATGATCCGCTGCCCACCTCGTTCAAGCCTTTCATCATAATTATAGATCTTGCTCTTCACACCAAACTCATTATTCCCAGACTTAAAAGGAAAGAGAGGATTTGAGCCCTAGAGACTGGTGCTCCGGGCGGGATTTGAACCCGCGTCTGCGGCTCGAGAGGCCGCCATACTTGACCGGGCTATACTACCGGAGCGTTAGAGACAATATATTTTAAAATTTATGATGATATTTTTTCTTTTCGGTTAATTTTTGTTTTATGCGCAGCGTATCTCTTTTGTAAAGGTTAACATTTACATGATTAAATAAGGTGGTTGATTGAGGGGTGATGAAATAAAAATTGAGCTGATGAATCATGTTGAAATATGAAGGGTGGTTTCCATTTTCCTTATTCTTGTTGAAAAATATATTAAGAAAAATAGTTCTCCCTTAATTTAAATAATGGTTTGCATCAAGATTGGGTTAATGGGTTGAAGAAGGGCTAGATTTGAAGAGTATATGTGTTGAGACTAGTGCAGGAAGACGCTTACTCCCTTCGCCACACGCAGCGGCGAGAGCCTTTTCTATTCTTCTAAATAAGTCAAATTCCCCAGAAAATCTCGTTCAAAATGGTTCTAATCCCTCCAATAATTCCTTTCCAAAAATCTTCAAGGAGTGTTTGACATCCTTTTCGTTTGACTTTATAGGATTGCTGGCAGGTTTTATCTTTGCTTTTTTCTTAGATATTTTCATGTTATCATCGTGGATAATTGCCATTTACCCCGCGATTCTAACTGCAAAAGGTGTTATTGCGGGTAACCTTGCAGGAAGACTGGGAACATCCCTCCACGTAGGCACAATTTATCCCAGGTTTACTGAGAACACAAAAGCATTCTATAACCTTTTTGACACGATTGTGGTGGTTAGTCTAATAGTTAGTCTTTCAATGAGCTCAATTGCCATGGTCTTTGGTTTACTCTTCTGGGGGGTTAGAGTTGGTAATTTTATTGAGATTATATTAAATGTTACTGCAACAATGGCTCTAGGTTTAACGATATCTCTCCTAACAGTCTATCTCTCCTTTCTATCATTTAAATTTGGCTGGGATCCAGATATCGTTGTATATCCCATCATGTCCTCTACGGCTGATGTTATAATAACTATTTATTATGCTCTAATTATTTCAGCATTCTTCCTTTTTGGCGGTCTCGGGAGGGCTGCTGTGGTTGTCATCAGCATTTTTTATCTGGTCTACGTGGCTCTTATAGCGTTACGCAATATACATAATGAGGAATTCATTAAGAGTTTAAAGGAGATTCTGCTCACCCTAATCATAGTTGCGTTTATAGTTAATATTACTGGGACCCTTCTTGGGAGAATAAGCGCTGTCATTGAGAAGAGGAGAGAGATATACATGGTTTATCCAGCCCTAATTGACATGGTTGGTGACGTAGGATCAGTTATAGGCTCAACCGCGACGACAAGGCTAGCCTTGGGTCTAATCAAACCATCCTTTAAGGATTTAAGGAAGCTCAAAGAGCACATTATTGGATCATGGTTATCCTCACTAATAATTTTCGCTGCCCTCTCAGCAATATCGTTGGCATTAAATGCCCTGCTCACACCGCAATATTTTATCCAGTTTTCATCAATCCTTATGATGGTTAACATTATTGCTGTTCCACTAATATTTCTCATATCGTATCTAATCTCAATCCTAACCTTTAAAAAAGGGTTTGATCCAGACAACTTTGTTATTCCAATTGAGAGTTCCTTTGCAGACAGTATCGCGACGCTGTCCTTATTCCTCGTCTTACTTCTAATCTCTGGAACTCAAGGAGTGTTAGGATTAATCCTAGCGCAAGAGATAAGATTCCTGCTATAGGGTATGCTAGCCACAGTCCATTTAGGCCGAGCGTGTATGGTAATATGAGAAGGCAGGGTATTAGGAAGATGACTTGGCGGGCTAATGCTATAATTAGGGCTGGGGTTGCCTCTCCTATCCCTTGGAAAAAGGCGCTTATTATCACTTCAGACATTGTCAAGAAGGTTATGGCGAAGATTTGCAGCGCAGATTTACCTATGCTTAGAAATCCAAGATCCGTGGTAAACAGCAACAATGTTTGCGTTGGAAAAAGCATGACCATCACATACCATAATGCTCCCCACATAACGCTTATTAGCATAGCCTTGATCACTATCTCTCGGACGCGTTCTTCCTTCTGCGCTCCATGATTGTATCCTACAAGCGGCACAACTGCTTGGCTTAAGCCTATACAAAACGCGAAATTTAGCCTGTTAATTCTGAATAGAACACCTAAAACAGCCAATGGAATAGTTCCGAAGGAGGATGCAGCTATGCAGGCTAGTATTTGGGAAACGGAAACAGCAATCATCCTTAAAGTGCTTGATGCCCCAACACTATAGATGTCAACGATAGTTTTGCGGTCTGGTTTGAAATAGGATAGCTTAAATCTATATATTGTTTTAAACACTAAATAAGGCGTTAAGAGTGCTGACCCTATCGCACGCCCTATAAGTGTTCCAAGAGCCGCGCCAGCAATTCCAAGGGCTGGGAAGGGGCCAACTCCAAAAACCAGGATTGGGCTCCAGATGAGATCAGCTATGTTCGCTAAAATTAATCCTGCACTCGCAATGGTCGGGTTTCCCTGAGCCCTGATAAGATCTGCAACGACAATCAGAAAGAAGTCGACAGGCATAGAGCATGTCTCAATAAACATGTAGCTATAGGCATATGGGAAAACCGCTTCTGTTGCGCCGAAAAGCCTTAGTAGGAAACCTAAGCATGATAGGCAGATGAGGACTGCCGCTCCGCTCACTATGAAAAAGAGGGTTATGCTGCTGCATGCGGTCTCATCGGCTTCATTCTTCTTCCCAGCTCCGAGACGCCTAGCGACAAGAGATGAACTTCCAACAGCTATCCCTGCGCCTATAGCCCTATATATCGCCATTAAAGGTCCAGCAACAGTTAATGCAGCAAGCGCTTCAGCACCAAGGCGCCCACACCAAACGGCATCAAACAATTCATAAAATGCTTCTCCCTCGCTAGCAATAATTGCGGGCACGGAAAAACGCATCAAAAGCTTAGAAATCTTCTCTCGCCCCATATCTTCGGTTCTCTTATAATCAAAATCCTTAGCCTTAATCTTAGAGCCCACCAAATATCTCCACCAGCATCGGTCATAAGTTTTGTCTATGACAAAGGATTGAAAAAGTATCACGTTAAAAACTTTTATCATCCCATTTTCATCTATAGTGGCTGGAAAAAGCTTTTAGGATTAAAATCTCGCTAAGTTAGTAAAGATTAAAATGATGATGCTCTTTTGCGGATTACGCCCCTCGGATCCTTAATCAGTAGTGTTATTTCCCAGATGATTAGGGCTGTCGCTAGCATAGCGAAACCTAAGGCAACGGCTTCGGGCGTTAGTTCAAGAAAATCTCTGCCTTCCATGAAGAAGCCCATTATATGGTCTACGAGAACCATTATTGTTGCTCCCCAGAGTATGAGACAAAGGATCCTAAGCATGTATTTATCATCTTCAGCCCTAGAATACCATATTGGAGTGGTTATTGCGGCTGCGAGGGCTAGGATTATAAGCCACATATCCTCTTTCCTCAGATAATTTTATATTGGTGTTACGAAATATAAAATTTGTGTTATTTGGGGGGAAGAATGTGGCGTGCTTCCTAGTTCCAATGGCATTGGCAGTAATAACATCCACCATACAGAGAACCGCGCGGGGCCTATCTGAAAAGCTGAAGATCTGGATCCTTAATGTCCTGCTCTGGGGAGGAGTAATACTATTAGCGCTTGAGCACGTATGGCATGGCGAAGTTGTTCCATGGCCACCCTTCCTAACCGCCATGCTTAACCCAGCGGACATATCATTAATGCTCTATGAGATGGCAACTATTGGGACGACGATGACCGCCGTAACCGTTGCGGCTTGGGGAATAATACTTGCGGTAAACCACTTAATGCTAAAGATGGGCGTGGCAAAAATTACAGAACCTCTTAAGAAACCATTTATTACCGCTAAACCTTAAATCCCCTCTTTTTGTTTATTTTTAAACCGATAGCTTAATCCTTGTTTCGTATATTGGATATATACGCGCCTCATAATTTCTTCGAGAGGGAAACCGATGGCGTTTATAGCAATTATGGAGCCTATAAGAACCCCAATCATACTTAACTCCAGCGGTACATTAAATAGGTATGATAAGTATCCGCCGACGATAACTGATATTATTATTGTTTCGGTGAAGGAGCCGAGAAACCTTGCGATAACCCCATTTCTTCTCCCTATCTTATGCGCGGCGAAACATGCTATGAAATTCGCTATTGGTCCGCAAATAACATCTATTGGTCCTAGACCGCCATATATGTTCCCTATAATGCAGCCTAGGCTTAAGCCCACAGTGCAGGGCGTGCCGAAGACTATTGAGAGCGGCAATAATGCATCAGCCACCCTAACCTGCCATACGCCAAAGCTTATCGGCGCTAATGATATAACTGCTACCGCATAGAGAACTGCGAAGACCACGGTTAAAGATAACTCTCTTAGATTAAATCTCATAGTCCTTATTCACCCCCGCTTTCTGCGGGGGCTGGTTGATTTCCCCTTCGGCTACCCTATCATTTAAGGGCCCGCCACATCTGGGGTATAGGCGGAGCTCAACCCGCCTGACAACAAATCTAATAAAAGGTAGTATATAAGCATGTCAGAGCAGAACCTAATTCAATGACCGCTCAAGATAACTCCCGTAAATTTAAGGCCCTCTCCAAAAAAGGGTAATTAAGATTAAGATTAAGGGTGCGGTAGAAGGAATTTAAACACAAAGCTTCTAATAATTCTGACTTGGAAAGCAGTTTTCTTTGAAGCTAGGGTGGCAATTACTTAATGGATCTACTGATGTGAGTGGTAAGCCCGTTAAATGGGGAATTACCCGGAACCAAAGTTCAAATTTAGGCTTCAGTTAAAAATATGGGCTTAAAAGTTGATTTTCTCAGATAGTTTTCATTCCGGGTCTTTTAGGGTTGCTATGACGGCTATCTCTATTTCCATGCCCTTCCTGCCAAGCGCGGTGACGCCTATGAGATCAGATGGTATGTCTGATGGATCTATACCATTCTCCCTAAAGAACTCGTCTCTGATCTTGGCCATTCTTTGATATTTCTCTGAGGCCACTATGCCCTCAGGGAAGTCCCCAACTATATAATATGTCATTTTAACAATATGATGTAGTGATGAGCCCATTTCCTCAAGCCTAGCCTTAATCTTCTCCAGAGCCAACCTCGTCTGTGCCTCTATTCCCTCAACTGGCTTCAGCGTCTCTGGGTCTATCCCCTCAGTGCCAGCTAGGAAAACAAAACCATTGGCAACAGCCCCCTTGGCCCAGTGCATTCGCCTTCCACCATAAAAGAGCGGATATGTTTTCGGCTTAACCATCTTCTCACCCTAACTTAATATTTATCTCTCAAGTAGCCTTTAAAATTATTCTGATTTTCCGCTAACTAAATAATTAAGAAAATTATGACGATAAGATTAATAAGTTATTATAATCTTTATCTTTCTTTTGAAATCTGCGAATTAGGAGACACCCTTAATTTCTCTCACTTCATGAAGTATTCTTTGGAGTATTTCCGCATCTGGGAGAACGCCTTTAGGTGGCTCAGCAATCTTCTTTAACGGGAGCGGCACATGATCCATGCGGTATGCTGTCCCCTCAGCTTCTATTCCGACGAAAGCTGATGGAATGACTACATCAGCCATGAGTGCTGTCGGCGTCATACATGGGTCGATGACTACGAGCGGCATTTTAACGAGGTTTTCAACAGCCCTTCTTGGGAAGCTTGAGACTGGATCTGAGGCCACGATAAGCGCCGCATCAGCATCCCCCCTAGATAAGATATCTATGGCTGATGTTTCGCCCGGGTTATATCTTGGGTATCCATGGGAAAAGTCGACTGCATATGGATATCCGGTTTGCCAGGTGAAGACAATGTTCGCTCCGGTCACGTTGAAGTGCCCCCTCATTGGCATAATGAGGAACTTGGTATACATGTTTAAATCTCTGGTCAATTTTATCGCAGCTTCAACGTTCCTAGACTTTCCAACACTCATTGTTAATCCAAGCCCAAAGAAGATTATGCCAAACCTGCAGTTAACCATCAAGTCTGCAAGCTCCTCAAGCTCCTCAATTGGAACTCCTGCAACTCTATCCACGTCAAGCTCCTCATCCCGGATTAGAGCTCTGAGGGCTTGTAGGACATCATAGTCTCCGCCCGGCTCAACTTTGATGAATATGTCGGCTAGGTCGGCTGACCTAGTTTTCTGGACGTCTATAATAACTAGCTTTCTCTCTTCTGGTGGGGGTAGCATCCGTCTTTCTTCTTCGGTAGGAGGTAATGCTGCAGCTCCTCCCTTAAGAACTCTGCCCGCCGCTCTATACCTCCTCTTCCTTGCGGATTCGAGAATTAGGCGTGAAAGATAGCGCTTCCATGCTGCGCGCTGAAACCTTCCCTCGGAGAGGGCTGTATAACGCTCTAGGTGGCGTGGGTGGGCGCTCCATGGGTTGCTCCCCCAATAAATTATCAAGTCCGCCCTATGCCTTATTTGCCCAAGGGTGCATCCAGGTATTCCAACCTCCTGTATCGCTAAGATTGAGGGACCGTGACAGACGGTAGAGGTATTGTCTATAACGCCACCTACCTCTTCAGCAAGCTCTAAACCAACCTTTATTGCCTCGCAGCTAGTGTTGCTCCAACCATACAAGAGCGGGTAAGATGCCTCCGCAAGAATCTTAGCACACTGTTTTATCGCCTCATCAAGGGTTGTTTCCACTAACTCACCATTCTTCCTTATAAGGGGCTTAGTATTCCTATGCGTGGCATACTCCATAAATTTTGAAGCTCCAAGAGCACATGCATTCCTAACATCAACAATAGTATTATTTTCGACAATTACCTCAAGGTCATCACAGCAGCACCCGCAAAATGGGCATAAAACGCCTGAAACGACCTGCATCCTCCTTCCCTTCTATTTTTTACTCCCATAAGTTTTCAGAAGTAATTCTTTTATATCTGGAACTGGCTCACTCGTCGGCTCAATTCTAACCTTAAATCCCTTTAATTGCGGCATCCCTGTGCCCTCTGTCTCTGAGGGTAATATAGAGTTAACCCATGGACCAAATGGTATAAAAACTACGCCTGGCGTTTTAATCCTCTTAGATCTCTTAACTTTAACGACAACTGACCCGTCCTTCGTTATAACCTTAATATTGTCCCCATCCCTCACGCCAATCTTCATCATGTCATCAATGTGCATTTCGCAAACAGCTACGCTCTCCATATATTTCTCAGTAATTTTAGCATGCTCCTTAAATTTGCCCTGATCAATTGTTCTTCCAGTAATAAGAATAAACTCCATTCCCGAAACCATCCAGCCACTTTATTTCATCTAAATTCTATCAAGATATTTATCTTTCTTTCTTTAAACCTTAATTAATAAAAACATATTAACTAAGTAAAAATGGCGGAGGCGATATTGGTTGTCCACCCTAAAATGTGGCGATGTGGAGATTGAAGATACCTTTGCAGAAATGTTTGAGATGTGGGTGAGTAGGGTTCTGATAACCGCTGAGAATGAAAAGTGGGCTGTTAGGGCTGCTGAGAGCGCAGTTGGCTTCGCGTCCTCAATAATAGGCTCACCAGCCGAGGCTGGGATAGAACGGCTTGTCCCTCCAGAAGAGACCCCGGATGGGAGGGTTGGTATACTAATACATGTTTACCATCGAACAAGAAGCGATTTAAAGAGGCAGATGATTGCTAGAATAGGACAATGTGTTATGACATGCCCGACGACAGCCGTATTCGACGCTCTGGAGGGAACCGCTAGGAAACTTAAGGTTGGGAGGAGCTTACGATACTTTGGCGATGGCTTTCAAAAGCTTGATGAGTTATATGGACGGAAAATGTGGCGCATACCAGTTATGGAGGGCGAGTTTTTAGTTGAGAATAGCTTTGGTGTAAAGAAGGGCGTTGCTGGAGGAAACTTCTTTATAATGGCGAGGGACTTAAAGTCCTGTTTGGCGGCTGCCGAGGCTGCTGTTGAGGCTATAAAAAGGAACGTTAAGGGTGTGATAATGCCTTTCCCTGGGGGTATATGCCGATCAGGCTCAAAAGTTGGCTCACTCAAATATAAGATTCCAGCATCAACGAACCACTTATACTGTCCAAAATTGAGGGGCGTTGTGGCGGATAGCCGGGTTCCAGAGGGGGTAAACACGATATATGAAATAGTTATAAATGGATTAAGCTTGGAGGAAGTTAAGGCTGCCATGGCGGAGGGCGTTAGGGCTGCGATCAAGGTTCCAGGAGTTATTAGAATATCTGCTGGCAATTATGGAGGAAAGCTTGGTCCCTTCAAAATCTACCTGCGCGATCTACTTTAGTGGGGGCATTAACTCTCCCTTAATCTCCTTCTTAAAGCTGGGTTTTTATCGGCTAACCTCTTTAACACGGCTTCGAAGGTTTCATCTGGAGATAATTCTCTCTCAATAAATAAGCCTGTTCTCCCCACAGCGTCTCTGCGCAGGAGAACGTGTACTCTATTAAGCACCGTTTCAACGGATACCCCAAGAATTTTGGCTACTCTATCCTCCTGTCCAATAATGCTGCTCTCAATATGGCCACTCTCGGTTGGCTCAATAAGCATTAACCTTTTATCCACGCCAGGCACCCTAATATTCCTCTTCAGCATCTCTAAGCTTGCCTCGCCACTAAATTTATAGAACTCCCTTTCGACAGTCCTCATTTTTGAGAGTGGGAAAGAAACCATTGTCTTCTCATCAACTTCAATATAGGCTTTAATCGCATAGAAGGGTGTTGCCTGAACTAATATTCGCCTGATAATCGGAAATCCAGATAGCCTTAAAGTATTCTCAATTGTGAATGAGGAATAGGTTTCCGGAATAAACACATCTATATCACTCTTCGGCGATACATCTCCACGGGCAATACTACCATGAACAATACAGGGGATACTAAATTTTCTAAGCGCCTCCATGAGATTTATGGCTTTAGTTCTCAGATCCCCTAATAATTTCCAATGCTCAGCACTATAATTAACCTCAATTCTCTCAGCGCGGATTAGAGGTTTCTTAGCCAAAGCCAACAACCTTTTCCATCAATATCTCTGAGAAAATTATCTAATAAGCGGGTGATAAAAAGGAGAAATGGAAGTATGAGGAAATAAATGTGGGTGTTAATCGAGTTCTCTTGATTATGGAGATAGTTAAGGTCTCTCTAGCAGCATTGCCATTCCCTGCCCTCCGCCTATACAGAGGGCTGCTAAGCCTGTTTTTAGATTTCTTCTTTTCATCTCGTGTATTAATGTAACCACGAGTCTCGTTCCAGTGCAGCCTATAGGATGCCCGAGCGATATGCCGCTTCCATGAAGGTTGGTTTTATTTAGGTCTAGACCAAGCTCTCTCTGACATGCTATGAACTGGGCTGCGAATGCCTCGTTAAGCTCCGCGACATCTATATCATCTATCGTCAATCCAGCTTTATCTAAGACCTTCCTAACAGCTGGAACTGGCCCGAGCCCCATATACGCTGGGTCCACGCCAGCTGAGGCATAACATTTAATGTAGGCTAGAGGTTTCAAGCCGAGCTCCTCAGCCTTCCTTTCACTCATGAGGACAACTGCTGCTGCGGCATCGTTAATGCCACTCGCATTCCCAGCGGTTACGGTTCCATCCTTCTTGAAGACTGGTGGTAGCTGGGCCATTAGTTCCATATTTGTTTCTCTTGGGCGCTCATCTGTATCAAATATTTTTGGCGGCTCGCCCTTCTTTGCCGGCGGAATTGTGACTGGGACTATCTCCTCCTTAAATATGCCCTCCCTTATCGCCTTCAGGGCCCTTTGATGACTCATGACGCCTATCTCATCCTGCTCCCTTCTAGAGATTCCATATTTTTCAGCTATGTTCTCCGCAGTGTAGCCCATATGATAGCCATAAAATATCTCCCATAGCCCATCAAGAACCATTAGGTCAAATAGATCAGCCTTCACGTTAATATCCATTCTATACCCCCAGCGGGCTTTTGGCAATCCATATGGCACTTGGCTCATGTTCTCCATTCCACCAGCAACGACGATTTCAGCTTCGCCGAGGGCTATTTCCTGGGCTCCGAGCGCTATTGCCTTTAACCCGGATGCACAGACCTTATTAACTGTGAAAGCCGGGGTCTCCTTTGGTATCCCAGCGTATATCGCGGCTTGGCGCCCTGGATTCTGCCCTTGGCCAGCCTGGAGAACATTTCCCATAATAACCTCGTCTATGTACACGCCGGTCAGAGAGTTATCGTAGTCATAATATTGCTTCTCAAGATCTATCATTCCAACGTCCCTAAATGGGGTTGGGGCGTATTTTCTTATTCTCTCGTTGACTATTGGTCTAAGGCCAACCCTTTTAAGCGCTTCTTTGATAACTATGCCGCCAAGCTTAGCTGCCGGGATATCTCTTAATGCCCCGCCAAAGTTTCCTATAGCTGTCCTAACACCACTCACGATGACAACTCTGTTGCTCATTCTAACCCACACCATAAACACTAGTTTTTAGAATTTATTCTTAATAAGCGGCATATATGCCTTATGTTAATTCTCTTTATATAATTCTCTAGAGATTGTGTTGGGGCAGAAATCTACTGGCTCTTAGGCACCTCGTAGAGAACATTATCTTCTGATAATATTAGGATATTGCCACATTTTAGGCACCTAAAATACTTGTTAACAGATCTCTCGCCCCTTTGCTCTCCTAAAAGCTCAACCTCACCGTGCTGGCACTTCATCACATTTACCTCAAGATAACATTAATCTCCATCATAATATATTTATTTATCTGTAAAAGTCATATGGTGTTACACATTGAATGACATTCATGTTTTTCTAATCTCCTTCATAATATTCTGGCTACTCGTATATTTTATCGGCAGAAGGCTTCTTCAAAATAAATATGGTTTAAGCATCCAGCCATTCTTCATTAAGTGGGAATCAAAGTTATTTAGAAATCTCCTCTATAAATATTCGAGAAAGTGGGGAAGGTTCTGGAGAACCTTTTCTTGGATGAGCATAATAATCGGTTTTGGATTAACATGCTTTTCATTAATATTCTTCTTATGGAATATTATTAGGGCGGCTCTCTTTTACGAGCGGGTTTCATCAGCAACCTTGGTTATACCTGGGGTAACCCTTAAACTATACTGGCTACCATATTTTCTGATCGCTGTCGTAATAACAGTTCTTCTCCACGAATCTGCGCATGGGATAATCGCCTTAAGCGAGGATGTAAATATAAAGTCCGCTGGAATGTTATTGCTAGCTTTCTTCTTTGGCGGCTTCGTTGAACCAGACGAGAATGAATTAAAAAAGTCTTCAATTATCACTAGAATGAAGATTTTCTCAGCTGGCTCAGCGTCAAACATGCTCAGCGGACTAATAATTCTCCTCCTCCTTTCAGGGCTCTTCATTCAAAGCCCCTCGGGCTTAATAATCCTCGAAACTCTTGAGGGAGGGCCGCTGGAGAAGGCGGGTATCGGACCTTGGGATATTATATATTCATTAAACGACCAAAGAATCCACACCCTACAGGATTTGGCGGATTTTATGTCTAATATTAGGCCAGGAGAAAGAATTGTTGTGAGGACAGGGAGAGGGGATTTCACGGTAATCGCTATGCCGAGTCCTGGAGGAGGGCAAAGGGCCATCATTGGATTAGTTTCATCGCTTCCATATTATCCGAGTAAGCTTGGGCTTGGCTATATATTTGACACACATCTATATCTTACACTAAACTGGCTATTTATAGTGCTAGTTAGCGTCGCAATATTTAATATGCTCCCGATCCCATATCTTGATGGCGATAGATTGCTCCAATGCTCACTTGAGAAGTTTCCTAAAGGAATTATACTAAAGAGATTTTTTAATATGTTATCAATTTTTCTACTTGTTGCAAATATAATGTTATCAAGTATCTGAGTGACTGCTGGAATGAAGATGAGCGTGGTCTCAGTTAAATGCACTTCATGCAGAGCTAGAGAAGCATTTTATTTTAGGGCTTACTCTGGCGAGAAACTCTGCAGTAGGTGCTTCATTGAATCAATTGAAAATAAAGTCAGGGCAACAATCGCCAAATACATGATGCTAAAATTTGATGATAGGATTGCGGTGGCAGTATCAGGTGGGAAGGACAGTGTAAGTTTACTGCACATATTGGCGAGGATTGAGAAGGATTTCCCAAAGGCATCATTATGCGCGATCACAGTTGATGAAGGGATAGAGAGCTATAGAGATGAAGCCATTAAAATAGCCTCAGAAAACTGTAAAATTTTGGGCGTTGAGCACCACATAATTTCATTTAGAGAACTTTATGGTTACACGCTAGACGAGATTGTCGAAAAGATTAGGGCTTTAAGAGACAATTTGACCCCCTGCTCCTACTGTGGGGTTCTAAGGAGAAAGGCACTTAATATATTGGCTAAGAAGGTTGGCGCAACAAAAATTGCCGTAGCCCATAACCTCGATGACGAGATACAAACTTTCATGCTTAACATAATTCATGGAGACCTAGCAAGGATAACTAGGGCTGGACCGACCTTCGATGAGAAAGAAGGATTTATACCCAGGGTTAAGCCGCTTTGCGAAATTTTAGAGAAAGAGGTGACCCTATACGCATACTTGAAGGGAATAAGATTTCAAGAGAACCCATGCCCCTATGCTGGAGAAGCCCTAAGAAATGACATAAGAAATATGCTCAATAGGCTTGAGGAGAAGCATCCTGGAACAAAATACACAATCTTTAGATCGGCTGAAAAGATAAGAGAGAAGATGAAGGAGACTAGAATCGAAGTAAACCTAAAACCATGCAAAACTTGTGGAGAGATGACTGTAGGCGAGATATGCCAAGCATGCAAAATGCTCCAAAACCTCTCCATAAAATAAATTTAAAGATTTTTGGACGGCGGGTCACCGAGGCTCGACGCGCAGTATCCACAGGCCTAAGCCAACCCGCCACTCATACCCGCACCCCTCTGAGCACTGAACGTCCAGGCTTAGGTTGCTCCCTCCCGGGCCTGGCCGGGTTCGCCCGGCAAACGCGGTTACACCCCTCCTACGAGGGGTGCCCCGCGACCGTCAGCCCCAGAGGACAAGTATTCATCGTTTAGGGTTGGCTAGGACTGCGGCCTTACGCGTCTCACCTCAGCTTTCGGCCCGCCGTATAGGGGGTTTGCGGTCGAGGCCGTTTGCCTCTCAGGGGACCCCTAGCCCCCCGCCTGAGACCCGCCGTCCATGATTAATTATGGTGTTACGCGCTAATAAATTCTATGGTCTATTAAATGCTTTTGCCTTTTATTGCCTTTATTAATAGTGGCATTAGCATTGTTCCACTCTCTAGCACTCCTATGCTTCCGCGTCGGCACTCTTTCTCCGAGAACTTTTCTATTCCATCACTCTCGATTTTTCCGCCGGAGATTAGTAATGGAACTGGATCATCCGTATGTGCTCTTAATTTGCAGGGTGTTGAGTGGTCGGCTGTCACACATATCACCGTGTCCTTTAAGTCGATTCTAGGTAATATTCTTCCAAAGAAGAACTCGTCTATCATACTGATCATCTTAGCTTTAAGTAGGCTGTTTCCATCGTGTCCAGGTTCATCTGGCCCTTTAATGTGTATATAGAAGCAGTTATATTTTTCTAGGTTGCTTAATAGTTTCTCAGCCCTAATTAGGCAGTCATGTGCCAGATCACTTGAGGGGAATGGTACCTCGATTAAATGCATTCCGGAGAGTCTAGCAACGCCCTTCTCAACTGGCATGTCCGCCAAGCATGCAAAATTGACCCCATACTTTTCGCATATGTTGAAGAGCTTCGGAAGAGCGTTACCAGCACCCCGCACGATAACCGCGTTTGCTTTAAGCTTACCTCTAGCCTCACGCCTTCTATTAACTTCATGCTTATCTAAAACCATATGACTCTTAAAAACAAACTCGTTTACGAGATCTGCTGAGACCCTTGCAGTTTCGCTATCCTCTAATGGAACACATTCTCTTAAGATCATATTGGCGCTCATCTTCGCAACTTCTATCCCTGCAATACTAGTATATACGGGATCCATAACTGAGATTTTGTCTGAGAGCGGTATTTTTCCCCTTATCACTAGGGCACCGCGGTAATTTACGGTGCTTTTAAACTCGAATTCTGCTGGGTGAGACTCCAGTCTAACCATCCTATTAATTGCCTGTGCGAGCTCGAAAGCCTCCTCGTTTGTTAGATCTCTTCCAGCTCTTCTATCAATTATGACTCCCTTCGGGCCCAATGTTGCGAAATTGCACCTTAGTGCTAAGTATCCATCCCTTACATCTAAGCCAGCTCCATAGGCCTCTATTGGCCCCCTTCTGATGTAGTATGAGTGGGGATCATATCCTAAAATTGATATTACAGCTACATGGCTCTCCGGAGCGATGCCCCGCCCAACCGTATACATGAGGCCAAGTTTGCCTTTACTGGCAAGGAAATCCATATTGGGGGTCTCAGCGAACTCGAGAGGCGTCTTGTTTCCTAGATCTTCTATTGGTAGGTCCCCCATTCCATCAATGACAACATATATGAGTTTCAAATTAGACAATCATGGACACCCTCACGTATAAATATGAGAATTATGGACATTAAAATTTACTTAAAGAGGGGTTAAAACTGAAGCCTTTTATTATTAAGTCATTTACTTTATCTGTGGAGGCTTCGTGATGAAGCTCATAGTTAAGCCGCTCGATTTAGAGTCGGGTGGAAAGTTTATTGTTGTTTTGAATCGTGAGGATGCTGAGGAGATCGGCGTATCAGGGTTCAGCAGGGTTAAGCTCTCAAAGGATAACAGGGATATTATCGCGATAGTTAATTTGGCGGTTGAGAGCATACCAAGGGGATATGTCGGCGTGTATAATGAGGTCAAGAGTTATCTCGGTCTAAAGGGTGGAGAGGAAGTTTATGTTGAAGCTATGGGTTTCCCAGCCTCCGTCTACCATATAAGAAATAGACTGGGTGGCAGAAAATTGACATATGAGGAAATATATGAGATAGTTAAGGATGTTGTTGAGGGGAGACTTAGTGAGGTAGAGATAGCAGCCTTCATAATATCTCTTCACACTTTTGGACTAGATCTGGATGAGGCTACAAGCCTATCGCTCGCTATGGTTGAGACTGGAAGCAGGCTTGACTTAAAGAAGCCGCTTATAGTGGACAAGCACTCTATAGGCGGCGTCCCAGGAGACAAGACAAGCCTTTTAGTAGTCCCAATTATCGCAGCTTCGGGCTTAACAATACCCAAATCTTCTTCTAGGGCAATAACATCCGCTGCTGGCACCGCGGATAGAGCTGAATCCATAATGCCAGTCAATCTTCGGATAGATGAGGTACGTGAGGTTGTAGAGAAGACAAATGGATGCATTGTTTGGGGTGGGGCCCTCGATCTGGCGCCGGCAGATGATATTTTCATAAGGGTTGAGCATCCGTTATCAATAGATCCGCTCCTCCTCCCATCAATAATGAGCAAAAAGAAGGCTGTGGGCGCAAATCTCTTGGTGATAGATATACCGACTGGAAGGGGGACGAAAGTGAAGACCATTGGGGAGGCAGACTTACTGGCGAAGGACTTTATTGAGTTGGGTAGGAGGCTTGGAATTAAAGTTAAATGTGCGATAACTTATGGGGAGCAGCCAATCGGATATACTATTGGGCCTGCCCTCGAGGCATGGGAGGCGCTTAATGTATTAATGGGGAGGAGTAAGCCGCATGACTTGATTGATAAGGCTGCCCATATAGCTGGCATATTATTGGAGATGAGTGGGAAAGCCAGCAATAATGGAGGGCGAGAACTAGCCCTTAAAATCCTAGAGAGTGGAAGAGCTGAGGAGAAGCTCAGGGAGATTATAAGCGCTCAAGGCGGGAACCCAAAGATAACTCCAGAAGATATAGCCCTAGGCTCCCAGAGATATACTATTTATTCGAGGAGGAGTGGAGTGGTCTTATGGATAGACAATTCCCTAATAGTTGAGGCCGCTAGGTTAGCTGGTGCGCCAAGAGATAAGGGTGCTGGCATCATGCTGCATAAAAAGATAGGAGATAAAGTCTCAAAGGGAGAACCACTAGTAACAATATATGCCGAGAGGGCTAGCATGCTTGATAAGCCCATAAAAATTTTTGAGGAGACGCCGGCCATAGGTGTGGGAGAACGAATGGATATGCTCATCCATAAGATTGAGGAAAGACCTGTAACGAAAAAGACGTTTATTCTTGAGCGCTAGCCACAGCATAATTATTGCGACCAAAGCATAAATGATAAATATTTGAAATTATTCTTTTAAAAAACTTGTCTGTGAGGGTGGTGTTTAATGGAAGAGTTCTTTAAGATCGCGCTTGAGCTCATTGAGGCAAGCGAGAGACATGAGAAGTATCGGGGTGAAGAGTGCATAAACCTCATAGCCAGCGAGGGCTTGAAGTCTCCGGCTGTTAGAGAGATGCTACAGTTAGCAATGGATCTTGAGTGCAGATATGCTGAGGGCGAAAATGATCTGAGTGGGCATGTTAAAAAGAGGTATTATCAGGGGCAAAAATATATCACGGTTATAGAGAACTGCACGACGGATCTAATGAGGATGCTATTTAAGTGTAATTGGGCTGATGTACGCCTAGTCTCGGGGACGCACGCTAACCTGGCTGCCTTTAAGGGGATATCCCTTGCCACGAAGAATAGGAAGATGGTTGTTGCTCCATTAAGCGCTGGGGCGCATATCTCGCATGACTACACTGGTCTCGCCGGGATGGTTTTGGGTTTAGAGAATATAGAATTAGCGTATAATATTAATGAAATGAATATAGATTCAGGAAAATCAGCCGAGATTATCAGGGCCGCTAAGCCCGGGATAGTAACTCTTGGTGGAAGCCTATTCCTATTTCCACATCCAGTCAAAGAGCTCAGCGAGGTTGCCCATGAAGTCGGCGCCTATCTTGTCTATGACGCGGCCCATGTGCTTGGATTAATAGCTGGTGGAGAGTTTCAAGATCCCCTTAGAGAAGGCGCTGACTTCGTTACGGCTTCAACACACAAAACCTTCCCTGGGCCCCAGGGTGGCGTAATCCTTGCAGAGAATAGGGATGAGCGTATGGAGAAAGCTATAAGGAGCGTTCAATATGCGATTTTTCCATTGAGCACATCAAATACGCATTTAGGAAGGCTCCCAGCAACGGGTATAGCCGCGCTCGAGCTAAAGATTTTTGGCGAAGCCTTAGCCAGACAAACTGTCAGGAATGCGCAGACTGCTGGACAATATTTTTATGAAAGGGGCTTAAAGGTTCTTGGGGAGAAGCATGGTTTTACAAAGTCGCATCAGCTTGCCGTGGATGTGAGGGAGTATGGTGGTGGAGGAAAGGTTGCCGAGGATCTTGAGAGGGCTAATATAATCCTAAATAGGAATATACTGCCATATGACGATCAGAACAACCGTGAGAACCCATCTGGACTAAGGATAGGCTTCCAAGAGATAACTAGGAGGGGCTTCACGGAGAGCGACGTAAAATATCTGTGCGACCTAATGCTAGACATAATTAAGGGTAGACGCAAACCAGAGGATGTAAGAGAGGAGGTTATAGCCCTGCGAAGAGAACACGATGAGATTAAATATGGATTCCAAAACGTAAAAGAAGCGATAGAGTACCTACAAAAAAGCCTAAAAGGGATATAAACGGCGAAGAGAGGAGAAACCTGTCAAAAAGAGGGGAATCCCATCTTAATTCAGGTTAATGGATATTTTTATGAAGCTCCCAGTCGACTCTTACTATCTGGGAAGATTATTGAGTTTTGAAGCTAGTGGAAAGAAGATTGCTAGTTGTTAGATGAGGAATTAATAAGCAACCAGTGCAATTTTAAAGGACGAGCCCTCAGTTGTAATAAATAACATTGCGTTAAAAGTATGGTAGGCTAGCTTCTAGATAATAGCCTTAAGTAGTGATGGCATCAATTTCAGTAAACTCCAAGAGCTCCTTATGTCTAAAGACCCTATAGAATTTATTATCTCCCTTGGATTCCTCTTAATAATATCAAATGATTTCTCAACTATTCGAAGCCCTGCCTTTAATAGCGCCTTTATGATTCCCTTCTTACTAAATAGTCCTCCAGAATCGATGAACTTGTCTATGATCTCTTTTGTGTATTTCATGCTGTGTTCATAGCATTTGAAGAGAAGCTCCCAATGAGCGTTTGTCATATCGTCTATTGTAAATGCTTTTTCTTTTTCTAGCTTACTCGGACTCATTGCTGAGAAGAAGAGAGGAAAGAGCCACTGTTTAGAGCCCTTCAAATCATCCACAATCTCTAAAGTTTTTATAACGTCATCCTCATTCTCACCTGGGAGCCCTATTATAAGGGTTGTGCATGGATACCAGTTATTTTCGTTAAGCACGTGGGTGGCTTGAGTAACGACCTCAGGCCAATCTTCAGGTGTGAATGGCTTAGGCTTTCCAATCATATACTTCCTAATTAATCTGGGGCTCCCCGTCTCCAAACCTATCTGAGGACCAAAGAGCGGGGTTTTTTCAGTATAACCACAAATTTCACTAATAGAGCGGATTAGATTTGGAGTTTGAAGGACTGTTGAAAATGAGATATGTGAGATACTAATTGATTCCACCCCTTCCAGTGCTAGTATTGACTTATATAATTTCAGGACCGCTTCCTGATTAATGCTTAAATCTTTTGATCCATAGCGTAGTCCATCATCAGATAACAGGCAAATGGAGTTAACGCCGCCGCGGACGTTAACTTTCACTTCCTCAATAACGTGATCTAATGGGAAGGTTATCCACCTTCTAGCGGTCTGTGTGCAGAATTGACACCCACGGCCGCAGCCACGCGTTATCTCAACATGACCGCCTCTTGCTGGATTAATAATCCGAGGTATAAGCTCAGATTTAATTGGTTCACCATACACTCTGCTAGGCATATTTTCACCTCTTAGAACTCTTCTAAAGATCTCTGCAAGAGCTTCCTCGCCTTCACCAATGAAAATGACGTCAATTCCAAGCAATTTAGCTTCTTCGTCGGAGATTTGCCATGCCCCTGGTCCTCCAACAATAATCTTAATATGTCTTTTATGCTTCCTAATGATGCTACTTGTAAGGAGTCTTCTGAATTCTATGGCAGTGCATGGCTCACCGCCACCTAATAGGCTGCATAGTGTATGAGAGACCGGAGCATAGCCCTTAGGATCGACGGTTGTGACGCCGATAATCTTCGTTTTCTCACCAACAACTTTACCAAGATCGTCTGGATGAGCAACAATTATTTCACCCTCATCAAAACCATTCCCGATTAAAACAGCTTCTATTCTTCTAAGTGAATATGGGGCCAAAACAGCCCTTCCATTCTTTGAGGGAATTCTTGGACAAAGGAAATGATGTAAAATAAACTTTGGGATAATGCGCGCAGGAAGGCAGGCTAAAAAGCCTCCGCCACCAAAGCCGCCGTAATCCGTAAACAATGTTCTATCCGCAGTTAAAACTATTGGAAAAGAACCATCGCCGGGCATATGCTCCTATATTATTATTTTATTTTAGCTCCTATTTTTAATATTGACGCTTATATTCGCTTTTGAAAACCCTTAGCAGCATTATTATTAAACATGATATTGATTTTAATATCTGCCGTTAAAAATAGGATTTGACGGTTTCACGCAATTTTAGTCACCATGTCCATTAATACCTGCTTTTCTCCAATATTTCTCCTAGAGAGCCGCAGAAAATTTTCCGATAGATATGAGCTTTACTGAACAAACATTTTGCTCAGATATATTAAAGAGTTAATTTAATATTTAGCTTTCAGGCCAAAATTTCTTAAGTTTTCAGTGGCAAGTTTTAAATTTGCCCATTTAAACAAATTTTATTATGTCAACGCATTTTGCGTCCCCTCTAAAAACTCTTAATTACTCTTGGTATCTTTCCAGCCCTAAGAGCATGATCTGCCAACACGAATGCGAGGCATGCTTCGACGACGGGTACGGCCCTTGGGACTATGCAGGGGTCATGTCTCCCAGCGATCTGAATTTCCTCCTCACTCATCGTCTCCAGGTTCACTGTTCTCTGCCTTTTCGATATTGACGGTGTCGGCTTAAATGCAACCCTAACTTTTATTGGCATACCATTTGATATCCCCCCAACTATTCCGCCAGCATTGTTCGTCAGCGTAATAATCTTCCCATCCCTTATCGCATATTGATCGTTTGCCTCAGATCCCCTCATCGAAGCAACCCTGAAGCCAGCTCCAAACTCAACGCCCTTAACGGCCGGAATATTAAATAGCATCTTAGCCATGTCCGCGTCTAGTGAGTCAAATATCGGCTCACCTAACCCCACCGGAACGTTCAGCGCTATTCCCTCAACTATGCCGCCAACGCTATCGCCCTCTCCAGCGGCCCTAAGGATCTCCTCAACCATCCTCTCAGCAACTTCCGGAACAGCGCACCTAATAGGGTTCATATAAACGTTCCTTCTAATCTCGTCATACGACACCTCACGGTCAACCCTAACACAACCGATCTGCACAGTATGAGCCAAGACTTCAACGCCAATTAGGCTTAGGAGCTTCTTCGCGATCGCGCCAGCCATAACATATGCTGCCGTAACCCTACCAGAGAATCTCCCACCACCACGTGGATCATTAAAGTCTCCATACTTCACCCTGGCTGTGTAATCTGCGTGTCCGGGCCTAGGTCTAATCACATAATGCTCATATGGCCCTGAGTCCACATCCCTATTCCTAATAACCATGCATATTGGTGCGCCGCTGGTATAGCCTTTATAGACACCAGATATAATCTCGACTTTATCCTCCTCCATCCTCGGCGAGGTTATCTCTGATAGGCCTGGTCTCCTCTTATCGAGCTCAACCTGTATATCTGCCTCGCTTAAAGGCAGCCCTGCCGGGCAGCCGTCTATAACGGCTCCTATGTATGCTCCGTGGCTCTCGCCGAAGCATGTGAGGACTAAAGCCTTACCTATTGAGTTACCGTTCAATGATCTCAGCCCCAAGCAGACGCATATCCCTAATGAAGTTTGGATAAGACTTGCTTATATACTCGGCATCACGAATAATCGTTTCACCCTCAGCCCCTAGGGCGGCGATGGTGCATGCCATAATTATCCTATGATCCTTATGTGAATCTATTATGGCGCCGTGGAGGCGCCCCTCACCCTCAATAACTAATGAATCGTTTAAAACCCTTATTAATGCCCCCATCTTGCCAAGCTCGCTTAACAGCGCTTTAGCCCTATCAGACTCCTTAAATCTAAGCCTCCTGATACCATTAATTGTAGTTTTACCCTTAGCGAAGCATGCGAGGGCTGTGCAGACTGGGACTAAATCAGGGTTATCTCTCATGTCAATACTGATTGGTCTCAGATCCCCATCAACGCCCTTAACTTCAACGTAATCTGCGCCACAATTAACCATCACGCCCATATCGCTGAGTATATTGATTATTCTTCGGTCTCCTTGGAGCGTATCTTTTAAGAGGTTCTCAACCATAACACTTGATCTCGTTATTGCCGCGGCCGCTAGTAGGAATGATGCTGATGAGTAATCGCCCTCAATGACATGGCTATACGACTTATACTCCTGCCCACATGGCACGTAAAATTGATCTTCGAATGGGATCACCTCAATGCCATGCTTTTCAAGGATATTTAAGGTTATATCTACATAGGGTTTAGATTCAAGGGGGGTTAGGAGGTTTATATATGTGTCATTATTAGCCATTGGGGTTGCAAATAATAAGCCTGAGATAAATTGTGAGCTTACGTCGCCCCTAATCTCAGCTCTCCCACCTCTGATCCCGCCGCCGAACACTATTATGGGCGGTCGACCATCTCCGCGGGCAGAATAACATTTAACCCCAAGTTGACTTAGAGCGTCTAGCAGCGGGCCCATGGGCCTTCTCCTTAAGCTCTCTCCTCCAGTGAGCACTGAGATCCCGTTGGTGAGGGCGCATACTGGGGTAATAAACCGAATTGTGGAGCCCGAGTCGCCACAGTCTATGACGTTTTCTGGTGTCTTAGGCTTAGGGAGACCTTTAACTCTTATATCACATTTATCGGAGATAATTATCTCCACGTCGGCCCCAAGCATCCTGCAGGCATTAATCGTCGCCATTGTATCATCGCAGAGCAGCGCGCTGTAAATCATTGATTCTCCTCGGGAAAGTGATGAGGCTATTATTGCTCGGTGCGTATGAGCCTTTGATGAGGGGGCCCTTATAGAACCATATAATGAGGCTCCGCCCTTAACAATCAACTCAACCATTGATTTTTCCACCATGACATTATAGTGGGTGTGCTTTCTCGCGGTTAATTGTGCTCTCTATAATCTCACCGCCATATTTGCTCCAGGCGTTTCGAACATCTTCAACTCTATCTTTTGGGACCACCGCGGCTACGGCTGGACCTTTGCCGGAGAGCCCAGCTGCAACAGCCCCCGCAGATAATGCATCTATAGCTATATTAGGGTCATATCCAAGAACCACCGAGTAAGCTAAGCCGTTAAGTGTCATCGCACACCAATAATCTCCAGAGAGAGCCATCTTATGAAGGGCTTCGATCTCCCTAGCTATCATCTTCATTCTACTTACATCTGACTTAGCCGTATACACTTTTCCCGGCGGAACATAAATTAAGACCGCGTAATCCTCGGCTGGCTGAAAAATTCTACAGATTTTTCTCTTAAAGTTGTCAGTTATAACGATGTTTCCGAAGTATGAGGCGCATGCGTCGTCAAATGCTCCGGTTACTGTTACACCTGCGTCGATAGATGCGTCTACCCCAATATTAATTATTGTCAAGTCGTTCGTCTCCACACCTAACGCCGTGACTGTTGCAAGGGCTATCGCGTTGGCTGCAGTACTGCTGCTCTTTAATCCACGTGCAATTGGGATATTAGAGTTTGTCTCGACATACGCTCCATACTTATCCTCGACACCGAAGTGTCTCAGGGTGTGGCGGACAACCTTCTCGATTAAAATTGTGCTCTCTGAGGGGTCCGAGAGGATTCTCCCTTCAATCCTCCCAGGCTCATTTGTTAGTCTGACTGTGGCCTCAGTTCTAAGGCTTATTCCAAGAGCCGCGCCCAAGCCGCATGATATAGCATTAATTATTGTTATAGCTCCATACGCGACTGCCCGCCCAACCAAAGCCAAGAATTACACCTCAATCAGCTTTTCCCATAATTTTCTTTAGAGCTGCCTCCCTCATAACCTCTATTGGCGCTTTAACGCCAGTCCATATCTCGAAGGATATGGCTCCCTGATGGACAAGCATTGAGAGTCCGTCAACAGTCTTTGCTCCCACCATTTTGGCTTCCCTAAGAAGCCTTGTCTCAAGCGGGTCATAAACTATATCAAAGACGGTTAAATCTCCGTGGAGCACATCCCTTCCAGCTGGTGTTTCATTCTCATTGGGTCTCATGCCGACTGAGGTTGCATTTATCAGTATATTAGTATCCTTGAGCTCATTCCTTAAGACTGCTTCTGAGAGGGGTTTAGCCCTAATGTTAGCTGAGCCAAAGACTCTCTTTAAATCGCTTACCAATTCTTCAGCCCTCTTCAGAGTTCTATTTAGTATCACCAGTTCTCGGGCATAATTGGCAAGTGTGAAGGATATTGATCTCGAAGCCCCACCAGCCCCCAAAATAACAACTTTTTTCCCAAGAGGGTCTGAGCCGGCATATTTTAGGGCGTTAAGTGCGCCTAGCCCATCTGTCGTGTATCCTATGAGCCTGCCATCCCTGTTAAGTATCGTATTCACGGAACCTGCCAGCCGAGCGCTCTCATCTAGTTCCTCAAGATATCTTATCACATTTATTTTGTGGGGCATTGTTACATTTGCTCCGAGGATACCGAGCCCCCTTATCCCAGAAACAGCCTCTCCAAGCCTCTCAGGCGGAACATTAAATGCTACATAAACATAGTCTAAGCCGAGATATTGAAAGGCAGCATTATGCATTATTGGACTTAGCGAATGCTCAACCGGATATCCTATCAGGGCGCAGATCCTTGTCTTACCAGTTATCCTCATTATTCTATCCCCATCCTCTTATAGATTTCTTTTAGCTCGTGGATTGTTATCTGGCCTGGGGCAGTTTCAAGACCCTTTTTAAGTGATGCGTATGTGAATGATGCCCCGAAGACTGGAGATAAAATTCTTGATAATATACCTTTTTCACCCATGGCAAAGCAGACTAGATTAGTCCTTCTACTTGCCTCATACGTGAAAACTAGGCACCTAACACTATCTAATACACTATTCGCCATCGTAACAACCTTACACACATTGGCGTTAGCTTCAATCTGCTTCTTGACAAACAAATCTAATTCTTCCACCGGAGGCGTATGGGTGAAGATATGATGGGAAATTATTACTTTAGCGCCGTAAGCCTTAACCCTATCAACAACATCATGGAGGCCCAATGTATCCATCTCCACATCTATATAATTGAAGCCAGCATCAGCGGCTATAAGAAGCGATCTAATTCTATCCTCCTCACTCAGTACGCATTCCCCACCTTGCCTCCTATGCCTATTAGTCGCTATTAATGGAGTGGAGCAAACGCTAACAATATCTTTAAGGCGGCCAAGATTTTCCAGTAATTTTTCGCCCATGTAATCTAATCTAACCTCAATTAGATCGGCGCCGCTTTCCTCAGCCATGCAAATCATGTTAAGAAGAGTTTGAAAGTCCTTGGCGGGTATGGGGACACAAACACTCAAGTCTAAACTAGCCTCCTAATTCCCCATATCTCTGCCCCCAATATAAAGACTTATTGAGACCCCTAAAATCTAAAAAGCATCTTTAAAAAATAATTTAAATTTCAGTTTAAAATCAGAGAAATTATAAGTCGTTGGTGATGGCAATGCTTGAAACTCTCGTCCTCTCCGATGAAGAGGTTAGGCATTTAATCTCGATGGGCGAGGTTATAGAAGCTGTGGAGTTTGCTTTTAGGGAGAAGGGGATGGGTCGCATCCAGATGCCCCCAAAGACATATTTATTCTTTGACAGGTATGATGGAGATTTAAGGACGATGCCTTCATATATAGAGGCAATTGACGTTGCGGCGGTGAAAATAGTAAATGCACATATAGAGAACAGAGATAGATATGGTTTGCCAACGGTTATGGCGACAATAATTTTGATTGATCCCAAGAATGGTTTTCCGCTAGCAATTATGGGTGGGACGTCGATCACAAACATGCGAACTGGCGCCGCTGGTGGAATAGCCGCAAAGTACCTTGCCAGAAATGAATCAAAGGTTATAGGCTTCATTGGAGCTGGGACACAGGCTAAAATGCAGCTTACAGCACTTATAGAAGTCTTTAAATCGTTTGATGAAATTAGGGTTTGGGATATAAATGAGAGGAATATGAGGGCCTTTAAAGGGGAGATGGATGCAAAGTATGGAAATATCTGTCAAATAAAAACCGTTAATGTGCCGGAGGATGCTGTTAGGGGAGCTGATATAGTTGTGACGGCGACACCCTCAAGAAGGCCATTAGTTATGGATGAGTGGGTCTCCCCAGGAACGCACCTCAATTGTATAGGTGCGGATGCGCCTGGCAAGCAAGAGGTTGATCCGAGAATCCTTAAAAGGTCTAAAATAGTTGTTGATGACCTAGAGCAGGCAGCCCATAGCGGAGAAATAAATGTGCCATTGAGGATGGGGATTATTTCAAAGGCGGATATATGGGCAGAGCTGGGCGAGATAATTGTCGGAAAAAAGCCTGGGAGAACCTGGAGGGATGAAATAACAGTTTTTGTTTCAACTGGTCTTGCAATACAGGATGCTGTAACCGCTAACCTCGCATATAAGAGGGCGTTGGAGAAGGGTGTTGGGAGGAGAATTAGGATCGCTTTGTAAAATAAAACAAAAATTAGCGAGTATTATTAGATCCCCCTCTTTCTTCCACCTGCAGTGAGTAATATCTGCGCCTTACTAAAGTACTCCAGAACCTCACGTCCCCTCTCCGTCAACCTGTAACTTTTTCGTCCATTCTCATCAACGACGCTAATAAGGTTTTGCCTTAAGAGAAAATTCAAAATTTCTCTTGAATTCTCCCAAGATAGATTGCATTTATACATAATATTGGTTGGTTTGCTGACTCCTTTGCTTATTGCCCTTAAGACCTCTAGATATAATTCGATCTTAGATCTTCTTCTCGTCATCGGCACCACTAGCTTATAATGTCTTAATATTCAATTATGAAACTTGTGTAACCGCTAGTAGTCTCATCTTGGTTACACATACCGCCACATCTACCTTATTTGAGAGCTAATATATGAGTCCCTTCTGAGTAAATCTAAAATATTGGTCTAATTGGGAGATGCTTTGGGGGCACGTGTCTTCTTAATTCTTTTGATCATCTTTTTCCCAAGTATCGCAAAATATCTTATTAAGAGCTTTTACTAAAACTGTACAGTTCGTATAAAGTGTGAGTGGTTCACTAGTTCTTTCATCACCGCAGCCGTTAAATTTTTGTTCAAGAAATAGGAGTAGCTTCTCGTCATCAGATATTATGAATGATGGTATTTCATGAGCCCCATATTTAATATACTTAATGCGACATTTCCTTAGATCCCTAATAAAGAAGGTTAATGCTGGCGAGTCCACTACTAAAGCCATTGCCTTAACCCCCCTCTCCGCAGCCTCCTCAATATAATCTAGTAGCCCAGCATAATAGAACTTATATAGGTGAGTCTCGAGAACAAATGTGGCACACAACTTTTTCTCAGATTCTTCAATAATATCTTTTGCTTTTAATATTATGTTTTCGTATCCTTCAAGAACCTGAAAGAACTCTCTTTTGACTGGAATGGAATTAATTTTGGGTAAACTCCGCCAAACCCTTATAAGCTTATCCTTCTCCTCCTCAAGCACTTTTATGCTCATCTTTTTTGATTCTATTAGCAGGTTGAGCGTGTCCTCGAGCGGCAATGCAGCAAATTTTAATGGTCTCTCAATTATAACTGATACAAGCCCCATCCTCTGTAGCTTCATCAGAACCTTATAGGTTTCGGTTCTATTGAGCGATGTTGCGGATGATATCTCGCTAGCTTTTTTCTCCCCGTTCATCGCGAGAAAAATATATACCTTTGTCTCCTTCTTTGAGAGGCCAAGCTTAATTAGGGTCTCTTCAATTTCGCTGAGCTTCCTTTCTCCCACATCACCTGCAATAAGGCTTCTTAACTCACCCTTATTACGCCAACCCTTAAAGAGCACTTTACTTTCAATTCCAGGGGCACCATTCAATTTCAAGCGTACACCCGGAGCGCAAGCCTATTTTCAAGCCATATTATGGTTTAACAATATTTTATTCTTCTGAAGAAGGTGTCTTTACGAAAAGTATAGATTGACAGATAGCCACTTGTATTTTAGAAGGCAAAAGATTTGAGGGTCTGAGGGGAGCTTAGGTGACATCTAAATGCAGGAGATGTGGTTTAAACAGGGCAGAAATCTATTTAGCACACTCTAACCTAAACCTATGCCCGGACTGCTTTTCACTCCTTACGGAGAGAAAAGTTAAAAATACAATCGAATCTTATAAAATGATCTCTAAAGACGATAAACTTGGGGTGGCAGTTTCAGGCGGGAAAGATAGCTCAAGCCTCGCGTTTATCTTAAGCAATCTTTATGATAAGCTGGATATGACTCTGATATACATCGATTTAGGCGTGCCAGAGTACTCTAAGCATTGTCTTGAGAAAGTTGAAGATTTAGCTAAAATTCTTGGAAAAGATCTCGTTGTTTATAGTCTAGAGGATAAAATGGGCTTCACAATTATGGACTTAAAGAAAACCATTTATGGTAGAAAACCCTGCTCCGCGTGTGGGGCAATAAAACGCTACCTATTCAACAAGATAGCATATGATTTTGGATTAACGAAGATAGCTACCGGGCATAACTTAGATGATACTGTTGAAGCCCTATTTAACTTCTATATTGAGGGTAATGTTAAGTCGCTTGTAAGGCTGAAGCCATATCTACCAAAAACCCATCCGAAAATAGTGCCAAAAATAAAACCTTTGATAGGCTTAACTGATATGGAGTGTCTCTTTTATGCTAGCTATAAGGGATTACCAATAAGAACTTTAGAGTGCCAGTTCTCTAAGGGCTCTAGGTCAATCAGGCGAAAAGAGATACTAAATATGATAGTGGAGAAGATACCAAACTTTAAGCACGCATTTATAAACTCCCATTATAAGAGGATTCTACCGCTGATAGAGCAGGCTCTTAAGAATCAGGAAATGCCAGAAATATATGATTGCCCATTATGCGGAATGCCAACTTCACTAAAAGATGCTCCATGCCACTTCTGTAAAATAGTCAGTTTAGTTAAGGGAGAACTAGAGAATAAAAGGATGTATGCTTCCTAACGAATTTAAGGCAATTACTTCTTGAGGTTCTCCGCTCCCTTCAACCTGTTGTGGAAGCATGTCTCCTCGCCTAGATGACATGCAGGCCCCTTGGGCCTAACAATATACAATATGGCATCTGAATCACAGTCGACAAGTATATCCACAACCTCTTGAACATTTCCAGAAGTTTCACCTTTCATCATAACTCTTCCATGCGACCGCCTATAGTAATGTGCATAGCCGGTTTCAAGAGTCCTTTGAATAGCCTCTTTATTCACGTAAGCTAAAGTTAAAATCCTCCCGGTAGTCTCATCTTGAACGACTACTGGAAGTATGCCCCCACCCTTCTCGAAATTCAATTCATTTAAATCTATACTCTTTAAAATCTTCATATCCTAACAGGCACACCCCTCTCATGGAGATATTTTTTAATGACTGGTATTGGATATTTACTGTAATGGAAGACTGAGGCGGCTAATGCTGCATCAGCCCCTCCAAGCGTGAACGCTTCTAGAAAATGCTCTGGTTTACCAGCCCCGCCGCTTGCGATGACGGGTATGTTGACGCGCTCAGAAATATTTCTAGTTAATTCAATATCATAGCCTATCTCTGTTCCATCCCTATCCATTGATGTAAGCAGTATCTCTCCGGCGCCAAGGCTTTCGCCCTTCATAGCCCAGTCAATGGCATCTATGCCAGTTGGCTTCCGCCCGCCATATATATAAACCTCAAACCAGCACGGCCCATCTGGGGTCTCCACAACGTTCCTATCCGGCTTGCGTTCATATATTCTCTTAGCATCTATTGCTAAAACCACGCATTGTGAGCCGAATGTCTCAGCTAACTCTTTGATGAGCTCGGGTCTCTCGACGGCCGCTGTGTTAACTGAGATCTTGTCTGCTCCATTAGATAGAACTGTATAGGCGTCTTCAAGACTTCTTATTCCGCCGCCAACCGTGAACGGTATATTTATCTCTGAGGCAACGGCCCTTACAACATCCTTTAAGATCTTTCTCTTCTCAGCCGACGCTGTTATATCAAGGAAGACCAGCTCGTCAGCCTTATTATCACTGTATCTCTTAGCCAGCTCAACAGGGTCGCCGGCATCTCTCAGACCAATAAAATTTATGCCCTTAACAACCCTCCCATGATCAACATCTAGGCATGGTATTATACGCTTAACTAAAGCCATTTTATGGCACCATAAAATACTATCTATTTGGAGACACAATTTTTAAAGCTTCTTTTAAGCTAAAGTGTCCTTCATAGAGCGCTCTGCCCACGATGACTCCATAGAGACCAAGACTCTTTAGTGCCACTAGATCTTCTAGGTCTCTAACTCCGCCAGATGCTATTATATTAGCATTTAAATGTAGTAGTTTAGATAGGTTATTGATATCTGGTCCGATAAGCGTCCCATCACGCTGAATCGATGTTACCAAAAGGAACCTCACACCCATATTTACAAATTTTTCCGCAGCCCCCCTAAGATCTATGCCCGCCCCCTCCCTCCAGCCATCTATCATAACTCTTCCATCTAAATGATCCAAGGCGACAACTATCCTATCATGTCCAAGCTCCCTTAAAATGGCTTCGAAAGTCTCTGGGCTTTTGAATGCTAACGACCCGATTACGATTCTGCTAGCCCCGAGATTTATCAGTTGACGCGCACGCCAAACGCTTCTTATTCCGCCGCCAACCTGAACTGGAATGTTTAGGGCTCGGATAATATCGCCTATAACGTTGATATTATCGCCTCTACCGAGAGCAGAGTCCAGATCAACTATATGAATTAGCTGCGCACCTTCTGACTCCCACATCTTAGCGATCGTTACCGGGTTGCCAAGGTTGTCATAGAACCATGCATACTTAGGATCTCCTTTCAACAACCTTGCAACCCTACCACCAATTAAATCTATTGAGGGTATTATGAGCAAAGAGGTCACCAAGTTATCGGCTAATAATTTTCACGAAGTTCCTCATAATCTGCTCGCCCGGCTTCTCAGATTTCTCTGGGTGGAATTGAACACCGAAAATATTTCCGCTGGATATAACTGATGGAAAAGATACGCCATACATTGTTTCGGCGGCAATTATGTTCCTGTCTTCTGGAGAAACATGGTAGCTGTGGGCGAAGTAAAAATAGCTTTTCTCGCATATCCCATCTAGGATGGCAGTCTGCCTAATTATTTTGAGGTTATTCCAGCCCATGTGGGGGACTTTAACGGATCTTGGAAGCTTGACGACCCGCCCTGAAAATATGTTTAGTCCACTCCCATAACCCTCATCGCTCTTTGGGAAAAGAAGGTGCATGCCGAGGCATATCCCGAGGACTGGAAGCCCCTCATCAATAATAAGACTTAGGAGGGCATCCTTAATCCTCCCAATTTTCTCGGAGCCGGCCATGAAGTTTCCAACCCCGGGGAGAACTATTGCATCAGACTTCTTTAGATCCTCGGCATCTAGGCATATCTTTGCTCTACAGCCAATCCTTTCGAAAGAGCGTTTTATGCTAAAGAGGTTTCCAACACCATAATTTATTATTGCTATTATCATGCTATAGCACACCTTTCGAGCTCGGCACACCAGTTCTCTCGGCATCTATTGATACTGCTTGTCTAATAGATAGGGCTAGTGCCTTGAAAGCCGCCTCGACCTTGTGGTGATCATTTGATCCATATTGAACCCAAATGTGTATATTCGCTCTTAGGGAGTTTGCCAGAGTCTCTAGGAAGTGGCGTATATCTTCGCTCTTCATACCCTCAACACTTTCCCCCTCAAGCTTTAGGTCGATCTTCGGGTAAGGCCTATTAGAAAGGTCGATTGCGGCAAAGGCCAGGGAGCAGTTCATTGGGACTATGGCGTATCCAAATCTTCTTATATTAGCCGCGTCTCCAAGGGCTCTCCTCAGAGCCTCACCTAAGCATATGGCTACATCCTCAATAACATGGTGGCTTAGGTCACCCCTCGCCTCAAGAGATAAATCTATGAGGGCGTGTGTTGCCATAGACTTAAGCATGTGATCTAAAAATGATATTCCAGTATTAACGCTTGCGGAGCCAGATCCATCTAGCCTAACCTTAACTTTAACTTCGGTTTCAGAAGTCCTCCTATAATACTCTGTCTCCCTCAATCCTCATCCCCCTAACAGCCTCAATTATTAGTGGAATCTCATTGACGGATGGAGAAATAATGTCACAGCCAAATTTAAGGAATTCTTCAAGAGCTTTATCTTTGGCACCAGTATACGCGTATACTCCAGCGAACATGAATCTTGGATCCAACATATTAGCCTTGTTAACCGCAAGAGCATCCTCAATAGAGTCGCCCACATAGAGAGCCATCCTGAAGGGCTCTAGGCTCCATGCAGATCTGAACAGCGAATATGGATTTGGCTTCTTAAGGCTAACCTTCAAGAAACCCCTACTTGAATATTCATCCTCAACTCTTTCTACATCATCTGAGAAGACCAGAGCTCTTTGCTCAAAGAGATCTAGGATGGAGCCAAGAACATATCTTGTAGAAGATATTTTGCTTCCTGAAGCTATCCCAAATTTAGCTCCACCGATGAGCGAGGATAACCTTTCAAGGGTCTCGGGCTTAATTATAACGGAACTATTATTTATTGTTCCAAGACTATGGAGAACTATTGGCTCAATATTATATACCCTCTTAAAGAGCTTCTGTCCATAAAAGATCTCCTCAAATACCGTTGTAATGAGGCTCTCGCCTACCCGCTTTGATCCATAGAGAAGATTCTTTAAGGAAGCGTAGATTTCTTCTGGAATATTTTTTGAGGAGAGTATTGCCCTATCAACGGAGCTAATCCCCGTCTCATCAAGCATAAATGTGAATTCCTTTAACTTATCATATAAGGCATATACATTCCAGTCAGCATCCTCTAAATGCAGCTTCCCTCTCATCGTGTTAATGAGCCTACTAAGACCCCCTTCCCACCCAACAGACTTTATTACTTTGGCAAGATCCTCAAGAAACTTTATTGGCAACTCGCATAGGAGAAACATGAGTGCGCCATAAACTATATCGCAGTCGTCGTTGAAGCCTCCGCTTCTCCTAAAAAAGAATATTATTTCATCTGAAACCAATTCCTCAGTAACAGTGCGGCCAGTAATAGCCTCAAATATCCATTTAACGGTTTTTGCTATTGCTTTATCATAGGATTCCCTAACGTCTATTAAGACGCCGTCGCAGTCAAATATCACTGCATCTACTTTATCGATATCCTTTAGCCTATTCTCCTTAACATAGGCGTCTCCGAGACTAAATCTCATCTTAATATATTCTTTATTGGGCCCCATGCATAATCTCCCTAAGATCCCTAATAAAGCGTTCCATCATGTGGCTTGGAGCAACGGTAACCCTTAAGCAATTGTCGAATTTCAATACTCGGCCAATATTCCTTATAATAATGCCCCTCTCCATGAGACTCTTATATACGCTTGTGGAGTCCCTATCCACTTGGAAAAGAACAAAGTTCGTTTCTGAGGGGAATACTCTTACACCCCTAATATTTTTAAGCGCTTCTATGAGGTTAGCCCTCTCTCGCCTGATAGCGTTAATTGCCTCCGCCACCTCATCCCACAGCTCAAGCATTTTAGCCGCAGCCCTAAGCGCTATCATAGAAACAGAGTATGGCATCTGGAATCTCTCCTCAATAATCCTGGCAAGTCTCTTATTGGCTATGGCGTAGCCAACTCTTAAACCCGCTAGGCCAAAAGTCTTAGAAAATGTTCTGAAAATTATTAGGTTGCTAAAATCTTGGGCGGCGTCAGATAATGTTGTGCCAGCAAAGTCTGCGTAGGTTTCATCTATTGCCACAGGCCCCTCAAATTTCTCGGCTAAACCTAATATGTCTTCCCGCTTGAGATTGTTAGCTGTAGGATTATTTGGTGAACATAAGAAGATGATTCTTGTTCTAGGTGTAACCGCTGAGAGCATTGATTCGACATCTAAGGAGAAGTCGTCTTTCAACAGTATTCCTTTATAGGTTGCTCCCTGAACCCTAATGCATCTCTCATAAATGGAGAATGTGGGCTCTATTGATAATGCATCATCTCCATCCCTAAGAAATATTCTTGAGATGAGCTCTATCAGCTGGTCGCTTCCAGCCCCGATAACAACACATTCCTCCGGAACACCAATAAAGTTGCTTATGCTCCTTCTCAAAAATCTATACTCATCTCGGGGATAGATTCTCGGATCACACTCCTCTATAACCTGCCTTAAAACATCCCTTAAAAGTTCAAGCGGCACAAAGAAATTCTCGTTTGAGTTGAGTTTCAATATTTCGTCGGGCCTTTTTCCAAGCTTTGAGGCTAAGCCCTCAATAGTCTCTCCAACATCATATATGTCTAGGCTTAGCCCCCTGCTAATTATCTCCTCAATTATCTTTTTGCTCGTCAACCCTTAACCCTCTCACCTATAGCCAATGCGTGCTTCACCAAGCCTTCGCTCTCGGCTAATGTAATGGCAATGGCCGATAAATCCCTTAAAGCTTGTGGGGGGCACTCAGCGGTAACTGTGAATTTAATAAAGTTTAGAACCGAGAGGGGCTGATAGACATGACTGTATCCTCCAGTGGGAATCACATGATTTGTTCCTAGGCAGTAGTCACTTATAGATACTGGTGAGTAGCCGCCAATTAACATCAGCCCGGCAGAGCAAATCCTCATGGATAATCCGCCAGCATCCTCAGCAATTATCTCTAAATGTTCCGGCGCAAAATCATTGGCGAATCCTATCGCTTCATCAATATCATCAGCTATTAATAGTAATATATCTCCATCCCCATCACTAATTAGACATTTTATGGAATCATATACCTTCTTGATCAACCTCGTTGACGTAGTAACGAGGACTGCAATGCTCCCTGGGCCATGCTCTACTTGCGAGACTAAGTCTAGCGCGACATAATATGGATTGGCCGTTTCATCCGCTAAAATCATTATCTCGCTCGGGCCAGCCGGATGATCGATTGGGACATCCTTTGAAACCAATAGTTTCGCCGCCATAACATACTGATTTCCGGGACCGACGATCTTCTCAACTGGCCTAATACTCTCTGTTCCATAAGCCATCGCCGCTATAGCTTGCGCCCCCCCAACTCTATAAATCTCGTTTACGCCACATATGTCGGCTGCGACTAGCGTTATCGGATGAATCTCACCATTCTTGGATGGGGGCGTGCATACGATTACCCTTGATATGCCTGCAACTTTCGCCGGGATAACGGTCATTAAAAGTGTGCTTGGATATGGGAACTTTCCACCGGGCACATAGCAGCCTACGCTCTCAAGTGGCTTCGGTCTCCAGCATATCTTGATACCTAGCTCATCAGTATACTCGAAGCCGATTCTAGATAGGAATGCTTTCTCAACCTCATAGATCCTCTTTTTAGCATCCTCAAGAGCGGATGCTTGTTTCTCGCTAACCATGCTATAAGCCCTTTCTATTTCCTCCCGGCTAACTCTAAGTCTATCCACGCTTAATTTAACTCCATCAAATTTTTCCGTTAGATCTATTAGGGCTCTATCACCACGCTCCTTAACGTCCCTAATTATCTCCTCAACATAACTTAATAGCTCAGCGTCTAAGCCCCTCTTTTTAGGCCACCTATCTTTTAGGAGGTAATCTCGCGCCTCGCAGACTTTCATTATCTTCGCTGGCAACCTTAAGATCTCTCCTCATTCTGCGATATCTCCTCTAATGGGAGAACCTGCCTAGGCTCATAGACAACCAATCCTTGCGCGAGTCTCCTTAATATTGGAAGGAGCTCTAGGAACTGGCTCCTATCTATCACAGTATTCACGGAGTACCAGTCTTCATCCGAGAGGGGCGCTATCGTCGGCTTCTTAAGGGCTGGAAGCTTCTCAAGGAGATATGGAAGATTACACTTATGCACGTTAACAAATATATGCAATTTCTTTCTGGCATCTATTGCACCCTTCAGGAGGGTTAAAACGTCATATATCTTTTCGCGCTTTTCAGGATCCTTAAGAGATATCTTGTTTGCTATCAATATCGCAGAGGACTCCATTATAACATCAATCGGCTTTAAATTGTTCCGCTCAAGAGATTCACCGGTCTCCATGACATCAATTATTGCGTCAGCCTCCTCTGGTGGTTTAGCCTCGGTCGCCCCGAAGGAGAGGTATAATACAACTCTATCATTCTCACCCTTTCTCCACCACGGTGTAACCATTAATGGTTCTCTATCACCATAAAGCCTTTTATATGCTGGATTATTCATAAGGTATTCGGCTGAAATGTTAAGGTACTCCGTTGATATTCTTAAAACCCTGTTCTCACGGGCAAACTTCTCCAGAAGGGTTGACAAGTCGTTTACATCGTCCCAAGATTTTGGAACAGCTAAGACTAGCTTAACCTTACCATACTCAAGGTTTAATAGAACCTCCACATCCGCATGTGTCTCCCTTATCCAGTCTACCCCAGTTATACCTATATCATGGAGCCCATCTGCAACAAGCATTGGTATCTCCTGAGGTCTGAGGATCTTGAGATCTATCTTCGGATCATTTATTGATGGCCTATATGATCGGTCTGCACCTAATATAGTGTAGCCTGCTCTTTCCAGCAGTCTAAACGCGCCCTCAGTGAGGTGCCCTTTCGGTATAGCAAAACTAATCTTGCCCATAACAGGTCACCGCTAAGAATAATTTACTAATTTACCTGCCAACATATTTATCAAGTGCTGAAAAACATTGCATAGATAACAGTATTTTAAGGAAACAGAAACAGTTAATCAATGTGAAGGTATTCACCCAGCAACTCTCACACCACAGTAGAGATGTAAATCATGGCTCTCTATATAAATTTATCTATATAAGCAGCTTATTACCTGTAGAAAATGGTTAAAACAAACTTGCTTTATAAACTTTTTGGCTTAACTATGTTGCCTATTGCTTTTAGGATCCATATGCCTTCTTTCTTGACCCTCTCGATTAGGTCTGGCATGGCTAGGCTCGTGTAAATGACCTTTAATATTTTCGGCCTTAGCTTGTCTGGGTATAGGGTTCTTAGCTTCTCGAGACTACTGTTTATTTTGTCGATTATGTTTGCGGGTGCTCTGATGGATGCTTCGCCTATGATGCATATCTCGTTTGAGGTGCCGTAAATGTTTATTTCTGCTTCTGGCAATATTAGTGGGCCTATCTCGACCTCGTAGCCCATCTCCCTAAGCCTATACTTAACTATAATCCTAGCCTCCTCCTCAATATCTAAAGTTACCTTAGGGAGACAGGGGACGACAGCATTAAAAAGTTTCCTTTAGGGTTTTAAGTGTCTGCTCATAGTAGCGTGGCCCATAGGTTAGTGTTATTTGATGGAACTTTCCCTCTCTCGCCTCCACCTCCTCCAAGTTTCCCTCAGCGTAAACTATTTCGTCCCTAAAACACTGCATCCTAAACTCTTCGACATATGAGATAATCCTTCGGATATCACTGTGCTTATATCCCTCAAGAATTTTTATTGGCTCAACATAATATACTGATGGCATGAATGGGCTATCCCTATCATCAGTAACCCTTAAAATAGCTTTAACCCAACCTAACCAGCGTATTCTGCAGATTTCTTTGTGATCGTTTGATATTTCATCCCAAGACTTAACAGGCTCAAACTCAACCTTTATTCTCCGCCCAGAGAGGTTATCATGGAAGACCCCATAAATCATTTTCCGACGCTGGTGCCAGAGAAATTCGTCTGGGCTCATGTTTTTAAAGCGCCATACTCTATTCCTAATGGAATCTTTACTTGAAAACTCATTTTTGAGGGGTGTGTCTCCCCGATTATATAAGTCACTCAGTTTATTACGAAGTTTCTTTAGAGTCTCTCTCCCATAAACAATTATATCAAGGTCGGAGAATGCTGGGTTATGGAAGCCGTGAAGGAGCGAACCGAAGACGCCAAAATCTTCTAATGAAAACTCTTCCTCTTCAATAAATATTGAGAGAACTTTTTGGAGAGAGCGGATTAAGTCGTCAGCTGGGCTTAACTTGATGAGATTCTGGAGCTTTTCACCGGGCCTTCTAACATCCATAATATCTTCATGTCTTACGCCAATAACCTTCCTGCCCAAGAGCGTATAATTCAATAAATATTTAGGATATTTCTCCGAGAGGAACCTCCACCCTTCATCCCCATAAAACTTATAGAAAACGTTCTTTCCATTACTTCTAAATGCTCTTGGGTTTTCCGATCGATAGATTTCTGATGGAGCATACTCAATATCACATATATAGCCATTTTCGGGATGCGAGTAGCCTAAAACCCTAAAGATGAGACCCTCAGACGTGATAATAGCATCCCGGTCTCTAAGCCTTATAGGGCCAAATATATTCATCCCCACCGCTAGCCGTTCCGACAACAACCTGATAGAAAACCCTACCGCTCAAAGTATCCTCGACGCGCTCAAGCACCCCAGAAACCATGATTCTATCACCTATCCTAGCAATATTTCTATAGCACCCAACCATTGAGACAACCCTCCTAGGAATAGTTTCGCCCATAAGTCTTGAGTCAGGGTTTAGTGGAAAATAATCTTCTATTTCATAAATTGCTGGACGGAACATGGCTTCGCTGTCATCTATAACCTTACACATAAATTTAACTGGTTTTATAGGCATATAACGATACTGGCCATACCTAACTTTTATCTCTTCGGGCTTTCGGACAGCAGTATACATGAAGAGCCTATTCCCATATCTAAGCCTATATTTCCTCGCGGCATCCAACCTATTCTTAAAGACATATTTAAATAAGCCTTCCTCAACCATCTTTCCTATAGCGGTCTCAATCTTTCTAAAGTTGCTCCCACCATAGACAACAATATCTATATCAGATTCATCGCTATGCATGTTTAAGGCTATAGATCCATGTAAACCAAGATCTTCGAAAGGAACATTAGATGCACATGAAATTAGGGTTATTAGGTCTAAAGCCGCCTCCTGGAGTCTATCCCTATTTCCCTTCCTGAGGAGAGTCTGAAGGCAACCCTTTGGAGTAAAAACCCTTTTAATGAGACTGAGCGGGACGCTGATAACCTCCTTACCCCTAAATGGGCAAAAATAGACATAATCGGGAAAATTATCTTTTAAAATATTTGTGAGAGTCCTATAATTCTCTGCAGTATAAAGTTTCTCGGCGCGAATAAACTCAATCCCATTGAGCTTCCATCTTCTCTCTAGCAGGCGGATATTAAACAAGTCCTTAAGTTCAGAGGGAATATACTTGAGAAAAGCGAAGACACGGTCTTTAGGGTGTTCATAACCAAACACGTTAAAGATAAAGCCCTCACGAGTTAGCAATGTATCCCCATCTAGGAGGAGCGTCTTCTCAGCGGACGCCATAGGACTTCAGCGTCAATATCCCACAGCTCACATAAATATTTATCTCCCAAAACATTATGTGGTCAAATTTCCCCCATTATAGGCTCAAATTAACGCTAATCTTTAATAGACCGAAAATATATCTTTATCTGAGGAGGTATTTACTAAATCCTTGGCGTACCAATATTTCCACAGTTATATTAAAGCTTTCGCCGAATGCCCCTACTGTAAATGCGGCTCCTGGGATCGTCGTGGAAGGAGAGAGACCTCCTTCTGCGAAAGATCACTGGAAAGAGGGAAACAGCAACTCTGGTCAAAGTGATAAGTTGGGGGAGGAAAAGTGATATTGCAAATATTTATTTTCGCTCTGATGGCATTTCTACTATTTATTCTCGCATTATTTTTAATATCAATCTTAGTTACAGGAACCCTTTTGGGGTTAAGCTTGCTTGCCCTTTCATCTAAAAAGGCTGTGGCGGCTCTAATCATAATTATCGGATTAATATTGATTATTCTTGGCCTTCTGATACTATCACGCTAGAGGGGCGGGCGAATCCGCTTTGCTAGGTTTTCGGTATATTCCATACTCTCTAATTTTTCAGCCCTCTATTCTATCGCTTCTCTGCCATAGCATAATTGAGCCGCTTACGGGCTCCCCCTAATAGCCCCAACGATGTTTGCATTACTCCCTAAGGCACACTACATGATTTTAAAAATCCTAAAGTTATGGAGATACGAAAAACAGTATATTACTGTTGGAAGAGGATTGAAAAAATTCGACGCTATTCCCAAGATCTTTAGCAACAAAGTTTACTCTGTTTTCGAGGAGAAGATTGATTCCCTTATAGATGTCGCTCTTGCTGTTAGCTAAACCGTCGATCTTTTAAAAAGGGGTAAATAAAGGAATAAAGGCGGCATCTTAGCGTAGTTTGGGCGATCTTTCCCTTTAAAGAGCTTTCTTTAATCCTTTAAGTTAACGCCACATAGCCCTTATTGCTGAGTGAATAATGCATAATGTGACAGCTAATGCAGATATTAATTCTGGGGCAGCTATCCCAGCTTTATATACTCCCGCCCACCAGAGCACCCATGCTAGAAGACCCACTAAAAATGCTAGCGCCGCAAAAATGGGTTTCTTTTCTAGAAAGTAAATGATGCATGTAATTCCAGCCGAAATGAAGAATAATACTGACACAATAAAGTGGATTTGCCCATAAACCTCATCAAAAGTTGCAACTGCCTGTAGCATTAAGGCTGATAACGTAAGCGAAATGCTAGTATATTTAGCGTAGTTTACTAGGGATTTAACCGAATATAGGGCTACTAGAAAGCCGGATATCAATAGACCAAAGTTAAATATCGGTGCGACGATGCTATCTTGGGCATGCCCAAGATCGCTTAATGCGTTAACATGCCAGCTGAAGGATGGTGCTAAATAAACTGAGAGTCCAATGCATGTATACGCTATTAACGGGCCAATTATCCCCAGAATGGAAAAGAATTTATCCTTATGGAAAGTGCCCTCTCCCATTCGCAGACCCCCTTATATTAGATTAGATTTATCGCTTCCTAAGACTAAAGTGTTAATTCGATCCTATGGAAAGATGCTTTCTCCTAGCGAAGTATATCGTTGTCGCCGCTAAAAAGCAGACCACGATGAATAATGCTATCGATAAAGACCTAAAGAGATTTAACTCACTCAGATAGGCCTCACATTTTGATGAAAGACTCATATAATTGTTCATTAGCTCATCATACTTAAATAATAATTCATTATGTCTGGATGATAGTTCGGTGTAACTTTGGTTTAAACGCACTATTTCCGCTTCTTTCTCCTCAAGGCTTACTGTTATATTCTCTGGGATTGATGGGAGATTTTCCACATCCACCGATATCTCGCGGGCTAATTTATAGGCGTCTAACGCCATCCTCCAAGCCTCTAAATAATTCATCCTTGAATACGCGCTGTCTACATCATTCAGCAATCTTTTAACCTCATCAACTCGATCCTTTATTTCCCTCATTTTATTTCCATCAATCTTTAGGGGCAGCTTTCTCTCAATTTCCGAGATGATCTTGCGGGTTTCTATAAGGTGTTTATCTATGTGAGCGCGGGCTAGAGCGTCTTTATCAAAGATGCTGAACCCATATTCATATGAGAAGTAGCTCATGGCAGAGCATACGAAATCTCCGAGATCGCCATAGGTGTGTGGATGGGCTAGGCCGAGCATATGGCCGACCTCATGTATTATCGGTTGAGTGAAGCCAAAACCCTTTGATTCCTGTTTAGGCTCAACATACTCGCCATAAAAGAAGTCTTTTTGGCTTAACCCCACTAGCGCGAATTCCTTGAAAGCGGCACCCCATATCGTGGAGGATTCTGGATTACGCCTTAGGATCAGCCACTTATATTTGAACATGAAATGGTAATCTTGACTCAGGGCGAAGGCTATAACTGGTATTATATACCCCTCTCCCCCATTATCTTCCGGCATTATCTTCTCCAGGTTTTCCTTGAGATATTCGTATATTGGCTGGGCATCTATGTAGGATTCGTTCATCGGTGATAAAAAGAGATATCTGTGGATCCAAGAGTCAAGTCTCCCGGAATATTTGCTAAGTAGATCCTCAAGCTCGGGTATATCCGTAAGGTTCAAGATTTTAACCTTAACGTCAATTTTAGATAAGGGCAATAAGTTGCTTATAGAGTCTTTAATTAATGTGGGATTTATCGTTTCGTTTATCGGAACAGTTATCTTTTCAGTCTCATTTCTACAATCAATTATCGTTATTTTAATAATATAGTTCTCGCTCCAAGGGGGATTATAGACGAAGTCGGGTGCCGCCAAATTATAAACGAACTCATATATATAATCAGCCAAGAGCTCTATTAACCACTGTGAACCACTACTCGTATAGGGGTTGATGGACTGATCCTCCATAATAACCTGAATTGGGAGGTCATACCACATTGAGACGAAGGTCGGTCCGGCGCTTAAATCTAGAAACCAAAACCTCTTCGACCCACCCCACCCGATAGCGAACTCCCTGTATCGCAATTTATAGCCCCTATCGAGGTCAGTATAATTAATTTTATAGTAATGGGCTTCAACTTTTGGCGGGATAAGCCCAAGTGTTCTTGCTATTAAAAAATTTCTTATATCTCTATATGCTGCTGAGGGTAAACCATCTCTTAGATCCGCTATTATAATCATGTATCCATTTTCAGGTAGTCCACCAAGCTCATTTAAATTCTCAGTCAGCCATTCCTCAACCCTCCTAGCGTCATAAAGAAAAGATAAAGTTCTTGAAGGCTTAGCTATAAACCAGTTTCCCTCATACTCAAAAGTATAGAACCATGGATTCTCCCCCTCAAACTCCTCCTCAATACTCTTAAGAAACTTTATAAGACGCGTCCTAAATGATTGGGAGGCAAACACGAATTCATACCTGAATTTATAGATAACGCCAGTAACACTATTATTTATAAGAATACGAGAAATCTTCTCTTCTGGAAGCATTTTCTCAAGCATATTTACATCGATTATTTCGGGATCGAAATACGGGCCTATGAACACCACCTTAATCGTTAATGGAACAGTCCTAGATACGCTTATTTCTTCCGTAACAGTTTGAGCTGCAAACACCCCGTCTAAGAGATGGCATGATGACAGAAGAATCAGCGCAAAAAACACTATTAGACATGTATATTTTTTATGGAATATACTTTAACTCCCTCCATCCCTATAAGTATTTGTGAACTTATGGGGAAATAAAAATAAATTTTTCATGACTCTAAATTTTTCGCTCACGTTCTTGCCCGATTTATTCTCCGTTTATAACCGATAACCCCTAATATAGATTAAAGTTTGAATGGATCTGATGCTTAAACCCTATCAGTTATCTTCTCATAAACTCAGAGTGAACTGCCTCGATAAAATATGTCGCTATCATTCTTTAACAGCATATCCTTCAATAACCGTCAATAACCGTTAAGAGAGAATCTCGATAGCTTTAAAAATGGAGAGATTAGAAAACTTAAATTTAAGGTAATCCTAGAAAATATTGGTGGGCTTTTAAATGGCGTTGCTTGAGACCAAGAAGCTTTCGAAGCATTTTGGTGGAGTGATTGCTTTAGATAATGTTGATCTAAAGATTATGAAGGGGGAGCTGGTTGGTTTAATTGGTCCAAATGGTTCTGGCAAAACAACATTTTACAATTGTGTCACAGGATTTTATAAACCTACGTCCGGCAAGGTCTTCTTTAATGGAAGGGATATTACAGGCTTGCCAAACCATAAGGTATGCAAGATGGGCATTGCAAGGACTTTTCAGATTCCGCGTCCATTTCTAGGTTTAACAGTTCTTGATAATGTAGCTGTTGGAGCACTGAGCACTGGTGTTTCGCTGGAGGAGGCTAGGGAAAAAGCTAAAGAGATATTAAATTTTCTGATGATGGATAAATATGTTGGTTTTCAGGCGAGCAAATTAAACTTTGCTTATAGAAGAAGGTGTGAGATAGCAAGGGCATTAGCGACCGAACCAAGCTTATTGCTGCTCGACGAAACTTTTGCTGGTTTGAATCCAGCAGAGATCGACGAAATGGTTGAAGTTGTTAAGAAGATCTGGGAAAGGGGCGTAACTATTATGTTGACTGAACATATAATGAAGGTCGTAATGTCTCTTGCGGAGAGAATAATTGTCTTTAATCAAGGTAAATTAATCGCCGAGGGGAGCCCGAAGGAAATAGCAAGTAATGAAGAGGTTATTGAAGCCTATTTAGGTAGGGTCATTTAGAATTAGAGGGAGGAGATCAATATGCTTATTGTTGAGAATTTAGATGCAGCTTATGGGGATTTGCAGGTTCTATGGAGCGTCAGTCTGAACGTTCAAAAGGGAGAGTTTGTGTCCATTATTGGAAGTAATGGTGCTGGAAAAACGACTTTACTGAAGACTATAAGTGGGATGTTGATGCCGAAAGGTGGTAAAATAAAGTTCTTTGATCAAGATATAACTTTGCTTGAGCCTCATAAAAGGGCGAGTCTTGGGATTGGGCATGTAATGGAGGGCAGAAGGCTCTTCCCATATTTAACTGTTGAGGAAAACCTTAAGATGGGTGCTTATTTAAAGGAAGCTTGGGAGAAGAGGAAAGAAACTCTTGAATTAGTATTTGAACTCTTTCCGAGGTTGAAAGAGAGGAGAAAGCAGCGCGCAGGAACATTAAGTGGTGGGGAACAACAGATGCTTGCTATTGGAAGGGCTCTAATGCTTAGGCCCAAACTGCTTCTGTTAGATGAACCCTCACTTGGAATAGCGCCTAAATTAGCCCTATCGATATTCGATGTCATAAAGAAGATAAACGATTATGAGGGAGTAACAATCCTGCTTGTTGAGCAGAATGTGCATATGGCGCTTAATCTTTCCAAAAGATCTTATGTGCTAGAAAATGGGAAAATAGTCTTAGAAGGGTCTTCAGAAGAGCTTCTGAAAAATCCACATGTGAAAAAGGCCTACTTAGGGAGATAATTCCTCTTAAATTAACGAGTCTTTTTGTAAAGACGCGTGTCAATAACTTTTTTGGCGCTAAAACCCTTAATAGGAAGGAGGGCATATATCCCCCTTTAGCGGGGGTTTATCTATGTTAGGTTTAATATGTTTCGGGATAATGGGGGAAGGTATCGCTAAGAGTTTAATTAACTCGGGTTATAATCTCATAGTTTATGATATATGCGGCGAGGTTAAAGAAAAGGTTATAAAAATAGGGGCTCTCTTCACCCCTTCCTTAGAGGAAGTTTATAGGAGATCCGATATAATCTTTCTTTCACTCCCCTCCCCTCGGGAAGTAGAAGAGGTATTATTTAAAGATGATATTACGAAAGAAATTAGAAAAGGAACCTTTATAGTGAATTTTAGCACTATAGGGGCTAAGGCATCGATTAGAATAGCTGATAGGATTAGAAATCTGGGAGCAAAGTTTATCGATGCACCAGTAAGTAGGGCCCCCAGGAAGAGCCCTGGAGAATACACTTAATAATAGTCTCCGCCGACAGCGAGGAGGACTTTCTGGCAGTTTATGATGTGCTGAAAATTATAGGTGAATAATGTAATATATATTGGGCCTATAGGATCATCTCAAGTAGTGAAGCTTGCCAGTAATTACATGTGTGCGATAAACTTCTTTGGGATTATGGAAGCCTTTGCATGGGTCATAAAGCATGGCTTAGACCCCAATATTTTATTGAAGATAGCCACCATGACTCCCGGAGATTCGTGGGCTCTTAGAAACCTAGTGCCTAGAATGTTAAGTGGAGATTTTAGACCAAGGTTTAAATTGATGTATAAGGATATCGCGCTATTTTTAGAAGAGGCACAGGAGCTTGGCTTACCCATGCTCCTAGGCTCACTTGCGCACCAATTCTTACAGGCGGCGAAAAGCGAGTGGAAAGATGAGGATTGGATCTCGGTTGTAAAACTTTATGAGAGGACGACCGGCGTAAAATTAAGAACTATCCCCAAACAATCTAATTTCTATTACAGGAAGACTTTATCCTATCGCCCCCTCTAATATATTAATGTAACGGTTTTTCAGATATTTTATGTAAGTTTTGTGCCTTTTTAGGTTAAAAGAACAATGGATGGAGATTAGCGAGCTATGAATAGCTGCGCTATAACGAAGATTCAAGCGATACCGCATGCTAAGCCAGTTCCATAGGTTGCCCAGAAAATGGAAGAAGCGATTAATGCTAAAGGCGGAATTTATCAAAGGATTATGGAAAGAGAATACCCGTAAAGATAATTCTTAAGGATTGCCAAAGCGATGCTAGCATTTCTGTATTAGTGGCTGCTGATTTAATAACTAAAGAGGGTATCCGTCTGCTGATTGTGACTTTCACTCCAGCCTTCGTCTTACCAGCCGTTACACAGGCTGAAAAATATGAAGTGCCTTGACTTTCATTGATGTGTCCCATCATATCATGCTCTGGGGGCGGACCATACAAATGGACATTTGATGTCCACTTTGTAGAAATTTACATGATAGAATCCCAGGATAGGTAAAACGAATGGGATCATAGGCATACTCTATCAGAGCGTTGCCGTTTATTTAGCTATCCTAGTTACCTTATATCTCCTGCAGGAATCTTCAAAAGTGAGGAGTAAACCATGTCCAAAAATTAAGGTTGTTTTACCTGCATTAGCGGCAACAGAGTTTAGAATAAACTCCTTTTTAGAATGCTATGTTTTATTTTAAGCGCCTTCTTCTTAGGTCTTTCGAGAAGCATTTACATACAGTATACTACTAGATATATTGATCCATTCATTGGTTTCTCAGCACTCTGGTCTATTACGATAATCTTCATATCTTTTATAGGCGCATATGGCAGAATACTCGGTCCAGTAATTGGATCGGTAATCTCAGTCGAACATTTTATGAGCCATTGCCTGATGGACCATCCAAAGGAAAGACCATTAATCGAAATCTTTTAGAAAAGACTTTAGGAGAATTTTATGTGCTGATGGACTGGGGGAAGAATGGTGTACCGACAAGAGAAAAAATAGAGGAATTGGAATTAAATGAAGAATACTCGATGTTACAGGGTTAATAGACATGAAAATTGCTGATCAAGAAGATTTACTTTTACAAAAAAATTTATATTTACTTAAATCTCTTTCTTTGTTGAGTCTTTAAATGGGTGAGTTTAAATGAGATGTTTGGTGATTGGAGGAACGGGCTTTATTGGATCGCATTTAGTTCGCCGACTCTTAAGCGAAGGAGTAGAAACAATAGTCTTCAGTAGGTCAGGAGACCCGTCTAAAATCATGGATATAAAAGAAAAAGTGGTTATTGAAACTGGCTCGATCACAGAAATAAACGAAATAATGAGCGCCGTAAAAAAGCATGATGTGGATCATATAGTTTATTTGGTTGCTGAGAAGCCCCCATGGACGCCCTTCAGCGTTGTAAAGACGATGATTTTGGGCTTCCTAAATGTCTTAGAAACCGCTAGGTTAATGGATATAAAAAGGCTTGTCTGGGCAAGCTCATATGCTCAGCTTGGCCCCCCTCACCTCTACTCACAAACTAGGGTAGATGAGGAAGCTCCAGTGAGACCTAAGGTTGGACATGGAGTCAGCTATGTTGTCAATGAGTTTAACGCTCAATATTATAGACAGGAATATGGTTTGGATGTTCTGGGCTTAAGGCTAGGTCTCGTCTTCGGCCCTGGGCGTGATCGGCTGGGCTTCATGGATATACTTGTATCCATCTTTGAGGACTCTGTGCTAGGTAAAAGGGTTGTAATACCAAAGGGCGATACGAAGCTTACGCTGCAATATGTTAAAGAGGCAGCTAACGTCTTATGGTTTGGTCTTAACGTTAAGCGCTATGAGCATGCCACATATAATACTTGTGACGAGGCGGTTTCTCTTAGAGAGCTAGCCAACTATGTTAAGGAGCAGTTGCCCGAAGCTTGGATAGAAGTTGAGCCAGGTGATGAAACACCAAGAGTTTTAGTCGACGCTAGTAAGATAAGAAGAGAATTAAATTATAAGCCAATGTACACCGTGAAGGACGGCGTTATCGACTACATCAACTACTTGAAGAGCACACCTAAAGAATGATTTTCCGGTGTTCTTATGGGGAATAGGAAGAAGATTGAAGAATTGAAGAGTATTATTGGGGAAGATGACGTCTTAGACAGTCTTCCAGCGATGCTAACTTACATGAGAGACGCCACACCGCTGAAAGGGGCCATCCCTATCGCTGTTGCACGACCCAGCTCGACAGAAGAGGTTCAGGAAATAGTGAGATGGGCTAATAAAACCAAAACCCCACTATACCCAAGAGGCGGAGGCACAAGCCTATGGGGCTCTATACCAGTAAAAGAGGGAAGCGTAATCGTCGATCTATCCAAAATGAATAGAGTGATTGAAGTAAATGAGAATACGCTATCATGCATAGTTGAGCCAGGAATAACTTTTAGCGAACTTGAGGCTGTGCTCAATAATCGTGGATTTAGGTTCTTGATGGCTCCCGAGAATGGTATAAGCGGCACCGTTGGCGGCAACTTTGTAACCCATGGCACTGGGTGGGGCGCGGGGCCATATTTCTCAAATATGGGCGACTGTGTTATTGGCTGTAAAGTTGTCTTACCCACAGCTGAGATTATAACAACAGGATCGATGGCTAATCCGGGGGCTCACGGCTACTTCTATAGATACGCTTTAGCCAACGACCTAACTGGTCTTTTCTGCGGGTCGGAGGGCACGCTCGGTATTGTAGTAGAGATCGCCCTTAAAATAGAGGAGCTTCCTGGAGCAATGGGATTTGCCACCTTTGGGTATAAGAATATAGAGGATGCTGGCAGAGTCATTTATGCAGTCCGCAGAAGTAGGATAC
>Ga0209394_1000168_pt1 | contig 61638 bp, 50 predicted proteins | sample JNZ201metaG_FD_184122 | JGI IMG/M metagenome (GOLD analysis project Ga0209394, IMG submission 184122) | Hot spring microbial communities from Jinze hot spring, China to study Microbial Dark Matter (Phase II) - JNZ 20120812A (SPAdes) (version 3) ...
AGAAAACCAACCAGTGGAACAATGCCCATAAATGACATCAGCGAGGTTGCAATTGCGCTTAGCCAACCCACGATCACTCCGAACAAGACTGGTTCAAACAAGCTTGTCCCTCTACCAACTGCATCAAAGAACTTCACTGGGCTGAGGCACGCTTCAAACCATGTGCGAGCAAATGCCGCAAGCCAGCCACCGTGTTGCTGTGGCTCCTCTAATGGGGGCAAGTTGTATACCATGCCATCTCACCCTTCACACCGTGTTCCGCTCACAACGGCTGTCACAACCAAATGACTTTGATGCCCGCTCACATGCGGTTATTTTACCTTTTGCTGGGAGGCATGTTCAGTGTAAAGGGGCAGAATCGCAGATGCCATGTCATTACTCGCTCATCCCTGCTTCACCGCTTTTATCACCCTGTATCCGCCGTGCCTGTCCACCGTCTCGGCGTTTCCAAACATCTCTTGGATTATGCGCTGCAAGCGCTTTGCGCCTTGACTCGTTTTTGCGACTATCCAAAGTGTGCCATTTGACTTCAGGCGCTCATACGACTCTCGGAGCATCTTCATTATGACCTTCATGCCAGCCCTCATCGGTGGATTTGAGAGGATGGCATCAAGCTCTAACTCCTTCGGCAGCGGTTCAAATCCATCCCCGTGAAGTATGTGCACATTCTTCAGACCGTATGCCTTGGCATTCCGCCTCGCCAGCGCTATGGCGCGCTCATTGACATCAACCATCCACACCCTTAACTTTGGATGGCACACTGCTGCCACAATCCCGATGACGCCATACCCGCATCCCCAATCAAGGATGTTGCCCTCCTCAGGCAACTCCATCTTCTCAACCAGCCTCTTGGTCCCCAAATCAACATAGTCCTTTGCGAACACACCCTTGTCGGTGTGGAACGAGAAAACCCTCCCGCGAAGGCGTGCGTATATCACCTTCGGACGATGTTCAGTTTTTGGGCGCTCCACGAAGTAGTGTGAGAACTCCGCTTCAGCTTGCTCTTTTGAGCCCTCATCATTTCGCCACTTATCATTGCTCGCCATTCCTTCCACCTCTTTCCTTCAGCGCCTTGCGAATGGTGACCACCCATTAATCGCTCGCCATTTGGGCAAAGCCCATGCCATCGTCATTATTCTCGCTTCATAACCAAGCGATGAAGATCGTCTTTGACCCTGCCTTCATACCCGAACGCCATCACTTGCCTTGCGATGCTGCTTCATGCTCAGCATGGCAAGTTGGGTTGTATCGCATCACATTCAACCCTGAGAAAACACCCCCAACCTTTTCCACCGCCCTGCAGAATGCGCACACATCCTCAGCAGTCGGCATTGAGCAAATTGAACAAGGCTTAAGTTGCACCTTCGGAGCTTGCTCACGCTCAAACAGCCCCCGTGCATGCACAAGGAAGTTGTTGTAGAACTGCAACTTAGTCCCGGGCATGCGCTCTTCAATTTGGTTCAAGATGCCCTTGAGGAAAATCGTCGTTGCTTCAACCGAATATGGGCATTCATCCTCAATGTATGCGATGCCATTTAGCAGCGCGTAGAGAGCTGTTTCCTTCTCAGTGAACCGATATAGCGGTTTAATTCGCCTAACAAAGCCATCTCGTTCCATAAGCACTGGCGATTGCCTCGCCAAGTAGCCAACTTGCCAATGAAGGACATTTGAGAGCAAAGTTGAAACCTCGTCATCCAAGTTATGCCCTGTAGCTAAGACATCAAATCCGCCTTCAACGGCAAACCTGTTCATGATGTATCGCTTGACTAAGCCACACAATGAGCATGGCGAGCGGTCACTTCGGCGCACCAATTGCGGTATCGCTTTCCCCACGCTGCCAGATACGGAGACAATATTTAGCGGGCGCATCAACCTATCTGCAAGTTGCATCGCATACATCTTGCTCTTCTCCGAGTAGCCGATGCTGTCAATGCCCAAGTCAATGTAGAGCCCCTCAGCATCATATCCGAGCCCGCACAATACATGCCACAGGCTCAAGCTGTCTTTCCCACCGGAGACTGCCACAAGCACTCTCTCGCCCTTCCTCAACATCTTGAGCTCCGATATTGAGCGTTGCGTTTGCTTCACAAACCACTGCACATAGCAATCCTTGCATAGGGCAAGCCTATGTTGGCGCATGTAAATGACGGCTTTGCTCGGGCACAGCTTGCACTTGTAGCCCATGACATCATCCTCCTGAGATGGCAATGATGATGCGCACTTCATCACCGCGCCTTAAAAGCTCATCCTCGGTCAGCACCTCATCGCCGCGAACAACAAGTGTGCTCTCAGGAGACAGGTTGAGCCGCTTGAGCAAGTCCTTCACTTTCATCTTCTCCTCATCAAACTCATACACCTTGCCCCTGAAGATGGCTCTCAAAACGCTGTCACTCATGCGGCATCACTCCCCACCTGCAATGGAGGGCTTTTGCTGAGTCATCCTGCGGCATTTTATAAGTCACTGGCGGTCATTTGGTTGGCTATGCGACTTTTGCCGAACCTGCGCCAACGCGCGTTGGGCGCTTACCCTTAGCGCCCTCCTTCAACCTGCCATGCTTTTGAAGTATGCGCTTTAGGAACTGCCCAGTGTATGAGTGCTCAACTTGCGCTACAACTTCCGGCGGACCCTCGGCGACGATGTAGCCGCCGGCATCGCCGCCCTCAGGTCCGAGGTCAATTATCCAGTCGGCTGTTTTGATGATCTCAAGGTTGTGCTCAATGACGACGACCGTGTTTCCGGCGTCAACGAGGCGATGAAGCACATTCAAAAGCTTGTGCACATCGGCAAAGTGCAACCCGACCGTCGGCTCATCAAGTATGTATAGTGTTTTCCCAGTGCTCTTTCGCGCCAACTCTTCGGCGAGTTTTACCCGCTGCGCTTCACCACCAGAGAGCGTAGTCGCTGGCTGCCCAAGCTTTATGTAGCCCAATCCGACATCGCTCAGCGTCTGCAGTATGTGCCTTATCTGCGGTATGTTCTCAAAGAACGAGAGTGCCTCATCAACTGTCATGTCAAGCACATCCGCTATATTCTTCCCCTTGTATGTGACTTCAAGCGTCTCTCGGTTGTATCGCTTACCCTTGCACACATCGCATGTGACATAAACATCGGGCAGGAAGTGCATCTCAATCTTGATGACACCGCTGCCCTGACACGCCTCGCACCTACCACCCTTAACATTGAAGCTGAACCTGCCAGCCTTATATCCCCTCGCCCTCGCCTCGCGCGTTTGAGCAAACAGCTCCCTTATGTAAGTGAACACGCCGGTGTATGTCGCCGGGTTTGATCTGGGTGTCCTGCCGATGGGTGATTGGTCAATGTTTATCACCTTGTCAATGTGCTCAATGCCCAGTATCTCATCGTGGTCTCCCCAACGGGTTATTGCTCGGTGAAGCAGATATGCGAGCCTGTTGTAAACGATGTCAATCATGAGCGTGCTCTTACCGGAGCCAGAAACGCCGGTTACGCACACGAATAAGCCAAGCGGTATGCGCACATCTATGTTTTTGAGGTTGTGCTCCCTCGCCCCCTTAACTATGAGCCACTTGTCGGTTGGCTGACGACGCCTCTCCGGGATCGGTATCTGCAGCTCACCGCTCAAGTATTTGCCCGTGATTGACTCCTTGCAGTTGATGATGTCTTCAACCGTCCCAGTTGCCACAACATAACCGCCATGCTCACCGGCACCGGGTCCAAGGTCAACGATGAAGTCGGCACTGCGGATCATATCCTCATCGTGTTCAACGACTATGACGGTATTCCCCATGTCGCGCAACCTCTTCAAAGTCTCAATCAACCTTCTGTTGTCCCTCGGGTGCAGCCCTATGCTCGGCTCATCAAGCACATACAAAACACCGGCAAGCCCCGAGCCAATCTGCGTTGCCAACCTTATGCGCTGCGCCTCACCGCCAGCAAGCGTTGAAGCACACCTGTCAAGCGTTAGGTAATCCAAGCCGACATCAACGAGGAAGCGGAGGCGATTGCGTATCTCCTTAAGTATCTCCTGCGCTATGACTTGCTGCCGCTCCGGCAGCTTCAGATTCTCAAAGAAGCTCAAAGCATCCTTGACGGTGAGCCTGCAAACCTCGGCAATGTTCCAACCGTTTATCTTCACGGCGAGGCTCTCCGGCCTCAGTCTGGCGCCGTTGCACTTTGGGCATGGTCTCTCCCTCATGAATCTGCGCAACTGCTCACGCCACTCGTCATCGCCCTCATCATAATCACGCTGCAGGCTGTTTATGACGCCCTCAAAGTAAGTGGTGATGGTGCGCAACCTGCCATAGCGATTAACATAGGTGACTTGCACGGGCTTGTCGGTGCCGTAAAGGATGACATTCAATTGCTCCTCAGTGAGATCCTTTATTGGCGTGTGAATTGAGAAGCCGTAAGCCCTTGCAACAGCCTTGAGTATCTCACGCTTGTAGTTGCTCGTGTAGCTTCTCCAAGGGACAATTGCGCCCTCGGCGATTGAGAGGCGGGTGTCTGGTATCACAAGTTCCGGATCAAACTCGGCGATTGAGCCCAAGCCGTCGCAGTGTGGGCATGCGCCATATGGGCTGTTGAAGGAGAAGTTGCGCGGTTGAAGTTCACCGATGCTCACACCGCAATCTGGGCACGCAAAATGCTCCGTGAACATCAAATCGTCGCCTGTGCCATCCTCATTCAAGCGATGGACGATCACATAACCTTGCCCAGCTTTGAGCGCCATCTCAATTGAGTCCGAAAGCCTGCCCCTGACTTCATCGCTTATGACGAGCCTGTCAACCACAACCTCAATCCAATGCAGCTTGTATCTGTCAAGCTCAATCTCTTCGTTCACATCCCTTATCACGCCATCAACTCTTACTCTGACAAAGCCCTGCCTGCGTATCTCATCAAACAGGTGCCTGTATTCCCCCTTACGACCGCGCACGAGTGGGGCGAGGATGTAAACCCTTGTTCCGTTGGGGAGGGAGAGAACTTGGTCAACAATCTGGTCAACTGACTGGCGAGATATTTGCCGACCGCAATTTGGGCAGTGAGGTATGCCGACCCTCGCATATAGCAAACGAAGGTAATCGTAAATCTCCGTCACCGTCGCAACCGTTGAACGCGGATTGTGTGAGGCGATACCTTGGTCAATTGAGATGGCGGGAGATAGACCATCTATGAAGTCAACATCGGGCTTATCCATGCGCTCAAGGAACTGGCGCGCATATGCCGAAAGCGATTCAACATACCTCCTTTCGCCTTCGGCATAGATGGTGTCAAATGCGAGCGATGATTTTCCAGACCCGCTTATCCCGGTAATGCAAATGAGTTTTTCCCTCGGGAGCTTGAGCGATATGTTCTTCAAGTTGTGCTGCCTTGCGCCCTTGATAGTGATGTATCTGGTTCCCACGGCTTGGTGCCTCCCATTGTGAGGCAATTGGTTCATAAGAGACGGTTAATCCATCGCCGCATCAACGCATGCCCCCTCACCTTATCCATTTTGACGACAGCCCATGGAGCATGGAGAGCCGCTGTAGCACTTCGCAATCTCTCAGCGGCGGCTTCTCCGTCACACGGGGCATTGCCCAACGCGGCGCTCTGTGATGCACCCTTTGAGTGATGCGTGAATGCCATCACCACGGTCTTACGGAATCAACCATTGCCCTCACCAAAAGGGCAACGATGCATTGGAGCGTCGAAAGCAAGATAAGCGGTTTATCCCGACAGCTCAACTCCCATTGAGCTAAGTTGGCTGCAGTGCCAACCGCAAGCATCGGAACAAATGGCAGCCAAACTCTGGAGACCTCGCCACGAACGACTCCAAGCAGGTCAAGCAAAATTATCACAGCGATTGAGGATAGCGATGGCATGAGCGCCATAAAGCCTCCCCGAATGAGAAGCCGAAAAGAGCATACCTTGAGCAGGGCAACCAACGCCGGACCAATTGAGATTCCAAACTCAATCAAGTTGACGATAGCCCACTTCCAATGGGTGCGCACCGATGATGCTGCTTGCTCACCGTGCGCTCGCATCGCCGCAGAGAATGCGCCAAGCCAGTCAAATTTGAAGGCAGCGGAGAAAAGCAACGGGAGCAGGACCATCGGAATGATGAGCCACAAAAACGATTTGACTGCCATTGCAACTTTCCCTCTATTCGCGTCGGGCGCTGCACAACGGGATGCGCCAACCACCCAGATTGCCCATGCGGCAACGATGGGCAAAAACTTGAAGCTGCAAATTGTGCCAATGAACCCGAGCACACCGCACAGCGACAACGCAAATTTTTGTTTCGGCTTAACCATCCACGCACAGAGACATATTGTCCCGAGCGCTGAGACGAGCGTGAGCAACTGATCTGGTGAGAGCGAGAAGGCAAGCTGCGCCGGTGAAAGCGAATAAAGCAGCACCGCACTCGCAATCGCAAACCATGCTCTGTTGGCGCTGTCGCATGATGAACCACCATCGCCAACCGAGCTGCCATTGGCACACCTAACAAGCAACAGCGCCCCAAACACCACAGGCGGCAATGCCAATGCCCCAAGCAGCAGCATGAGCAGCGAGCTCAGGAATGCCGCCGCTAATTCCCACGGCTCAACCGATACACCGAGCAAACGGCGCACAATGTAAATGTGGTCATACATCCTCCACCCGCCGAGCAACCCATATGCCACATGCTGCAGCCAATCCGAGCTGCGGGTTGCGATTCTGATGAGGCTGTAAAGCATGAGCATCCCGGGTGGATGGGTTGCTGCGTGGACTGGTTGGCGGCGCATGAACTCGTCATAACTCCGCAAGACATTCAGCCAGCCCTCATGTTCAGCCTCGCGCGCAGCCGTAAAGTAAGATGTGGCTATCGGGCTAACGGCAATGTATGCTGCGGATGCTATCGGATTCCTGTTGGGTGGCTCGGCAATTTGCGAGGCGAGTTTGAGAAGGACAATCGTGATGAAAATGAGCGCATGCGCGCAGATGGAATAGCCGATGCTCTTTGGCGGTGATGCGATGAATCGCCATGCGATTAGGACGAGGACGACCGCAACAACTGCCATGGGAATGCAGTTTGCAAGCGGTGTAAACTTGCGCTCAAACACCCATTCGCCGATTACACCAAGCGGTATGAGTGGGCACGCGATGATGAAGCTGAATGCGACGCAAAGCAGCAGCGTAAGCCATATAGTCACTCGCATAAGCATCTCATCCGGCTGGCTCTTCAAGCCAAACTGCTTGAACCAACTGAAGGCACACCTCAAATTCATCACCATACCTCTATTTGGCAAGGATGGAAACATTGCGAACGGTGCTGTGAAGGCTTGCTGTGATTAGCCAACTTGGACCTTATTGGCAGCGTTTGTCCGCTTCGCAGTGCAGATGGGCATATGAACGCATAACCGTAGTAACAAGGCATGCCAAAATGCATCATAGCGTCACGAATGCGCAGTTGGTTCAGGCTGCAACATCGTTTGCTTGATGGAAGTGAATGGCATGTGGGAAATCCAAATCGCGACCGCCGACGAGATGGCGAAGCTCGGCAGGTGCATAGCGGCTCACCTTTGTGGCGGTGACATCGTTGCGCTTTATGGACCACTTGGTGCCGGCAAGACTACGCTCATACAGGGAATTGCTGATGGGCTCGGCGTGAGCAAGCGTGCCATAAGTCCGACATTCGTGCTTGTGCGCGAGTATCTTGGGAGGCTGCCACTTTTCCATGTGGATGCGTATCGCCTTGAGGGAATTGACCCCGATGAAGCTGACTTACAAGTGGCATTCAGTGAATATGCCTCTCGCGGTGGCGTCATCGTAATTGAATGGGCTGAGCACATAAGGCAATTGCTCCCGAGCGAGCGCTTGGATGCATTCCTGTCGCATGAGAGCATCGGAAGGAGGGTCAAGTTTGTGGCGCACGGTGAAAGGCATTTAAAGCTGCTCGCAGCAATCCGCGAGGATTGGAGCCATCTTTTGGGGAGAGGTTGAGGATGCTCATCCTCAGCATTGAGACAACCGGCGAACTGTGCAGCTTAGCAGTTTGCGAGAAGTTGTCGTTAAAGGCGATGCTTCTCACTCACACATATCGTGACTTGCTCGTCAGATTGCCGGAGCTGACGCAGCTGACGCTCAAGGCAGCCAATTGCGAGCTCTCAGATATATCGCTTGTGGCTGTTTCCATAGGACCGGGCTCATTCACGAGCACGCGCATTGGCGTTGCATATGCAAAGGCGATGGCTTATTCGCTTAACAAGCCGATTGTGGGGGTAAGGACGCTTGAATGCATGGCGCACCTCGCAGGCGCACAAGATGGGCAAAGGTTGATCGTCCTATATCCATCACGCCCAACACGCCCATTTGAAGCATACTCGGCAAAGTTCGTCAAGGTGAGTGGGGAGTTGAAAACGATTGAGGAAGAGTGTGTGGTCAATGTTGAGGCGCTGCTGAGCGAACTCACATGCTGCAACGAACGAACGGTCATCTGTGGCGCATTGAGGGACGAATGGAAAATGTTGCTATCTGAGGTTGCCACATCCAACAGCCTCATCTGGGTGGTTCATATCTTCCCAACTGCTTGGGGCATCGGGCAGCTGGCGTATCATCGTTGGGAGAGGCAAGGATGCGGCGATGATGTATTCCAACTCAAACCGCTTTATGTGCTGCCGTCACAGGCTGAAGAGAAGTTCGGCATAAGGGTGACATGAGTAGCATTGGTTGTGGATGAGCAAGACGAGCTCAAGCATCACGGGCGAAGAAGGACGCGGGTGAAGCAATACACGACCAAGCTTATCACCAAGCCCCATCCGATGAGCATGAACAGCCATCCTTGCCAACTCACCTTTTGACGCCCTCCCTGATTCGCCACGCGATTCCGACGGCAACGCACATTGAGATAAATACGGTTAAGAGGAACGCCCTCGTTATCCAAATAGTCGCTCCCGGACGCTGCCCTTCAACGCTTCTTGCGATGACGGTGTAATACGAATCGCTGTCGGCGATGAAGCTGAATACATTGCTCCCTTTGAAGTAGCCTGCGAAGACTTCATCGCCAGCCTTGAACTCGCTTAAGCTCGCCCTCTCGCAATTGCGCAGCAGCGTAGTTCCGTCGGCTTGCCTGACTGTGCCGACTATCTCACCCCTTTCAGTCCTGATTGCCACACGAGCTTCTTCACCGATGAGCTCAATTCGCTCTATGGAGCCGTAGTAGGTTTTGGGTGGCAACAGGTTCCGCCAAATCCAGCCAAAGAAGATGAGGATCAAAAACAGCGGTGTCACATATTTGCTTGTGTAGTAGAAGAAGCGAGGCGCGCGAAGCTCGGCACCACGGTGCATCTCCTCCCACATCCTATCGGCTCCGAATATCCACATCATGATGATGACTTCAATCAGGGCGAGCAGCGGTGGACCGAATGTGCCAGCCCAAAAATCCATCACATCAACGCCGCCGCGAAGGAAGATGCAAATTTGGGTTGTGACGAAGTAGAAACAACCGAGCACGAGAGCTGCCTGAACTCTCCTGATGCCGAAGTGCTCTTGAAGGAATGCCATTATGGGTTGCGACATGGCAACGGAAGATGTAAGGCCGGCGAAGAAGAGAAGTAAGAACCAAAGTGCGCCAAATAAGTTGCCAAGAGGCAAGTAGCTGAATATCGCCGGCATTGAAATAAAAGCGAGGTAGAAGACGCCCTTTCCGGCAGCCTCAAGTGCCCCAACCAAGCCAAAGAAAGTGACCGCTGCCGGAATGGCAATTGAGCCGCCAAGCACGACTTCAGCAAACTCATTTGTAGCCGTCGTTGTCAAGCCAGTCAGCATGACATCGTCATTCTCGTCCATATAGCTCGCATAGGTTTGTATGGCACCCATACCTAAGCTCAGCGTGAAGAACATCTGCCCAGCTGCTGCCAGCCATATCGTTGGATCAAGCAAAGTGATGACAGTATGTCCGGAGCGCTCCATCACCCATTTTGGCTCCCAGAGGAATGACAAGCCTTTAAGTGGTGTCCATTCCGGGTGGACTTGTGCACCGAGCGTGAAAACCCTTATTACAAGCACTATCGCAAATAGGAATAGCAGTGGCATTGCCACCTTAGCGAGCGCTTCAATGCCACGAGCAACGCCTCGGGCAAGTATCCACATGTTGAGCATGAGCGTGATGAGGAAGAACGCATACGCTGTTGGGCTGACGGAGATAAACCATTCACCGCCCTTACCGATGTAGGAGGCAAAGTATTCCTCAAACTGCGCCAACACCTCCCTCGGCGACATGCCGGGTTCAACAGTCGGCATCTTCCCAATGAGCGCAAGGAAGCTATAGCCAAGCGTCCAGCTCTCAATGTAGGTGTAGTAAATCATGATCACCGTCGGGATGAATATGCCGAGCACCCCGAGATATTTACTTATGCGCGCACGCCACATCTCGTGGAACATCCCTGGCGTTGTCCCATAGCCTCGTGAACCGCCGAAACGCCCCTGGGCGAATTCCATCCACATTAGCGGTATGCCCATCATGACGAGGGAGATGAAATAAGGTATCATGAATGCGCCGCCGCCATTGCGAGCTGCCTGTCCGGGGAAGCGCAGGAAGTTTCCAAGCCCTATGGCATTGCCAGCCATCGCCAAAATGAGCCCTATCCTCGTCGCCCATCGTTCACGCCGCATCCTGACGCCACCTCAAGCCAATTTCAGATGTCCAGTATCCCATCAACTTGCGTCAGGTTTATGAAAGCATCGCATGACCTTATGAGCTCGGGCGATGTGAGTTTATCCGGACCAATGACCTTGACCATCTTGCCCATCCTTGCAAGCTGATCAATTAGCGGCGCAAAGTCACCATCACCGGTGACGATGACTATCTCATCAAGGTATGGTGCTTCGGACAATATTTCAATTGCCATCTCCATGTCCATGCTTGCCTTCACAGATCCATCGGGGAGGCGCTTTATAGGCTTTGCTACGACTCTGTATCCCATAAGCGCGAGCGCATGGATAAACTCAAGCTGCGGGCGATTGTCCGGGTCGTAACATGTGAATGCGGTCATCTTGACGATGGCTCCATTGCGGGATAAAAAATCCTTGAGCGCACGGTAGTTTATCTTCGCCTGATTGAAAACGCTCTTCACGCACAAGTAAAGGTTTTGCACATCTATAAACACACCCACCCTCCAAGGTTGCCCATATGGGCGCGGGACAAACTCCTCCTTTGTAATGCTCCATGAGTGCTCACGCTGCTGCGGGAATAAGTCACCTTGCTCATCATTGTTAAAGCCCCTGCCAAAATGACTTAAAGAGGCATCCTGCACATTTTCTCCCATTGCTTTCACCCCCCTCATGGGCTGCGCTGGCTGCCTTGTTTTAGCTTCAAACCCATCGTGTGTCTTTTTAACTCCTACAAGACGACGCCAGATGCTCCAAAGCCAACCTGCACGGTGCATATGCTTGCTTTTCATGAGTAATCACCAACCACGGCAATCACTGCAGCGTTTGATGAGGGGACAAAAAACCACACTCATTTTAGCGCGCCTTGAAATTCACATAAGTTGAGTGCACTGTCAGCTGCTCGCGATCTTTTGAGGCAATCGCTCAGGTTAGTTCGTTATGCTCATCAAATCTAAACTTTGAAACTGCTGCCTCTTTCCTCCGGTGGTAGAGCCACAGCAATGCGAAAAAGCCAGAGAGAGCTAAGACAAGAAGCAAGCTTACGATGTCCAGTTGCTTGACGAACGCCTGCCCGATGAAGCGCACGGAATATGCCACAAGGAAGAAGCGCGCGCCACGCCCGATGAACGACATGAAGAGCAGCGCAAAAATGCTCAGCCTGAAGACACCGCTTGCAATCGTGAATACCTTGTAGGGGATTGGCGTGAAGGCAGCTATGAGGACTGCCCATGCACCATAGTTGTTGTAGAGGTTTTCGGCGGCTTCCACCTTGCTCCGTTTAAAGAGCTTGAGCAACAATGGGCGTCCGCCAATCAACCCAATTGCATATCCCAGTAGCGCACCGAGCACGCTGCCAATTGTGCAAACAGTGCTGGCAGCTAAAGCAACCATCGGTGCTCTCGTCGTGATGGCGATTAAAAGCACATCCGGTGGCACTGGGAAGAAGGACGACTCAATGAATGCCACGACGAATAGCCCGATCATGCCATAGCGGTCAAGCAGTTGCAGCGCCCACTGTTGCAATGCCCCCAACTCATCCTCATCTCCCTTCACTCTCGTTGGCGCCATAACGCTGCTGCGTTTCCCATGCGACCAAACTATGCAGCGCATTGTAATGATCCAATATGTCGCTCAAGTATGAGGTGATGTTCGCCACATTCGGTATGCCGAGGCGCAATTGGATCAGCTTTGGACCAAGCCTATATGAAGCGAGTGCCATTTCAATGAGATCATCCCTATCATGCCAGAGCTGCATCAGCATGCCAATGTAGCGTGCAGCCCCATCCAAGTTTTGAGCGATATCGTATGGGTCTACCACGCCGAGCATGGTTGCAGTTTGTGGCATCAGCTGGGCAAGCCCGATGGCGCCGCTCGGCGAGCGAGCCTCCGGGCGGAAAGATGACTCTCTCGCCACAACGGCTGCAAGCAAGAATGGGTCAATGCCATTTCGCCTCGCCGCATCAAGCAATGCAAGTGCAATCACTTCTGCAAGCTCCCTTTTAAGCCGTCCGTTCAACTTCATCGCATACTCAGCTATGGCGTTTGCGATGACCATCTCATCAGCTTCGCTTCGCTGTTTAAGCGCCTCAGTCAGCCGCGTGCACTTCGGCAAAAGCGGCGCATGTAAAGCCACCAAGGCGCGTTCGTTTGCGCTTAGCGCATTTGCATATGGACGGATTGCATCGCGGTCACTTCGCACAAGCAACTGCATCATCAGAGCTGTTAGGATGAGCGCTCCACCGAGTCCCATTATCGTCACCGCAGTGGCACAGGCAAAGTAAAAGCATGAGCGATAGTCAAAGTGAGAAGCCCTCCCCGAGGATGAGGTCAATGAGGCGTTGTAAGTCGCCATCGGAGAAGTATCGGATCTCAACCGTGCCGCCGCGCCTGCCCGGCTTTATGCGGACGCGCATTTGCAACCTTTCCTGAAGCGCATCCTGCAAAGAGAGCAAGTTCGGATCAACCTTTGGCTTCTCCTTTGGCGGCTTCTCATGTTGCTCCTTGAGGCGGCGCACAAGCGCTTCAGTTTGCCTCACTGAAAGGTTGTGCCTTTGAATGAGCGAAAATGCGTGAAGGATGAGATGCTCTTCATCAAGCGCAAGGAGTGCTCTGCCATGTCCCTCGGATATTTCTCCCCTTCGTATAGCCTCCTTCACCGGCTCGGGAAGCTGTAAGAGGCGCATGGAATTGGCTATGGCTGCCCTACTCTTACCGACGCGCGCTGCTATCTCCTCTTGCGTCATCCCGAAGCGCCGAGAGAGCTGAAAGTATGCTTCTGCCTCCTCAATTGGGTTGATGTCCTCTCGCTGCAAGTTTTCAACGAGCGCAAACTCTATCATCTCCTGATCGTCACATTGCCTAATGACAGCCGGCAGCTTCCTAAGCCCGGCAATCATTGCGGCACGCCATCGCCTCTCACCAGTTACAAGCTGATAGCCATCCTCAGTCTGCCTGACAACAACCGGTTGAAGCAACCCGTGCACCCTTATGGAGTCGGCGAGTTCCTGTAGCGCCTTTTGATCCATGTCGCGGCGCGGTTGAAATGGGTTTGGCTTTATGCGGTCAATATCTATCTCAACGATGCTGGCTGCCTCTGGCGTTACTGTTGCAAGCCAATTTTCATCCACTGCTGGTGGTATGAGGGCATCCAGTCCACGACCGAGACCGCGTTTTCGCATCTTCAATCCACCACCTAATTGCTGCGTGTCTGCAATTGCAAGTGGTCCTCAACCCGGTCTGACAAAGGGCTGCATCAATTCAACTTTAGCTGCGCGATGCTGCATCCTCGTTTGCAAAGATAACAGCTTTTGGCAAAGCCGTCAATCACCGCACTGCATGGCGCATGTGCTGTAGAGGGCATCCTTGCAAACTGCTTTACTCGTAAGCTGTGCCATCCAATTCGGCACGAAGCTCACTATCACATCCAATTGAATGCGCTATAATGAAGTAACGATGTTTCTGCATTGCGCCAGTAGGAGGAACTTCAACTGCTCACAATCAATGCGGTGCGAAGCGGGTGGATGAGCGGGAAGACGGTGCAAATCCGTCGCTGCCCCGCAGCTGTGACCGGGGACGAAACCCGTATGGCGGTGCATTTAAGTTGGCACCGTCAAAAGCCACTGGTGGGGCTGATCCCCACTGGGAAGGCACGGGGAGTAGGATGATCCGGGAGCCAGAAGACCGGTCCACCCGCGGGAATGCTCGTGCCGCCTCGCGGGAGGGCGATGAGCATGCTCAAAGAGCGGTTTGGCAGACCCCCGGCAAGCTGCTAAGGGAGCTTCCAAGGATGGGGATGGCTGCCGGGGGTAATTGCTTTATGCACCGCAGCAGCGCCGCATGAATACCCCCGCTGTGTAGGAAGTGCAGCTACTCCCCATCTGATGCCTTGGCTTTCTCCGGCAGCAAGCTTTCGCATCCATACTCTCAGCCTTGCCGGTGCACTAACACAGTCAAACGCGCTCACCGGTTGTTTGGCATAACCAAAAACAAAAGCACGGAGGTGCGTCGTGATGAAGCGCTATAGGTGCAACTCAAATTTGGGCTTTGGCGCAGCGAGATGCACAGGACAACAGACGCCGGGAGCATTCACGCTAATTGAGCTGCTGGTGGTGATTGCCATAATCGCCATCTTGGCAGCGATATTGTTCCCGGTGTTTGCACGGGCGAGGGAGAAGGCAAGGCAAGCTTCATGTCAGTCCAACCTGAAGCAGATCGGTCTGGCTTTCCTAATGTATGTCCAAGACTACGATGAAATGGCGATGCCAGTGCAAGTCAGTGGCGCCGGAAAAACATACTACTGGTGGGGCAGTTGGGATGGGAGCACATTAAATGAACAAGAGGGGCTTCTCTACCCCTACATGAGGAACACGCAAATTAGGGCATGTCCATCATTCCCTGAGACATTGCGCACAGCGTTGGGGCTCACAGGATATGGGTATAACTACGCCTACCTATCTCCATACCTTCCACCTGACTGGGATGTGCATCCGGTCTCCATAGCCAAGATTCAAAACCCGGCTGAGACGGTTCTCATGGCGGACGCAGCCCGGATAAATACATGGAGCTACCCTCAACCAACTTTGGAGGGCAATGCCTACCTTGACCCGCCTTCTTACAGTTACCCTGGCTTTCACGCTCGCCACAATGAGACGGGAAATGTCCTATGGATGGATGGGCATGTGAAAGCGAGGAAACCGGTATACCGAACCGGGACTTTCGGATGGGGATATAACGCCGATGACTTTCGCAAGAACAATCTCGGCGACATTGATGAGGATGGCGACCTGACCACAGATGAGCTGTTTGACCTGAACTGAAGCGCAATGCTCACGCCCCGTGCAAGGTGGCTGAGGAATGATTGAGTGAGACTCCCCTGCGCCTTTGATGCCGGGGCGCAAACAGCCCGTGCAGTTCTAACTGATGGAATGCTGCTGCCAGCACAGACGGTTGAAATGAAAAGGGGTGGGCAATGTGAGCGATAGATGTCATTGTGCTGGTGGGCTGATAGCGGTGCTTCTGATGGCGCAAATCTGCGCCCTCTGCACCGCTGAGACAGCTCGTCACGGGTGCGCAGTCAAAGATGATTTGGGAAGGCTCATCAAACTTGATGTGCTGCCGAAACGCATCATATCGCTCTCGCCGAGCACAACCGAGATACTCTTTGCCATAGGCGCCGGCAGGCTCGTCGTTGCCGTTGATGATTGGTCCGACTATCCACCTGAAGCACGCCGCTTGCCGAAGGTGGGTCCTTTTATGCGCCCAAGCATTGAGGCTGTAGTTAAGCATCACCCGGATTTGATCGTGCTCGCATCAGTTGTGCTTCCGATGAGTGAGGTTGAAACGCTTGAGGGGAGGGTGCGTGCGCCAATATTCGTCATGTCCCCAAGGAGGGTCATTGACATAGTGAGCAGCATTGAGAGAATCGGGATGCTCGTCGGTAAGCAAAAGGAGGCTAAGCTGGTTGCCGATAGGATGCGCTCCGACATAAAACGCATCACGGCGATGCAACAAAAGCGCTTCAGGAAGCCGAGTGTGTTCATAGAGGTCTCGCCGCCACCAAGTCTGATGGGCGTCGGCGCCAACAATTTCATTGACGATGCCATTGAGCTCGCTGGCGGATACAACATCATGAGGCGGCTCAAATCAAGGAGTGAATTCCCAACGGTCAGCCTTGAGGTGCTGATGGCGCTTAACCCAGATGTTTACATTTTGGCGAGGCACGGTCGTTTGAATTCGGCTCGTGCCCTTTGCGAGGTCAGGGGGAGAAGCGGCTTTGAGCAACTCAAAGCGGTGCGCATGGGTAGAGTATACGCACTCAACGCTGATTTGATTTTCAGGCCCGGACCGAGGATCACCTCGGGGATAGCTGAACTGCACCGCTTCCTTTACGGACGCAAGTGATGTTTGGTGCGGGCATGATGTTTGTGCCACAGCGTGGGGGTATGAGCATTGTGGGATTAATCACACTACTACTTGGTGGGGCGCGCAGCGGGAAGAGCAAATTCGCTGTTGAGCTTGCAAGGGGCAATGGAAAAGTGGCTTTCATAGCCACAGCAACATGCACCGATGACGAAATGGAAAAGCGAATTGAAGCGCACAGGCGTTCTCGCCCGAGGGAGTGGCTGACCGTTGAAGAGGCGCTCAATGTATCCGAATGGATTGATGAGCATGGCGATGAATTTGATGTGGTGATAATTGACTGCATCACGCTATGGCTCAGCAATTGCCTTGCATTTGGCATGAGCGATGAGGCGATATTGGACGCCGTTGAGAAGCTGCTCAATGCGTGCAAGGGGCGCAAGTGCAACGCCATCATAGTGAGCAATGAAGTTGGTATGGGAGTTGTCCCGATGACGCACATTGGCAGGCGATTTAGGGACTTGCTCGGTGAAGCAAATCAAAAGCTCGCCTCATGCGCTGATTGTGTATACTGGCTTTGCGCCGGCATACCGGTGCGTTTAAAGGGGCAAGATTTGCGCAACTGCCCTCAGGTGAATGAATGAAGCGGTGGGCGTGGTGATGCGATGTGGACAACAAAAGCCTTCAAGCACTCTTGAATGCTATAAAGCCGTTGGATAGGCTATCAATGGTTAAAGCGAGTGAGCGCATGGACAGGCTAACCAAGCCGCTCGGGAGCCTCGGCAAGCTGGAAGACATTGCCGTGCGTGTTGCCGGAATTACCGGGACACCATTGCCGAGCGTGGAAAGCAAGGCTGTAGTTGTGTTTGCAGCTGATCATGGTGTCACCGCTCAGGGCGTGAGCCTTTACCCGAGGGAAGTTACGGCGCAAATGGTGATGAATTTCGTCCGTGGCGGCGCGGCGATAAGCGTGCTGAGCAGGCATTGCGGTGCAAGGCTTGTGGTGGTTGATGTTGGGGTTGCGGCAGAACTGCCACAGCATGATGGTTTGATCTTGAGGAAGGTTGCATGGGGCACAAGGGATCTTTCAACCGAACCAGCAATGACGCTTGAGCAGGCGATGGAGGCGATTGGCATCGGCGTTGAAGTGACCAAGGTGCTTATCAACGATGGCGCACGCATGATCGCCCTCGGTGATATGGGGATAGGCAACACAACGCCGAGCGCAGCCATTGCTGCGGTGCTGCTCGGTAAGCCAGCAAGGGATGTGACGGGGAGGGGCACGGGGTTGGATGATGAGCGCTACGAGCATAAGGTCGCTGTTATTGAAGCAGCATTGAATTTGCACCGTCCAACCCCGGATGACCCAATTGGAGTGCTCACAAAAGTTGGCGGGCTTGAGATTGCGGCGTTAATTGGCGTTGTGATAGCTTGTGCGGCGGAGCGAATCCCGGTCGTGCTTGACGGGTTTATCACAACCGCTGCAGCGGCACTCGCATTCAAAATGCAACCGCTTGTGAGAGAATACATGTTTGCCGGGCATATCTCAATGGAGCCGGGGCACCGCCTGTTGCTTGACTGGCTTGGGCTTGAGCCAATATTGAATCTCAACATGCGCCTCGGGGAGGGAACTGGTGCTGTCTTGGCAATGCACCTGATTGACGGTGCGTGTAAGCTGCTCTCACAGATGGCTACATTTGATGAGGCGGGTGTTTCCGGTCCGGTGGCGTAAGGCATGTTTGTGAAAGCCATATTGTGCAGGTTGCGCAGGGCTGTTAATTGGCACCTCAGCACCATATGCTGTGCCATCTCTTTCCTCACGATTGTGCCGATGCCTCGCCCACACTCGGAAAGCGCCATCAAGATGTGCAGTTGGCTCTTTCCATTTGTCGGGTTGCTCATTGGTGCTCTAATAGCCACGGTGGACAGCCTGCTTCTTCTGCTCATGCCCGAAAGCGCGACGAGTGCCATAACCGTCGGAATGCTTGCGGCTATCACTGGTGGACTTCACCTTGATGGGCTGGCAGATTTGGCGGATGCAATTGGCAGCCTTAAGGACAGGCGGGGGCAACTTGAAGTGATGCGTGATGCGCACATCGGTGCTTTGGGGGCTGCGAGTGTGTGCATTGTGCTGCTGTTAAAGTATGCCCTCATAGCCTCCGTTAATCCGCCTCTGAGGTGGGTTGCACTCTCGCTTGCGCCGATGCTCGGGAGGTATTGCGCTGCGCTATCAATGCTCCTCTTCCCGTATGCGCGCTCCGAAGATGGGATAGCCTTTCGCATGAGAGAACACAGGATGGAGCAACTCATCGCGGCAACGGCATACACAGTCATAGCAGTGCATGCCGCTGCAAGCTATGTCGGGCACATCAGCATGTGGTTGTGCATCGTGATCACCCTCCTCATTTCACTACGATTGACGAAGAGGTTTGGTGGTCTGACTGGCGATTGCTATGGGGCGACGGTTGAAATATGTGAGACGGCATCGTTATTCGCCTTTGCCATGCTGCAAAAGGTTTTCCTGTGAGTGTGAACGGAGCAATACCCAGTGTGCGCTATACTGGTAAAGGGTTTGCTTGACCGAAAGTGAGGGTTAATGGCGGGCAATCACGGTGCAGATAAGGTGCTTATAAACAGGGAAGGCGAATTAGCCACTTGCAGCGAGGAGTGAGTTCAATGGAGTTCACCACGGAGCGAAGAAAGCGCTTTGATGGAGTTGAAGTTGAAATACTCGGAGAGACATATGAGCCCGGTAAGCCGCAGCCGGAAGGGGAGGGCGACTGGAAGAGCAAATTGCAGACGATAGAGGAGATTGAGAAGTATCTCCGTTACGCTGAGCGCTACTGGTATAGCACCGAATGGTATGGCTCCGAGAAGCGCAAGACACCCGCTTAACCTGCAGCTGTCCATTCCTTGCCTCAGATGATGAAGCGCAATTGGGGGTGAATGGCTGTGAGTTTAAACATCCCGAAGGAAACCTATGTCGGTCGGATAAGGGAAATCACGATTGGCAGCGGTGATAAGGCGGTGAAAGTTGGCAACGAAGGCTGCCTACCGTTCTACACATTTGAGGGCGAGATGCCAAACCCGGTCCGCATAGCAATGGATGTGTATGACTATCCACCTGAGGGCTGGGCGCCTGCGTTGCTTGAAGTTTACGGTGATGTGCTCAATGACCCAATTGCGTGGGCGAAAAAATGCGTTGAGCAATTTGGCGCTGAGATGATTTGCCTCCAGCTTGCGAGCACTGACCCTTACGGGATGGATAGACCATCCGAGGAGGCGGCACGGATAGCAAAGCAAGTTGCTGATGCAATTGATGTGCCGCTCATAATCTGGGGGTGTGGCAACGAGGCAAAGGATGTAGAGACGCTGAGGCTTGTTTGCGAGCTGTGCGAGGGTAAGCGAGTGGTGGTGGGACCGGTCGTTGAAAAGATCTACGCAAAAGTTGGTGCGCAGGCGATAGCTTATGGGCAAGTTGTGGCAGCCTCCTCGCCAATTGACATTAACCTCGCAAAGCAACTTAACATACTGCTCTCCAACCTCGGCGTGCCGGATGAGCAAATTTTGATTGACCCGACCGTTGGCGGGCTTGGCTATGGGATTGAATACACATATTCGGTGATGGAACGCATCAGAATCGCAGCCCTGCTACACGAGGATGAGCGGCTTGCCTTCCCGATGATTTGCAATGTCGCAAAGGAAGTTTGGGGCACAAAGGAAGCCAAGTTGAGCGAGGAGGAAGCGCCACTGCTTGGAAAGGCGAAGGAAAGGGGTATCCTGATGGAAGCAATCACAGCAATGCTGCTTGCGCTCGCCGGCGCTGATATACTCATCATGCGCCATCCTGACGCAGTTGAGCTTGTCCGGAAGGCTTTGAACGAATTGATGAATGCCTAATTGCACAAAGTGCCTTACGGCGCGATCAATCGGCAAAGGATGGTGATTGAGATGCCTCAAAATAATTACAGCATAGACCCAGCAGTTGTTGAGCTCCTTGAGCGAGCAAAAAGGGACGGTGTAATGACAGCCTTTGACAGGGCTGAGGCAATGCGCCCATGCCCAATTGGAAGGGACGGAATATGCTGTAAGCTATGCGCTATGGGACCGTGTCGCCTGGTTGCACGGAAGGGCGAGGAGCCGCCGAGAGGGGTATGCGGTGCAACTCAGGACACAGTTGTGGCTAGGAACTACCTCCGAATAGTGGCGGCTGGATGCGCCGCACATGCTGATCACGGGAGGGCTGCAGCCGAGCTTTTGCTTGCGGTAGCTAATGGTGAGACGAAGGACTACGAAATTAAGGACGAGATGAAGCTGATCAAGCTCGCCATGGACTTCGGGGTTGAGGTATCGGGGCGACGAATTGAGGACATAGCAAGGGATGTGGCGATGTTGGCGCTTGAGGAGTTTGGGAAGCAGGAGGGCGAATTGGCATTCATCAAGCGTGCACCATTGCGCCGCCAACAGCTTTGGCGAGAACTCGGCATTGTCCCGCGAGGCATTGATAGGGAGATAACCGAAGCGTTGCACAGGACACACATGGGCACTGACCAAGATTACGAGAACTTGCTCATGCACGCTGCAAGGGTAGCGCTTGCCGACGGCTGGGGTGGCTCAATGCTTGCAACCGAAATTCAGGATGTGCTTTTTGGCACTCCCTACCCAACCGTAAGCCAAGTCAACCTCGGCGTTTTAAAGCCAGACCATGTCAACATAATCGTGCACGGTCATGAGCCATTGCTCTCGGAAGTAGTCGTGCTCGCTTCAAGGGAGCCGAAGCTTGTAGAGCTCGCGAGGAGCAAGGGTGCAAAGGGAATCAACATAGCTGGTATATGTTGCACTGCCAATGAGGTGCTAATGCGCCATGGCATACCGTTAGCCGGAAACTTCCTGCAGCAAGAGGCTGCTCTCCTCACTGGCGTGGTTGATGTAATGGTTGTTGATGTGCAGTGCATAATGCAATCGCTGCCTGAGATAGCTGAATGCTATCACGGGCGCATCATAACGACCTCACCGAGGGCGAAGATAAGGGGCGCAACACACATTGAATTCAACGAGCACAATGCGCTTGACTCCGCAAGGAAGCTCATTGAGATCGCAATTGATGAGTTTGAAAAGCGCGGTGGGAATGGCTATGTGCCAAACTACGCCGTTGATTTGGTAGCCGGATTCAGTCATGAGACAATCACCTATCTGCTCGGCGGTCTGTTCAGGGCATCCTATCGCCCATTGAATGACAACATCATCAACGGGCGCATAAGAGGGGTTGCCGGCGTAGTTGGATGCAACAATCCGAGAGTGACTCAGGACAGCGCCATTGTGACGCTCGTAAAGGAACTCATAAAGAACGATGTTCTCGTCCTTGAGACGGGCTGCGCGGCTATGGCATGTGCGAAAGCCGGATTGATGAACCCAGATGAAGCCCTGAAATATACAGGCGATGGTCTTGGTGAGGTCTGTGAGGCGGTTGGCATACCGCCAGTCCTTCATATGGGTTCGTGCGTTGACAACAGCCGAATATTGATTGCAGCAACAGCGATGGTCAAGGAGGGCGGCTTGGGCGATGACATAAGCGACCTACCCGCAGCCGGTGCAGCACCGGAATGGATGTCGGAAAAGGCGATAGCCATAGGCATGTATTTCGTTGCGTCGGGCGTCTTCACAGTTTTCGGTGTTCACTATCCGACGCTCGGAAATGAGGCTGTCTCCAACTGGCTCTTTAGGGATATGGAAAAGCTGTTCAAGGCAAGGTGGGCTTTTGAGCCAGACCCTGAGGAGATGGCGAAATTGATGATCAACCACATTGACCAGAAGCGCAAGGCACTCGGCATTGATAAGGCGAGGGAGCGAATACTGTTTGACATGGCCATGAGGCGGCAGTTGGAGGCGGTTTAAAGGGTTACATGGATGCCAAATTTGTGGCTGGTCAAAGAAGCATTTGAAAGGCAGCCCATGAGCAGCGCCTGTGGGGAGGGGATATGCGATGTCAAAGTTGATTTGCTCTGCAGCAATCAGGGGCGCACATAAGATAGTGGCGAGGGCTGAACAAAAGTGGCGAGAGGCGATGGATAGGTGGGGGGCTAAGCAGGAAGTCGGCTTTCCAAACACAGCATATTACTTGCCAATCATCTACGGCATAACTGGCATCGCTGTCAAGACGCTCGGCGACATGGAGCAAGTCCTTAAGCTGTGCAGGAGATTGCTCCCGCCGCCGGTCAGGGAGAAGGTGCACCTTCCGTATCTTGCGCCGGCGCTTGATGCTGGCATGGCTACATTCTTCGCTGAGGAGATAATTGAGGCGATCAAGTATCTTGAGAATCCGAACATGTATGTTGCGAGCGCGGAAGAGCCAACCGATGAGAACATCTGGCTCGGTGCAGCCGATGATATCATCATGCGAAAGAGGGGCGTTGAATTCGTTGATGGAACTGCGCCCGGCTTCGCGGCGATACTCGGTGCACCGCCGGATGTTGATACAGCGGTTCGCATAGCCAGAGAGCTTCAAGAGAAGAACCTGTATGTCTTCATGTGCTCGGATAACAACGGCGTGAGGATGGCTGAGCAACTTGTGGAAGCCGGCGTGCAAATTGGATGGACGACAAGGCTTGTTCCATTTGGTCCGGATACCTCGGCGACCGTCTTCTCAATCGGCTTTGCCACGAGGGTCGCAATGGCATTTGGTGGTATAAAGCCCGGCGAGTATAGGCGCATCCTCATCTACAACAAGGATAGGGTTTTTGCGTTTGTCCTTGCGCTTGGCTTTGTGACCGACGAATGGTATGCTAATGCGGCTGGGGCAATAAATTGGGGCTTCCCGACGATAGCCGACACACCCATACCGCAAGTTCTCCCGACGGGCATTTGCACATACGAACATGTTGTCTCAAATGTGCCACACTCGGAGATCGTTTCAAAGGCAATTGAGGTGCGCGGTCTCAAGGTGACTGTGACCAAGGTGCCAGTGCCAGTTGCCTATGGACCAGCGTTTGAAGGCGAGAGGGTGCGTAAGGCTGATCTGTATGTTGAATTTGGTGGCAATAGGTCGCTTGCACTTGAACTTTGCAGGATGCGGCGCATGGATGAAGTGCAAGACGGCAAGATTGAGATCGTCGGTCCAGACATTGATACTGCCGAAGAGGGCGGTGCAATGCCGCTCGCAATACTCGTTGAGATTGCCGGAAGGAAGATGCAGGAGGACTTTGAGCCGATACTTGAGCGTCAGATACATCACTTCATCAACTACGCTCAGGGCATCTTCCACATGGGGCAGCGTGATATAGTTTGGTTGCGCATAAGCAAGGGCGCATTCAACCAGGGCTTCAGGCTCAGACACATTGGGGAGATACTACACGCAAGGTTCCATCAGGACTTTGGAAACATTCTGGACAAGGTTCAAATCACCATATTCACCAACGAGGAGGATGTGTGCAGGTTGCTTGATGAGGCACGGGCAATATACCATGCAAGGGATGCGCGCATGGAGGGCATGAGAGATGAGGATGTGGACATATTCTACTCGTGTGTGCTCTGTCAATCATTTGCGCCAACGCATGTCTGCGTCATAAGCCCAGAGCGTCCGGGATTGTGCGGCGCATACACATGGCTTGATGCGAAGGCAATGTATGAAGTCAATCCGGAGGGACCAAACCAACCAGTCCAATATGGTGAGTGCATAGACCCGCTCAAGGGTGCATGGAAAGGCGTGAACGAGTTCGTTAAGAAAGCCTCAAGGGGTGCAATTGATGGCTATAACTTCTACAGCGTTGTGGATAGCCCTATGACAACATGCGGTTGCTGTGAGTGCATAACTGTTGTCTTGCCGTTGTGCAACGGCGTCATGACTGTAAACCGAGAATACATGGGCATGACGCCGTGCGGTATGAAGTTCACGACGCTCGCCGGAACAATCGGCGGTGGAGTCAGCACGCCGGGGTTCGTCGGGCATGCGAAGATTTGGATTGTGCAAAGGAAATGGCTTCAAGGTGATGGCGGGATAAAGAGGCTCGTTTGGATGCCCAAGATGTTGAAGGAGGAGCTCGGTGAGAGGTTGGTCAAGCGCCTCGCCGAAGTCGGGATGTCGGTTGACATGATTGCCGACGAGACAGTCGGCACTACCGAAGAGGAGATATTGCCATACCTGCAGGAGAAAGGGCATCCGGCGCTCGAGATGCCACCGATAATTGGGTGATGCAGACCGAATGATGTAGAGGGGGCATGAGATATGCCATTGAGTGGCATTGAGATATTCAAGCTGCTTCCAAAAAAGAACTGCGGTGAGTGTGGCGTGCCAACATGCCTTGCATTTGCAATGAACTTGGCACAGGGCAAGGCTGAACTTGATGCATGCCCATACATCTCCGATGAGGCAAGGGAAAAGCTGGCTGAGGTTGCTGCACCTCCAATTAGGGAAGTTGTCATAGGCAGTGATGGCAGAGTTGTGAAAGTCGGCGGTGAAACCGTCCTCTTCAGGCACGAGAAGACATTCGTCAACCCGCCCGGAATAGCCATGCTCATCAGCGATACGATGGACGATAGCGAAATTGATGCTCGCATTGATAGGATCAACAGCATGGTCTATGACAGAGCCGGATTCATATTGCGCCCTGAGATAGCCGCGCTGCGCTGCGACTCCGGCAGCAAGGAAAGGTTCACCGATGTAGTCGGGCGGATCATCAGCAGTTCAGATTGCAGCATCATGCTCATCAGCTATGACCCATCAATTCAATGTGCTGCGCTTGAGGTATGCAAAGCGAAGCGCCCGCTAATTTACGCCGCCACCAGTGAGAACATTGATGAGATGATGGAGCTGGCAAAGGAGTATGCATGTCCGCTGGCTGTAAAGGGGAATGGCTTGAGCGAAGTTGCGAGGTTGACATCAACAGCCATTCAAGCCGGCTTGAAGGACCTCCTAATTGACACCGGCGCACGCTCGCTCAAGGAGGCTTTCGTGCATCACATAATGCTGAGGAGGGGCGCCCTCATAGGCAAGATTAGGGAACTTGGCTTCCCGACGGTTGTCATGGCGTGCGAAATGAGCGACGACCTTTTGATGCAGACGCTCATTGGGGCGATATTCATTGCCAAGTATGGCGGCATAATTGTCCTCTCGGATTTCCAAGGGCACTCGCTTTATCCGCTCCTGCTTGCGAGGATGAACATTTACACAGACCCGAGAAAGCCGCTTGCAGTTGAAGAGGGCATCTACGAGATAGGAAAGCCAACGGAAGAATCGCCCGTGCTGCTGACCTGCAACTTTTCTCTCACATACTTCCTCGTCTCAACCGAGATAGAAAACAGCCGAGTGCCATCATGGTTGCTGGTCAAGGATACCGAGGGGCTTTCGGTGATGACCGCATGGGCTGGCGGCAAATTCACAGCGGATGTGATTGCTCCATTCATCAAGAAGTGCGGCATTGAGAGCAGAGTTAAGCACCGCAAGCTGATCATACCGGGCTATCTTGCACCCGAGAGCGGCGCGCTTGAAGAGGAACTTGGCGGTGAATGGGAGATATTTGTCGGTCCAAGAGAAGCAGCAAACATACCTGCATATTTGCGCACCGTCTGGCAAGCTGCCTGAGGTCAATGCAACCTCATCATAAAGGTTGCTGAATGCGAATTGAAGGGTGCCCTATGTGGGGCGGGATCTTCCATTGCAGTTAACTCCGCGCCTTAAGTGAGCTTGTTTGGCGATGGCTATATTGCACGGGCGGGAAAATCGCCCTATGCAGGGGTGGTGAGAGATGATCCTTGTGGGTGAGAACATCAACATCATGTCAAAGACGATAGGGGCTGCGATAAGAAATCGCGATGCGGCTACAATACAGCAGCTTGCAAGGCAGCAAGCGGGAGCCGGGATGGATTACCTTGACCTCAACATCGGGCCGGCAAGAAGAGACGGTCCCGAGCTTATGGAGTGGATAGTTAAGACGGTGCAAGAGGTCGTTGAATTGCCGCTGTCACTTGATACAACGAATCCGGATGCAATGGAAGCTGGCTTGAAGGTGCACCGTGGTAAGGCGATCATCAACTCAATCTCACTTCAACCGGAGAGGCTTGAGAGGATGCTTCCACTTGCCAAGCAATATGGCGCTGCAGTTGTCGGACTGCTGTGGGGCACCGAGGGAATGCCGAGGGATGCGGATGACCGTGCCGCATTATGCGTTGAACTTGTCCAAAGGGTTATGGATGCCGGCGTCCCGCCGGAGGACATCCTGATTGACCCCATTGTCACACCAGTTTCAGCCGACATAGGGCAGGTGATTGCGGTAGTTGAGTTCATGAGCGCCTTTAAGGACCTTGCACCCGGATGCAAGTCCATCGTCGGCTTATCAAATGTCTCCAATGGAACTCCAACTGAGCTGCGCCCACATTTGAATCGTGCATACCTTGCGATGCTCATGAAGTATGGCTTAGACGCGGCGATAGTCAACGCTTTTGATGAGGAGTTGGTTAAGCTCGCAAGGGGTGAGATGCCAGAGATACTGAACTTGGTTCACCGCATAATGGATGGCGAAAGATTTGATGTGAATGAGTTGCCCGAGAAAGAGCGCATATACGCAAAGACGACGCTTGTGCTCATGGGAAAAGTCGTTTACTCGCACTCGTGGCTTGAAGCCTGAGCCGAGTTCCGTGCACCATTTGAGTAATGCTAAACATCCATGTTGGGATCGGAAACACAAGACGCAATTTGCGCTTCTAACTTAAGCCTCTAATTTTGGGCTGTAAGAGCCGTGAGGGTGATGATGCCATTCAACACCATCCCAAAGGATGAGCATGAGGGGCACAAAATAGCCTATGAACTCTCAAAGGAAGGCTTGAGGGCGCTTGATATCAAACTGCAGTGTGAACTTGCTGGTGCGCACTTTGTTGAGGGGGAGCGTAAAGCTCGCCTGAAGCTGCTCGGTGATGTCTACGAAATTTCGCTTCCTGATTGCGATGTCAGGTGTGTGACGGATGAGGATGCACCAATCCACCTGAAGATACTCGCATTGCACTACCTCACACAAGCCACCGGTAAGCCGCTCACAGGCAGGTTGATTGACTTTAGGGAATTGCCCGGCGGGATCGCTTACCATGTGAGCTTTGATAGCCGCGTGAAGAAGCCGCTAATAAACGCATTTGGTGATGACGATGGGAGCAAGTTGCGCCAAGCTGCTATGCGCCTTGATGCGGAAGATGTGAACTATGGCGATGTCGGATTGAGGATATGGGCGCTACCGAGGGTGCCAATCATAATCGCCTTCTGGGCAGCAGATGAGGAGATGCCGGCGAGCATCAGCATCCTCTTTGACTCATCCATATCGGACTACCTTACAACCGAGGATGTGGCAGTCCTCGGCGAGCACTTAGCCGAGAAACTCATAACCACAGCTAAAACGATGCAGCGGTAAAATTTTGATTCCCTGTGAGATGGCCGGGGCTAATTCAAAGCCGCTGAATGTGGACGATTTCAGCCGTTTGAGTGAAGGGGGCGAAATGACAAGGTGCACATTTCAATTGCTGGGAAGGGTGGCACAGGAAAGACAACATTTGCCGCTCTGCTCATAAAGTGGCTTGCCGAAAATGGCAAAGGACCGATATTGGCGATTGATGCTGACCCAAACTCAAACTTAAATGAAGCCCTCGGCATGGAAGTCAACGCATACATTGCCGACATACTCTCGCGGGTGCGCACGGCGGCTCCATCGCCCAACATGCCGAAGTTGCGCATGATTGAGTATCAACTGCACGAAGTCATCACCGAAGGTGACAAAGTTGACCTGCTTGCAATGGGTGGACCTGAAGGTCCGGGATGCTATTGCGCTGCCAATCAAATGCTGCGCGATTTCATTGAGCGGCTGCGCCCAAGCTATGCCTATCTCGTGATGGATAACGAAGCCGGGATGGAGCATTTGAGCAGGCGCGTTGCGCAGGATGTTGACATCCTGTTCATAATGAGCGACCCGACAGTGAAGGGCATACGCTCCTCTGGAAGGATTGCCGCTTTGGCTAAGTCACTTGAACTCAGCGTGCGAAGGGTATATCTCGTGCTTAACAGGGCAGGGGAAGATGCGGTTGAAGCGCTCTCCGATGAGATTGAGAAGACGAGATTGGAACTCGCCGGAGTCATACCTGAGGATGAACTCATCATCAAGTATGACATTGAGGGACGACCGCTGGTGGAGCTCCCGCACGATAGCCTCGCATACAAAGCTGTGCGTGAGATAGCGCAGAGGGTAATCGGATGACCGATGTGTTAAATTGTTCACGATGGCTGTCCCGCTTTGAACTGTCATTTGAGATGCTCAAATGTTAGCCGCAAGCAATTCGCAACGAGTCGGAACACATCAAGATGCGTCAGGAACGAGGGAGCTTCCATTTGCCATTCACTTATATGGTTGGCAACGGCTGAAGAGCGAGCAAGCGAGGGTGTATGTTCAATTGTAAGTCCTCACTCCTCATGAGCAGATGCGCTTACATGCCATTACCTACGAGGCAGCGATGAAGTTCGGGAGGGTGAGCATCGGTGCCACTCAGGAGGATACGGTTTCTTCCAGAGGGCGTCTCAATCTTCGTTGAAGAGAGCACACCAGTCCTTCTGGCTGCGAGGGATGCCGGCATTGAAATAGCGAGCGTTTGCGGCGGTCAGGGCACCTGTGGGAAATGCCTTGTGAGGTTGCTCTCGGGCAAGGCGCGCATGACGGAAAGGGTGTCAATGATTAGTGAAGAATTGCGTTCAGAGGGATACACGCTCGCATGCCAAACATTCCCAGTTGAGGACTTGGTTGTTGAAGTCCCAGTTGGATCGCGCTTGGCGTTTTCCGAGGAGGCGATCAAGCACATTGAGCTTGAAGTTCCAGAACACGAAGCCGGGTTAAATGTTTACCCACCGAGCCCGATGGCGATCAAAGTGCATATCAAAATGCACCCGCCATCGCTCACCGACAACATCAGCGATTTGACAAGGTTGCTTAATGCCGTGAAGCGAGCGCTAAGCGAGAAGCAAGGGCTCACGGGGGCGCAATTTGACATTGGGCGTCCAATGAGGGTGAGCATCAATGCCCTCCGACAACTGCCATTTGCTGCAAGGGCTGGTGGCTGGGAAGTGACGGTCACTTTGGTGAACTGCCTTGACTATTGGGAGGTTGTAAGGATAACCCCCGGCGTTGACGAGAGACATGTTTATGGCGCCGCAATTGATGTGGGAACAACGACAGTCACAGTTCACATCGTTGACTTGAAAACCTTTGAGACAGTTCAGCGGCTGGCAAAGTATAACGAACAGTTTGTCTTTGGTGAGGATGTGATAAGCCGAATAGCGTATGCCTCTCGTAATGCGAATGGCTTGAATGAGTTGCGTGAGGCTGCCTTGAAGACCATCAATTCGCTTCTAAAGCACGCTGTAAGTTCACTTGGCATATCGCACGATGACATAGCATGTGCAACTGTTGCGGGCAATACCGTCATGACGCATCTTTTGCTCGGCATTGACCCAGCGAACATACGCATAGAACCATACATCCCAGCCGCCACTGTATTCCCACCGCTGAAGGCAAGCGACGCCGGGATCGCCATCCATCAGGATGGATGTGTCCTCATATTTCCATGTGTTGCCAGCTATGTTGGCGGCGATATTGTGGCTGGCACTCTCATCTCCGGGATGTCACTGCGAGATGAAATCTGCCTTCTGATTGACATGGGGACGAATGGTGAGATGGTTCTCGGGAACAGGGACTTCATGGTGGCGTGCGCATGTTCCATAGGTCCGGCATTTGAGGGCAGCGGAATAACTTGCGGTATGCGCTCCGTTAGGGGCGCAATATCCAGTGTCAGGATTGATCCAAAAAACCTTGATGTGAGCGTTAAAACCATCGGAGATGCAAAGCCGATTGGGATATGCGGCTCTGGGCTTGTTGACCTGCTTGCCGAAATGAGGCACGCCAACATCATTGACATGGCTGGCAACTTCGCTGAGCGTAATGGCAGCGGGAGGCTGAGGCAGACTGCCGACGGCGATTTGGAGTTTGTGCTTATGCACTCAAAAGATGCCGGCATAGCCCGTGACATCACGATAACACAATCGGACATAAAGAACTTGATTCGCTCAAAGGCAGCCGTGTATGCCGCGCTCAGGTCAATGCTGAATTCAATCGGGATGGAAGTTAACCAGATAAAGCGCATCTTCGTTGCGGGTGCATTCGGAAGCCATTTGAATGTTCGTGGGGCGATTGAAATAGGCTTGCTTCCGGACATCGCTGAGGATAGGTTCATCGTGCTCGGCAACAGCTCGGTCAAAGGTGCACGGCTGGCTCTGCTGTCACGGGCAGCATTTGACGAGGCGCACAGGATCGCATCAAAAATGACATACATTGAGCTAAGCGTTGACCCGGGTTATATGAGCGAGTTCATTTCGGCAAACTTCATACCGCACACGGACTTGCGCCAATTCCCATCGGTCAAATTGGATGCGAGGTGACCGAGTTGAAGTTTGCAATATCAGGGAAGGGCGGCGTTGGCAAAACGACGATAGCAGCAGCGCTGTCGCGGATGCTCGTCCTTAACGGCTATACAGTGTATGCGGTTGATGCTGACCCGGATGCTAACCTTGGTATCGCGCTTGGCTTCCCTCCGGACGAAGTTGATGCGCTCACACCGATAACCGAGCTGAAGGAATTGATCGCGGAGCGGACTGGCGGTGCGGGTCCTTATTTTGTGCTCAATCCGAGGGTGGACGATGTCATTGAGAAGTTCGTTGTGGCTCGTGAGGGCATCAAGCTGATGCGGATGGGCATGGTTAAGAAGGCGGCTTCAGAATGCTACTGCCGTGAGAATGCGTTCCTGAGGGCGGTCATTCAAGGGTTGTTAATTGAGAGGGATGAAGTCGTGATCATGGACATGACTGCTGGGATTGAGCATCTGACGAGGGGCACAGCGATGTATGTTGATGGGATGCTCGTGATAACAGAGCCGACGATTGCGAGCATGCGCACAGCACTAACCGTGTGCACGCTCGCACAGGATTTGGGCATCAAAGAGGTGGCAATCGTCGGGAACAAGGTGCGCAACAGTGAGGAGGCGAATTCCATTGCATCGTTTATTGAGGGTGAACAAGCGAAGTTGAGAAAGCCCATTCAGCTGCTGTGCTGCATACCGTTTGATGAGGGCATTTGGGGGAGGGCAATTGCAAGCGTCCCGAGGGAGAGCGAAATTGATGCCTCGCCATTTTGGGGCGCTATAAGGCGCATATGCGATTGGCTCATCGGGTCTGTGATGGGATGACGATAAGACCTCGCACATAGGACGGCTGTCGCGTTTAATTCCGCGCTGACTGAACCTGTGAACCAATGCCTTATCGCAGGTTGAATTGCTCACCCTTTTGAGGATGGCTTGCAAGTGAGATGGTCGCCTTTGATGGGGTGGTGCAATTTGCTTCGGAGGGGTTTAGCATCTGCTGCGTTTGTCATTATCGTCGGCATAATGCATTTGCTCCCAAGATGCGCAAAGCGCATTGGCGAGTATTACATCGTCACATCGGTCATTGACGGTGACACTGTGCAACTTTCAAGGGGGCAGATTGTGCGCTATATAGGCATTGATGCGCCAGAGCGTGATCAGCCGTTCTACTTGGAGGCGAAGCGAGCCAATGAAAAGCTGGTGCTTAAAAAGAGGGTGCGCCTTGAGTTTGATGTGCAGAGGCAAGACCGCTACGGTAGATGGCTCGCCTATGTGTTCGTCAGAAGGGGTGGTAGGGAAATATTCGTCAACGCTGAGTTAATCAAAGACGGCTATGCTACTGCGTATACAGTGCCGCCGAATGTGAAATGCGCCGACCTGTTTGTGAGGCTTCAGCGTGCGGCAATTGAAGGTGAAAAGGGGCTGTGGAAGGGGCAAAGCGAGAAGGTGGCGAGATACATCGGCAACAGGAGGACATTCACATTTCACCGTCCGACATGCGTGTATGGCAAATCCATCTCGCCATCAAACCGCGTCATCTTCCGAAGCCGCAAAGCAGCGCTGAAAGCTGGATATAGACCCTGCAAGGTGTGCCGACCGTGAAGAGTGAGAGTTGACTCACGATGCTCAGTTTATTGTGATGCCAACCCTTTATGGCAAACACTTAGTGGGAGTGTTTGATGAGCGGTGCGCGAACCAAACAGCGCCAAGCATGTTAGCGCTCAAATTGATGGGGAGATGAGGTGGTGACATGCAGCATGGCAGCCGTGAGAAGGTCTATCAATGTGACGGTGCGCTGCGCCGCGAAGGTGAATCTTTTCCTTGACATACGCGGCAAGCGTCCCGATGGATACCATGACATTGTCAGCGTGATGTGTCCGATTGATTTGCGTGACACACTTATCGCAACTCCGCTGCCGCCAGAGGAAGGATTCAAGATCATCATCAACAATGCCAACATCCCAAGCGGTGAGGAGAACACGGTTTGGAAGGCTTCCGAGGCGCTCGCAAGAGCTGCGAATGTCCCGATGTGCGCACTGATCAGGCTATACAAGCAAATACCGGTAGCAGCTGGGCTTGGTGGCGGGAGCTCTGATGCAGCTGGTGCACTTATAGCTTTGAACAAGCTTTGGAACTTGGGTTACAAGCAATCCGAGCTCGTAGAGATTGCGAAGTCAATTGGCGCTGATGTCCCATTCTTCCTTCACGGCGGTTGGGCGCTCGTGGAGGGCTACGGGGATGTGATTGTCCCTTTGAACATCAAGGTGCAGCTTTGGATGCTCCTCGTGAAGCCGCCAATTGAGGTCCCAACTTCGTGGGCGTATAAAGTTTGGGACTCAAAAGGTAAACCAGAGAACCGTGATCCGACGCCGTTGATTGAGGCGTTGCAGCGCGGCGACTTAAGCGCTATTGGGGAGCACATTTACAATGCCTTTGAGAAAGTCGTCTCGGAAACGCACACGGAGATAAGCTACCTCAAGAAGTTGCTCATGCGCACCGAACCATTGGGGGTTGTCATGAGCGGCAGCGGTCCGACAATAGCTGCACTCTTTGCGAGCAAGAAGGATGTGGAGGACGCAAAGCAAAAGTTCAGCGAGGAGTTGCGCCGATGCTATGAAGGCAGCAGCTTGCTCCCAAGCGGCGCTGAAGTTGGCGACAGTGTCTGGATGGCTGTCGCATCGGTTACACAACGGAGTTTGATAACACGGATGACATAGGGGCGTTGAAGATGAGCGTGGGCAACAAGAGCGCATACGAGAATCTCGCTGAAGCAGTTGACTCACTTGAAGTTGGCGGTGAAGGGCATAGCAAGGCGGTAGCTCGTTGGGCGACATTGATTGCAGTTGAGCAACAGCTGCCAAGCCAACTTGTAAGCATCGTTGAGCGCGCCGGTCTGTTGCACGACATTGGGAAAGTGGAGCTCCCAAAGGAGTTGCTCAACAAGCCTGACAGGTTAACGCGGGGGGAGTTTGAGCTTGTCAAACAGCACACTACCATAGGCGCGCGCATAGCAAAGGCGCTCCCGTCAGCAAGCGATGCTGCGGATGCCATTGAGCATCACCACGAACGGTGGGACGGAAAAGGCTATCCGCACGGTAAGCACGGCGTTGGGATTCCAATTGAGGGGCGCATAATTGCCGCTGCAGAGGCATTCGCATCAATGACACGACCTGTGCCATACCGCCAACCGCTCACCCTCTCACAAGCGCTTGATAGGCTTAAATGGGCTGCGCATGCGCAGCTTGACCCGCAGGTGGTCAGGGCGCTGATCAAAGCTGTAGAGCGCTCAATACCGGCGCATATGATGGGGGATTACTTATCAACGCCGCTTGAAGTGGTTATCTCATCCGAGACAGCGAGGTTGAAAAGCGCCTTCACCGGGTTAGCGCAGCAGCTATTGTGGACTGCAAAAAGGCTGCTCGGGGAGGCGTTAATGCAGCACCTCGCTCAAAAGTTGAATGAGGCATTGGTGAGGGATGGAATACCGGTCAGCATTAGCGGCGCTCAAATCGTTGACGAAATACCGTGGGTGATTGCTTTAGAGGAGAGAGCCAAGGTTTACCGAAACGCCTTGTGGCATATAGCGTCAACGCTGTCAAAGATCTTCGGTGATGCTTTTGTCGCTCAATTGCTCAAAAGGTTTGCGGAGGCTCTCCCGGAGGAGCTTCGTGAGATATGCTCTCAGTATGAGTTACACCCGGTGTTGGCTCACGCCGCTTGAGGTGATCCATGTGACACCTTGGAGTATCACAATTGGATTGCTCACCATCGCCACCTTCTTTCTCTCCATCTTTGCAGCCATACTTTGTGCCGAACTCTATTTGCTGCTGAGCACCGGCATGCTCGGTAAAATGTGGCGCATGTTCACACTCTCCGTGATGATATTTGCCATAGCCGAGATAGTTTCCTTCAGTGAGGCAGTGGGGCTCATAAGGATTTATGGATTGTCTCAGTTTTTGAGGGTCACCTTCTTGACGCTCTTTTGCATTGGCTTCTGGCAGCAGCGTCAGGCATTCGTGAAGGCGCTCGGAATAAAGCATAGCAGCATGGTGCTGCACATCCTCTCAGCCAAGCTCTTTGCGCATCGGCGCCGAATTAATGTTGCCGAGTTAAATGGAGTGGATAAACCGCAGGGGAAGCAAGTTCAGAAGGCGTCGGGCAACGGCAGCAAGTAAGCATTTGCGCTCAAAATCAAAGCGCCCAATTATGCCGTTCGGCAGGCAGTGACTTTCGGCAAGTGAACGAATAGCATGCGGCGCCTCTCATCCATGGTTGCGTATCCATGCGAAGCGTCAACTTCAATTGGCAATCTCCTTGTATGGCGCACCGTCACGCTTATCATCAATGCTGTGCTGTGCTGGCGACGGGCAAACTGATGTAAGAGGATGACGCTTCCGCTCGCCTCCACGACAACCGATGTTGATGATGCCCTGATGCGAGCGAAGTTAAAAACACCGCGTGGCATCGGGAAAGCTATGACGATATGATCATCGCTCTCAAGCACCGTTGCAAGCGACCTTTTAATGATGCGTCGCGTGATCGTCCTTTGGCGATTTAACTTGCCGCAGCACAATGCGCTGCGAAGCCTCTCCATAAGGCAAATCACCGATGAGAGGGAAAAAGCTGCCGCCCGCATAAGTGATGTAATAACGCTCATTGCCACCGCTCTCACCGCAAGCCCCCACCTTGGGCAGTTATTCCAACAGGATGTCAGACACGCTCACTTTGTGCGGAACTCATCATTGCAAGCTGCTGGTTCATCTCGTGCCTGCGCAGGGCATTGATTATCTCATCAAGTTCCCCATCAAGCACCTCTTGCAAGTTGTATACCGTCAATCCTATCCTGTGGTCGGTCACTCTGTTTTGAGGGAAATTATATGTGCGCGTCTTTTCGCTCCTGTCGCCAGTCCCTATTTGCGCCTTGCGAACTTGCGTCATTTTTTGCTCCTGCTCTCGGCGCATCATCTCAATCAGCTTCGCTCTGAGTATCCTCAAGGCGCGCATCTTATTCTGATACTGCGAGCGTTGGTCTTGGCAGACGACAACTATGCCTGTAGGCTTATGCCTTATTCGCACAGCTGTTTCGTTCTTCTGCATATGTTGTCCACCCGGCCCGGAGGAGAGCATCGTTTCAATCTCCAAATCGTCCTCATCAATCTGGACATCAACTTCATCGGGCTCTGGCAATATGGCGACTGTGGCGGTTGATGTGTGAATTCTTCCGCTTGATTCCGTAATGGGTATGCGCTGAACCCTGTGCACACCGCTCTCATACTTCAAGTTGCGCCAGACATCTTTGCCGCTGATGGCTAAGATGACTTCCTTGAACCCGCCGAGCTCCGTCGGGTGGGAATGGAACACTTCAACCTTCCAGCCCCTTCGCTCAGCATACTTGGTATACATGCGAAGGAGATCGGCAGCGAATAATGCAGCTTCTTCACCGCCGGCGCCAGCCCGTATTTCCATAATGACCGTCTTGCCCTCGTTTGGGTCCTTTGGGAGCAGCTCCTCAATCAGCTCCATCTCAAGCTGCTCAACCTGAGGGCTTATCCGCTCCACCTCCTCTTGGGCGAGCTGGCGCAACTCCTCATCCTCTTCAACTTCAAGTAGCCCTTTTGCTTCCTCCAAGCGGCGCTTGAGCTCACTGTAGCGCCTATACTTTTCAACGAGCGGATAAATTTCGCTGTAGCGTTTTAGGAGCGATTGAAGCCGCTCTTTATCGGAAGCAGTTTGTGAGTCCGATAGCTCCCTCTCTATCTGTATTAGCTCAGCCTCAAGCTGCTCCAACTTCTCAAACATACTCATCGCTCCTCCGAATGCTGATTGTGACCTTTACAACGGTTGTCCGTCACCTCGTCATCCATGTTCCCCTGCGAAGTTGCTGCTTCGCTTTGCAACAGTGAACTCAGCGCAGCCAATGCCACTTCCAATTGTTGCACTGATGGCTCTGCCGTTGTCAGCCGTTGGACTTGCATTCCAAGGGCGTTTATCACCTTTGCCCATGTTGCCCCCTTTAGCGTCCCAGCGATGATAGCTTCGTAAGATAAACTCGCAACGGCGGGCAAAAGCAGGAGGCGCCCAATCAACCTAATCGGTATGCTCGTCCAAGGAACGAACGAAAAGAGCACCATAGCGACTATGAACACGGTGAGCATAAATGTCGTCCCACATCGCCCATGCAATCTCGGTTGGCGAATCAATTCATCAACAGTTAGCTCACTACCGCTCTCGTAGGCGTTTATTGCCTTGTGCTCAGCACCATGATATGCGAAATAGCGGCGCATCGCTGGGAGCAGACGAACCATAAGGACAAAAGCGATGAACACAAGCAGGCGCATTATGCCCTCAACCAAATTCAACGCAAAGTGAGCTGCGCTATACAAGCGCACCGGAGCACTGCCGTATAACGAAGCACCGCGCAGGGCATCGGCAAGCATGTGCGGTATAACCACGAACATGGAAAAGCTGACCGCCAACCCGATGGGGAGTTCTATGGCAAAGATTGTGCGATGGGATAACCGCTGCCTTTTCCCAGCTAACTCAAGTGACTCACGCAAGCCGTAAAAGCCGCAAGACACCGCCTCATAGAGCGCAACGATGCCGCGCGCAAATGGAACTCGCATCCACCTCCATAATAGCTGTCCACATTTTGCTCCCCTAACCGAAGTGATGATTGAGCCGTTGGCAGCGCGCACGGCAATGGCAACAAAGCTTTGACTGTGCATCATCACGCCCTCGTAGACAGCTTGTCCGGCAATGATGACCCTCACACTGTCACCGCCCCCAAGAGCCCGCATCTTAAGCTATGCTTTCTCCTGCCGCTTGGTTGAGCGCTGCGCTTTCCTCTGAGCAGCTCTCAACCTTTGCTGGAAGCGCTCAACACGCCCAAGCGTATCAACCAACCTTTGACCACTTAACTGCCCAGTGTATATCGGGTGGCACTGTGAGCAGACCTCAATGTGCAATATTGGTTTTGTTGAGCGCGTCTTGAACGAATGCCCGCAGGCGCATATCACGGTGCATTCAACATACTCCGGATGGATGCCCTTCTTCATAGCGTGAGAACCCCCTTCAAAGTGGAAGGATTACCCAAAGGGAGCGGTTGTCCCTAACCAATCTCATTGCACACCTGTAGCAGTGTCAAATTCATCATTATGCCGAAGCTATTAATCGCATGACAATCGCAGGCAGCGGCTCACTTCGGCACAGTTATGCCGACCAAATCAATGACCAATCTAACTTCGCGCCTCGCCAACCTGTAAGTTAGCCCCCATTCAATGCAGTGAGCGCGATATACTACGCCGACGCTCCAATCTCGCATCTTCCATTGCGAGGGATCGTAGCGCAGGTCATAAGTTAGCTTCCAGCGGTCGCGTGTGAGCCATACATGCCCGCTCATTCTGCACTCGGTTCGTATGTCAACATCATCAAATTCAAACGGTGTCCTGCCGGATTGAATGTGATGCACAACCATTATGGAGCTGTCTATGCGGCGTCCAACTCGCCCCCTCAAACCCATCAACAAGCGGGCAAGCTTAAACTCGTCATCCCTGTAAAGCGAGTAGCGCAGTAGCAAATCAAAGTTCCATCGCCAATATCCATCGTTGCGCGGGATGTTTCGCAGACCAAGCTGAATGTTCACCCTCGGTGAGGATACGCGCTTTACATACCTTTCGGTATACCGCCCCCAAGAGATGTCGCCGTAAAGTGAAAAGCCGCCGCGTGAAATATCGTATGCACCATTGATACCGACTTCCGGGAGAGCATCCAAAAACAATCTCCTTGCAAGCTCATCTGACATTGTGTCCTTGTGTGCCACCCCCACATGCGCTTCGCCATGTCCCCACGACCTTAGAAGCGAGATCTTGCCACGCCATGTTTCCTTTGCCGATAGTCCAATTGTGCCCGAGAGCATTAAGGGGTGTTGACTGACTGAGCCCCCAAGTTGGCGTGAGTAATTGAACCCAGCGTAAACGCCATCTGCTGAGTTGATGTGGGCTATGAAGGGAAATTCACCACCGCCACCATCACCAATTCTCAAGCGATACCTTGGCAGCGTTGGCAAATGCAGCCCGTATATTCGCCCACTCAAGCCATCCAAAATAACTTGCCCTCCGGGAACAACCTGAATTCGTTTGGCAGTTAGCTCAAAGTGTGGATGAGCTCGGTTGCAAGTTGTGACTTTGCTATCCTCAAGGACGATGCTATCACCTAACATGCTTGCCTTGTAAGCCGCAAAGTTAAAAGCGCCATATGAAGCTTTAACAGATGCGAGGCTTCCACGGCGGTCATTCAAGTTGTAGCTAAGGGACTCACTTACAAGCGTTAACTCGTCCCCCATCAGCAGTGTCGCTCCATCCTGAGCCACCACACAGCTGCTTTTCACATCATACTGCACCTGGTTAGCGCGCAGCAAAAATTTGTCATACTTCAGCTCCACATCGCCGACAGCGCTAATGGAACCAGATTTTGGCTCCCAGTGGATATGCCATGCGCGCAGAGTTGCTGCTTGGATAGCTGTGGTTTGGATTGTGTCCTTTAAGTCGCTGCTCATGCTGGTTGCGGGCGGGCTTGACTTAGGGGACGCTTCATGAAGCGCATCAACACTTTGCGCATCTCTAATGGGCTCTTCGGTGAGAGCCAAACAAAAAGTTAGTGAAACTGTGGGCACCAAGAGGGTTAAAACGACAAAGTGAGCGAGTTTCATTGGATGCGTCATTGTGCCATTCATTCTTTGTCAGCGGCGGTGAACCGGTGCCTCAAAAGCGAAGTTGCACCTGCAATCTTGCCGTCTCCTCTTGAGAGTCCCTCTGCTTGCTCTCATAATCTGTGATTTGGTAGAGGAGGCGCAACTCGGCTTGCGGTGATATCATGTAACTGACCCCTAAGACAGCCCCGGTTGAAATTGCATCAGCGTTAAATGGAGCTATCGCCCGCCGCAAACCGAAAGTGAGCGTCCATCTCTTACCCCACAGATAATCAACTTGCCCCATATGCACCCTATAAGCTCTTCCATCCTCACCAACGCTTGAGAGCAACTGCAAGCGATACCTCGCAAGCAGCCTTTCCGATGGATGCCACGCAAAGCCAAAAGCCACACCGTGTAAAGCATCGCCTGTTCTCCACATAGATTCAAGGTCGGAAAAAGCCCCGCCCTCACCGAAGCGCGTGTAAAGCGCAAATGCGCTTAGCCTGTCACCCTTATACTGCCCGCCAACCTCCACGCTGCTGTAACGGAGCAGGTCTGATATCCTCATGCTCTTACTCCATGCGGGCAAGCGCTGTGTATACCCGCCAAGCAACCTCCATTGTTCCCCAAACGGTATAGCGACTTGAGCGCTAAATACTCGGTCGGCAGTATATGGCGGGGTGGATTGCAAACGCCAGTTTGATATCCTCAGCGACATGGAAGGCAACACAATTGTGGTTGTCGTATCGTTCAATAACACTTTGCTCTCGCCCAACCAGTAAGCAATCACGACATCGCGAGCCGATTCAAAGGCATCCTCAAGCCGATCCAGCGTGGAAGGCGCAAAGCCAACCTTAGCGGTATCCTGACGAGCGGATGACAGGGTGGCGTTGCTGTGCTGGCTTTTCTTCAGGGGCATGCTTGTGGACTCCGCAATGCTTGGTTGTTGTGTTCCCAAACGGGGCTTGCTCGGGAATGCTTTCATCGTTGACTCAAACAAATCCACAATGTGAAGTAAATGCTTGGCATCCTCTTCCAGCGACAGAGTATTGATGTCATTGGCGAAGTAGTTGATCAGCGCCCTCAGGAGGGCGGCAATACGCTCCACATCGCCCACTGTCATCGCCGGTAAGCTAACGGCTTCACATATCTCCTCAAGCGATGGATTAGTAAGCGATGGTTTCTTTTCCTTCACTCGTTCAAGCACCAAGCGGAGCGCATCAACTGCTGACATGATGTCCCTAACGAACTGCAGCCTGCTGAGCGGTTGCGGCTTTGCATACTCGCTAAATGGGATGCCCCAAGTGAGCTTTACACTCCCGAGCTCTTGCATCCATGTATATGGAGGCTCGCTGCGCTCCACCTCATCATACCAACTCGTGTATCCGAATGCAATGCTCCCGCCCATGAGAATGGCGCATAGGGCAATAATTGCCTTTCCTCCACAACGCCGCTTCATCTCCTTCGCCTCCGAGGGATTGGTTGCAATTTAAGTATAGCGCATAAGCAAAATTGCTGTTGCCACAACACCGCTCCCCCAATTCACGGTTCCGTAACCGCATATGTCCCCATGAAGATGCGCTGAGTCATCATCCTTAAGTGATGTCATTGCGCAGGCTTTGCAACCCCACTCAATGTGAGTGTGTCATGAGCCGACGAGAGATTTCAAACCAGCATAATGCCTCAAGTTGGTGAGCGCCATGATTGCGAAAGCCGTAACGGAGTATAATGGGCAGCTTGAACATTCGTTTTGGCTCAACGGCGCTCAATCACGCATATATGTGACTGCGCATGTGCCGGCTGAGTTGCATCTGCGCGGTGCAGTCATCCTATGCCATGCCTTCGCCGAGGAGCATAAGGCATCCTACCGAACTTTGGTGGCACTCGCAAGGGAGCTTGCAAGGGTTGGTTTTGTCACCATAAGATTTGATCATCGTGGCTACGGTGACAGCTCCGGAGAATTTGAGCGCTTCACAGTGAGCCATTGGATTGAGGATATTAAATTGCTTGCCAAGCTTGTCAGGGAGCGTTTGCCCGATGTGCCGTTGGTCATCGGTGGGCTGCGCCTTGGGGCAACACTCGCTGCACTTTCATCCAACGACCTCTGCGCCAACGGGTTAATACTTTGGCAGCCAATTGTGAGCGGCGAAAGGTTTGTGCAATTAAACATGGCGAGGATGAAAATTCAGCGCCAACTGATGGCTTATGAAAGTGGTGAGGCAGATAGCGCCGCCGGGATACAACTGGCGCCACATGATGTTGAGGACACCATTGGGCAAGCCGCCGATGAAGAAATCTTCACCGACTTCAACGGTTACATAATCACCAAAGGGTTGCACGGTGAACTGTGCTCAATTGACCTCACCGAGATCAAACTGCCGGGTGAGGCAAATTGCCTGCTGGTGCAAATCTCTGGGAGCGCGAAGCTGAGCGGTGAGTTGGCGAAGTTTGAAAAGCGTCTCCATTCATCGGGGCACCGATACAGTGTCCTCACCATACGGGAGCAACCCATCTGGAGCTTGCTCGGGTTGGTTGAAGCGAAGGAGCTCGTCAACGAGACAGTCAAGTGGGCATTGGATTCGTTTCCCGAGAGACGCAAGCTTGACTTGCACGCACAAGAGCTATTTTCGGACATGCCTGCATCCACAGATGGTGAGAGCATCATTGTGATTGGCACTCCAAGGGGCTGGTTAAAGGGCATACTCGGCATCCCGAAGGGGCACTCTGACACCGCTGTCCTTTTCCTTCACGGATGGTCTGGCAACCGCTCCGGACCGCATCACATGTTTGTGAAACTCGCCCGCTTGCTCACAAACGACGGGCTTGTCAACCTCCGGTTTGACTTCTACGGGCGCGGTGAGAGCAGCGGCGAGTTGTTTGATGGCACGCTGCTCACCATGATTGAGGATGCAATCTGCGCCATTGAGTGGCTCTCCGATAATCTTGGCGTAAGAAGGTGCATCACCATTGGCATATGCTCCGGTGGCGAAGTCGCTGTCGGGTGTGCCACTCACCCGAAGGTTCATGGGTGCGTTCTTTGGTCCGCACCGATATTTGCCGGGCTTCAAGCGCGCCAAAGGGAGAGGCGAAAGCGATGGAGTTACTTCGTTGAATACCTGCGGAAGCTGTTTCGCCCGACAACTTGGAGAAAGCTTTTCAGCGGGCAAGTCCAATTCGGCATAATAATGCGCGTGCTCTTCGGAAGGGTTGGAGATGCGCACAAGCCAAAGGGGAGTCCGAGCAGCACACCGTATGACGAAGCGCAGGCAAAAAGGTCTATTGATGCTGTGCCAACGGATGTGCTGAACCGAGAGAGGGCGCAGCTTGAGAGGTTGCTTGATGAATTTGAGAGGCACTACAGGAAGCCAACTCTGATGGTCTACGGCACGGGTGACCCGGAGGCAAAGCCAGCAATAGCATGGTATGGGCGCATACTTGACAGGAGCAGGGCTCCATACACGGTTCATCTTGTGCGCGGCGCAAACCACAGCTTCTACTCCCTTGTCTGGGAACGAGAGGTGCTCAATGTCACAAGGCAGTGGCTATCCTCAAAGGCTTAAAGTTTTATTCGCCAATCACACGGGCAAAGTTGGTGGTGCCGAAGTAAGCTTGCTGACATTGCTTGAGGTGCTTGCCTCCTCGCATGGCGATAAAGTTGAGCTTATCATTGCAGCGCCAGATGACGGTAACCTGCTTGAGCGCGCCAAAGCCATCGGCGTGCACGCAATCAGCACAGGGCGAATAAGGCGTCTTCGGCGCCCAAAGAGCGCTTCGGAGTTTATAACGGCAGCAATGGCGCTCACGCGTGGCATCGCAGATGCCATCCAAACATTGCGCATAGCATCGCCGCATATCGTCTATTGCAATAGCCTTCAGTCGGCGCTGTATTTTGCCCTCCCGGCGGCGCTTAAGCGAATGCCGATAATTTGGCACTGCCGTGATTTGCTCATACCTCACTCAATCGCAAAGCTTGTGGGAATGCTAAGCAGTGCCGTCATTGCGATATCAAACTCGGTCGCAAAAGCCCTCTTTGAGCACGGCGTGCCGAGGGGCAAGGTCAGGGTCATTTACAATGCCGTCAATGCGGCACAGTTTGAGCACCCGTGTGAGAGTGCCGTAAGGGAATTCCGAAAACGATGTGGTGTCCCAAATGGATGTCTGTTAGTCGGCATGGTGGCGCATATCGTCCCGTGGAAACGACACGACATCTTCGTCAGAATGGCGAGCATGATTTCAAGGCACTATCGTGATGTGCGGTTCGTCATCGTCGGCGGTGACATATTCGGTGAGCATGAGCAATGGCTAAAGCAACTGATGCAACTTAGTAGCGAACTGTCGCTCAATGACAAGTTGGCATTCGTTGGTGCGCAGACGGACATGGCTACAGTGATGAACGCAATTGACATTCTCGTCCATCCATCACCAATGGAGCCATTTGGCAGGGCGATCATTGAGGCGATGGCTGCGGGGAAGGCTGTTATCGCTGTCAATTCGTTCGGGCCGGCGGAAGTCATTTCGGACGGTGAGAATGGGCTTTTGGTCCCGACGGCGACACCGGAAGCATTCGCGCATGCTGTGACCAGACTGATTGAGGATGAAGCGCTCAGAGAGCGCATAGGGAGAGCAGCACGCAAATTCGTCATAGAGCGCTTCTCGCCGCAGCTTCATGCCGAAGCGATTTTGCGCCTATGGTTTGAATTGCTCGGCATGAAGGCGTCGCAAGCGAACGGCAGCCGCGAACAACACCAGACATGAACTCTTGATGACATACTGTCTCCGTGGGCATCAGTGTGCCGTTTTTGGCTGCGGGAATTAACCGCTCTCAAGTGATTGGGGTGATGCGGTGTGCGCCTAAAGTTGACCAAGAGAGATGCGCTAATAATCGTTGATGTTCAGCGCGACTTTTGTCCCGGCGGAGCTTTGGCTGTCCCTAACGGCGATGCAGTTGTTGAGCCGCTAAACCGCTACATTGGTCCCTTCAAATCCAACGGGCTGCCGATAATAGCCACGCGGGATTGGCACCCGCCAAACCACATCTCATTTCGCGAGCGCGGCGGTCCGTGGCCACCACACTGTGTTCAAGGCACACCGGGTGCCGAGTTCCATCCCACTTTGGAACTGCCAGAAGATGCCATCATCATCTCAAAGGCGACCGACCCGGATAGTGAGGCTTACTCCGGATTTGCGGGCACAGGACTTGAAACGCTCTTGAAGGAGAGGGGTATCACACGCGTGTTCGTTGGGGGGCTTGCCACGGACTATTGTGTCAAGATGACAGTGCTTGATGCGCTCGCTTTCGGCTTCACGACATTCCTGCTTGAGGATGCCATTAGGGGCGTTGATGTTAACCCGGGTGATAGCGAACGAGCTGTTGATGAAATGCTCTCAAACGGCGCAATCGCTATAACCATCGGTGACTTGGGGCTTTAAAGTCTCACGCCGTTCTTGGGCACCTATTGCATCTTGATGAAACGCTCTCGCTTAACCTCAATCACTTTCCCTCGCCACATCAATCTTGCGTCACCAAAGCCATGGTATATTCGCACAGCCGTTGAATGCTCAAGTGGCTTTCCATCAAGGCTTCGTATCGTGAACAGCGGCGCATCAGCATAATTTAAACCATTGAAACTCGCGGCATGAAAGGCAACGAATGTTGGCGCATCAGCTATGAAGCCGTATGGTGGGAGCACAATTTCGCCGAAGCGCTTTGACTCCAACTTATAGTTCTTGGAACCCAAGTTAACGACTACACTCACCCGCCCATCGCCGAAGGTTGATTGGCGCACCTTCAAATCCGGCGTTAAGAAGCGATACGCACTCATGAGCATCCGCGCTGTAATTTCGTTGAGCGGTGAGAGCACCTCATGCGTGTTTTTCATGAAGCGGTCAAGCGGATGCATGCCTTCAGCCCAACCGTTGTCGGCACGCGCAAAAACAGCTGTGTCCATAACAGTCTCATCGGTCGGCGTGAGCGGTTCAAATTCAACCCCGTCGGCTTTGATGTGGACTCTGCCAACTATGTATCGCCTTTGCCCATCGTCAATTCCGATAAGCCTCGCACGCTCACCCTGCGGTGGTCTATACAATCCCATGCGCACATCAAATGTCCCAATCAGCCCCTCGGGTATGCGCACCGTAAGCGGACCTATAGTGACTTTTGGTGGTTGCCACTTGCTTGTTGGCGGTGCGGGATCGTGGTCGTTCTGGAACTTAATGTTCCCAGATGCGTCGGTGAAGTGGACAAAGACGCGCCAATCCTCACTCACCGGCTTTCTGACGAGCCACCGGTATGAGATGCGGAATTGCCTCTCATCAATTTGCTCAACGCCAATCACAGATGGCTGTGCCTCAACCATCAACTCGCGCCACCCCTCACGCCAATACAACCCCGAAGGGACACTGTGATAATTCAATGGACGCCCTATGAGGATGTGATGAAGCACATATTCGGCTGCATTGAATATGTCGTAGCCATACTTGCCATACACTTGGATGCAGTCTCGGTAAACCATTTCAAAGATCGGCACAACGGTAGCTCCGAGCTTCTTGAGCAGGTTGGCATCGTGATAGTATGTTCCGCTCACGCCGCTTAACCCCTCAAAGAAGTCAGCCACCGGTATGCCCCACTCGCGACCGCACTCAGAACCGAAGATGCCAAAGAGCCCCCTTGCGTATCGGCATAACTCCTGCTTCCAGAACATGTCATCGGAGCGAGTGAGCCTGTGCTCCGGGTCATAGCACTCATACAGACCAGCTGCGAATGTCGTATCAATGAAGTAGGCATTGGGGGCAAAGAGCTCTTTAACGGCTGGCAAGTTTTGCGGGCGCTTCGCGAGTTCAATTGCTTTCCTTGAGCATGTGATGTATGCGCGCCCACCAAGCCACCTACCACCTTTAACCAGACTGCCATCGCGAGCTTTCATGATGTATCTCTCATCCCAAGAGGGAGCATCGCGATACATGTCCTGATAGTTGTCGTGCAGGCAGAACAAGTATCCGAGCCCTTTGACGCGCCTTGAGCATTCAGCCAACCCTTCATTGCCACCGCACTCAGGCGCTGCCGGCAATATGTCAGGGTGCTGATTGTCATAACCGCGATGAATCCACCCGCCGAGGATGAAGAGCACCCTCTCCATGCCCATGTCGTTTTTGAGGTGCTCAGCAATTTGCGCGGCTTGCTCAAAAGTCCAATTGACCCTCACCCACTCCTCCTGCTTGCTCTCCTCATCCATTCGCCTTGCAAGGCATGTCCAAAGCTTGAAATTGGAAGCGCCAAACAACTTGCTCCGCTCCGGATTCTCCCTCAATTTCTCGTCCCATGTGACGAGCCATCCTTTTGACTTAGCCACAGTGCGGTAGGCTTTTGCTATGTTCACATAATCACCCTTGCCGAGTAGGCGTATGCTGAAGCGCCTCGCATCACCGGACAGCTCAAGCGTCGGGAGGAGAAGCTGTCCATATGGCTCAAGCTTGGTGTCACCGATAATGCTTCTTAGGCGCAATGTCACATATGGACTGTGCCATGTGACGAGCATTGCAGAGGCATCCTTGACAACGCCGAACATCTCCATGTGGCAACCCTCATACGAGAATGTCGTGAAGGCATGCTCAAATGAGATGCCGCTCTTGCCCGGTATGAGCATTCCGAGACGCACGGGGACGATGATATAGCCATCATCCGCATCGCCCACGAAAAAGGAGCTGTCAAGCAGGCGCACGCTGCGAACCTGTGTGCCATCAGCCTCATATGAGACTTCAAGTTCCTCACCCTTTAATTCAAGCCGAATGACAACGGATGGTTCCCCATCGCTGGGCAGATAGCGCAGCTCAATTGCATTTGCGCTGATGAGGCGCGAGGCAAACTTGTTTAACTCCACCCTTTTGTCCGTGCCCCCGATTGCAAATGTGGCTTCACCAAAGCGCGCCACATAAGGGTTACTAAACCACCTTACGCCGCTGCGCTTATCCACAACCTCATACGCCCCGGTGCGCCCGCAAATTCGCAGAGAAGCAAACTCAGATTGGAGCTCAATCGGCTCAACGATGCGCTTTGAGAGCACTTCCTGAGTGAGCCTCACCTGCCCTTCAAAGCTCATTGCCATCCCTCCCGTTACTCGTAACCACAGCAACACAGCACAAGGCAAAATCAATGCCAACAGTGTTTTCCATCGCAGCCAAGATGCAGCTTCGTGCTGCACAGTCAAGCACCCCATCTTGCCAGCAATTTGCGCCTCCATAATCCGTCACGCTGTTCGCCAACGCTCTCACCGCTAATAATCGCCATCGTGAAAGGCGCATTGCTCAATGTAATCCATAGCCTTTGGAAGCTCAACAAACGGGTCTCCGGGTATGTGACACTCAAATCCAAAGAAGCCATCGTAGCCGCTACTCATTAACTCCTTCAGCGGGCGCGCAAACTTCGTATGTCCATATCCGGGCAACCATCTATTGCTGTCGGCAAGATGGACATGTTTTATGCGCGTGGCAGCCTCCTTGATTGACGATGCGATGTCAGCTTCCTCTATGTTCATGTGGAAGAAGTCCGCCAATATAGCCATTGCCTCATTTCCAACTCTTTCGCATATCGCTGAGGCTTCCTTCAGCGTCCTCGGATACCATTGCTCGTAGCGATTGAGCGGCTCAATCAGAAGGCTGCAATTTCGTTTTTGGGCGTGCTCTGAAAGCTCACTCAGCATCTCAACCATGACTTCCATCTCAACCTGCTCCTGACTTTTCCATGGCGAGAGGTCTGGAATTCTCGGTCGCCCGCCAAGCTTGATCGGCAACAGCGTGACGACGATTATTCCCACACCGCCAAGCTCACCACACATGTCCAATGTTTCCTTGGCGCATCGCAAATAGCGCATGCGTTCTTCCTTCCGCGCATCAAGCAATGCGCCCTCCCTGACACTCCATATTGCTGGCACAACTCCGGTTTCCTCTGACGCCCTTCTCACATCATCAAAATGTTCGCGTGAAGCACTCGCCACAAGCTCAATTCCGGCAATCTCCATGCTTGCGATGCTCTCAAATTTTTCAATGAGCGTTTTCCCGGGTGCCATGTATTCTCGGAGAGCGAATTTGAGCCTTCGCATCCCACTTGCACCTCCTCATCCAACCTCTCGTGTCCCACTTTCAAAGGACAAAAGCGCACGATGAGCATCCCTACGCCGCTATGGGCATAGATTGCCTCGCCACTCAAAAGTTGCTTGGCAGGTTTTATCACCGTTGCTCTTTGATGCGAATGAAGATCGGGTTGGTCATCGCCACTGGTATTGGATCACCCTCACGGAAAACTTGAACCAAACTCCAACCGTTGTCAGCTGCAAGGTCCATCTCAACAGAGAACTCAGTTTTTCCTCCGACCGCAAAGCTGTGAATGACCTCGCCGTTTAAGACGATCTCAATCCTGTCAATGGGCGAAACACTTTGAGCCCAAACTTTGACTCTAATTGGTGTGCTGCTGACAGTGCCCCCAGGCAAGATGCCATCGGCAGTGAATAGCACCAATGTGCCACGACTCAAGAAGCTGCGCCCCTCTCTAAGAGCCTTAACAATGTTGGCAGCCGTCAACGGCTTATCACCCAAGTAGACATAAGTTCTGCGATGCCCCAATCGTGCGCTCTTTCGGTTATGGCTATCAGTCCCCGCTGCGGCGAAGGCTATCACGCCCCTGTTGAGCATCTCCCACCAAAGCGAAATCGTCTTCTTGACCTCGTCACTACCACCATCGTTCCATACCTCAATCAGCGGCAACTTCTCAAGCTGGCGAGCCAACTCCGGTGTTTTGGGTGTGCCCGACCAGTGAGGATGATTGAGTTTGATCGTGATTGGGTGCTCGTCGCTGTCGGCTTTCAAAACAGCCTCAATGACCTGCTGCAAAGGGGTGGCTGGCGTTTCTAAAACAGTGCCGTTAATGATGTTGGCGTGGTAATTCGGCGTGGTGAACTCTTCACCCGGAATAACTGCGAACCTGCCCGGCTCCGAAAGAGGCAGCGCTTCCTGGTGAGCCATTAGAACATGGTTAATCGTCGGACCGGCACCGTGATCGGTTAAGACAAACCAATCAAGCCCCTCGCCGCGAGCAGCCTCAACCATTTGAGCGGGTGTATCGTTGCCATCGGAGTAAACTGTATGGGTGTGCGTGTCGCCACAATACCAGCCATCGGGTCGCCTCAAAATCCGCTGGATGGAAATGCCAATGGATTTTGAATCGGTGGAGACGGAAATTGTCTGAGCCTCAAATTCAAAACCCCTTGAAGCGGTGATGCGATAAGTTATCCCGGGAAGCAGGAACAATACCCCTGCGCCATCTTTGTCAGTGAATGCAACATAAGGCTCGTTAGCCGTTTGGGGCGATGTGATGTCAAGCCTTGCAGCGGCGGGTTGATTTTCACCCGCAATGGCGGTGGTGACTTGAACTGCTTGAGGCATGGGCATGAGGACATCGTCGGAAAAGAAGAGACGCAGCTCCTGCTCAATCCCGAGTGCGTAGATGCCTTTGACATTGCTTATTGTCAACTTCCACAGACCTCTCAAGTCTGGAGCTGTGACTTCAAGGAACTCAAGTGAGCCGCGGGATAACCCACCCCACCGCTGCTCCGCATTCACGCCTTCAGGTGGCTGCAGCTGAACTTCAACAGTTTGCTCCTCGCGAGGACGAACAAAATTGAAGCGGACTCTCGCAAGCTCCGGGACCTGGACTGTGAACCTATGGACAGGCTCGCCACCAAATTTTGGTTCAGCGAATCTCAAACCGCGAGCGAGCACAACCGGTTCAGGCTTGGCAAACAAATCAACATCGCCAATCGTCCGCACAAGGAAATGATTGCGGGCGTTTGGGCGACCTTTCGTGGGTTGTGGTCCGGTGACCATCAATCGCCAGATGCCCCAACGACCGTTGACGGCGACTTTGTATTCTGACCAAGCTTTGCTTTGCGGATTGGACAGTTTCATTGCCTCAGAGCGGTCAGGTGCAAAGAGGACAAAGGATGATGGCTGTCCTACCTCTTCATCATCGGCTTGGTCAAAAATCTCCACCGTGAATTCGCTTGTAGTCGGTGGGACATAAATGAACAGCTGCATCGTCCGCGCTGAGCTGGTTGCATCAACATAAAGGCTGTCGGGCGACTGGCAAATCCTTTGCGCCCATCCAAGCGAGATAATCAATACAACCGACCATAAGGTGCACAGCGACCGCGTGAACCGCATGTCACTCTCACCCCCTCACAAAACCCACCGCAATTTGGCTTTGTTGCAAAGCCCTCAATGTGACAGCGGTGAAATGCAAGCTGCCTGAACGAACGAAGTTGAGCGACCTCACACATGCATCATTATACATGCTCTCATGCGCTTCTTTTAAAGCGGACACATGCGACAATTCGTCATACTGATTATATGGCTTGCTTGCATCCGACTGCTCACCTTAGCTCAGCCCAAAATCCACAACCGGCTTTGGCGCTTGAATTGACGGTCTTTATATCGCATCCATAGATGCGATTTGTGCCTGACATTAAAGTGCGTTAAGAAACTTTTGGCGGGCAGGATTTGCTGCGTGGGGGTGAGACTCAGTTTGGCAGTCACCGTGAGGACAATACTGGCAACCGATTGTGGAAGCACAACTACGAAGGCGATCCTGATAGAGCACAGCGGTGGAAGATACAGATTGATTGCCCGCGGTGAGGCACCAACGACAGTTGAAGCACCGTTTGACGATGTCACCATTGGCGTCCTTAATGCTGTGAGGGAACTTGAGGAGCTCACTGGCAGACAGTTCCTACTTGATGGCAGGGTGCACACGCGTCAAGCCGGCTCCAACTCCGATGACGACATCGGATGCGACATTTATGTTTCCACATCAAGTGCCGGTGGCGGACTGCAAATGATGGTCACCGGCGTAGTTAAGACCATGACCGCTGAGAGCGCACAGCGTGCAGCTCTCGGTGCTGGTGCAATCGTCATGGATGTGATCGCAATTGATGACGGTAGGGCTGAGCATGAACGGATACAGCGTATGCGCTCATTGCGCCCCGACATGATACTCCTCTCCGGAGGCACTGACGGTGGGACGATAACACATGTCATTGAGCTCGCCGAGCTCATACTTGCAGCAAACCCGCGCCCAAGGCTTGGGAGTGGAATGAAGCTCCCAATCATTTACGCCGGGAATAGAGATGCGAGGGAGAAAATACGCCAGCTGCTTGAGGGCAAATTTGACCTTCGCATAGTTGACAACATACGCCCGACACTTGAAGTTGAGAACCTTCAACCGGCGAGGGAGGCAATTCATGACCTCTTCCTTGAGCATGTCATGCAGCAAGCTCCCGGATACTCAAAACTTGCAAGTTGGGTATCCGCCGAAATAATGCCGACACCTATGGCAGTTGGGAAGCTGGTTGAGCTCGTGGCAAATGAGGGGCGAATAAATGTCCTCGCAGTTGACATAGGCGGTGCGACGACCGATGTGTTTTCAGTGTTTGATGGCAGGTTCACAAGGACTGTTTCGGCTAACCTCGGATTGAGCTACAGCATATGCAATGTGATGGTGAGCGCCGGAATTGAGAACATATCCAGATGGCTCCCGATGCGCATGGACGAGGGTGAGATGAGGAACAGGCTTCGCAACAAGATGATTCGTCCAACGACCATACCGCAGACGATGGATAGCTTGTTGCTTGAGCAAGCTGTGGCAAGGGAAGCCTTAAGGCTCGCGCTTGAGCACCATAAGCAACTCGCCGTCAGGCTGAAGGGTGTGCATGTCCAAAGGACCATCGGTGAGGTGCTTGGAGCGATTGAGCAAGAAACGCTTGTGGACTTGATGGCGGTAAACCTGATCATCGGGAGCGGCGGCGTCCTCTCACATGCACCGAAGAGAAACCAAGCTATGATGATGCTCACCGATGCATTCCAACCGGAGGGTGTCACCGAACTCGCCGTTGATAGCATCTTCATGATGCCACATCTCGGCGTCCTGTCGCAAGTCCATCCAGAAGCAGCGCTGCAGGTCTTCTGGAATGACTGCCTCATACCTCTTGGGACTGTCATTGCTCCAAGGGGGTCTGGCAAGCTCGGCGAACCGGTTGGGAGGTTGAGCGTAAGCGGTGGCGAGTTTAACATCGTTGGCGAGGAGATGAGGCTCGGTGAAATCAAACTGCTGCCTGTTGCGCCGAACCGAACGATACGAATCAGGTTTGAGCCAACGAGACAATTTGATGTCGGCGCCGGCTATGGGAGAGCATGGGAGGGTGAGGTTAAAGGTGGTGCCGTTGGCGTTCTCATAGATGCGCGTGGCAGACCGATTCAATTCAGCGCCGATGAAAACGAGCGCATGCTGCAGGTGCAAAATTGGCTTACTGCGGCTGATTGCATTTGATGGCATAGGTGGCAGCAATGCTTGAGCGGTTGCAAAAGGTTCTTGCAAGAGTTGGAGTGGCTTCAAGGCGCAAGGCGGAGGAGCTGATAAAGCAGGGCAGGGTGAAGGTTGACGGGGTCACAGTGACGCAACTCGGATTTAAGGTTGATGCGGAGCGCTCCGTCATAGAGGTTGACGGAAAGCGCATTGATACGCGGTTGAAAGCGGTTTACATTGCCCTTCATAAGCCGAGGGGATATGTCACGACGGCTTCGGATCCGCATGTGCCGTTTGAAAAGACGGTCATGAGTTTGCTCCCGCCACAGTATCGCAACCTGCACTACATCGGCAGGCTTGATAAGGACAGTGAGGGGCTGCTGCTGATGACAAACGATGGCGAGCTAACGCACCTTGTAACGCATCCGAGGCATGGAATTGAGAAGCGTTATATCGTGACCGTTGAGGGCATCGTCAGGCAAAGCCATTTAAAGCGGCTTAGAGAGGGCATCATCCTTGACGATGGCAAAAGGCACACGGCAAAGGCTCGCATCATCTCGCTTGGTAGGCGCACGACGACACTTGCAGTGAGCATTCGTGAGGGGCGCAAGCGCCAAATACGGGTCATGATGAATAAGCTCGGGTTCAAGGTCACGAGGTTGGTGAGAGTAGCCGTTGGACCGATAAAGCTTGGTGGGTTGAGCCCGGGCGAGTTCAGGCACTTGACCGATGAGGAAGTGACAGCGCTATACGAAGCAGCCAAGAGGGGAATGAACGAGGGCGCAATCGGGAATTGAAGATGGCGTCAAGATTGCATGGGCATGCCGAATGTCCGAAGTGAGGGTTGGAAGAGCCAAGACCTTATTTCGGATACGCGCAATGGCGAGGTGCGCATGAAGGTGAAAGGGGCTCTCCAGTTTGACTTTTCGGCGGGCAAGCTGCACGCACGGCTTCTTGAAGCGCTGATTGGCAAGCTGCCGCTTGATGACGAGCGCGTTGTTGTCGGTCCGAGGATTGGTGAGGATGCAGCAGTGATTGATATGGGCGATAGGTATCTTGTGGCAAAGACGGACCCGATCACATTCACCGCAGAGGAAATCGGTTGGTATGCCGTGAATGTGAACGCCAACGACATAGCTGTCATGGGGGCAACTCCAAAGTGGTTTATGGCTACCGTGCTCCTGCCGGAGGGCAAATCCGATGAAGCGCTCGCCGAAAGCATATTCACGCAAATCGCAAATGCGTGCCGTGAGCTCAACATAACCGTCATCGGCGGTCACACCGAAGTCACATACGGTTTGGATAGACCGATACTCGTTGGGGCGATGTTGGGCGAGTGCGATAGGGATAAGCTCGTGGTGAGTTCAAATGCGCAAATCGGTGATGCCATTATCCTCACCAAAGGCATACCGATTGAGGGCACATCAATCATAGCTCGTGAGAAGGGTGATGAGCTTTTTAGGCGCGGCTACGAGGCTTCGTTTATTGAGCGGGCAAAGCGAATGCTTTATGAGCCGGGGATAAGCGTTGTAAAGGATGCGCTCATTGCAACCTCCTCTGGGAGAGTGCACGCCATGCACGACCCAACCGAGGGAGGATTGGCAATGGGGCTGTATGAGCTTTCATGGGCGTCTGGGGTGAGCATTGAGGTTGATGGGGAAGCCATCAAGATTGTTGAGGAGGGTGCAAGGCTGTGTGCTGAATTTGGTTTGAACCCGCTTGGGACAATCGCATCAGGCGCGTTGCTCATTGTTGCCCATCCGGATGATGCCGATGGCATCGTCAAAGCGTTAAATGCCTCAGGGATAAGCGCAGCCGTTATTGGGCGCGTGACATCGGTTGGGAATGAAGTCACTTTGAGGCATGGAAATGAACGCCTCACCATGCCACTGTTTGTGAAGGACGAAATAGCGAGGCTGTTTTAGCCCGCCTGAAATGGTTGATGAGGTTGGCGCACCATGATGTGCCCTTACAGAGGCGGTAGCTGAGCACAACTTGAGAGGGCTGTTTGCATTGCACCGAATTAACCAGCAAGCCACTTGAAGATGAGCATTTGATTGGGAAAAGGTGAAGTCATGTGTATGAGCATCCAATAGACCCGCTCGGGTTGTGTTCACCTTCAGCAATCCTTGGTTTGATGCGAGAGCACCGCATCCGACCAAGCAAGCATCTTGGACAACACTTCATCATAGACCGAAATGCGCTCAGGCGAATTGTCAACGCAGCTCAACTTCAAGAGGATGACCATGTGCTTGAGATCGGGACTGGCTTCGGGACGCTAACAGCGGCGCTCGCAGTCAGATGCAAAACCGTAGTCACGGTTGAGAGGGACAAAAAGTTGGCGCGCATAGCTGAGGAGCTGCTATCGCCATTTGGGAATGTGCGTGTGATCGCCAACGACTTCGTGAGGCTTGGTTTGCCCGAAGCTTTGGAACAAGGCAATGGTGGGCACACTGGTTTTTGGAAGGTCATCGGGAACTTGCCATACTATGCCACAAAGCCCATCCTGATGAAGATACTCTCACACCGCTCACTCTTTGGGCTATGCGTGCTCACGGTCCAGCGTGAGGTGGCGGAGAGAATTGCATCAAGTCATGGAACGAGGGCATACGGCATTTTGAGCATAGCCGCACAGCTGTTTTCGGATGTTGAGCTGCTCTTTGACATCTCTCCAAACTGCTTCCTGCCGCCTCCGAAGGTGACTTCAAAGGTTGTGAGGCTTCACATCCTGAAGGAGCCAAGATACGAACTTCCCAATGAGGCTCTCTTCTTTGATGTTGTTGGGGCTGCCTTCTCCGAGCGCCGAAAGCGCATAATTAACTCGCTGAGCAGCCATGCGCATAAGCTTGGATTGACCAGGGAGCAAATTGAAAGCGCCCTTAGAAGCGCCGGAATTGATCCGAGTGAGCGTGCAGAACATGTCAGCATAGCCAGCTTCGTGAATTTGGCATGGGCGATTCAGAGGACGGGCAAATCACAAGCGGCAAACAAGACAAAACGATTTGAAGGATGAGCCCTTTCTGAGTGGGTAGCCGAAAAGTTTTAGCATGTCAGTGACGCCACAATGTATGCCGCTCACTTTGCGATGTTCTCCTCGTGCTGCAGACCCGCATCAATCAAGTCAAGGTAATATTCAGCTGTCTTGCGCAGGCTGCAATATGGATAAGCCTCAATGAGCTTGAGGAGCTCTTGCTGTGCCCTTTCCTTATCGCCGGGATACGCTTGGTAGTAAAAGTTCAGGGCAAAGTAAAGCCAGACTGATGGTATGCCATCGTAATCTGGATAGTTGCGCATCAGCTTGAGCGACTCCTCAATGTGCTTTTGCCTGTTATAGTTCCCGCCCCAGATTGAGTAAAGCTGAGTGAGGTATAGCTGCACCGAAACGCATTTATCGCTCTTTGGGTAGCGCTCCAGAAAAAGCCTGTAAGTTTCGGCAGCCTTCTCATACTGCTTCAGCGAGGTGTATACTGATGCAATTTGGAGCAAGATATCTTCGCATCTGTCATCATCCGGAAAGAGCTCCATGAACCTGCGCAATGCCTCTATCCTGCGCTCTGTATCTTTAAGCACATACCCGTAGATGTATGCAATGCGCTGCATTGAGACAACCGCATAATATGTGTCAGTGAACTCATTCACGACGGCTTCGTATCGCTTTAGCGCTTCCTCAATGTTTTGGCGCTCCAGTTTGTATGCCTCCGAATACGCCTTTGCAGCCTCTTGCCTGCGCTTTCGCCTTTCAGGGTCTCTGTCAACATAGATTGCTTCAACTGAGCGCGGAAAGCGCTTGACCAACTCAGAATATGCCTCTTCGGCTTTTGCCGGCTCATTAAGCTGCATCCAGATATCGCCTATGGTTTTCAATACCGCCGAAAGCCCATCCCAGTCGGGATAAGCCCTGACAATCGCCTCATACTCCCTCAGCGCGGAGTTTGGATCCTTGAGCGCTTGATGATATAGCTGCGCTATCTTCAAATGGACGGATGGGCAGTCATCCCTATCGGGATAGTCATTGATGTATCGCCTATACTCGGCAATCGCCCCGTCGTAGTCTTTCAGCGATGTCGCCAAGGTATCCGCAATGCGCAGGCGAATACTTGAGCACCTGTCATCATCGGGATAAAGCGAGATGAACTTCCGCCACACTTCAATTGCCTTAGCGGCATCCTTCAACCTCTCCATGTAAATGTTCCCGAGGTCAAACAGGGCATCTCTGGATGCATGCGCTTTCGGATATTTCCGGACAGCCTCCTCAAGCAACGCTATAGCTCTCTCAACACTTCTCCTGTTCAGCTCCTTCTGCGCCAACTTGTAAATTGCTGATGCAGCGAGCACCTCAAAATAACTTTTTGCGCGCTGCGTCCTCATAGCCTTCAATGCTGCTTCATACAGCCCAACAGCCTTTTGTGTGTCATCAAGCAATTCGGCAAGCAGCGTGTAGTTGTAATGATTTCTCGGTGAGCGCTTTATGCCCTCTTCAAGTAGCTGCAAGATGCGCGGGCGAAGCGATTCAAGCGCCCTTTCGTCACCAAATTTGTATTGCCCGGTATAGATGCGTTCAATCTCTTGATACAGCCTACACATGTCGCTTGTGAGCGCCGCTTCAGACATGCATGCATCCATGCCGGCTTGCAGTATCTTCAGCGCATCATCATATCGTCTTCGTATCATGTAGAGGTGGGCAAGCTCATAGTAGGCTTGCACATTATCAGGGTTGGCATTTATCACCCCCACAAGATATGCCTCACTCTTTGATTCAAGCCTCGCCTCAACACTTGTAACTTTGCCCTCCTCAACCTTCACCTCCTGCCGCCATGTCACAAAATCCTCTCGCTCCAAATGAAGCGTGTAAATGCCGGGCTCAATGTCGCGGAGCACAATTGGCGTCTTGCCCCTCAAGACGCCATTCAGGTAAACATTCGCTCCAGAGGGAATGGATGTGACAGAGATTGAGCCGAGCTGGCGCTGCTGCAAGCTGACTTTGACAAAGACATCCGATTCAAAAACTTCAACTGCGCCAACCCACAACTTATACCCGTGCTTGAGCAGCCTGAGCAAATGCTTGCCATATGCCACTCCGTCAACGGTCAGAGGTGTTAACCCGGCATACTTCCCATCAAGGAATGCCATTGCGTTTTGCGGCTCGGAGTTGATGTGCAATTTCCCAACTTGCCCACACGCTGAGGCAAACCAAAATGAGGCAAGGAATGTCAAAGCAACTGCCCTGCGGACCAAATTGGCTCACCCTCCCCGAAGAGGCAATCAGGCATTGTGGATTTTTATTTGGCACGCCCAACGCTGCTCGCCTTTGCGCTCACGGCAGTTTCAGCATCGTAAAATGTTTGCCTAACCGGTGCAACGATTGGGTGCGCCTCCTCCTTGCCGAGTATGCGCTCAGCACAAACCGTAAAGCGGGCCACCATGATCCCGTTATCCCTCGTCCAGATTGCGATGTGCTTGCCATCAATTGGCTGCGGGTCGTTGTATTCAAGGAGCAGCTTATCATCAACGAAGTAGCGCAACACACCGCCATGCTTCTCCACCCTGATGAGGAACCACTTGCGATGGATATCCTCGCCAAACGGCTTATGCTCAACCTGCGCCACAACCTTTTCCTTGCGGACAATTGCCGACCTTGTCCCGCGCCATCCACCGAGCACAAATGTATAGCCGCTGGTCAAGTCACTGCCATCGGCACATATCGTGACATTCAAGTCCTGAGCGTAAGAGGCATAACTGCCGCGCTCACGAGCCATCTTGACAGCTACGGCAAACTCAACTGCCATATCACCATCGCAGAGATACTTGCTCCATACTACTGCGAGGTTTGAACCGAGTGACTTGCGCATGGCTTTTGCGCGCTCAATTTCATCGCGGCTATCCGACATCGCGGTGACCATGTTCCAAGAGATGCCGGAAAAGAATGACCACCTCGGATCGCATTGCCATCTTTGGCTCACTTCCCAGAGCCCATTTGATGAACGCCAATTTGTTGGAGCACTGCGAAACATATCGGTGATGCTGTTGGCGGCAAACAGCTCAACATCCTCACGCTGCACTGCATTCCCTGAGAACACAACGCCGAATTTGCTCCCACGCAACGGCTCCTTATCCTCGTAAGCGAGCAGCGGCTTTCCATCCAAATACGCTATGATGAATTTCCCAACCCGTCTCACCCTCAGGTAAGTTGGTGACGGCATGTTCTCCAACTTGAGCTCTTTCACGAGTTCGCCATTGCGGAGCAGAGTAATGCGATCACTTGCAAAATGCAACCTATAGCCCGAATTGACATCCTGCTGTGGTGCGGAGAGCACGAATGCGACTTCGCCATCGCTCAGATTAAGCCTTGAGCGCACCTCTAAGTCGCCCCAAAATCCAGCCCTGTGCCAAAGCGCCCTCATTCCACGCCCGCCTAATTGAGCATTACCTTCAACCCAATCACTCTGTGCTGCAGCCCAGTTGCCCATGCTATACTCATGCGCAAACACCTCATGCACTGTGCTGAATTGCTCAAACTGCCTTCCGCCAAGGCGAATGCGCAAGCCGTGAAAGCGCGCCTTGCATGAGTCCGCATATAACCCGATCATGCCGGATGTGATGGACGGATCAAAGGCTTGAATGAGCTGTTCACCGTTGACGGAGACGGTTATCAGACCGTCATCGGATGAGGCGGATAGCCTGAACGGCTTTGTAACATCCAACTTGACCGGCACGCTGGCGAGCGGTTTCTCCTCACCGGAATGGCGGCTGACCAATTCAACGAGTGTTTTATCACCGAACACAACACGAGCCAAATGATGCGTCTGCTCATCATTGTAGTTGAGGCACAATCCAACAGAGGCACCGCCAGCTACGCCGCCATCAAGTGAGATGTATGCATCCACGGAGCAATTTGATACGCTATCCCCAATAAGCGCCTTTGCATCGGATGCCGTTTCAACCCTGCACACCCTCCCGATGCCCTTTACGCTTACAAAGCTCCAAGTTCCCTTCAAACAGCGCACGATGCCATCAAAGCTCCCGTCCTGAAAGTCAATGGCAAACTCGCTTGCATCTCTCACTTGCACATCATCAAAGTAAGCTCCGACTGCACTCGTGGTGTATAGACCAACCATGCCGCGATACAAACTCCCATCCCTCACCTCGCACACCTTATGCCCATCAATGTAAACCCTGATTGAATTGAGCGACGCTTCAATGCGCACTTCATACCATTGCCCGGGAATAAAGCCGCCCTGAGCGTCAAACAAGGTGGTCAACTTGCCCATGTGCCGTTTGAGCAATTGTCTTCTGCCCACAGACTTGCCATCGCTGCCAGTCCACCTGAAGAGGTAGTAGTTTTGGGGGTCAGTCCAGCATGCGATGAGCCCAATGGAACTCGCATCCATGCACCTTACGGATGCTTGAATTGAGTAGTCGCTCCAGAACTCATATCCGGTAACCGATATTGCCGCGCCGCCTTTGCTCCTCGCAAAGTATGTAAAAGCATTTGCGCTGCGCAGAGGATTGTTTGATGCCCTCACTTTCCAATCGCCGGAGATGACATGCCAATCACTCCCCTCGCTTTCCAAGCGCATGAAATCGTCCGAAAAGTAAACCTCACCGGCTGGCTGAAGTGAAACGGTAGTAACAGCCGCAGCCTTATCGTGGACGAGGTAACCAACATGACCGGCATGCATTCCGATGGCAAATTGCGAGAGCACAATTTTGCGCACACCGTTAACAAACACTTCCATCCACATGCGCCTTTGCCTGATCATAATGCCGATTGGCTTTCCCTTTGCTATTGTGGGCATGCTCGCGGATGCAAGCTCAACTTCAAGTCCCTCTTCAACCTTGCCCACATGTATGGATGAAGCACCCACCTTCACGAACGCATAGTTTCTCTCATCCTGATAGTTGGTGAGGACTTTGACAAGCTCGTTTGATGGTGACGCCACTTGCAACCTCAAAGTGAGATCAAACTCGCTTATCGGCTGATCGCTCAAGAAGCGGCATGAGTTCACATCCAACTTTTGCTCACTCAACGGTGGGAATAAAGCCTCACCACAAACAGCATGCGCTATAAACCAACAGGACAGCGCAAGCGAGGTTAAAGTGGCTTTAAGCATCCGCCGCATGGCGCTCCTCACCTGCCAATCGCAAGCCGCCGTTCAATGGCAAACGATTCCCACAGGCAGCTCAACAGTTGCCTTTCGTTCATCACATAACTCCCGCTCAAGTTGAGAGCAACAGTGTCGGCTCATAAGCATTTGGGAGCAGTGACAAAGTTGGCGTTGAAGCAACACAATCGCAAGCCACCACTCATCATTTTATGGCACGATGCTCAGCCATCACCACCAAAGCGTCGTTAAGTTAGATGGAATGCACAAAAGGGCGGTTGCCACTATTGAGCCACTCACAGCAATGTTGGCGATGCTCATGCCATCTTCAGTGCAAGCTTTCAAGACGGCATCAGTGGGGTCACGAGCCATTTAGTCAAACTTAGTTGTGTTCCACCCACTCACGCCATCGGTTGGTGATGGGTAACCTGCGGTCTTTGCCGAAGGCGCGGTGGGTTATTTTCGGTCCGGGGGCAAATTGGCGGCGCTTGTATTCGCTGCTGTCAACCATCCATGCGACTTTTCGCACCGTCGTTTCATCATATCCCATTGCAACGATGTTTTGAACGCTTCGGTCTTCCTCAACATAAGCCTGCAA
>Ga0209394_1000170_pt1 | contig 61542 bp, 32 predicted proteins | sample JNZ201metaG_FD_184122 | JGI IMG/M metagenome (GOLD analysis project Ga0209394, IMG submission 184122) | Hot spring microbial communities from Jinze hot spring, China to study Microbial Dark Matter (Phase II) - JNZ 20120812A (SPAdes) (version 3) ...
GCCTTATCTCAGATGCCGAGTGATATACTTGCTGGGCAATCGCTATAGATGCCATCGAGATCAATAGCAAGCAGATAATCCCTCCAAAAATTGCCCCCAGTATGAACTCCCTCATCTTAGATCCCATTTCGTATCCTTGTTAGTAAAGATTTTTAAATTTTTAAAAGATTGGGAATTTGTGCTCAAGCTATTTAATACCCTTACCGGCAGAAAAGAAGTAGTTAGGCCCATCCAAAATAAGACCTTTAGGTATTATTCATGTGGGCCTACAGTTTATGACTTCGTACATATAGGAAATCTAAGATCATTCTGGCTTGCTGATTTACTTAAGAAATATCTGCGCTTCAAGGGGTTTAAGGTAATTCATGTGATGAATATAACAGATGTAGATGATAAGCTGATCAGGAAGGCGAACGGTTCAAGAGAAAGACTAACTGAAATTACGAAGATGTATGAGGATTACTTCATAGAATGCCTGAGGAAATTGAATATAGAGCTGCCAGAGTATTTGCCAAGAGCTACAGAGCACATTCCTGAGATGGTCAACCTAATTCAGAGGCTCTTAGATAAAGGTGTGGCTTATCTTGGAAGTGATTCAACAATTTACTATGACATTTCTAAATTTCCTGAGTATGGCAAGCTTTCTAAGCTTAAGCTAGAGTCACTAAAGGCAGGAGCCAGAGTAAGCAGTGATGAATATGGCAAAAATGAGGCTAGCGATTTTGCCCTCTGGAAAGCTTGGAAGCCTGAAGACGGTGAAATCTTCTGGGAGCCAGAGTTCATCATTAATGGAAAGCGGATCAAGATCAAGGGTAGACCTGGATGGCATATAGAATGTTCGAGTATGTCGATGAAATACTTAGGTGAGGGCTTTGAGATTCATAGTGGGGGAGTAGATTTAATCTTTCCTCATCACGAAAATGAGATAGCTCAAAGTGAGGCAGCCACTGGAAAGCAATTCGTTAGATATTGGGTACATCATGAATTTTTACTGGTAAATGGAAATAAAATGAGCAAGAGCCTTGGAAATATAATTACTCTCCGAGATGTGGAAGAGAAGGGGATTTCTCCCTTAGCTCTCAGATATTTTTACTTCACTTCCCATTATAAAGATCTATTGAATTTCACTTGGGAGGCCCTGCAAGCCGCTGAAGTAGGGCTTGCCAGAATTCAGAACTTCTATGAGAATTTGCTCCTAGAGCTGGAGAGAAGTAAGGCCAAGAAGCTAAATGAGGAGGATCTCAAGTTTCGCAGAGAGATAAACACTATCTATAGGGAGATCATAAAAGCAATGGATGATGATCTAAATACTCCTGTGGCCCTCTCAAAACTTCATCAATTGATTGAAAGAGGGAATATATACTTGAAGGGGAATCCTAATAAATATGTGGTTAAAGAGCTTTTCAATAAGCTTCTCGCATTAGATGCCTTCTTTGGCTTGCTACGTAAGGATATAAAGGTAAAGTATGTGAAGTTTGAGGACCTAGAAAGGAAGGAGAGCAACATGGAAGAGATACTCGAGCTCTTGGGGAAATTTGAGAAAATTAGGGAGGAAAAAGTTCTCCTGAAGCTCTTGGGGATTAGACAGTTCTTTAGGGAGAAGGGAGAGTGGGATAAGGCAGATTTCATCCGAAGTGAACTGAGAAAACTCAATGTTTTTGTGAATGACTTAAAGGATGGATTTTTTGTAATTTGGCATTAGCTTGTGGCATTTACCAGAACACTAATATTTCCAGTGTAAGTGGCTGGGGCAGTCCCTGCTGGTACGAAGAGCCACCAATAGACAGGTACTGTAATACTTCCACTCCCAAGGTTATCTTGAAAGAGCACATATTCTCCCAATCTCAAGCTTATCTTTTGTTGAGGAGAAGAAGTATTGGCACATCTCAAATTGGTGACACTGATTGAATTTCCATCACTCACGAGGTTAGTATCTCCCCTAAGCCATACAGCTACATTCACGTTTGATTCGATCTGGAGGAGCATAGGAAATCCTTGAATCCCAGTTCCACATTCAACCTTTGAGCCATCTGAAGCATTTACTTCTAAGTTTCCTCCACTCACAGAACCGAAGCAAATAGGTACATTGGAAAGAGTTCCACTTATGTAAGCGGGAGAAGTTATCTTAACAAAGGAAGTAGCCGTATGGTTGGAGAAACCATAGGAAGCCGAAGAGAATAATATATCTAGTGCAGATGTGAGAGGCAAGGTATCTCCTGCGGCATTTAAAATCCAGCTCAAGTTACAGCTTTCACCATTATTTAGGGTCCCACAGGTTTTGGGATTTTGAGGATTTTGTTCTTGCACGAAAAAAGGTTTGGCTCCAGGTGTTGTGCTTACTAGCGTATCGGGCTCACTCCCACTCTGGTTATACCTTACTCCTCCATATACTTCACCACATCCCAGAGTAGGAGGATCGGTATGACATGTGACTGATGCTTTGACTAGGAAAGTAGAGTAAGGAGGAAACTCGCAAGGAGAGGTAGAAGTACATTCCCAGCTGTTTATGGAAGAGTCAATTGTATAATTGACTTCAAGCCAGCGAATCTCATAATGTATGAAAAATTGCACATACTCCTCCTTAAGCGTAGCTTGGTCAGCATCTGGGGTAGAGTTAATTCTTACTACTATTTCATTATTTGGTGAGATGAAGTCTTGAGGGGCAGTAGTGATGTTGCACCATGCCCCTATGTAAGTATTTGCTGGAACTGAAACAGTAGTGCAAGTTTCCCAGGTATTTGAGGAAAAACTGTAGATGGAGATTGAATATTCATCATCTACTGAAGAGGTAAGATTAATGAGTACATCTATTTCATTTAAATTGCCTAAATAACTTACAGTAGCATTGTGCTCTGCACTAAGAGAATAAATTTGAGTGCAGTATCCATTCCATGTATTTCCTCTCATATCAAATGTGAAAAACCTGGCACTATTCGTAGCATTTACCTCAGCAAAGATCCAATTCGAATTACAAATGCCAAGATCAATTCCTGCCAAATAAGAGGTAACTGATAACCATTTCATGCCTGAGGCCACGCTGCTTACATCAATCGGCCCCACTACTCTAGTTCCTGCACTATTATATATGGAAAAGGTATGTTGGGCATCTACAGTATCGTAATAGGCAATCACAAAATGCGTAGAATTCAAAGCAGCAACAGATACGAAAGCTCTACTTGTTCCCACATTAGTGTCTTCATCAATCGGCCCCACTACTCTAGTTCCTGCACTATTATATATGGAAAAAGTAATGTCTGCATCAGCAGCGTCGTAGTAAGCTACTACGAAATGTGTAGCATTTAATGCTGTCAATGCCAAGGAGTAAGAATTTCCAATATTAGTATCTTCATCTGTAACAGTTTTGACTGCTGTTCCAGTGATAGTATAAATTGCGAAGGTGGCATCATCAGTAGCACCAGCATCATAATAGAAGAAAGCAAAATGCGTAGAATTCAAAGCAGCAACATGTACATTATAACAGTCAGTGGAGACTCCAGTGTCCACATCTATTGGGCCTGCCACCCTCGTTGAGGTAGCTAAATTCCATGTAGAAAAGGTAGCATCTTGATCAGCATAATCGTAATAACCTATTACTATATGGGTTGAGTTGAAAGCAGAGACAGAAACTCCCCAACTATTCGTTCCTACAGCAGTATCTTCATCTATTGGCCCTAAGGATAACCTTCCTAGAAAATCATAGACAGCAAATGTAACATCCTGTTCACTAGCATCGAACCATGCAATCACAAAATGCGTAGAATTCAAAGCAGCTACAGATACTGTATGATAATCACAGGCATCTGCAACTCCTGGACTTGTATCTACTGTAACAGTATTCACTAAAATATCTCCTGCAGTGGAATAAATTTTGAAGTTTATAGATTTACTCCCCTCATCACACCAAGCTACGACAAATTTTTCAAGATCTAGGGGAGTTGTAGCCAGAGCTTCAACTTGCTGAGTAGAAAAAACTATTGGCACGATTGCTGGAGGACTTACTTCAGTTAAGTCCCAAGTCAGGCCGTCTGAGTTAAAGTTGAGCCTTGCATCGATCTCTGCTTGAATGATGGTAGAGGCAATCCCAGTTAAATTGACCGTGGAGGATTGATTGAATTGAGAGATCGGATCTCCTGCAGTGGAACTGAATCCTAACAAAAAAATCAGGAATGGGAGGAGTAGAGAATATCTTGTGGCCTTACCCATTTTTAAAAGAGCTTGCATATCTCTTCAAATATCTTCTCAAAATTTTTTCTGTTCAGATAAAAGACCTTCCCACTCTGATTGAACTTCCCAACTAAGGCTAGATGAAGGGTTGCAAGTAGATTAACTTCTGATGAAAGTACATCTTCCAATAATTTTGAGAATTTGCTAGAAGCCAATTCCATCTTTCCTATCTCATCAATTACGATTAAGTCTTTTTCCTCCTCCAGAGATTTTTGTATAGCTCTTATTCCTACTCTCTCAAATTCCTCCACATTTACGAAATATTTACTCACCTTAACTGAAGTTCTCAAGTTCATATGGGCTAAGACCCCTCTTGTCCCTCCCTGAATATCTTCCACTTCGAAACCAATCCTTTTCCTCCCCTCCCGGATTTCTCTCGTGACGAATCCTCCTACTCTAACTCCCTTCTCTCTGAAGTACTCTAGAAGCTTTAGTATCAAGGTAGTTTTACCACATCCTGGCCTTCCTGTAATGAACACTTTCATAGAAAGAGAATAACCCAAAGCAAGTAAATGATTACTATGGTCCATACACAGGAAACGATCATCACATTCCTTCCAGTTCTTTCCCAACCTCCTTGTATTAGCGCATATCCAGCCAAGAGTCCGGTTGGAATTGGGTTGAAGATGGCAGCCACATAACCTAACAATTCAAATATGTCCATACCATTTATGAGCGCTAACATTTTATAAACATATCGTGAGCTTGAAAATATGATAGAGCTTAAGATAGGCAATATCGTGGAGGAAGAAGTAGATGCAATAGTAAACCCTGCAAATTCCCTAGGAGTGATGGGAGGAGGGGTAGCCTTAGCTATTAAGAAGGCTGGAGGGGAGGAAATCGAGAGGGAAGCGATGAGCAGAGCTCCAATCAAGATTGGAGAGGCAATAGCTACTTCTGCTGGTAAACTAAAATGCAAATATGTCATCCATTCTCCAACTATGGAAAGACCAGCTATGAAAACCACTGCAAGAAACGTAAAATTGGCTACGAGAGCTGCACTGAAGCTTGCGAGAGAGCTTGGGATAAGCAAAATTGCATTTCCAAGCATGGGAACAGGTGTAGGGGGCCTTTCTCCCAGAGTGGCAGCTAGAGCTATGATCTCTGAATTTAGAAAGTTTGAAGATCTCCATATAGTGATAGTAGCCTTCAATGAGGAGATCTACAAAGCATTCGAGGATGAAATTAACACCTCTAAATAAGGAGTTTTTCCTCAGAAGTCCTGAGATAGTAGCTAAGCAACTATTAGGAAAATTGCTCGTTAGGAAGCTTGGCTCAAAGCTCCTGATTGGAAAAATAGTGGAAACTGAGGCCTACTTTGGAAGGGAGGACCCTGCCTCTAGAGCCTCACTTGGATGGCCAAGATATTGTGTAGAACTTTTGTATGGAGAGGTGGGAAGAGCATTGGTTTATATGGTACATGGAAATTGGCTCCTGAATGTGGTAGCTCATGAAACGAATGGAGCTGGAGCAGTACTCATTAGGGCAATGGAGCCGCTAGTAGGATTTTCCGATGAGGTAAGGGAAATGAAGTTGACAAGTGGACCTGGAAGATTAAGTAAAGTACTACACATCGATAAGAGGTTCAATGGGATGAGCTTAATTAATTTGAAAAATGAGCTGCTTTTGTGCCACGAGTTTCAGAGGAATCAGAGATTTAAGATTAGGGCTTCTCATAGAATTGGTGTGAGCAAAGATTTAAAGAAGAAGCTTAGATTCTTCATCGATGGGAATGAATTCGTTTCAAATATTCGTAGGTACTAGTGGTTGGGCATATGGATGGAATCCAGATGGATTTGACTGGTATTTACAGAACTCTAAGCTGAACGCAGTAGAGCTCAATAGCTCATTCTATAGATTTCCATTTCCCTCTCAAGTAAAGGGCTGGTCAAGAAAGGGAAAAGAGTTGAGGTGGAGCATAAAGGTGAATAGATTGATTTCCCATGTGTTCAAGTTCTCGGAGAGAGCATTCTCCACCTGGAGGAAATTCCAGAAACTATTTGAGCCAATGGAGCTGCTCATAGACTTCTACTTATTTCAATTGCCTCCAAACATGGGAATTAATACCCTCCACAAAGTGGAGAAATTTATAAGGCAGACTAAGCTTTCAGAGAAATTCGCACTTGAGGCTAGGAATAAGAATTGGTTTCAGGAAGAAATCCTGAGATGGGCTGAGAACCTAGGAATTACATTTGTAAGTGTAGATGCTCCCATATACACTGAGCTTCCAAGGGAAATTTACTGCACCAATGGGATAGTGTATTTAAGGATGCATGGGAGGACAGACTGGTATATGCATGATTATAGTGATAAGGAATTGAAAGAAGTTGCTAAAAAGCTAGCGAAGAGTGGAGCTAAGAAAATTTATGTATTCTTCAATAACGATCATGCCATGCTCACCAATGCTCAAGCTATGTTAAAACTACTCAGAAATGCGTGAGGCTCTTTATTACTTGATGTTAAGGGCAAAGGGAATGCCTGATATTTTTAGAGATGAGATTCATCAAGTACTTCGAGATTTTTTCCCAATAGCTCGAGAAGCAATTAGGTTGCTGAAAAAGGAGATAAGTGAAAGCTTTCCACGAGAGGAGGCCAAGATAATCGAATTTACACTTAGGAAAAGCAGATTGCCATATTTTTGCACCTTAGCTACTCAATATTCTTACAGGAGAGCCAAATTGGATATCCTTCCAGAAGAGAAGAAGGAACTGATAAGGGCTACAGAGTGCTTTATGGCTTTGGGAGTTGGTGGAGAGATAAAAGATGATTTAATAGATAGTCCCCAATTTCAGAAGAGGATGGAAGGGAAAGGTTTGGAGGAGATAGAATCAATACTAGAAGATGATGAATCTTTTAAGGATGTATGCGAGGACTTCGCTGCTCAACGCTGCCAAGCTTATCTTAAGATATTTGATTTTGGATTAAGGAATTTAGGAAGTGACACATCCATTGAGAAAGTGTTGAAGTGGAAGAAAGTATCTGAGAAATGTGTAGCTCAGGAGGTTTTCTTAGCAGGAAAATTAAGGAATGAGGGGAGCAGGGCTCTAATGGGGTTGAGCCTTGAAGAATTGCTTGAGCCTCAGGGAAAATTGGGGGCAATTGCAGCAGGAGTAATAGATGCCTCTAATGAGACTTTTAACTGTGATAGGCTATCGCATCAAGTTTCACAACTTTTTTATCATTTTGCCTCCCAGCTCAACCTCATAGGAGATGATTTCAAAGAATATAAAGAAGATTTTAAGAAGAGGGATCACAGCATCGCTGACCCCTCAAACTTTTTAGCCCTGGCCATGGCTTCAATGGGATTTGAACCAAATTACAGTTTCCTTAAACAGTTTGTAAAAACCAATGAAGATTTTCTAGAGAGAGGAATAAATTACTTCATGCCCAAAATCGAGGAGAGTGTTGTTCAAATTGCTGAGCAAGGGGATTGGATCGATAGGAAACTAACTAGGAAAGCCATAGGTTTTCCATTTGCTTGGGTAATAGGTAGGCATTTACGTAAATTCGATAAAGAGTTCCATACTAACTTCTATGAGAGACTTAAAGCAAAATATGAAAAACTAATGGAAAAATTAAAAGAGTAAAAATTTTAGAAATCAAAGCTCCTGATCGTCTTCCTATTGTTCTTCTTAGCTCTCTCCGCAGCGCATTCGATAGTGCTCCTTACAAATTTATCTAAGGCTTCGATAGCTTCGTCTGGAAACCTTACTCCCTTCTTCTTCGCAATTTCCTTGGCAAGGCTTTTCACCACAATACTTCTTTCCTTTGCCTTGGCCAATTAAGACACCCCTTTCCTTTCTAAAGAGCCAAATCTTTTTAAACTTTTCAATCCTTCCAGAACCTCCTATATTTGAGAAATTTTCTCTCGAAATCTATAATCTTGCTTAGCAACTCCTCTTTATCCTTATAGCTTCCTGCCAAGATCTTTTTGGCACTCTTAGGTCCGATCCCATGGGCTGAAAGCACGAAAAATGCTATTTTCCCATAATTTAGGAAGAGCTCTGCGCTCTCCATGAGTTCATTGTAAGCCTTCTTCTCCTCAAGATTCAGCTTCCTTCCTACCCTTTGCTTTATCAATGCTGCCTCAGCGAAGGCCCTCCTATTTTGGCTTATACATCCTATAGCTCTGGCTCCACATCGTTTACATTTCAGATCTTCACTGATGCTTTCCACAGTGAATTCTCCCAATTGTGTTTTACAGTGCATACATATTAGGAATAGCTTCCTTTTCTGTATCCTAGCCTCAACTGCTTTCAGCAATTCCTTTCTGCTCTCCTCTGATCTAAAGATGGAGAGTTTACTCTCTAAGCTAAGCCTAGCCAGTGGGGAAAGCTCTCTAGCTTCTATGAACTTAATCCTGGTCTTACCTTCTCTCAAGAGCTCAAATATTTCTTCAGCTCTCTGAAGATCGAGTTTCTCATGCACATACTCGTTGAAAGCTTCCTCGAATAACTTGGTATTATAGGAAGCCTGAATCAGTTTGGAGACAATTCCCCTAGAGTATCCAGAGCTCTTGCGGATTACTCCGAAGCGTCTAGCTACATGGAAGAAATGGTACATGAACCTCTCTGAATTTTTAAGAGCATACCTAAGCAAGTAACGAATCCCTTTAGGCTCAATAGAGAGAATAGCATTCTTTAGATCCCTAAAGTTGCCATCGAACCTTAAGATGATTCGGTAAGCATCGCTCTTACTTTCCACCTTCCCACATCTCTGAGAAAGTAAACATACCAGTAGTTCTTCCAGTGTAGCATTTAACTTATTTCCAAAGAAAGTAAATAAGATGAAAATATTCCTAATCCTTTCCACATAAATTTCATTTTGTCTTGGAATGAAAAACTTAGTTTGTCCTTCGAGCTCCTTGACCTCCCAACTCTTTTGCAGGAGAGCTTCAGCCAACAGATCTCTTGCCATAGTAGCCACCTCATAGGGTACTGGAATGAGTTCTCCTTCCCATCCTGGAATTAATGGATCATCTGCCTTCTCCCGAATCACGAAGACCTTATCCTCCTTTATTTCCACCACTCTCCAGCTTTCACCCTTCAGCGAGAAGATAGCCCCTTCCTCGCAATGGGCCATAAATTCTTGATGGAGGATGCCTATAGGCCTGTTCATCTCCTTATCTATTACAAGGTATTGTTTCTCATCCGGAATGAGGGAAATATTCTCTAAGAAGTAAGTTAATGCTTTTGGTAGTTTGTAAATCCTTTCCCCACGAATTTCTATTAGTCTAATTTCCCTCAAAAATTGGAGCAGATCCTCAAACTCCTGAATTTTTAAATCTTTAAAGGGATACGCTCTCCTAATTACCTTATAAACATACTCCTTTTTGAGTTCTCCTAGACTGAGGAGCATGGCAATTATTTGGTTAGCTAGTACATCATAGGGCTTCTCTTGAATGCGTTGGAATTCCAGAAAACCTTTTTGGGCAAGATGCCTAATGGCTTGCGCCTCGAAATAATCCAGAGGGTCTATAGTTAATATGAAACCTCGAGAAATACCTCTTACTCTGTGTCCGCTCCTTCCTATCCTTTGCAAAGCCTTTGTCACTTGACGGGGGCTCATGTATTGAATCACCACGTCCACATTTCCTACATCTATTCCCAATTCTAGGCTGCTTGTGCAAATAACTCCTTTCAACTTACCCTTCTTAAGTCCCTCCTCTACATTGATCCTCACCTCTCTAGCTAGAGAACTGTGGTGTACTTCCACCTCGTTGGTGAGTAATCTAAATCTAAGCCCGAGGATCTCTGCAAGCTCTCTTGTATTTACGAAGATCAATGATGTCCTCGCATCTTTAAGGATTTCCAACATTCTCTTGATACAAGCTAATGCTTTGCTTGAGAGTAGGAGATCTGCAGCCACAGCTTGCTCTTTAGAAGTGGGTTTTATTAACTCTACATTTATCTCAAATTCCTTCGGTTCGAATGCATTTATTACCTCAAATTCCTTGAGAAACAATTTCCCCACCTCCTTAGGATTTCCAAGAGTAGCTGAGATTCCAATCCTCTGAAATTCTCCGGAAAGCTCAACCAATCTTTCTAAGGCTATGGAGAGTTGATACCCCCTCTCATTGATAAGTTCATGGACTTCATCTATGATTACGAACTTTACATGTGTTAGGGCTTTTCTCGTTTTCCTTCCAAATAAAAGGAGCTGTAGGGTTTCAGGAGTGGTGATCATCACGTCCGGAGGACTTTCTGCCTGAAGTTTCCTTATGTATGCTGAAGTATCTCCATGTCTTACATCCACTTCAATTTCAAGACTTTCTCCAAGTTGTACTATCCTTTGGAAGATATCCCGGTTTAAGCTCCTCAGTGGAGTAATATATAGGAGCTTAATTCCATCCTCATCCTTGATTTCGAGTAACTTTTGAAAAATTGGAAGGATAGCAGCAAGGGTCTTTCCATAGCCTGAGGGAGCGATCAACAGACAATTCTTTCCTTCCAGGAGCTTGGGAATAGCTAACTCCTGAATCCGAGTAGGAATGGTATACCCGCAGCTTTCTAACCACTTTACTATTCTCCTATCCAAGAGTTCAAATACCATGAAAGTAGGAGGAACTCTTATCTTAAATTTTTAGCCAAACCAAAATTCTTTTGAAATAAATGAATTCCCAGAACAGAGCTTTCAACTCAATTGAAATTTCTTCGAACTTTTTGGGAAAGAGGATTAATTTATTGCCCTAAAGGATTGGCCAATGCTGAGGAGGTTGGAACTAATAATTCTTTGTATCCTCTTTATAAACAGCATAGCCTTTGCTGTTATCTTTCCGAGGATTTTGAGTCTCACAATTCAAGTAGTCTCAAGTATCGTAAATGGATATGCTCAAATTCTGGCTTGGATGAGCAATTGGTTTCTACGCATTAGTAGAATGTTTTCTTCGCTAGCCACAAATTTAGCACCCCAATCTTCATCTAATTTATCCATCATTAATCAGAGACCAGTCATGAACGTAGGTTCAGATACTGTTACTAACTCCTCATCGAATTCCAATTCACATGTCAATTCCAGAACGAGTTGGTCGACTTCCATTCAGCGAACCCCAGTTCATGGTACCTTCCTCTCCTCTCCCACAACCAATCTTTCATCGAATTCCTCGATCAATAGTTCAGTTTCATATAATATTCTAAGTGGTTACAGATCTCAAGGTATCTGGGAAGTGTTCAAGTATGAGGAGGGGAAGAGGAAAGAGATTTCACTCTGGCCATTTTTCAATGATCTTTCCAGTTTGAATATCCAAAATTTCACGAGGTCGTCGATTCCCCTCCTTCCCATCCTTGGGACCTCATCTTTTCTAGGGGTAAGAAATCTACTCCTCTCCAGAGAGGAGGAGAAGAAGAGGAAAGCAGGCTCAAATGGAATAATTGGAGGAGTTAGCAGGATATTGAGTAGGATTGGAGAAGGTTTTAGAAGTGTGACAAATTGGGTAGGGGAAAAACTGAGAAATGTTGGCAATTTCATCGAGGAAAGAATATATAAGCAGATTAGGGGAGGGGTAAATGGTTTGATTACTCAGCTCTCAGGGGTTGCGGAATCGATTTATTCCTTTGGAAAGGACTTCGTAGGATTCTGGAAAGAGGCAATTACCAATCCGATCTCCAGCATTCAAAGAGCGGAATCAGCCATCAGAGGATTTGTGAAGACGATAGCTATTGGAGCTAGAAATCTCATCACAGATCCAATAGGTTCCCTAAATTGGGTGAAGGATGAACTGTGGGAGAATAGAAATAAGATAATTGGGGGAGTGATCATTGGAGGGGCCATCGCTGCTACAATTGTTACCTTAGGTTATGCTGGAATTACCCTTCCCACTGCATTAACCTATGGACTAGCGATCGCTGGAGGGGCTACTACAATCTACTATGTGAGTAAAGAGTATGGTGAGGATTTGATAGAGGTAGATAGGAAAGTGAAAAAATCGAAGTTTAACCATAAGACCTTGCCCCTATGCTTCGTGACTCCATTGGGATACTTAGCATCAATTGAATTTGATAGAGATGAGGTAAGCAATGCTAGCAGAAATTTAGAGAATGTGGGAAGAAAAATGATAGTAGATGCTGCTACAATTGGGGGGATATTGCTCGCTACCAATTTTGGTTTAAAGGTAGCTACTGCCTATGCTAATAGGGATTTAAAGATTGTTCTGGAGAGCTACACATCTGAGAATGAAGCATATTTACAGAAATTGAAAAGGGGTGGAGTGATTCAGAAAGTAAAGGAAGAAAACTTGAAGCTGATTCTCAAGGAGAAAATCATGAAGTGGAAAGGAGATGTATTCGACATTGGAAATAGAAATAGAGTTAAGATAGAGGAGATCAAGATAATCCCCCACAGCAACGATTTTATAGCCGCAATTGGAAGAGCAGGAGCCACCTATGAGATCGATGGGGTTGAAAAGGTCTTAGAGAAGAATTCTATCCTCATCCCAGTTAAAGTAAGAGGGCAGCAGAATCATTGGGTTCTACGATACAGAGATGAAATTATAGAGCATGAAATAGGAGATTACCTAGCCACCATTACTGGAAAGCTGGAGAAAGCGTTCTCCTTAGCAGAGAGAAGAGGTCTTCATATGGTGAATGAAGAAAATGATCCTCTTAGAGAAATTCTTACTCACTTCATCTTTGGAGATACTCGTTCCCTCCAACTGAGCAAAGAACGGGAGAAATTGGATTTCTGGGTTAAGAGGGTGAGAAGTCTCATAAAGGATGCAGAGAGAGCTCCCACACGGAAGAAAGCTATAGGGCTAGCCTATGCTGAATATTTGAGTAGAAGGATTGGAAGCTCCTCACTACTCAGGAAGATAGGAGAGAAGGCTACTTCAGCTCAAATGAGACGGGCAATGCAGGAATATGTGGAGTTCTTCGAGGAGATTGGTAACTTGATCGATCTTCCCAAGGAGGTTAGGAATGAGAAAGCTATTTCGATGCTTGGAATACCTCTCAAGGAGATAATCTCTTTGGGGGAAGGGGAGGAAAATGCGCGTTAGATTAGATCACCCCATCATTAGGAGTTATCTCAGGCGTTGGAGGATAGTAAATAGCAGCATGATTAGATTTCATGTAAAAGGGATTATGGAGCCATGGACAAGCATCGAGAAGGAATTAGTAGCAAAAGTACTAGAGAACCTCAATTTGGGATATAGCTTGGAGGAAACGATATTTAGGGAGTTGATGGAATTTAAGGATGTGAGCAATCTGCTCGTAGCTGAAGAGTTTAGCAATTTCTTCGGAAGCAAGGTAAAGGCTGTGTTGAGCTATATAATTTTAGACATATATTTCTACACGTACTTCTTGATAAATGTCTGGAGAAATTATGTAAATAGCCTAGATGAAGTGGACAGAAAAGAAAAAAAGGTTGGAACCGATAGCATAATCAGTAGGGATATTTGGGGAGAAGAAAGAAGGAGACCATTGTTTAAGAAATTGAGTTCTCTTCTCTCCCTCAAGCCAAAGCCGAAGAGAAAGAGGTTGACTCTTGTGATAAATGAACTGAACTTCGAAGGAGTTAAATTTCCCAAGGATAATTTCTCAGCTACAGAAGGTTATTTTGAAGTAAGAATAGATCCCATGCACTTCACTAAGACAATTCCCAAAGAAATAGTAAAGGTAGATGAGGAGTGGATGAAAAAATTCTTTTCTCTGTTTCCTTACTGGAAGAAACTGGTAAAATTGGCTGAGAGACTAGACAGAATTCCTGGAGATGAAGAAATGATGAGGATCTCTGATTATATTCTTAGAAAGCTTGAGATAAGGGTGGATACAAATATAGATAAGCTTATTAGGAAATATGTAGAGGTGTTGTGGGAGATAAGGAAGCTGTGCAAGAAAGAGGGAGAACCTTTTCAACTTTTTCCATTTTATCCGAAGGATATTGTTTAAATCGTAGGGAAAGTTGGATAGACTTCTGAAGACCTTCCATATCAGTTAATAAATACTATTTCATGCGAAGAGGTTGAGATGAAATGTAAAATCTGTAATAAAACCTTCATAAATAGGGAATATTTGGTCAAACATTTGAGGCATTACCATAGTAAGGACCTACAGAGATTTAGGAGGGAAGTTAGGAATCTAAAAGAAGAATATAATAGGACTGTAAGTAGAATAAAGGCAGATATAGAACAGCTAATAGAAAGGTTGAGAAAGGAAGAACTCAAGGAGATAAGGGAGTTAAGGAGGAAGTTTGGGATTCCTGAAGATTATGAGGAATATTAAGCTTCCTTCACTTCACCAATTGCTAGCCCATGCTCATTTAGGCGCAGCGGTAAGATATCTCTGTAATGATTTGTCCTCCTCATCTTCAAAATCCTCATACTTCTATCGTATTCCCCTCCAAATCCTGTATAGAAGAGCTGAATCACAGTATCTGCCACGAACTCTTCGATTCCTCTAATAGGCAAATATTCCCTCTCACCCAAACTTCCACTTAATTCGCTTACGATAATTGTTGTACACTTGACTCTCTGTACAAATTTCCCAATCTCGTGGAGGAGTTTTCTACTAGCAAATTCATCAGCAGCATAATCGTTGAGTACAGAGACAGAATCGATCACTACGCGTTGAGGGTTGAATTCCAATATTAGTTTTTCAAAATTTCCTAGAAAGACATCTGTCTCCAGAGGTGAGAAGTACTTGATGAGTAACAAGTTTCTGTGTATAAACTCCTTCAAGTCGATCTTTATGGAAGCAGCGTCCTCAATGATTTCATTTTCCCTCTCCTCAAAAGTGATGTAAACACATCTCTCTCCCCTCTTCAGGCCCTCGTAGATGAATTGAATTGAGAATATAGTTTTTCCTGAACCAGGCCCTCCCTCAAGCACGATCAATGAGCCCTTTTCAAAACCTCCTCCTATGAAAGGATCGAGCCCAGGAATCCCTGAAGGAACTCTCTCCACTGCCATTAAAATCAAAATCAAATTGAGGTATAAAAAAGTTTTGTTTCGAATTTTGGAAAAGGTTTTTAAAATCAAAAATTATCTTAAAATTGGTGATCTAAATTCAGGAAGTTTTACATAACTACCGCCATCGATTATGTAAATGCACCTCCCCATATAGGGCATCTTTACGAGAAACTCTGCGCAGATGCCATTGCTAGATATTATAGGCTGAAGGGCTACGACGTCTTCTTTCTCACAGGAACAGACGAAAATGCCTCCAAAAATGCTAAAGCAGCCGAGGAAGTTGGGATTCCTGTAAAGGAGTTTGTGGACAGAAATGCAGCTAAGTTTATTCAACTTTGCCAATTATTTAACATATCCTTTGATTACTTCATTAGGACTACAGAGGAGAAACATGCAAATTTCGTTAGGGAAGTTTTCAAGAAGATCTACGAAAAGGGGGAGATCTACAAGGGAATTTATCGAGGATTATATTGTCCTCTCTGCGAGGAGTTCAAAGGAGAGGAAGACTTAATAGATGGTAAGTGTCCTGAGCATGGAGTAGAAGTAGAGTATTTGGAGGAGGAAAATTACTTCTTCAGATTGAGTAAATATCAGACGAAGATCTTAGAGTTACTTGAGAAAAATTTCATCATCCCTGAGAAGAGGAAACATGAGGTATTAGAAAGGGTAAGGAGGGGGTTGAAGGACATATCGATTACTAGACCAAACCTCACATGGGGAATAAAGGCTCCAGTAAATGAGGAGCATACAATTTATGTATGGGTAGATGCTTTGTTCAATTACATTTCAGCCATCTATCCTGAAAACCTCAAGTACTGGCCAGCTGATGTTCACCTAATAGGGAAAGGGATCAATTGGTTCCATTCAGTACTCTGGCCTGCCCTTCTCTTAGCAGCTGGCTTTGAGCTTCCTAAGAAGATAGTAGTACATGGCTATCTCAATATCGAAGGTAAGAAGATCTCAAAATCTGCTGGTAACTTCATAGACCCATTTGAGCTTGCTCAGAAATACGAGGTAGATTCAATTCGATACTTCTTCCTGAGAAATTTTCCGATGTTTGAAGATGGGGATTTTAGGGAAGAACTATTAAGGGAAAGAAATAATACGGAGTTAGTAGCTAATATAGGAAATTTCGTATATAGGGTGCTATCCTTTACTTTTACTAAATTCGATGGAAAGGTACCCCAGCCCCAAGAATTGAATGAAGAGGATCAAAGACTGGTAGGAGAAATTAACCAAATCCCGAAGTTAGTAGGAGAAGAAATAGAAGGCTTTAGATTGAACAGGGCTCTTGAGAAAATCAACGAGTTTGCGATAAGCTGTAATCAGTATTTTCAGGCTAAGAGGCCATGGAAGACACTTGATCCCAATTCTATTTACCTAGGAATGAATGCGGTACGTAGTTTGGCTATTTTGCTGGCCCCATTCACTCCCAGCTCCTCTCAGAAGTTATGGAGACAACTCAATTTGAAAGGTTCTATTCAGGAAGAGGGATGGGATTCTGCCTCTGAGCTAAGAATTTTTCCAGGACACATTATAAATAGGCCTGAGCCTCTTTTCAAGAAACTCTAAAATTAAATAAATGAAAGAGGGAAAGCTTCTAAGATTTCCTTAAGCGGCTGAACGATGGAGTAGAATCCTGTTGGAAAAGGAAGCTCAAACACACTGGGATCTACCTCTAGACTTAGGGAGGAGAGAATATACTCTACTATAGATGTTATTTCCATCGACTCTAAGCTGATGGCTTGGAGTTCAGTCCTATAGTGGAGGGCAATACCGGTTTCTCTATCCAAACACATCATTTGCTTTAACTGCTTTACTGTGAGATTTTTCCAGAGACTTAAAAGTTCTGGGACCAAAGTGGGAGAAATTTCGAATTCCACACAATCACAAGTTCTGTTAATGTAAATAGCTACCCCACACCCTTTCAAGCTTATTTCTTTGCTCTCGATCATTTTTCTCATCGAAGTAAGATTGGTTAGATTAGAAGCTGGTGATAGTTGAGGGAGGGATTCTTCCTCTACCTCATAGCATGCTCCACTAACGCACATGAAGGTACCACTGGGTAGAGAGTAATACATGAAAGTAGTGGTGGTGGGGTAAGTATAGGTGATGAAGATACTTCTTTTGTTAAGTTTTTTGTCTTGGTTAAATGTTACATTCATTTTCATCGAGAAGGAGAATTCAGATGTGGAAATTTCAAGGAAGAAAGAGGAATTAGTGCTAATTTTTTCTATTTTTTCACCCATTTCCAATGCTCTTAGGAAGATTTCCTCCACCTCGCCCAATATGGTGAGTTTGTATTCAGGAGTACTATTCCAATTGCCTGCCTTATCTCTAGCATAGAACTTCCATCTTATCTCCTTACCCCTGCAATCCTCAGGGATAGCTGCTATATAGCTGGCTACACCCCTCTTCTCCGGTTCGAATTTAACTGCAGAAGCATTCATCCAAGTGGTACAATTATTTCCTACTGTCCAAGAGAACACATAGGAATGTAAGGCAGTTTCGTCCTCCCAAGTAGCTGTGAAACTGACCACCTCATTTATCATTGCTGCTGAAACATTTGAACTTACATTGGTATAAGTAGGAGCTCTCGTATCTTGCTGGATACACCCAAGAACTACCATTATCACAATTAAGCTAAGAAACAATTTGAGGTTGTGCATATTCTACAAGAATCACGAGTAATTAAAAAGTTTATGTTTTGCGTTTAAATCCCTTCGCCTCCAAATTATTTCCACTTACTTTCTCATAAAACTTGCTTAGCTCTTCTAGAGCGCTCACGTTTCCCTTTCTTGAAAGAGCATATCCAAATTCCCTTAGATGAATCACGAGTACCTTCCCGATCAACTGGTCGCTTATGCTATTTACTACTTTAATCACAGTTCCAAGGGTATCTAGGAATTTGGCATCCATATAACAAATATCTCCTTTCTGAATTTCTGAGAGGATGAGCATTCTCAAAAGATCCTCTTTCAATTTCTCATTTTCCTTTCTCAAATGTTTCCACTCCTCAAAAAATCTTTTGGCAGTACTTGGAATTTGATCTATTCCCACATGCCAGAGATCCCTCAATTCCTTTATGATCTTCTCCTGTCTCTGCATTTCTTCTATAGCCTTTTTTCCGGCTTTGAAAGTAATTCTCACCACACCATCATGGATCCTCTCTACATTTATAATCTTTATTAACTCTATCTCACCAGTGTTCTTGCAATGAAGGCCTCCACAGGCTTCCACTTCAAAATTTTCAATTTCCACGATTCGGATTTCTCTTCCAGGTACTGCTCCTCCCTGATAGATCCTAAAACCAAAGCGCTTCTCAGCATCGTTCCTATGCATCCAATAAATCCTTACATCAAGTTTCTTCCTTACTACTTCATTAGCAATTCTCTCGATTTTCTGAATTTCCTCAAAGCTTAGAGTCTGATAATGGGTAATGTCCAAATGAGCTTTTTCTTCATCTTTATAGCTACCATGTTGCCATATATGGTCCCCTAAAGTGAGCACACAAGCTCTATTAATTATATGGGTGGCAGTATGATGTTTCATTATTTCTTTTCTTCTTTCTATATCTACTTGGCATTTTACCTTCTCATGTTTCCTGAACTTTGCCCCATCCACGGCATGCAATACGACCTCTCCCACTTTGATCACATTGTTCACCTTAGCTTTTCCAATATATCCTATGTCACTTACCTGTCCTCCTCCAATTGGATAAAATGCTGTACGGTCCAGCACGATGTAATTGCCAATATTCCCTAACACTTCAGCTTCAAATTCTCCGAGTTCTGGATCTTCATAGTATAGTAATTTGGTTGGTGGAAATCTAGAGACATCTAATTCCTCCCTTTCTCTGACTATTTCCCGCTTCTGATGCAAGGCCTGGACCTTTTTATAGAAATCTGGAGGTACTTGAATCTCGATTCCCTTCCTCTTGAGAAATTCGCGAACGAGTTCAGGGTTGATCCCATAGCTATCATAGAGCTTGAGAAGGAGAGGTTCATCGACCTTCTCTACCTTTTCCAACACCTTCATGCATTTCTGTTCATTTTCAATAAACCTTCGTCTTTCTACCTCTATTATCTCAAACAATTTCCTCCCCTTCCTTAATTCTGGAAAGAACTTTCCAAGTTCAACTCTATGCCAGTTGAGCAGCTCCTTCAATCCAAAATCAGCTCTTAAGCTCTTGAGGATAGAGAGACATCTCCTCACCAGATATCTAATATTATACCCTCCTCCCACATTACTGGGAAGGGCTCCATCGGTTACAGCTACTAAAATGCTTCTGGAATGGTCAGCCAATACATAAATTGAGGAAATTCTCTCGATCTCCTCCATCAACTTTACAGAGTTTATTCCCTCATTCTTCGAGACAAGCTCTATCAAATGATGGACATCTTTTCCACTTTCGACTGCATATGAGTATTTTAGGAAAGTATCGAAGAGTTTCCTATCGAGATCCAGCTTAAGTTCTTTAAGAATTTTGCGGATCACATAGGGAAAAGTTACATCATAGCTTGTTGGCTCGTCACTAGCTATCCATGCGAATCTTTCCATGCCTGCACCCATGTCCACAGTCTTCGTGTTGAGCTCTCTTACTCTCGAGTCCACCATCTTATACTGGATGTAAACTTGGTTCCCTAGTTCTACCCCATTTGCTAAAAATTCTACACTCGGCCCAAAGTTTCCAGCCCCATACCACATGCTCTCATTATAGATTATCTCCTCCTCATTCAGCTTGAGTACCTTTGTAAGGAATTCATGAATCTGGGAAATGGCTTCTTCCTTGAAGTAAGTATATTTTTCCTTCGTGTTGAAGGCATGCTGCCCAAGCATGATAAAACCTGAATAAGTTTTGGGATTAAGTCCAACTAAATCCACATCTTGGAAGCGCAGACAAAATTGTCTTTCGATGGTTAGATATTCGAATGGTTCAACTTCTCCATTAACTATGTGGGGTTGAAACAGATTAATTCCAGCTACTACAAAGTATAGTTCGGGATACCACCTACTTACCACAGGGTATCTAGGAAGGGCAACATATCCATATCGTTCAAAAAATTGCTTGTATATTCTCCACACGTCAAAGTAATTCAATTTTCTTCTGATAAGGCGTCTTCCCCCAATCATCTTAACACACTTGCTTTCTCCACATACTTCTCTAGGATTGAGGCTCCAGAAAAAATTCCCACAACTCCTACATCTATATCGCTTGAATCCAAAGCTCCTCAGCTGTTTGTAAGGATAGTACTTCTTGAAACTCTTGGAGAAGCACTTCAGCATCCTTTCCTCAAACTCCATAAACATCTCTAAGTCCAAGTAGGTTTAAAAATTTTCACTAAAGTTTTAAAATAAATTCGCTTCTACCACATAATGAAGTTTTGGAAAGGAAGGAAGCTCTGGATAGGGTTGAGCTTGATTCTCTTGCTCATTTTTCTCTACTTAGGAGGTCCTGCTGAAATTACTGAAGCAATAATGGGAGCGAACTCTAAGGCAATATTCTTGGCTCTAATAGCTTCTCTGATAGGAATTTTCTCAAACTCATTGGTTTGGCTTTACGGAATGTATATTTCCGGAGCTAGAATTTCATTGAGAGAGGCAATCCATTCCTACTCTGCAGGCATGGTTGCAAGCATACTTCTACCCTTCGCAGATGTTCCTGGAGATATAGTGAGGATATGGATGTTCAAGAGAAGTAAGAGAAGATTCAATGCAGCTATAAAGAGCTCTATTCTCTGCAGGATTTGTTTCTCAGTTCCAACGATTACTTCTCTGATTTACCTCCTCTTCCTTCACCTTTTACCCTTTACGTGGATGACAGCCTTCCTAATTTGGCCAGCCATGATATGTACCCTTCTCATCCTACTCTTCCTTCCTAAGATGTCTGCCTCCCTCTCCTTATATTTGAGTAAGCTCAAACATTTTCAGCATGACAGGGCTCAAAAGCTCTTGAGGAACATTTACTTAGGAAGTAAGGGCTTAAAGTTTAATGACATTCTATTCTACTGGGGCTTGGGTCATGTGGATATGCTATTTGATATTCTTACCTACTTTTTCTCCCTATTAGCTATTGGGGTATATGCTAACTTACCTCAGATTTTAATGACCTATGTACTGATCACTTATTTCTATCTCATCCCTCTCCCTATTCCTGGTGGAATCGGGGTGGCAGAACTCTATCTTTCCTTTGTGTATTCCCTTCACCTCATTCCGTTAGCCAAAAGTTCAGCAGCAGCGATTGTTACCAGAGTTGTGAGGTTCTGGATACCTCTGCTTGCAGGTTATTTGATAACTTTAGCTTCCAAATAATTAACCGTAGATCTTCTCAGGCCTCTCTCCTATCTCCTCAGCCTTCCTCAAGAGCTCTAGCATTTTTCGTTCGAAAAGTTCAGATTCTCTGATGAGGGGAGCAAGATCTATTTTCAGATGATAGAGCTTACCAAATGCCTTGAGCACATTGGCAGCAGCTTTTCCGTCAGGAAACTCTCTATGGGCCTTTGCCATGATGCAGATAGACGGTATACTTAGGGATTTACACTTTAGCATAATCTCGGTAGAAAGCCCAAACATGATCCCGGTTTCGAGGATTTTTAGATCCTTTAAATTTTTAGCTAGGGAGCGGTCATTGAAGATAACATACACTTCCTCATCTTCTGATTTATCCTTACCAGCCAATCCTTCTAAACATACCACTTGCTTAGCCCTTACTTTTGCTGCAAAATGAGCGATATCTTCTGCTATTTCCTTACCACATTCTGAGGGAAGAGGAATTTCAGATTCGAAGATAAGTATTTTTCCTCTCTTATCGTAGAAGATCCTAATGGGATAGAGAATTTCTCCCTTTACCAAGAGAGCAGCAGATGGAATACTTTTAACCTCCAGAAATCCAATTTCCATAGCATTCAATCTATCTCTCAGATATTGGGCAGCCAGCGTGCCCACAGAACCAAAGCTATGGAAGCCAGTAACTATTAGAGGATTCTGAAATTTGATCTTTTCGTTAATTACTATCATTTCGATATCCTTCTCAACACGATGGAGGTGATGGTCTTTTCCACACCACTGATCCTCCTCAACTTATTTACCACAAAGTGGGCGAGTTCTCTTAGGTTATCTACCTTTACTCTCACCAATAGATCCCATTCTCCAGTTAGTATGTCTACTTCTTCCACCTCTTCCAACTTAGCTACTTCCTCGGCTATCTTTTCAAGTTCCTCTCCTTTCTCTATATTTTCTCGAGTGAACACATGGACTAAAGCGAGAATTTTTCCCTCTTCTGTGGCAAAGAATCCAAGTTTTTCGTATTCCTTGAGCCTTCTGTATAATGTCTCTATTCTTCCTTCACTTAGAGCTACTTCCATGCAAATTCAAAGAGAGCAAGCTTTATTTAATTTATCATCGACAAATAGAGTCAAAGTATTCCAAAATTTCTAGCAACTTTTCATTCAACTCGGCTTGAGAGATTACCCTCCAAATTTGAATGTCTGGGGAATGCAATCCCAGATACGGAACTACATCATGCCCACACCCATAGAAAATTATTCCTCGCTCCCCCTTTTTTAACTTCCTTCCTATGTTATGACTCATCCACAGATCACGAATGTAACAAATTCCTCCTAAGAGATGGAAAAGATTGGGAAAGCTGGAAAGCTGGTGTGCGAGCTTATAAGCCGTATAGCTCTCAGTCTTCTCCAATCTAGCCCCATTTTTTCTCAGATATCTAAGAATTTCTACTAACTTATTTGGACCTACCAGAATTTCCAAGGAAGAAGACTCGCCTCCATCGAGGAGATGTTCGAGGAGAGTTGCGTCCATTTTGTGGCAGAGACCTTCAAGGAAAATTGCATCGATTTTAAAGGGTTTAATCCTTTCAGCAGCTCTAGAGAGGAGTTCATTCGCCACGTCCTCAATCTTTTCCTCCATTTTCTGAGCTAATTTTTCTCCATGCTTCTTTCTCCAAAACTCTCTCATACGAATTGCTGGAGGATGAATGAAGGGTACTATTAGGAGTTCTCTATTACCATTTTTGAGTGAATTCATGATCGTTGACAAAAACCCAAGAAATAAAAAACTTGCGCCGGCCGGGATTTGAACCCGGGTCATCAGCTTGGAAGGCTGAGGTCCTAACCAGGCTAGACTACCGGCGCCTTGATAAGAAATAGTTTACAGGATTTAAAAATTTAATATTGAATTCCTGCCCTACTTACGAGCTTCTTTGGCATCTTAACTAATTTTATTTCATTTACGAAATCAGCCCTTTCTATCAGTTTCTTTGGAGCATATCTCCCAGTGAGTACTACATCTGTTTGTTTAGGTAATTCATCTAGGAATTTGAGCACCTCCTTGAGCTCTAGGAGCTTGCAGTGCAGAGCCAGATTTATCTCGTCAAGTATAAGCAGATGAGGCTTCTTTTCCTTCACAATTTTCCTTGCAAATTCTAGAGCCTTCCGACAGAGTTTTTTGTCCTCCTCTCCAAGATTTTTTAGCCCTATCCAACCTTTCCTCCCAAATTGATAAATCTCATAGTAAGGAGCTAATCTTCTTCTTACCTTCATTTCTCCGATACTCTTCCACCACTTCAGAAATTGTATGATCACAACCTTCTTTCTATGACCAACGCATCGTAGAGCTAATCCAAGGGCATTGGTAGTTTTACCGGCTCCTGTCCCAGTATAGAGATAAACATATCCCATTTAGCCACAAATCTCACACACATTGGCAGCAGGAGTCAAGACCTCCTCCCTCCTACTTCCAAACCTATATACAGTAACTCCAAGGCAGCCAAGTTCATAAGCAAGGAGGAAAGCTTTTTCCACATCCGTGGGAGTCGCATGGGGAGGAAGATTGATTGTCTTACTGATCGAATTATCTACATATTTTTGGAATGCTGCTTGCATCTTAATGTGATCTTCCGGTTTCAAATCATGGGCTGTGACAAAGATTTTCCTTACTTCTCCAGGAATTTCTGAGATATGTTGAATCGAGGTAGAGGTCGAGATCTTCCTGAGAACAGCGTCGTAGAAGCCCATTTGAATCGCGATCCTCTCGAAATGTGGATTTATTACTATTAAATCATAGCCTAGGCTCTCGGAAACTTTCCTTACATAGGCCACTGCAAAAAGAGGTTCTATCCCCTGAGAACAGCCAGCTATCTCGCTGATAGTGCCAGTAGGTGCGATAGTAGTGAGAGTAGCATTTCTCATATACTTGTACCCAAGTTTATCCCATTTGCTCCCTTTAAAGTTTGGAAAGTTTCCCTTCTCTTCTCCTAACTCCACGCTCATCTTTCTAGCCTCCTCGCTTATGAACTTCATTACCTCTTCAGCCACCTTTAAAGCTTCCTCAGAATTGTAGGGAATTCCGAGCAAAATCAACATATCTGCAAACCCCATTACTCCAAGTCCTATCTTCCTATTTCCCTTGGTCATTTTCTCAATTTCCGGTATTGGGTAATAATTAGCATCGATTACGTTGTCCAAGAATCTTACAGCTAGCCTCACCGTCCTCCTGAGCTTTTCCCAGTCAATTTCATAACCTCCTCCCTCTTTCTCCTTAAGCATCTTGGAGAGATTAATGGATCCCAGATTGCATGATTCATAAGGTAGGAGGGGTTGCTCTCCACAAGGATTTGTAGCTTCTATTTCGCCTATGTGGGGAGTGGGATTTTTCCTATTTATGGCATCGATGAAGATCACTCCTGGCTCCCCATTCTTCCATGCCATCGTTACTAATAAATTCCAGATAGCCCTAGCCTTAATCCTCTTTACGCATTCCTTTGTCCTTGGATTGATTAGCTCAAAGTCTGCATCTCGTCTTACAGCCTCTATGAACTTATCAGTAATTGCTACTGAGATGTTGAAATTGCGAAGAACTCCTTCTCTCTCCTTACATACAATGAAATCTAAGATGTCTGGGTGATCCACTCTCAATATTCCCATATTTGCTCCCCTTCTCATTCCTCCTTGCTTGATCTGTTCGGTGGCTGCATCGAAGATCTTCATGAAGCTAATTGGTCCAGATGCTATTCTTCCCGTAGATCTTACTACATCTCCAGCAGGCCTAATCCTAGAGAATGAATACCCACATCCCCCTCCTGCCTGTTGAATTATGGCAGAGATCTTAAGAGTTTCGAAGATCTTTTCCAATGAATCTTCGATCGGCAAAACGAAACATGCTGAGAGGGTCATTTTTCTATTAGTTCCTGCATTCATCAAAGTGGGAGAATTTGGAAGGAATTCAAAATTTACCATCATTCTGTAAAATTCTTCCTCCAATTTACTAATTTCCTCCTCACTCTTCCCATAGTTCTTTTCCACGGCTGCAATGGTTTTAGCTACTCTTCTAAAAAGCTGGGAAGTAGTTTCTATTATCCTTCCATTTTCATCCCTTTGCAGATATCTTGCTGCTAGAATTAACAAAGTATTGGTTGGCAACTTGAGGTCATCTATTATTCCCAGCGTGCTGCAGATTTTTCTAGCTTCAGCCCTCTTCTGTCTGTACAGGATGAATGCCTTAGCAATTTCGTAGAGATTATTTTTAACCAATGTTTCCTCTACGACATCCTGAATTTCCTCAACTCTCGGAATTCTTTCTCCAAATCTTTCTTCCAAAGTCTTAACTACTTCATCTGTAATTTTTTCTATGAGTGCTTCATCTCTTTTCCCAACACTTAGAGCAGCTTTGAATACAGCATCAAATATCTTCTTCCTATCAAACTCGACAATTCTTCCATCTCTTTTGATGACCTTCTGTATCATCTCTATAGCTACCTCATCTTCATCCTATAAAAATTTTTTGTAGAAGTAGGAGAAAAATTAGCTCAACTTCTTACCTCGATTTTACGTACCTCGAGGTGACGAAGGGGAAAAATCTTCTTTATGGTCTGGAACAGTCTATCTTGAAATGTATGATTGCACACAGCAAGATAGATGTCCTTGGATTCAGTTTTGCTTACTTCTTGGGAGATAATTTCTCGAAGTTTCTTCCTTATCTGAGTACATTGTCTTCGATGAGCTTTGGTAAGAGTAATTATCAAGAATTTCATCCTTAATTTCTTTGAGTCCTTTGTAGTTACATCTATCACTTCATCCATGATAGTTACGTTTCTCCTTCCTAATCTAGCTAGAAATGGCAGACTTAGGCTATATTCTTTCAGTTCAGTATTGGCTACACCATCCGCTACTCCCTTAATTTCGAAGAGGAGCTTCACATGTTGCTTAGATAAATCTCCAGTGAGTTCGGCGAGGGTAGTTTCAACAGTCCTTCCAACCAGTTCTTCAGCTTCTGCAGCCAGAGCCTCTCCTAGTTCCACTTTATTGAAGTACTCTGGTGCTACCACTTTAAACCATACTTTCTTCCTAACTTTCTTAGCTCTTACCATCGCAGTAGGGAATGTTCTTAGAGGATATAAGCTTTTTCATTATTTAGCTTTGAGTGAATGGGCCCGGTGGGATTCGAACCCACGTCCTCCTGGTCCGAAGCCAGGCGTCCTTTCCAACTAGACCACGGGCCCAATAAAGAGAAAAAGCTCGGGATTTAAAAATTGTCAAAAATTCTCCATTGATTGAGTAGAAGCTGTAGCATGCAAGAATAAAGCCTAGGAATGTTTTGATGGAAGAAAATCCTAGGGAACGTAGGAGATGGATAAAATCTCAGAAATTTAAGGATCTAAAGGTAAAATTCACTTAATAAATGATTTCGAAGTCTTCGAACTTCTCTCCGGTCTCCTCCCAGTTTACCTGAAACTCCTTAATTTTAGCTAGAGGATGTTTGCTCTTGATTATGTTGAGGGCTTCCTCGATCTTATCTCTTTCTCCTTGCAGCATTATCTCAACTCTCCCATCTTCCAGATTCCTCACGAAACCTCTTAGTTTCTTACCCCTAGCTACTGCTGATACGAAGAACCTGAATCCTATTCCCTGAACCCTTCCACTTACATACACATGAGCGGTGAACTCCATTTTCTAGATGTGAGAATTGCAAATTTTAAAATTATCCCACTCACCAAATACTGAGCTTGGTAACAAGTTCCTCAGCCGTCTTTTCTGGGAGCACGAGCATGAAGAGAAGTAATTTATAGATTGCATCGCTCTTTTTTCCAAAGAATTTTATTATCATCCTATCGATCTCAGTGAGTACTATCTCTGGGATTTCCTCTTCAATTGAGGAGATGAAATGCTCGAGGATTGGCTTAGGCTCGTAGACATGGATAAGCCAAGCTAATTTTCTACAGAGGCTTTGAAAGTTTTCTCCGATAGAGTTGAGAGTTCTCTCCAAGATCCTAAAACACCTGTTTCTCACGAGCATTGCTATGAATTCTAAGAGGAGAAACTTCATCTTGATCAATTTAATTATGTCCACATTGGCTTCTCTTATGCTGCTTACACTCCACTCGAAATAGATTTCCCTCGGATTTAGGTGCCTCACTAATTCAGCTAGGATGAAAAACTCTGCCCTCATTTCACTATCTTCACTCAAAACAAATTTCAGCAATTCATGGCCATTGGCCTCGAAGACTTTTCTACTCTTCTTACTTATTCCAAATCTTTCCCCAAATTCAGGAGCCCAGGGCATATCTCTAATGAGTGAGGTGGATTCAAGTCTTTCCAAGATCCTATCTATCTTTGATCTTGGAACATTTTTCCATCTTCCATAATAGGTTGCTGCTAAGAGATATTTGTTGTATGGTCTCAACAGAAGCATGTAGAAAATCCTTGATACAATTTTTTCTTTGAGGATTTGTATTGCTTTCTCATCTATCTTTGAAATCTTAATAAAGTCTACTCGAGGATCTCTTACCAACTCCTCAGATCCGTCTTGGAAAACAATTTTCAAAATCCCTCTCGAGGGGAAAAACTTGAGCTCTCCAATTTTTTTCATATGTGTCTTAAGGATACATAAATTTTTATTTTTTAAGCCTCTTTTGAATAAACCCTTCTAACGGGTTTTTGAGGGTGGAGAAGAAGGCTAATTCGAATTTTTTGATGAAAATTTTTTTAAAAAATATGTGCCTTAAAAATACAAAAAATGAAATTTTTAAGATTTTTAGTACCCAAAATGGACAAATGTCCTAAATGTGGAGAGCCGATGCAAATCTGTGGAAACATTTTTTTCAGAGGAAAAAAAGTGGAAGTTCTTAGGTGTCCTAAATGCAATTTGAGAAAATTAAATCTATGAATGGAGGGTTTTTAATCTTTCTATAAGATATCTGATTTCTCCCTCCCTAGTTCTCCCTCTCTCCAGAATTTCGCATATGCTCTTCTTAACTTCATTTAGCACGTCCAGTCTCTCCTTACCCTTTTTCACTATCTCTTCATAAACTTTCTCAGAGATGAGAGCGTCCCTATACTGTTCCTCCACCAGTTTGAGGGTAGTGTTTAAAGATTCGAGCTCTTCATTTACTGAGGCTAGGACTTTTTTCAATTCTTCCTCCTCCTTTAAAGTTATCCTCCTTTCAGCCACTTCGAGCTTTATTTTTTCCAGTTTGTCCCAAAGTTCTTTCAATTCATTTCTCAACCCTTCAAGATCAGAAGTGGTTGCAAACTGTCTTAGCTTTACCTTCATTTCATCCAGTGATTTAACGATTTCCAGAGTTAGGGAGTCTAATTTCTTGACTTTATCCATGAAGAGCGGAAGCTCTCCTACTTTCAGTTCTATATCTGAGTAGAGCGACTCAATTTTATGGAGATATCTTTCAACAGTACTTTCTATTTCACTGATTTTTACCAACTTGCCTCCCACCTCCTTAGCTATGGAGATTAACATTTCCATATTCCTCAACTTAGCAAAAATATCCCTAATCTCCCTAAACTCCCTCAAGAGATTCCTAATTATTTCCTCATATTCCGAAAGTTTTGATTTGAGAAGTAGGAGCTCGCTCTCAAATCTTTTCCTCTCCTCTACCAGCTTTTGAGGTTCAAGTTCATAGACAATTTCTCCAATCCTCTTGAAAGATACTAGTGCCTCTCTTATCATCCGATCCTTCTCTAGAAGAGAGCTCCTCAGTTCTCCAATCCTCTCTAGACTTGTAGCTAATTTCTCTTCTGAACTTTTCTGTAGATCCTTGAGCATGCTGATTTGGAGCTTTAGCTCTTCTATTTCTTTCAAAAGTCGTTGGGGTGAGATGCCTTCCTCCGCTGTTTCACCACCTTTACTTATCTTTTCCTTCTCCTCCTTTCCTTCTTCCTCTCTCGCTTCTTTCTTTTTTGAACTACCTTCTTTTTCTTCTTTAACTTCCTCCTCCCCTTTCTCCTTTCCTTTTTCCCCCTCCATTTTTCCACACGTTCGGATTTCGCTCTTAATTCTTCCACTTCCTTTTTCAGATTTTCAACAAGTTCTCGAAGCTCCTTAACTTCCTGACTAAGGGGAGGCCTCCCTCTTTTTTCACTTGCAGGCTTTTCTGGTACTTCCTCCTCTTTAGGTGACTCCGGGGGAGCAGGTTTTTCAATCACTTCCTCCCCCTTCTTCTCCTCTTCTCCCTCTCCCTTGGGAACTGCAGCAGTTTCCTCCTTTCCTTCTTCTCCCTTTCCCTCAACTCCCTCCTCTTTACTTTCCTTCTCTAGAACTTTTACGAGTTCTTCATAGCTTCCCTTGGAGATCTCTCCTTTTCCATACTGCTCCTGCAGTTCTGAAAGCACTCCCCCTAACTCCTCAATTTTTACTTTTTTCTCTTCCAATTTCTCCTCCAATTCCTTTATATCCTTAAGCAAGTCGCTTGTACTTTTTTCAATCACTTCCTCCCCCTTCTTCTCCTCTTCTCCCTCTCCTTTTCTTTTGATAGAAATTTTAATTCCCTTAAGCTTAGAGAGGATCGACATTTCCCTCACCTCTTCAACTTCTCCTTCAGGGATTCAAGATAAGCCTCAGCCATATGGAAGGAACCCTCTTTAAGCCTTTCCTTCGAAAGATTGAGCTCAAGTTCGAGTTCATAAGTCTCTACTCCTTTTTTCTTCATACCTTCAATAACTTCTTCTACTTTTTCAATTTCTCTCTTCACTCTGAAGTAGTTTTGAAGTTCCTCATCACTCAGCCTAGAAGTGTCGTGGAGGAGAGGCCTAAACTGAACGAAGTAAGGTTTACCATTATTATATTCTGGATTGTGGAATAGACCTGCTCCTACTTCTAGCTTGGGAATCATAGCTGCATAGTGGGCTCCATATTTCTGCTTGACCCTATTTAGATCGCCTTCATATTTGGTCCTGAGTTGGATCTCAGTACCTATATTAGCCCTAATTGCTCCCCGGAAATCCATCAATACTTGGGAGATCATGAAGAGGCCAATTCCCCATTTCCTAAATTCTCTACATCCTCTCTCGAGAGCTACATAACCTCCCTTTCCACCATACTTCGGAAGCAACCTATGAACCTCATCATATACAATCAATAATTTAAGCTTCTTAGATTCTGGCAATGCTAACTTGAATACAGAGTTGATAGTATTCCTCACAAATTTGTCGAGATCCTCAGGGGAAAGCTTATTAAGGGTGAAGACTGTGATTTCTCCAGGTTTCATATAGTCTGTGATCTTTATTTCCATATTTGGATCAGTAACTTCTATTATGGTGGTCTTGAATCCTTGGGCTTCTTCCCGCTTCATCCCAAAGAGCTTGTACCTCGAAAGCATGTGCTCATCTCTACATGGTTTAATAAATCCCGTCCATTGGAGGGTAGGATCAAAGACTACTACAGGAATGCCTCTCTTCAATAGTTCTTCAGAAATTACCATCGCAGATACGCTCTTCCCAGAACCAGTGGCTCCTGCCGCAATTCCATGCATCATTAACTGGTTGATATCGAGATAAGCCTTTTTATCGCTTTCCGCTATCTTCCCAAGCCAAATTGTCTCTGGGCCAGCCTTTGGAATCTTCCCGAAATCAATAGGGAAGACATACTTAGCTCTAGCAAGCTTCCTTCGAATATAAGTGGCATAGATCCTTCTTCCAAATACCATCAAGACTACGAGAATGATGATTAAGTAGGTGAAGATTGAGGTAGCGATAGCGTAGAGAAGATTTATCACCATCGGCACTTCCAGTACTTTGAAGGTTGAGAGGCTACTGGCATACTTTGTATCATAATGAGCTATAGCCTCGATGATGTAAATCCCTGGTCTAGCACCTTCAGGTATCCTTTCCTCTCTACTTAAATCCAAAGTACTTTCCACCGCGAGCGTTTCCTCTTTTGCCACTAATGTCTTGTTAGTAGCTACTTCCCTGATGGTGTAATTGATCCATACATCTACCTTCTTAGTTGTCCCCAGATTGAAGAGGGAGATAGAGAACTTTACCTTCTCTCCAGGTTTCACCTCGGGTGTAAGCACATTCACCTTTACATCCAAGAGAGCTTCCCTAGCCGGTACGACGGAGAGGGTAGTAGCTACTCTAACCTGTTTGTCTCCTGCCATAATTACTATATCTCCAGTATATGTACCTGTTGGGGATGTGGGTAAAGTATAGTATTTGAGCTTTAAGGAGTAAGTGGACTTAGGCGGGATGTTAAATGAAGGTGTTGCAATCTGGATAAATTGCCAAATATCTCCCTCGACTGAGACAGTAGCTGTGACAGGAATTGGTCTATTATTAATTATATCTAGGGAAACTATCTCATAGTCTCCCGGGATAAGCTCTACTTCGATTGAGCTTTTAGAAGTGAGTAAGGGAACTGGAGTTATTTCCTCGGTTGGAATTGTAATATTTGGAATTGCTGGTGGAGCTGCAGGTGGAGCTGCAGGAGGGAATGTTGGCACAGTGATGTTTGGAAGGGTAATGTTAGGCAAAGTTATATTTGGCCCTCCAGGTCCACCAGGCCCTCCCGGTCCTCCCGGTCCCCCAGGCCCTCCTCCAATTGGAGGACAATCTACGGGACAATTGATCGGACCCTCTCCAAATTCTAGTTCACACTCCTCATTACCACATACGAATTGGGCTAGTGCATAGGCTCCTCCTACGTAGGGTCTAGAGGAAGTAACAACCTTTCTTACCGGGTCTACCCTGCTGTTCAATCTCCTCCAAGAATTTCTGAAACATGTCATATTTCCAAGCTGCCAGTTCATACATTCATAAATTCCTAGGAATACCTCTGCAATCCCCTCAAGATCGAATTGCGAGTAGTTGAAAGTGATAACTACTCCTTCAGTATAATTTAGAGTTGTATTAAAGACTAGAGCATTCACCACACTTTCTCCAGTACCTACAGCCTCCCTCTTAACCTTACCCGCTATGAATGGATCATATATTCCTTCACTTATCTCTACACCATTTACTTTGACTGAGGCATTTAATGTTACAAGTTCAATATCGTAGCGTCTCTTAGCTACAAATCCTCCATAGTAGCCCTCATCATTTGTGGGGAACTCATACATCTTGCTACTAGTATTATTTCTGTAAAGTACAGCAAGAGCGCTTAGGGGTGTGGGTGGAGCCTCAATATCGTAAAGTTGTCCTCCGAACCACACTACTTCGGTTGGATCTATCACGTCAAAGTACGCCAACCCCGAGTTGCAGTTTCCTTCCCAGTCACAAGCGGTTACATTCACAACATATTCTCCATATCTGGAGGTCAAGCTACCACTTACATTGTATTGGAAGTGGTATAGGTCTCCGCTCCTGTAAGTTAGAGCCATATCCCCATACACCACTGAACCATTCGGCAATCTGATAGAGAGAGTAGCATTTCTCACATTTCCTGAATCTGTCACATCAGCAAAGATAGTAGTCTGCCATCCCAGCTGTATTTTATCTGGAGACGCTACAGCCTCTACGATTGGGGGAATGCTATCTAAATAGGAGATAGCTTTCACCTCCAGATCACTCTTGGTCACATTGTCAGGAACATAAGTAACGTTCACAAGTAAGTCATAAGCTTTATCTAGAGAGAGTTCTGGAGCAGAGACTATGGCTTTCCAGCAATTGCGTCCAGTATCGTAGGATATTCCCTTCAGCTCAATATCTTCCACTAGCCACCTCGGACCTATCTTTATGTCCCATTTGAGTTGAGAAGCGTCAGTAATTGGAGTTTGTCCCATCATCACTCTTATGTATAAGTAGATCGTATCTCCCGGAGTTACTCCAACTATGGGCAAGCTCTCGTTAGGGGAAATAATATCCACGAATAGAGGCACCACTTCCATTACCAAAGTAGTATTCTCCTTCAATTCTACGAAAGATACATTTTTACTGATGAAGTAGTGGGTGAAGTTTGTTCTACTCATGATAGAAGGAGCTGAATAGAAGATTTCTACTTCATCACTTCCGTTGAACGGTAGGGTAAGCCAAGGTTTAACGCTTAAATAGCTGGCCCCTGAAGTCTCTAGGCCTAGGCTTAAGTTTACCTCAGGACTACCTACGTTATCTATCCTTATCCTAGTAAATGATCCACTATTGCCTTGAGCCACTTTCTTATGGAAATATGTGACGTTATGCAACCACTTGGGTACTACATATACTCTCAATGGCATCACATCGTATGCCCCTTCACCAGAGATAGCCTTTATATATGCTTCGTAGATTCCAATTGAATAATTGGGAGGAATTCTAACCGTTAGGCTTATACTAATATTATCCCCAATTTCTAGATAGGAAATTGAGCTTGGATAGAATAATAAGTCAAAGTGAGAGCAGAGAGTTCCTCCTACACAATCCAGAGTGATATTAGTAAGAGGCTTGCTTCCATTCGAGAGAATCGTGAAGGTAGTAGTATTATTCAAGCCAAACATCCATAGCTCTCTAGAACTTTCTACGATCTCGAGTACAGGATATTCCCCAATTTCAAACAAGATCTGGGTTTGGTTGTAAGAAGTGCTGTTATCCAAGTTTGTCCAATTTATACTCACATTTACTGTATAATTCCCATACGGAGTACCCCCTTTCACTGTGACGATAGCGCTTTGAATGATGGTTTCTCCTTTAAGAATCTGAGAATATGTAAAGTTGGGGGGAGTTATTGCCCAGTTCAGTGGAAGTTCAAAACTTACATTTATATCCCTAGCTCTAGCTAAACCAGTATTGTTTATGAAGAAGTAAATAGTAACATTCCTATCCTCACGAGCAGTGAGATCCACAATGGTGACATTGAAAAGTGGGGAAGCTGTAAGCGAAGTATTCCCTATTACGTGGAAAACTTTCTCCTCTCCACATCCGCTTACATTTTCTATATCACTGGCACAGATTTTAGCTACGAACGTTCCTGTGAGATTTGGGAAATAAGTATAGGAGAAAGTGGAGTTCTCTGAGGAGAGGGGAATAATCTCAATTGCTCCATCCGGTCTTGTCAAGTTAAGCCAGACCGTATCTACTCCTAGATTGTCAGTTACCTCGGCTGAGATGGTCACGTTGTCAATTGTATACTCAAGATAGCTTTTATCTATGGAAGTAGCCTCTATGGTTGGAGGAGGATTAGTAACATTTAGCCATAGAATAGCTATCTTGCGTTGGAAGGTAGAGTTTTCCTCCACTATTAATTCCAAGTAGTAAATTCCCCTTACAGAGTCTAGAGGAGCATTATAATAAATGCTCACATTTCTGTTTGCGCATACATCTACTGAGAGGAATTCCGGGTCGATCAAAGGAATATAAGTGGAAGCATTCCCAGATTTGTAGACATGGTACCACATCTTTACATTACCCTCATTTACTATGGTGAGATTTGTGAGGAAACCAGTGGTGTTTACAGGAGCTAACAACACTCCAAAGTCCATGGGAGAAATACTCCAGTTCTGATCAAGTGGAACTGTGATGTTGAGGAACTTTCGATCCTTCCCATCATTACTTGAGTTAGCCACCATATAGGTCCAGTACATTCCAGGACTTTGACAAGTTGGTACAGAAATGTTAACGATTGAGGTAAAGTTCTTCCCAGCATCTAGGGAACCATATACACTTGGTATGAATGTAACTTTACAGCTTGGACATCCAAAGCTCAGATTTCCTCCTTCCACATACAAAAATATGTTCAAGAGATAGGAGTTGCCCACAGACCTTATAGTTACATTCTCTACTGAGAAACCTCCATGCCAGATAGTGGTGGAAATGGGATTGTAGACCTCGATCACAGGATTAGATGCAACCCTTATCCTAGTTTGATTGGTTATTACCCCTTCGGAGCCATCTGCATTTGTCCAGCTAGCATTTGTGGTCAGGGTAATTAGGGTAGGAGGCGTACCAGCTAGCACCGTAACCTTGACTATCCACACACAGCTCTGTTCAGGGGCTACATTTCCACAGTAATAAACTGTTTCATTGAACTGCACGAATCCTGAAATGTCAGAGATCCTTAGATAAACACCATAAGCAGGAATTGGTCCCAGATTTGTGAAATTGATAGGAAGATCGAATATGAAACTTTCGGTCTGGGTAATGTTATATACCTCCAAATAAGTGAGCTGCTCCAGTTTTCCATAGCTCTTTCCCCAGACTGTGAAGAAGCCGACGAATGTCGTATTTACATTGTTCTCAGGGGGCATATCAATTGCCATTATCGACACATTGTAAATTCCGTCCAATGTTGGGGTGTAGAACACTTGATATTTCCCAATCCTCCTCGGATGGGTTTCCACATATCCCATGGTTAGTTCTTCAATGCTCCCATTCGGTAACCCTATTATCGCCTTCACCCCTCCCTCCGCAATTCCATAATTATCGAGTATCGTAGCATTGATCTTTACCACATCCTTATTGGCCTCTATCCCAATTGTCGGATAAATCATAGCATTCATTATTAGTGGAGGGGTAAGATCCTTCACTTCTACATTTACCCAATCTTCCCTTATCCCAGCTACATAGTATTTCTCAGGAGCATCACTTATATTGCAGCGGAAACTCAAATTTCCTTTGTCAGTGGTGGAGAAGTTGTACTCTACAATTCCATCCTCATTAGTTTGAAAGTCTCCTATATATACTGGAGAGGAAGTGTAATTGTACCATAGGCTTACCGTATAGTTATCTATTCCTGTGTAGGAATGCTTATCTTGGACTAAGCACTTGATGGTGATATTTGCAGGGTAAGCTATCATTTCTCCTTCCATAGGAGTGAGAATATAAACGTCAGCCACACCGGAGATGGTGATCCACACGACATCCATCCCACTATCATAGAAGCTACGAGTTGCTATAGCCGAGATGTTTTGATATCCTGGAACAGCTGTCACAGGAAGCCATGTAGTAGTGAGCCCTTCACCAATCTTATTGAGGAACTGATCGAACCACCATACGGTTGGTACTATATCGTTTCCATTTTCATCCTTCGCTATGGCTTCTAATCGTATCAAAGTATCTTTGGAAAAGGAGGCTCCCTCCTCAGGTTTAGTGATATCTATTATCAATACTCCCTTTATCGTAATGTTGATTTGGTGAGTTAGGGAAGGCTCATTGCCTTCCCTAGTGGCATTTATGTAGAGAGAGTAGACTCCTGGGGTAATGGTGTCAGGTGGATTATAAGTAATATTTGCCCACCCACTTTCATTAGTAGTGGCTGTAGTGATCAGGGAGGTGGCATTATACAAGTACACAGTAGCACCTTGAGCATTTCCAGCTACAGCGTCAGATACGTGAATGAGCAGAGTGGAGTTATAGGGCAGGAAACTATCATTCCTATAGATGGTGATCGGCTCGACCGTGAGTTGATCAATTATTAGAGGTCTATTTATCCTAATTATGGTGGAATTCTGATGGAGTTGGGAGGCATAATAATACTTGGAGAGATCATCAGAAATTAAACATGAGATGTTGTAGAATCCGCTATTTTCATTAGTAGTGTCCCATGCCCAAGAAGCTATTCCATTTTCTGTGAGGGAAGTATATACTAGCATACTGTTTTTATAAAATTTGACTTCGTAGGAAGAGAGGTTCTCTCCTGTATGGTAATCAGTTATTCTACAGTTTACAACTACTAATTCTCCTGCTAGAAATTCACTTCCATTTGGAGGAGAGATTTCAGCTACCTTCGCATACCCATATACATAAATATTCCTCCAAGTCTCATGCGGGAAGTAATATTCTCTGCTCGCCCTAGCTCTAATAACATTGGAGCCGAGGGGTTGGATTGATGGTACGATCCAAGTAACATTAGATCCTGTAGCTATCTGCACATAATTAGCATCATACCATGTTACATTGGCATCAGTAATCAATAATCCACACTCATCCCTAGTTGTAGAATTTAACCAGATTGATTGTGTTCTATTCACAGCACTTTGATTCTCCGGAGAAGTGATGTTTATTTCGAGGATTCCTACCACATTAAATGAGCCATTTGTAGAGTTCACTCCTTTGTAACATATATCGTTTGTGCCACCTTTCCAGTACTGTACTCCTGCACTCGAAGTACAGTTTGGAGAATATTCAACTAGACAGTGTCCAGTAGCATTGGATATACAGTTAAGTGCTACAGTAAACTCAGAACCCTGTGTGGTAAACCATACAGAGGTGTTTACTGAACCAGCATATACGTTCCTGTCACTATCTTTTACTCTTATGATAAAGCTCTGTAGATTCCCACGAATTACTGAAATGTCGTCTCCATAAACCCTTTCCACCACAGCATCATCTGGCTCTATGGTAAAGTTCCAAATGGCTGACTCATTGGTATAGCCCCATACATCTACTCCAACAAACTTAAACTCATGGGTCCCAATGTCCTCGCAATCAAAGCTTTTCATGAAAGTTACTAGAGCATTTATTCCTGTTGCATTCTTCGAATCAATAAACTTCCATGTAGTTTCCCCTATCCTTCTCCACCAGAGGGAAACGTTTACCTCGGTTAAATCTAGGTCAGTAAGATAAACGCTGAAAGTGAAGTTCTCCCCCCATCCACCTAGCTGAGGAGTAACTGTGGGGGAACTCAGTTGAGGAACAGTAGCTAGGAAAAACGCATTTTCTAAAAGTGATGAGTTCTGTGGGTAGTATGGCTTAATGGCACTTACATTGATATTGTACCATCCAAGGCTTCTACCTGCACTATTCCAACTGCAGTTATAGATTCCATTCCCCTCTTCGTAGACTGGTAGGCAAGTGGAGGTTACAGAACCTTTGATGACTTGAATAGTTACTGTAGCACCATTTACTCCTCTGCATTCATCGCTCAGGTTCACCCTAATTGGAACTGTTTCTCCCTGCAAGAAGGAATGATGTATGGGGAAGATCACAGATGGATAGAAATGGGAGTATATAGAGAGCATATAATTGGTAGAGTTCACGTTTTTGAAACAGAGATTGCCTAGGGTCCCTGCTTTCCAATACTGTACTCCTGTATAATAGCTGCATGAGGGAGTGAAACGATAGATAGCATAGCCGCTAGAGTTCGTGGTGTTGATGAAACCTTCGTCGAAGTTTATTCCATCAGTGGTGACCCAGAACTTTACCTGCTGATCAGCATATACTGGGAGATTTTGATCCACATCTATAACTTTCACTATTAGCTCTGCACTCTCAGATAAGTCCCTCCAGATGGTGGTTGAATTTCCAGCTATCAAGTCTATTCTAACATCATCTGGCTCTATAGTAAAGTTCCCGTTTTGTGAGAAAGTTTGGTAGGAGTGCGTATCTATAGCCTCGAAGTAAAATTCCCATTCGCCTAGATGAGAGCAATCAAATCCTTCATAGCTTAAATTAACTATCTGATTAACTGGGGAGGTAAGGGATGTAGTGTTGGCTAAGATGAGGACAGGAGTACCCTTCTTCCTCATCCAGAGGTTTAGAGTAATGTTGTCTAGATCTTCATCACTTGCAACTACACCAAAGCTGAATTTTTCCCCCCATCCACCTACTGGTGGGTAGACGCTTAGGCTCGTGAGAGATGGATAAGTTGTTAGGAAGAAAGCATCGAGTTTGAGAGTAGAATTGGTATTGTAGAAAAGCTTTGATGTACTCATTGTGATATTATACCATCTTGCAGGCTTTTCAGAGCTATTCCAATCACATCCATAGGCTCCACCTCCATATTCTATTACATCTGTGCAGGAATACTCGTAGCCCGAGTTAAGAAGAGTGAAATTAACTATTACATTTTCTAAATAAACCCCACAATCATCAGTTACACTTCCTCTGATGAGAATTGTTTGCCCTCTTAGGTATTCCTCACCTGTCGGCTGGGAAATTATTGGAAGGAGATCTCCAACGATAGTGATCGTGTGCATGGAGGAGTTGGAATCCTTATAACAACTATCATTCCATACTCCTCCTATCCAATATTGTTGTCCAACTCCAAAGCTACAATCCGGATCAAAATAATATACTAGATATCCTGAAGCATTCGTGAAGTTAACAATTCCCTCAGTATAGTTTGCACCATCATAAGTTATCCAGAAGGCACCTCTTACGCCTTCAGGCACGTAGCGCTGGGAAGAGTTATCATATACTCTCAATACGAGAGGTATAGCCTGTGTACTCCTGTTTATGGGTACTCCGCCTCCACTTATGTACTCTATCGTTACTACATCCTTCATAATCTCTGGACCTTGGAGTTCAGAAGTATTGAATAAATTCTCAGGAGTACCATCATAGATCTCCCATTTGTAGTAAGTGGTACCTATCCATGAACAATCAAATGTCGTAGTTACTATGCATGTACCTACCCCTCCTATTACTTCGTCCTCCCCTTTATATGACCAAGTAGAATTATCTTTGCTTAAGAAGAGCTTGCATGTAACGTTATCGCTTTGAAGATCAAATATATCGACGGTAAATGTGTAGTTAGAACCCCAACCTCCACTTTGAGGGGTAAAGGTGAAATTCTCGACAGTGGGAGGAGTGTTCAGCAGGTAGAACCATTCTTCAAATGTTGTGGAGTTGGAATAGTAAGGTAAGCTTGTGGAGGAATTAATCCTTATACTCCAGAATCCTCCACTCTTTTGGGAGGAATTCCATACACAATAGTAAGTTCCATTTCCTATATCTTGTACAGGGGTGCAGACCTCCACTTCATTATTCGGGCTAATTAGTTCTAAATTGGTCGAAGCCCCAGCGATATATTCTCCACATTCACCTCTCACGTTATATGTGATATTAATTAATTCTCCAACAGGCAGACTTTCCTCAAAACTTGGTTTGACTAATTCATGCTTTAACTGGCCAATTATCCTCAGTGGATAGGCTACTGAGAGATTTGAATCCTTATAACAACTATCATTCCATACTCCTCCTATCCAATATTGTTGTCCAACTCCAAAGCTACAATCCGGATCAAAATAATATACTAGATATCCTGAAGCATTCGTGAAGTTAACAATTCCCTCAGTATAGTTTGCACCATCATAAGTAACCCAAAGGCTTCCTGAGACTCCACTTTCCACAAAGATATCTTCTCCAAACCTTCTGCTTCTATCATAATCTTTAATTCTCATTAAGATGTGAACTGAGTTTTGTCCTTCCCTACCTATTTCAAGAGGAGAGTAATCTATGAAGAGAGTCTGGGTATCATCCTTTTCCACTGTAAAGTTCCTTATTAGGGAAGTGGCTGAATATCCAAATTCGTCCGTTGCATTGAACTTAAAGTACCACGTGCCTTGGTCAGCACATGTGAAATTTTTCCTAAAGGAAATTGGAGTGTACTGGCATCCGATACACTCTCCGCTTCCTATATAACTCCATGGCCCTTCAGAATTTCTACTCAGCCAAGCTGAGGTGTTTACCCTATTTTCATCGAGATCTGTTACACTTACTGATAGAGTATACTCTACCCCCCATCCATCGATGAGTGGACTTACTGTCTCACTGCTGAGGAGAGGGACTGAAGCAAGGAAGAAAGAGTTCGCTAGGAAGTAGGAAATGTTGTGATACCAGGGCTTGCTTGCATTCATAGTAAGATTGTACCAGCCATAGGCCATACCTGCAGTATCCGAAGCCGAGATAGTACAGTTATAATATCCATTTCCTGCATAAAGAGTAGAGGTACAACTCTTAGTAGAGCCACCTACAGCTAGAAACCTCACCACAGCATTTTCAACAACCCCACAATCATCCATTACCCTTCCGATCAAAGTTACATTTTCCTCACCTTTTCTGAATGGAGTAGATTGAGGAGCTATAATAGTAGCACTTAAGTTAGAGATTACATAGAATGTATAAGTCTGAGATGTACCCCCATAATTGCATGTGCTTTCTGAAACGTTAACAAACCAGTATTGTGGCCCGACTTGGTAAGTGCAGTCAGGATCTATGGGGAAAGATACCATGCCTGAAGTATTAGTGAATCTGAATCCAACCTGGTTAAAGGTACTTCCATCAGTGGTGAGGTAGAGATATACTATAGCTCCGACAATTGGTTGGAAAAGCTCACCATCCAATACCTGAACGGCAAAATTCTCACTTCCAGAGACCCTATTGATAGAAGAGTTATTTCCACTGAGATGGGCTATTACAACTGGGTTTTTCCCAACAAAGAAGTTTCCCACTTCGCTCTCAACTGAATATTTATTTCCTCCCAGCAAAGGATAGTTTGGATCATCTTCAGCTGTGAACTTGAAGTTCCAGTTTCCTACATCTCCGCATGAGAAGTCGTAGGAAAAATTGACTACCTTTCCTTCAGCAGTTCCACTTACTATCTTTGAATCTACTGGAGCACTCCAAGATTCTCCTTCTTTCTTTATCCAGAGGTACACTGTTACGGTATCGTTGTCTTCATCTACTACTGTTACATTGAAGTACCTTCTTGCACTATATCCAGCAGCTTCTGGGGAGACTGAGATATTTGAGAGAATAGGTGCTGTTTCGATGAAGAATGAATCGGGTTGAATGGCTGATGCATTGAGATAATTCGACCTACTAGCATTAACTTCGACGTCATACCATCCAGCGAAGAGAGAGCTTGTATTCCATGTGCAATTATATGTTCCATCCCCCTCATCATACAGAGGATAGCAGGGGAAGTAAGTGTTAGATAACTTGTGAAGCATCTGGACCGAGAGTGTACTCTCGTTCAACACCTCTTCTGTACAATCGCTTGTAAGATTGAATTTAATTGTGAGATTATCCCCTCTTAGCAGCACTCTTGAGGAAGATGTGAGGAAGTAGATGGTAATATTTCCTAGGAGGTTTAGAGTGTGGGGAGAGGTGAGGTTTACATTTAAGTAGCAGTTATCAGTAACTCCAGCAACCCATTCCAATGTGCCAACTGAGTATTGGCACCCCGGAATCCAACTGAAGCTCGAGAAACCTGAGGCATTGGTGAGATTGTAGAAACCATTTAGCTCTCCAGTCCTATTTCTGATCCAGAAAGTAGTCATAACACCCATAGGATAGCTCCAGTTCTCTTCATCGAATACCCTTACAACGAGGTTTGCCTGTTCAAAATTCCTAATCACAGGGGTAAGATCTGGAGGTGAAACGAACTCAATAGTTACATTACTTCTCTGGAGACTTGGGGATCTAATTGGAGTTGTATTGAAGCTCTGAACACCATCATCTATCTCCCACATGAAGTAATTACTTTCTCCCATATCAGAGCAAGTGAATCCAGCATAGATTACTTCACATCTGCCAATGGTTGGATAGCCAGGAGTTCCAAGAATGTAAGAACTTCCAGCCTTCATCCATGTGTTTCCCCCATCCTTACTTATCCAGAGAGTGCAATTTATATCGTCTCCTTCTTCATCACGTACTTCTATAGTATAATTGAATACTCTACTCCATCCCACTATTTGATTGCTTAGATTTCTCCACTCTCCTTCAGTATGGTTGAAAATCCAAATAGTTTCATTTTCTGCTATTGGCGCTCTATTTTCTAGCCAGAACCAGTTGAGATAGAAGGTGGAGTTATCATCATAATAGCCTCTACTACTTCTGAGCCAAACAGTGTAGTTGCCTTCAGGCTTTCCTATTGAGCTCCAAGTACAATTGTACCATCCAGTACCTTCATTGTAGACTGGTGAACATTCATATTGTTGAGAAGAGGAGTTGTGAATTAAGGTAACTGAATAGGAAGAAGCATCTGGGATGAGACCTTCATCTATGCAATCTGTAGAAATGTTGAAGCGGACTATGATGTTCTGAGTTACATTGAAAGTGCTTCCTTGTGGAGGAGATTCTAAGTTATTCTTGAGCTGCCCTATCACTAAGAGGCTCCATATAGTTGACTCAACATCCTTATAGCAAGCATTTCCAGAGACACTTACTTTCCAGAATTGAGTTCCTACTCCATAATTGCAATCTGGGTCAAAGTAGTATGTGGAGAAACCTGAAGCATTCGTGAAGCTGTAGTGGCCTCCATCGAAGTTAGAACCATCGTAGGTGAAGAAGAAGTAAAGGCTTACTCCTTCTCCTACATAAGAAGCTCTATCAACATCATAGACCCTCACAGTAAATGGAGTAAATACAGTACCTTCCCTCCTAGCCTGAGCTCCTGCACCTGCGATCACCTCAATTGTAATATCATCCTTTTCTAGAGTGAGGCTGCCCACAGAGCTTTCGGTGGAGAAGCCATGTTCATCTGTTGCAATGAACTTGAAATATACTGAGCCAGACAGGTAATCATTACATTCAAAGGTGTGGTTGAAACTCACATCGCTCCAAGTAGTGCTTGAGATGATCGTAGATGTTACATATTTCCATGGTCCTCCAGGAGAATTAGCAACCAACAGGCTCAGGTTATTGGTATCGCCTTCCACATCTCTGAAGCTCACAGTGAAGGTGAAATTCCTTCCCCAACCTTCCCTACTTGGGTTAACTCTAGGATTTTGGAGTTCAGGTTTAGCCCCTAGGAAGAAAGCATCCTCTAGGAGGAAGTATGTACTCTCATAATATGGTTTTGATACATTCATACTAATATTGTACCATCCTAGGGAGAATCCGGTTGAGTCCCAGCTTGTTGTGTATGTACCATTTAACAGATCAATAGCCGGGTCTGGATAGGGCGTATATGAGGCTGCTCCCTGTATTACTCTAAACCTTACCGTGGCTCCAGTTATGTTACTACAATCATCACTTACATTCCCTAGAATCTCAATAACTTGATCTCTCCAGTAATAGGCATGCTGAGGTGAGAGTACATTTGCTACCAAGCTCGAGTTGATAAGCAATGTTAGGAGATCGGTAGAGTTAGCGCCATAGTAATAGGGAGATTCATCCACTCCACCTTTCCACGTTTGCCAACCTACTTGATAAGCACAGTCAGGATTAAAGGAGAGATTTAAGTAGCCATAAGATGTAGTAGCAGGGATCCTTGGCCCCTCAGTAACACCATCTACAGTGATCCAAAATCCTCCAGTTAACCCACTGAGCGGATTTCCATATACATCTCTTACCCTTAAAGAGAGAAGCGTGGCATTGTTTCCTACCCTACTCACACTACTCTGATTTCCACTCACATATTCTATTACTACAGGCATCTTCGTCACGGTGAGAGATTGAATAGGTGTTTGGGAGACTCCTCCAAAGCTATCAGTAGCATTGAAGAACCACTCCCATTCTCCTATTTCTGAGGGCCCATACACACGGCTGAAACTAAGAGTGGTATGAATACAATCGTCGCAACTTCCAGAATCTATTAAAGTCCAACTTGAGGTATCTTTCCTTCTATGCCAGAGATATACGGTTACGTGATCGTCATCGTCCGTTACATTAACTTTAAAGACAAATGAAGTACTCCAATAGCTTGAAGAAGGGGTTACAAGAGCTTCTGCGAGGATTGGGGGAACCTCATGGAAGAAGGCTTGAGAAAATACCTTGCTTTCGAAGTTGTAGAGGAGGCCCGAAGAATTCATTCTTATCCAATACCAGCCTGATGGGTTATTGGATATATTCCAAGTACAATTGAATACTCCGGGAGATTCACTTCCTACTGGCTCACAAATTGAGAGGAAGGAATCATGGGCTACCTCAAATGAAACGTCTACTTCGCTTATGTTTTCACCACATTCATCCTGTACGAGTCCTCTAATTGTGACATTTTCATTTGACCAGAAAACGTCTCCATTGGGAGCTAGAAGCGAATTTCTTGCCCATCCCTTTATGTTCAAAGTGAAGTTTGTTGAGGAATTAACATCTTTATAACATACATCTCCAGTTACTCCAGCCTTCCAAAGCTGGGTGTTCACAGAATAGCTACAGTTTGGGGAGAAGTAGATGGAAAGATAGCCTTCAGAATCGGTGAGATTGCTCAAGCCCTCATCAAAGTTTGCTCCATCAGTAGTGACCCAGATCCTACCTAGGACTCCTTCTCCCACATATCTATCAGCATCTAAATCATAGATTCTTACCCTCAATAGGACAGCCTCACTTCTATTTACCCATGAGTCATTTCCTGAAGAGAATTCCACATACCTAATCTCTGCGTCAGCTTGCGAGATAGAGAAAGCAATTCCTCCTCTATCCGTAGAGTTATACTCATCACTTGCATTGAATTTGAAATAATAAGTACCTATATCGTTGCACGTAAAGCCCCTGTACTCGAAGGCAAGCTCAGTGACCCTTCCGCAATCGTAGCATAATTGAGATGAAACATAACTCCAAGTTAAATTATCAGGACTCAACCAAAGACTTACATTAACTGTATTTGCATTTGGATCGCTCACATTTACCTTAAAGGTGAATTTCTCTCCCCATCCACCATCCTCCTCAAAAATCACCCTCTCTCCCTCTAAGATTGGGGGCTGCCATACTTGGTATATGAAGAAAGAATACCCTTTCTTTCCTTCCCCCCTATTGTAATATTCCACATTTTCCCCAATCATCGTTACATTATACCAACCTTCTGGAGCAGTGGTTGCATTGAAAGTACAATTATATGTGCCATTTCCGAGATCTTCTACAGGGGAACAGGTGAAAGTATCTCCAAATCCTAGACTCGTGAGGTTGAAAGATATTGTAGCTCCAGTGATATAAGTGGATTCACATTCATCGATCAAGTTTCCATAAATTGGGATGTAAAGCTCCAGTTCCCTGTAATAAATTACCCCATCCGGGAATGTGACGACAGGTTTGAGATCTCCTATGATCGTTACATTGTATATTGGGGAGGAAGTATCTTTGTAGCAAGCATCAGCAGAAATATAGGTGTACCAGTTTCTTTCTCCCACTTCATAATTACAAGTGGGATCAAAGGAGAAGTTCACATATCCTGAGCTGTTTGGGATATTACTCCCATAGATGAGGAAGGTGCTTCCATTATGGACGCTTAACCACACTTCAGGCTTTACAGCTGCTCCTAGCAACGTATAGGCTGGAGCATTTCTATCTGCATCATGGAGATAGAGGAGGAAGGAAATCGAATTCGAACCACTTCTATTTACTGAACCCCCATTGCCTAGAATGTGGAAGAAGAGGACATCGTCCTTAGCAAGGAGATGGAAGAGAGAGGAAGTGTTTGAGTAGGTTTCTGGCACTCCTGGTTGAGAAGCATTAAATGCGAAATATCTGAAGCTACTAGCTTGATAATCTTCACAAGAATATTCTCTAATGAATGTAACCAAGGTATTGGTTGGATTCTCCACATAGGTGCAAGAAGTTACATTCCAATCCGAGGTAGGAGTCCTTTCTAGGAGGCATACATATACTGGAGCATAATGATTTACTACTACGCTAAAGTTATGTGGCTCTCCCCAACTCCCATCTCCAGGATAGCTTACACTCGGATTGGAGAGTTCTACTGGAGTGATGAGGAAGAAAGCATTCTCCATCGTGGTAAAGTTTGAATTGTAGAATTCCTTCATCACTTCCAGAGAAACATTGTACCATCCCCCTCTCTTTCCGGTAGAGTCCCAATTACAAATATATAGGTTTCCCGAAGAATTGGTGGTAAATCCTGACTCGGGACAATAATAAATGTCATCTTCATGTTGGAGTTTGAATCTAACACTAGCATTAGCTATTGGGTTGGAGCATTCGTCATATACGAAGCCTGAAAGTAAAATAGATGTGCCGGCAGTATAATTAGCATCTCCACTAGGACTGGCTATTAAGCCCTGAAGATCTCCACGAATGGTAACTTCCAATTCTGGAGTAGTATTAGTAGCATAGCATGGATCACTTGAATTTACCTTCCATCTCCTCACTCCAACCTCATAGTTGCAATTGGGGTTGAAGTTTAAGGAGTAGGAAGTATCCTCTATGCTTTCGAACTCCTCTACCCATGTATCCCCACTTCTTTGAATCCAGAATCCTACATTAGAAGTAGGGATAGCGGTGATATATTCTCCAGTTACCAGATCAAATATCTGGACAGACAATTTTACAGTAGAATTAGGTTGACTATCACTTCTGTTAACTACTGAGCCATTACCTGAAAGGTGGAGGATAGAAATTGGAGATTTAGTTACGTTGAATGAGATTAGAGAAGTTTGATTGGAGAATCCAGTTACTGAAGTAGCATTGAATTTAGCTGACCAAGATCCGATATCAGAACAGGTGAAATTCTTCCAAGTAAGGAAGAGGTAATTACTGCAGAAACTACACTCAGTACTATTTTCCAGTATCCAATCCCCACTTCCGTACCTGAGCCAGAGATAAGCAGTAATTGTCTCATTATCCTCCCCACTCACATAAACTGAGAAGTTGAAAGGTCTGAGTTCCCAACTTCCTTCCACTGGCTGCACCGACGGTTGCTCCAGTCTTGGGATACTTGCTAGGAAAAAGGCATTTTCAAGCTTCACCGAACTTTCCCAATAATATGTTTTGTTTACCTTCATGGTAACATTATACCAACCAAGCGGAGCTGTCGTGGGTATAATGAAAGTAGTGTAATAACTTCCCCTCAATGCGTTATAGCTTGCAGGGACCTCTATCACATAATCTGAATGTTGAAGCTGGAATATGGGTGTGGCATCAGTAATAGTATTTCCGCAATCATCTCTTACAGTACCTTCTAGAGCAACTTCCATACCATGAGTGTAATTGGTAGAACCATTTGGTAAGATGATAGTGGGAAAGAGATCTCCATATAAGAGGAATGAAACTGAAGAGGTGGAAGCTCCTTTATAATAAGTAGCCTCTAACACACCTCCTCTCCAGTAATTCGGCCCAAGGTAGAAATGGCTCTGACACCATCTATCTGAGGTATTTCTCATTTCTATCTTCGCTAGACCATTTTCATCTATCGCAGGATCTGGATAGAACCTTTGGAAGGTTTCAGCACTTCCATACTTTGAGATCTCTACATAGTTCTGACCAAATACTAAGAGGCTGGCCCAGCTCTCATTATCCAAATCGTAGATCGAGAGGGTAAAGTTGAAGGGCTTGCTCCTATTTACTATTTCATTAGGAAGTGGAGCTAATAAAGTGACTTCTACATCGTCCCTCTCCACATTGTAGACATAGCCAAGGAGCTCAGAAGTTCCATCCTCATTACTAGCATTGAACTTAAACTCCCAACTTCCAATGTCAGTTGGTTGATAGTCATAACTAAAGTCCACCTCACTCCAGTCAGCACAAGAGCTACATATCTTGCTTCCGATCAACTGGTACTCCGCAGCTCCTACAGGCCTATGCCAAGCATATACTATTACATCTCTTCCGAATCTGTCCCTCACCAAGACACTGAAGTTAAACTTCTCTCCCCATCCAGCTGTGGAACCTGGAGGCGCTCTTACTCCATTTATCCAGAGCGTGGCATTCGTGAGGAGTGGAGAATAAGTATAGATCTTGGTTTTGATGAATAGGGGCTGTTGTTCTATGAATACCTTACCAGTTTGCCAAGTGTATGCAAGCTTTTCCAAGCTAATATTCCCATTAGATCCATATGTGGCATCTACGTAAACTTGCAGTAATAAACTCCTGTTAGCTTTTCTGTATCTCCAACACTCCTCTTCATAGATTGTATAGTTGCTCCAGCCCTCGTTGCTCTCGGCTCCTAAGCCATAATTCTGCCATGCTAAACTGCTGCGATTTTCATCATCGGTAAAGCTAAGGGAAGCCTGACCAATAGTTACATTTTGACCATACCAATCATATCTCAAGAAGAAATCAACCTCCTTGAGCCGTTCGTAGCGTGCGTTCTCCGGTTTGCTGAAGGCATATTCAACTAGTCTGGAGGAATTATTTCCAGAACAGTAAAGCTGCACGTCCTCAATAAATGTGGTATAATTCGTAGTATCCTTGATTCCTTGCACTGTTAGAATGTGGGCTCCAAGCACAGAGCAGTTCAGGGTGAAGTGAAGATAGGTGCTATTTTTGGCCTGTAAGTCAGAAAGTGACCAGATTATCTTTCTAGATGTTTGATTCCATACCCCATTTTCATATACCTGAACTACCTCACACCCTGGAGGTATGAACATGCTTATATTCCAGCCTGACGCCAAAGTATCTCCTATATTAGTTATGTGGAGGCCGTAGTTATACTCTTTATTGAGCTGAGCGCTCCTAGGCTCAGGCCAGGGATAATCTTCCTGCTGAATGACTTCCAGATCGAACTGTAGATGACTCTCGTTAGTGTAGTTAAAGGTGGAAATGGTATGATTTTCACTTTCCTCTAGGAGCTTATTATCAAAATTTACCTCATATTTAACTCCTCCAGCTTGAGCAAGGCCTGGAGGAGATTTGATCTGATATACTAGGATAGCATATTGATTAGGTGCAATTTTTCCAAGTTCCCAAGTTATGATGTTCTCCTCAAGATCTACTGAAGAAGAACCTGAGATATTTCCTAGGATCATTGGATTAGCTGGAGTCCACCCTATTGGCACAAACTCCTTTACTAGAGTACTCCCATTAGTAGTTCCGCATCCTTTATTGTGGATCACGAGCCTAGATTTGAAGACCAAATTACTGGCTACTACGCTTGGGGTCTCCCTAATCACCTCTAGGATTGGAAGGGAGCTCCCTTCCTCTATTGTGAATGAAGCATTTTTGGACTTCGTCACCCCTAGTGGATACATGTATTGCACAGTAGCATTTATGGCTACAGTCTCGCTTTGAGCATTACTAGAAGTGAGGTCAAATCTTACCAGATATTTCCCAGGAGTGGAAGCTTCTATCAGCTGATAAGAGGGAGTATAGCTCCACCCAGTTGGTACGATGAGAGAAATATTGTATTGTATGCTCTCATTGAATGGATGATAGACTATTACATAATATGGTTCAGTGGTGGAATTGCACATCCATCTGCTACCTGAGCTTTCAACCACTACATCTTGGAGGAGTAAAGTCTCAGTCCTCTCAGAAGATGATGGGCCACATTCCACATAAGTCTTGAGAACATAAAAGCCATATTCCCAGCCTATAGTACTTATCCCTGTGAAATTAAAGAAAGCAATAGAGTCCCCAGCCAAGCTTATGGGTTGGGATGAAGAATAGAAGATAGCCCCGCTAGTATTGGTGATATTTAGCCACAAAGTCCCTGAGCAGGGAGCTTCATAGGAGTTGGCTATCCTCACACTTACATTAAATTCCTCCTCACTGCCCTCTAATCCAGAGAGAATTGCCTCATTTACTTTAACTAAGATATCTTGAATTTTGATAGCTTCAGTATAGTAAGCTTGCAGTTCAGCCCAGCTCAAGTTAAATCCATTATCGCCTACATTAGCTATTCTTACCTTACATCTCCCATTTTCATCTGCATTTAGCTGATTTTGAAGCATTAGGATGGAGAGATTTTGTTCTCCTGTGAGATTGATCTTGAGGCTGTGGAGGATATCTAGCCAGTTAGTCCCATTGTAGCTCCATACTCGGAGTACAATTTCATAGGGTGAAGCTGTTACGTTACCTATAGTGAGAGTTAAGTTTGCTATTCTATAATCTCCAGCTTCACATTCCCAGTTCAATACCTTTTCCTCATTTTCATTTATTATGAAGGGCAACTGCTCGAGGGGAGGAGAAGGTTGCTTTAATTTATACACAGTAAAGTTATCGGAGGAGGCCACATCACTTCCAGCATTACTTGAATTGACAACTATCGTTACATTAATTTCTCCATATGTAGTAGGAGTAATATGCCACCATACCGGCTTGTATTCACCCACAGCTATTATTCCTAAGGATTTAGTTACCTCATCTACATACCAACCTTCTGGAAGGATGATGGTAGCATTTACATCCTGAGCATTTCCAACCCAACTGGTTAGAGTAGCATTTATGGTAAAGTTCCTATACTGAAATGTTTCCTTTGGAGCATAGATCTTATATATTTCTACCTGAGGCTGGCATCCAAGCAATTGAATAGTTATAGTATAATTCTCAGAGACTACTGGCTTATAATTTGGTTCAGTTGGAAGTATCTCAGCAGCCCATAGTTGGTCACCTTCGTACCATCCCTCACAATTGGTTATGTTGAAATAGAAGCTAGCATAACCCTCCTCATTGGTGTAGTTCTCACCTATTACTTTGAAGCCTTCTGGATAATTGGGATTGTAGAGCTTGAAAGTCACACGTGCTGAGGGATTAGTTACATTATAAGTGCCTCTATCCAAATCGTAAATTCTTACTATTAGCCATTGAGGCTGAACATCCTTAATTACCACTGTATTGTTTCCTGCTACATAACTCATGTTCACATCATCTTTTTCCACAACTACTGAGAGGACCTGAGAAGTTTCAGCCCTTCCATCCATCTTGAACTGATAATACCACACCCCCTGCTCACTGGCTGTGAAATTCCTAAGCCAATATTTGAGCTCCTGAATGCAGTTAAAGCATTCCGTTGGAGTTTGGTTTACACATGTGGGAGACTCACACTTAAATACTGGAGGCCATGCAGTATGCATATAGAGGCTGACATTCCAAGAGTTTTCAACATCTCCAGAAGTGGCTATTACTGAGAAATTCCAGTTTGGATATCCCCATCCTTCCACAGTAGGAAAGGCAGCAGGATTTTCAAGCTTCAAGCGGGGGTGTAAGTAAAATAGTCCAGGAACTCCAATTTTAGAAGTGCTATTCTCATAGTAATAAGGAGCAATGGCTCTCATAGTTGAATTATACCATCCCATTGGAGTGAAAATGCTGGTTGACCATTCACATGTATAGGCATTTGCTCCTACCCTCGAGACTGGAGTGCATTCAAAGCTAGTAGTTGTATGGTTGGCGAAGAAGGCAACTGTTGCTGTAAGAGGATCCCCGCAATCATCAGTAGTAGCTCCTAGGAAGAATATGTCATCTTCCTGAGTATAGTTGGTGAGTCCATCTGGTCTTTGAAAATCTAGAAGAATATCACCTGTGACGAGGAGAGTCAAGTAATATTGGCCTTCAGTAGATACATCGTAATAGCATTCACTTCCAGAGACTACAGCTTTCCATCTTTGATAGCCCACGCCATACTTTGGAACACAGCCTGCTTGAAAGGAGTAGTAGGCAAAACCGGAAGCATCTGTAAGGTTGGTGGTGCCAGTATCGTAGATATTTCCATCTATCGTTACGAAGAAGGTGACAGGTAAATTATGAATGAAGGTACCGTTAGCATCCCTTACTCTCACTCCTAGTAAAGTAGTAGTTCTACCTCTCCTAGTTTCAGTATCATTTCCAATTACTTCTTCGAAGAAGATGGTATCTTTAGTTATGGTAAAGGTAGCAGTAGTGGAATTTGTAGTACCTGCATTATTCGTGGCATTGAACTTCACGAAGACGATAGGACTTATGTCCTCACAGCTTGGGTCAAATTCGAAGGAAAAGTTCAGCCATTCTCCTATGCTTTGGCCTGGAGCAGGGTAAACTTGGCACTCTCCTACAGGCTTCCAAGGGCCACTACCAGTCTTGCTAAACCACGAACAGACATAAACATCACTCTCACTATTGCTCACCCTCACACTTATATTGAAAGTGAAATTGAATCCCCAACTTCCTGTTGAGGTACCAGTCTCGTGAGAAACTATGGTAACATTTTCCATCTCTATTACGGCTGGGGGGAGTGAGACAAGGACTTCGGTGCAGTTAATTACTTCTGTAGAATTCTCAGTAGCATTAGCTCTAATACAAATAGTATAGGTACCTGCTACGTTAGCTATTACCTCCCATTTAGCTTCAGCGCTTCCCTCGAGTGGAATATTTCCCAGATAATTTATGTCACTATTCATTCCGCTAGCATTCCTGAGCTGCAAGCTTCCTGGACCTGTGTAGTTGATTATTGCAATCACATCAGAGGCCGTGCCTGGTCCAAAATTACTTAAGATTGAACTTACATTGAAGGACTGGCCAACTAGAGGAGAAGGAGGAGAGATGAGAGGCGCACTCACCACTAAGCTTGCTCCACAAGCAACAAAGATGGTATAATTTCGATCATAAAAAATGAAGGTCCCATTCAAATGTCTAGCAAAGAAAGTAAACGTTCCATTAGTTTGGTATGGGACTGAAATAAGATAGGAAAAATTCTGGGAAGAGGCTTTTCCAGTAACATCAAAGTTTACTCCACTCCAAGAGACCAATTGATTATCGTAATAGCTTGGCTGGGGCTGGAAATTACTGAATTGAAGATCTCCAGGATGAGTTACAGAGACATTGAACTTATTCTCAGTTATGTTAAAATTACTCGCAGGTAAATTACCTTTATTGAAAACCTCTAACTTTGCTGTAAAGTTTCCACAACCAAATGTAGTTGGAAAACCTCTCTGTTCATCTGCTTGAGTTATATTGTAATATCTTATTGTCTTCAGCCAGGGCCCAAGCAATTCGATTGCAAGCTTATCTGTGTGATAATGATAGGTTTTAGTGTAGCTACCATACCCTAAAAAAGTGAGTGCTATTGGTTTACCTCCAGGAACGAAGTCTTTATAAGAAACATTTCCTGAGGAGAGAGTAAATGAGTAGGTTACACTCCCCTCAGCAGCTAGTGTTACTGTCCATCCTCCTGCATGCCATACAGATCTTCTTACTATGTAACCCTCATCTAGAGAGCCGAAAGGATAACCTGGAGCCAGTGTAATATTGAAGTTTGAAACGTTGAAGCCTGGAGGAAAATAAGCTTGCCAATCAGCATTTCTAGACACATTATTGTCATGATTTTTAATGGTTAATGCCACTCCAATAGAGGAGTCAGGCAAGATGTTCGTTACATTTAAATAAGGATGTGCTGTGCCAGCTTCTGCATCAGCTCTTGGTACTGTAGGAACATCTACACTTTCCTCGAGGGATATAACCTTACCACTTCCAGGATCTAGCCATGTGACTAAAGTGGTAACAGTCTCCACGCCTGCATCATTACTACCTCGGTAAATCACCTGTAATTTTTGACATTTTCCAGTGGGTAGGGCAACATCCCACCAGCTAGTTTGACTTCCATTAAGATTGGCAGGAGGAGTAGTCTGGTATACAGCAGAATGCAACGTCATCAGTACTGAGACATTTACAGTTACGTTAAAATCTCCATAATTACATACAGTTATAGCAACAGGAAATTCGCTCCCAGCTGGAGGAGCAGCATCCTCAACTCCAATCATTATTGGCATTGCCCTGTAGAGTACTATAGGTAAAGGTTGCGATTCAATTCCATAGAATGTAAATTTCTTCTCGTAAATTTTCGTGTCTCCATTTGAGTTATGAATTGACACCTTTGCTATATAGGTGCGGGCAGCATCTACTTGGTCCGGTACTATAATATGCCACTTAGTTATGTTTGTCTGCCATTCACCTGGGTTCTGGGAAGCACCAATAAAAACGTTCTGCGAGGGTCCCTCTATTATGAACCAATCATATTTATTGCCCAACTCATCAAATATCTCCAAAGTCAAATTTGCTGTGAGCGCTGTGGTTAAATTATAATTAGCCAGTGGTACTACTACAGTAAGTAATGATCCAGCAACTGCCTTGTCTTTTTCATGAGTAAATACTTTTATATCTCTAGCTAAGTCGATATTAGAACAATTAATAACCCTTACTACATGAATATGGGTTCCTTTATAACCTGCTGCTGGTGCCTGAGCTATGTACATTCTCAACTTAGCTATCCCTGAAGCTTCAGGACTCAAGCTCAATTTCCATTTATCCCAGTAGCATCTATCGTCTGTATTCAACGCACAAGTAGTGACAGCAGCACTACCTCCAACTTCTCCTCCAATATTCCTTGCATTAACATCCCCTCCCCAAAGACCAAAGCCTTTGTAGTAGCCAGTATTGGGGATAGTAGTATAGCTACCATCCCCCTCTGGCATAACTTGTAAGTATAGGGTAAGGGTGTCGGGATCTTCATCAGCAGCAGTTTCTAGAGCAGTGTAATGAATTGTATAATTGTGGCCGGCGCAGAGGACCATGGGATCAATTGGGATATAACTGATAGAAGTGTCGTTATAGTAGAAATACCAAGTGTACATCATCCAGAAAGCGTCAGCTACTATAATGCTATAGTATCTCCCCTCCCAAAAGGTTAGATTACCAGAGTTTATTAGGATTTCACCCAAATGGTAAATTCTAGGAACGAACATCGGTGTCTGAAAAGTGTAGCTCAAATTTACAGCCTTACTGGTTAAATTCCAAGTTATGGTCAAATTTTCCTGAGTTCTCCGAATTATTCCCCCGCCAGCATCAAGAACTATGAAATCTGGTGGAAGAACTTCGGTAACAGTGAAAGTTTCATCCTCCACATAGGAGTTGATTTCCAATTTTGCAGTCACTTCCTCTCCTGCTTCAGGAAGGAGCGGAATATCTCTACTTATTTCAAATTCAACAAATTCTCTTGCCTCAAAGCTTGTATTATATTCAGCTATCATCTCATCAGTTATGGCAATAGCATTCACGAAGTATTTCCCTACTTCTTCCACTAAATAGTAGGCGAAGAATGTACCGTCTGATTTTCTCTTTACGCTCTCAGGTGTGGTCAGAATGGCTTTCTCTCCGGAAGGAGAAACTATGGTCAAAGTAATATTCGCATCTCCAACTACAGCACCTTTTGAATCTAACACACCTATCAGAATTTCTGCCACTTCCCCTGGCTTATAGATATTTTTCCTTGTGTTTACAGTGATTATGCCTACACTAAGATTTTCCTCCACCTCTCCTAAGACCTCTTCATTTGGACCAAGTGCTCTAATCTTAAGCTTATAAATTCCTGGCCTAATACTTCTTCCAAAATCGAATTCCAAATGATACTTTTCCCCATATCGCTGGGGGAGAATCTCCAGTAGCCTTTCCTCAGGGTCTTGTAAGAAGGCCTTCACTTTAATATTTGGGGAAGATTTAGTACTTAGCTGAAATTTCAACTTTTTGCCAGCCTGAATGACAGAAGAGAACTCAGATAATTCTATCTCAGCTGACTGAGAGGCTGGGAGTTCTGAGGAAGTTAAATTGACTGAATAATAGAAGGAGGTAGAATTGCTAAGGTTTCCACTACTTACTATCACCTCATATTCGCCACTTTCATTCCAATCAGCTTTCACTTTTGTAGTGAAGCCTCCTGGGGTTTCTTGAATAAATGAAAATACAGTAGAGTTTGTAGGAGAAAGAATGATTATGGATGCATTGCCCATGCTTGAGAAACCAATGATAGTTAATTCCTCTCCAAATGTAAGATGCAATTTATCTACTTCTACTCCAACCTGATTTGAGTGGTTGGATAATTGTAGGAGAGAGCTGTGGAACCCTGTGAGATTGGAGGAGTTTGAAAGTAGGATAGATGTGGGAATGATTGAGGAGAGTAGGAAGAGGATTAGGAGTACTTTTACTTGCGATTTTAAATTGGATCTACTAGAACTTTCTCTTACGAATTCCGGCTTGCCTGAGAAGTTAGATTTAAGTCCCAGCTTTTCCATGTTGCAGCTTCCACTCCTTCCTCAATAGAGGGATTATTTATAATAACTTATAAAACTTTCATCCCGAATGAGATTAGGAGAATTCAACTTGAAGCGACGAAGAGGCTTTTAATTTTCTGAAAAATCCCAACTTTTTCTTCCATTCCCACGAGTTTTTTTGCCAATTTCTCAAATTCCCTAGAAGATCGAGCCTTAGGATTTAGGATGGAAACAGGTATTTTGAAAACATTGCTTTCGATTAACTCCTTATCATAGGGGATAGTAGCCAATATAGGTAAATTGACGCTTACCCCTATTTCCTCTGGTCTAACTTTATATCTCTTCTCATACATATTTACTACCACTCCCAAAATAGGGATATTGTAGGAACCTACTACTGCTTTCACTCTCAAAACGTCAAGTACACTGCTCAAAGTAGGAATGGCTACGAGCATGACCTCTTGGGAGCAGAGAATGGCTGAAATTGCCTCCCTTCCGAGTCCAGGAGCACCATCTAATAGGACGAAATCATTCTTACCCACGAGGCTGCTTAACTTTAATCTCAAATCGAGAAGGTCTACTCCATAAAGATCTCTTGGGGAAAGGGAGCCTGGGATAATCTTCACACCACTCTTATGTTCATAGATAGCATCTTCGATTTCATAATCTCCCCTCAATACCTGATTCAAAGTTACTGGATAATCGTAAAATCCAAATAGGAGCCCAAGATGAGAAGTGGTAAGATTGCAGTCGATTGCGATTACTTCTTTTCCCAGTCTAGCTAGTTGGATTGCCAGATTTGCTGTTAGAGTACTCTTACCTACACCTCCTTTACCTGAGAGTATACCAATTACCCTACCCACTTCCCTCACCCAGTTCCTTCTTGATTTCCTCTATCTTCTGCATGCATTTATTACGTACCTCTTCATATGCCTCCTTTGAGATATTTCCCACAGCATATTCCTTCTCCACTATCCTCACAAGTTGTCTGAGCCTTTCCAGCTTTCTCCTGAGGATCCCTTCCTTCTCCCCCTCCAGCTTTCCCTTCAGAGCTTCTATCTCTTCCCTACTCACACTTTTTGGGATTAACTTGGCTCCAGGCCTAGTCTTTTCCATTGCCTCTAACAGTTCGCTCCCATAATAGCTGAGCACCCGTAACAATCTCCTCTCTGACCACTTATGGTAAAGAAAGATGAGGACCGATGGTATAATTATCGCAGAGAGAAGGAGGAAGAAATTCATGTAGGATTCTTTTATTACACCTGGTAAAAACTGTAGATTGGGATAAAGAATCTCTGCCTCATCTAGGAAGTCCTTGGCTGCTGATAGGGAAACTAGAGCTTCATTATACTTCTCGACATTTAAATATTCCTTTGCAAAATTAATTTGGGTCTCTGCCCTCTGAATGAGAGCAGAAAATTGTGTAGTATTTTTTCCCTCAAATATGGCCTGTTGCAGTTTGAGCTTTAATTCATTTAGCCTAGCTTCAAGCTTCTTCAGATCACTTTCTATAAGTTCCCTCCTCGAGGCAAATACTTGGAGGAGGCTTTCCTTTCTGTCACTTACCCCTTCAGCTGTGACAGCATGGATACTTAGGTTATATTGCCTAGTCTCAGCGTTAGGAGGAATCGTAATCCTCATAGAGAACACTAACTCCTCCCCGGGTTTGAGTACATCATATTTTACTGGAGAGATAATCAACCACTCACTGCTTATCCCATAGACGAGAAGACTAACATTATGGAGTACTTCCTCCCCCAGATTTTTAACACTAACAGTTAAGAGATTGGACCAGCTCCGTTCCCCATTGATTTCTTTTGGCCATGAGGTTATGGTGATATTAGCTCCTTTGAATTCGAGTGGGCTTTTCATCACGTAAAATGATTGAGAAGTGGTGATGGGAGAGCTATAATTAGTGAATTTCACTCTCACTTTGAGAAAATATTTGCCTGGAGGTTGGGAGGAAAAGATATAGATATTCTTTGGTATCCTTAATGTGCTCGGAGCCTCAGCTAGATAAGTGGAAAAACTATCAGCTCCCCAAATCTCTGCCGTTTCCGACTCAACCCAGAAGTCCACATAGGCGATAGCCCCAATTCCAACAGTTTTATTTAGTACTATCTCGAAATGTAAGAACTCGGCTTGATAAACTGTCAAATTGTGAAGATTAATTTCTACGGTACCAGTAACATATTGGGCTTCAGCTATAGAAATGATAAAAAGGAATCCAATACCCAAAAATAAGATTCTCCCCCACCTCATAATGTTTGAGGTGCTGGACAAATTCTTATATTTTTTCGAGAAGGGAGTAATCACCAGTTAGAAATAAACCATCGTCCACAAACAGGGAAGCTTTACTGAGAAAATCAAAAAATATAAAAATAAATATTTACCACTTCTCAATTAATGACTAAAACCTTGGAGATCCCACTTGATCTCTTGGTAGGGATCATCTCTTTTTTCTGCATAACCATGATTTCCTACGGAATGATTTCAAGATCTCCGATCGTTACAGGTTTTCAGGCAGTTTCCCAACAACAGGCCCAAGCCATTCTTACAGTGAACACATATATTTACACTAGCCTAAATAGAACTCCAATCAACTTTACATTTGAGGGCATAGTTCCAGGTTATTGGTATAATGCTAGCAATGGAACAGATGGAAATGGATGGCCTACTACTTTACTCATGTGGTGGGAGACAAATGTTAACACAAACATCTCGTTCTGGGGAGATCCCTCATTCTGCAAGGAGGGTACTGCATGTTCAGAGGTGCTTTCAGAGAGGTTTGATATAGGAAATCTAACTTTCAATACCACTGACCTAAACTTTACCCTTCCTGGAGATCTATGGCATCACTATGTATGGGGAAAGTTTAATACTGATGTTCCATCAACTCCTACTAAAACCCTAGCTAACAAAGATATCGTGTATAATACCACATGCCCCTGTGGGGAGCACAATTATACCATTCCTATGTGGTTCAGCCTTTTCGTCCCTCCTGGTACAAGGGCTGGGAACTGGAATACTACAGTGTACTGGAGGGTAGATGAAATATGAGGGGTAAACTTGTTCTCTTGCTATTTATAATTGGAATTTCATTAATTAGAAGCATAGCATTTGCCCAGTCTTGTGGTCTTGGTACAATGCAACCAGTGAAGGGATTTGCAGCCCTCCCAGGGAGTACTGTGGAAGCCAAGCTTTATTTCTATAACCTTTACGATACCCTAACCACTCACGTACTCCTAACTCTAACTGATGCTCCTCCAGGATGGGGAGTTGAGATAGAGCCACCTGCCAGAGATGTGATATATGAGACACCTCTAGGAAGCATTACCGTACTAGAAAATATAGACGTTCCTCTCACTCCTAAAACTCCAAACTGTGAAGGCACCCTTGCAGGATATGAGCTAATTAGAGATACGGTAACTCCTGGGGCCTGTATTCCTGCTAAGGTAGTGTTAGTTAGGATAAAGGTACCACAGAATGTGGAAATAGGTAAAACCTATGAAATCAAGCTCACTGCTACGGGAAGATGTCTTTCTCCCCAAGTAGGAAACGTATTTACAAGCCAAGTGAGGGAATTTACCTTCCAAGTAAAGCCTGTATTAAGTGGGGAATTCTATGAAATAAGGAGGGAAGGAGGTTTTAGCATTTGGGATTTCATCGTTCAAAATGCCCTCCTATTTTCCCTATTGTTAGGAGTACTTTGCGCTATAGTGATCATACTCATTCTAAGGATGATGGGGAAGCTAGTTATAGAAATTAAGCTCAAGTGAAACAAACTTAATATAAACTAAGCCTATTAATGCTTAATGCAACCACCAAAACCTCAGCCCCCAGGGCGTGAGCTTTCCATACTTCTTCTCTTGATATTTGCCATTTTCATTCCTACTAGCGCCTACGGAACTTCTCCTTCCCAACTTGCTCCAGTAATTGCTAATGTAAGCCCAAGTTATTCAGAGTTTTCATTTTCTCCTAGCAAGTTGATAATTTTCATGCCTCCTAATGAAGTAGATGGGTTTATCATTACTGCTAGGGCTGAGAGAGGCAATCTACCCATCCATCTCATTTTAACTCTAGAGGAGAGCTTCCTAAACTTCTCATATGTATATCCACATTACTTCCTCCTAGATGTACTAGAGGAGAGAAACTTCACATTCCACTTGGATACTTGGGGAGTAGAAGTTGGAAACTACAGTGGCTACATTTTAGGAAAAGTAGAGGAGACGAATTATACTTCTCTCCTTCCAATCAATCTTACAGTTTCCACTGATGTAGGGAGATTTTTAATTCAAGTAACAGATGAAGCCTACAAACCCTTGCCTAATGCTTCTATCAGTATTTATCGGGGACTTGAACTCATAGAAACAGGAATTACTGACGAGCATGGCTTTTACAGGACACACTTTTATCCCCTAGAGACCTACTATGCCATAGTTGTAGGAAAGGAAGGATACTCTTCTAAGGCCACTGGAAAAAGGCTAGTGAACTATACCACTTTTGTCCAAATAGTGCTAGGGGGAACCCCTTTTCTCGCATTTTCCCCAAATTATGTATTCTTGGTAATGGATCTCAATCAAACTAAGACGATAACTCTCAGACTAGAGAACTGGGGGAATGGGAAGGAGAGATGGATAGATATCCTACCGAATCAGAAATGGATTAAGGTACAACCTACTTATCTTGAATTTCTAGAGCCTGGGGGTTTTAGAGAAATTACAGTTACTGTTGGGCCATTTTTCAAAGAGGGAATCTACTTGGGAGAGATTAAGGCATATGGGTTTAGAAGTACTGCGAGTGCAATTATTCAAGTACAAGTTTCTCCACCCCCTCCACCCCCCACTGT